>Ga0302314_10010250_pt1 | contig 16425 bp, 12 predicted proteins | sample III_Palsa_N2_3_FD_200533 | JGI IMG/M metagenome (GOLD analysis project Ga0302314, IMG submission 200533) | Peat permafrost microbial communities from Stordalen Mire near Abisko, Sweden - III_Palsa_N2_3 | ecosystem: Environmental > Terrestrial > Soil > Palsa > Peat permafrost | place: Sweden... | reverse complement strand
CCCGATGATGGTTACCTCGAAGGTTGAGGTGACGGTTGACTTCCAGGTGACGGTGGCCCGGGTGTTGCTGACCGTGGCGTGGCCGTCGGACAGCACCGGGCACATGTCGGCGCCGGTGATGTCACCGGTGTCTCCCCTGGCCGAGTCGTGATCCCAGGTCTGGCAGTCGGTGGTGTCCTGGTAAACGTAGGCGTAGGAGTCGCCGGTGCCGACACCGAACGTGGTGCCGGCCGGGAAGAACTGCTGGAACCAGCCGGCGTCGGACACGGCGTTGCCGGTGACCTTGGCGGGCACCAGCGACGGGTCCGCGTCGGCGGCCGAGGCGTAGAAGTTAATCTCGGTCACGCCTTCCGCGAGCGTGGCCGGGCTGCCGGTGATCGGCACGGCCTGCACGCCGGGCGAGATCTGCCCGGGGATCGCCTGCGCGGTTCCTTCGTCGGTGAACTTGCCGGACCAGGCGTAGCAGGTGGTGGCGGTAGGGCCGCAGTCGGCCGGGGGTTCCGTCGTGCCGCCGCCGGTGACCTCGGCGTCGCGGATGATCGACTCGGTGGCCCAGGTGTCGCCCGCGTCCCCGGTGACAGCGCGGCCGGTGAGCTGGGTGCTGGCCGTCACATTGGTGCCGCTGTGCGGGCGGGCCGGGCTGGCCTGCGCGGCGGTGGCGATGCCGGTGACGGCCAGCGCGGCTGCGGTGGCCGCCGCCGCGCTCAGCGCTGTCTTACCGCGAAGCCAGCCGCCCGTTCGGAGTGTGCTGCTCTTCATCCCGCTGTCCCGTCCATTCTGCACCATGCCCAGCGGCACTCTATGTCGCACATAGACCGACAAACGAGAGCATTTAGCGATAGAAACCGCGGACCGGGCGGCTGTCCGGCCTGCGGTTAACTACGCGCGTCTGCCGTCAAAGGTTGCGCGCCAGGAGCGGGTGTTGACGAAGTCGCCCCGCCTGGGTAAACGTCGTCCACCACCTCCTAGACCGTGGTGTCCACGCAGATCTTGACGCACTGCGCGGACAGGCCAAGGGTGACGGCTATGAGCGTGCTGTCAGGTGTGGGTGGTCTTGAAGGTGACGCGTCCGGCTTTGCCTTCGTCGTTGCCGTTGACCAGCGGCTGGATTGTCACTGTGTAGGTGTGGCCTGCTTCGAGTCCGCTGTAGACGGCCGCTGGCTTGGTGACCCGGGCCATCCGGCCGTTGAGCGGGCCGGGCCCGTTGATGGTTACCTCGAAGGTTGAGGTGACGGTTGACTTCCAGGTGACGGTGGCCCGGGTGTTGCTGACCGTGGCGTGGCCGTCGGACAGCACCGGGCACATGTCGACGCCGGTGATGTCACCGGACTCGCCCGTGCCGTAATCGCTGTGCACCCAGGTCTGGCAGTCGGCTGCGTCGACGTACTGGTATGCGTGCGAGTTGCTGTTCCCGGAGTTGAAGACACCGAAGGTGGTGCCGGCCGGGAAGAACTGCTGGAACCAGCCGGCGTCGGAGGCGGCGTTGCCGGTCACTTTGGCGGGCACCAGTGACGGGTCCGGGGCGGCGGAGGAGGCGTAGAAGTAAATTTGGGTCCAGCCGTCCACGGATGCGGTCGGGCTGCCGGTGATCGGCACGGCCTGCACGCCGGGCGAGATCTGCCCGGGGATCGCCTGCGCGGTTCCTTCGTCGGTGAACTTGCCCAGCCAGGTGTAGCAAGTGGTGGCGGTAGGGCCGCAGTCGGCCGCGGGTGCGGGGTCCGAGACGTCACCACCGCTGATGTTGGCGGTGCGGGTGACTGACTCCGTGGCCCACGTGTTGCCGGCGTCACCGGTCACGGCCCGTCCGGTGATCGCGGTGCTGGCCGACACCTGGATCGCGGCGTTCGCGCGCGCCGGGCTGGCCTGCGCGGCGGTGGCGACGCCGAGGACGGTCAGCGCGGCTGCTGTCGCCGCCGCCGCGCTTAGCGCTGCCCGGCCGCGAAGCCAGCCGCCCGTTCGGAGTGTGCTGCTCTTCATCCGCCTGTCCCGTCCAATCTTCGCCCGAGCCAAGCGGCACTCTATGTCGCACATAGACCGACAAACAAGAGCATTCGCCGATAAAAAACTGCGGGCTGGCAGCGGCCCGGCCCGCGATTAGTACGCGTAAATACGGCGCGTCTGCCGTCGAAGGTTGTGTCGGCAGCAGGTGTTTGACGAAAGTGGCGCGACCCGGCGTGCAGTCCGCCTGGCGCCGCAGACAAAAAATCGCAGGCCGGACAATGTCCGGCCTGCGATTACTGCTTTGCTGGCGTTACCGCTCGACCTCGCCCCTGATGAACTTCTCCACCAGGTCGCGGCAGGTGCTGTCGTCGAACTGCTCCGGCGGGGACTTCATGAAGTAGGAGCTGGCCGAGGTGATCGGGCCGCCGATGCCGCGGTCCTTCGCGATCTTGCAGGCGCGCAGCGCGTCGATGATGACGCCGGCCGAGTTCGGCGAGTCCCAGACCTCGAGCTTGTACTCCAGGCTGAGCGGCACGTCACCGAAGGACCTGCCCTCCAGGCGGACGTAGGCGAACTTGCGGTCGTCGAGCCACGGCACGTGGTCGGACGGGCCGATGTGGACGTCGGCCTTAGCCATCTCGTGCGGGATCTGGGAGGTGACCGCCTGGGTCTTGGAGATCTTCTTGGACTGCAGGCGCTTGCGCTCCAGCATGTTCATGAAGTCCATGTTGCCGCCGAAGTTCAGCTGGTAGGTCCGCTCCAGCTCAACCCCGCGGTCTTCGAACAGCTTGGCCAGCACCCGGTGGGTGATCGTGGCGCCGACCTGGGACTTGATGTCGTCGCCGACGATCGGGACGCCGGCCTCGGTGAACTTGGCGGCCCAGGTCGGGTCGGACGCGATGAACACCGGCAGCGCGTTGACAAAGCCCACCTTGGCGTCGATGGCGCACTGGGCGTAGAACCGGTCCGCCTGCTCGGAGCCGACCGGCAGGTAGCAGACGAGCACGTCGACCTGCGCTTCGCGCAGCACCGCGACCACATCCACGGCCGGGTCGTCCGACTCGGTGATGATCTCCCGGTAGTACTCGCCGAGGCCGTCAAGGGTGTGCCCCCGCTGCACGATCACGCCGGTCGGCGGCACGTCGGCGAACTTGATGGTGTTGTTCTCGCTGGCGGAAATCGCCTCGCTGAGGTCGAGGCCGACCTTCTTGGCGTCAACGTCGAAGGCGGCGACCACCTCGACGTCCGACACGTGGTAGTCACCAAACCGGACGTGCATGAGGCCCGGGACGCGGGCGTCGTCGGCAGCGTCCCGGTAATATTCGAGACCCTGGATGAGTGAGCTCGCGCAGTTGCCCACCCCCACGATGGCAACGCGCACGGTCTTAGCAGGCACAGCACCCATCAGGATGACTCCTTCTCGCTTCCGCGATCTATTCCGGGATTTATTTCAGTCGGCTTCGCGGCCGGGTAGGGTCCGTCCGCGGTACTGCTTGCCTCTGACCGCCGTTCCTCGGCGATCAGCTCATTCAGCCAGCGGACATCACGCTCGACTGCCTCGAGCCCGTGCCGCTGCAGTTCCAGCGTGTAGCTGTCCACCCGCTCGCGAGTGCGGGCGAGCGCGGCGCGCAGCCCCTCCATCCGGTCTTCGAGCCGGCTCCGCCTGCCCTCCAGGATCCGCAGCCGGATATCCGCCCTGGTCTGGCCGAAGAAGGCGAAATGCACGCCGAACTCGTCGTCCTCCCAGGCGGCGGGGCCCGAGTTGACGAGCAGGTCCTGGAACCGCTCCTTGCCCTCGGCCGTCAGCCGGTAGACGATCTTCGACCGGCCCGGCGACCGGCCCGGCCGGCTGTCCTGCACCGGCCCGTCACCTTCTTTGGTGAGCAGGCCTTCGCCGTACAGCTTGGTCAGGCAGGGGTACAGGGTGCCGTAGGAAAGCGCGCGGAACGTCCCGAGCAGCATGTTGAGCTGCTTGCTGAGCTCGTAGCCGTGCATAGGGGCCCGGTGCAGCAGCCCGAGGACGGCGAACTCAAGGACGGCGGTCCGGTTCCGGCCCACAGCATCCCCCCGGCGGATAGGTTCGTGTGTATCTGAACGATATCTCTTCCCGATATCTCGGTCCGATATATCGGTGGAGCGATTCTTAGCATAAGGGACTGTTCCCCCGGAGGCAACCGGCTGTTCACCGGCGGGGGTGCTCAGGTCCCAAACGGGTATCGATACAGGAGCGGTTTCCGACGTACCCTGTGGGACATGGCAGGCATGGCTGCTCGTCGCTCTGTTGTGGAATACGCGCTCGCCCGGCGCGCCACCCTCGCGTCTGTGCGCGCTGGCCACACCACCGTGGCGGACGCGTGCGACGCGCACCCGTACCTGCTCCGCGCCGCCAAATACCACGGCGAGCCGACCGAGGAACCCTGCCCGATCTGCCGTAAGACGAACGTCACACACGTCACCTACGTGTACGGGGACGAACTCGGACAGTACGCAGGGCGGGTCAAGCGGACCCCTGAATTGACGGAGATGGCTGCCGAATACGGCGAATTCCGGGTGTATGTGGTCGAGGTCTGCCAAAGTTGTGGCTGGAACCATCTCGCCACGTCGTACGTGCTGGGCACCGGTGAGCGGCCAGCCGGCCGCAGTCGCCGAGCACGTCCGAACTGAGCCTGGGCTGCGCACACAGCAGGTAACGTGTGGGGTCGGCGGGACCAGGCTCTGCATTTCAGCCACGGGGCGACGTCCGAAGACGGCCTGAATTATCCCAGCCGGGGTCGGGCCACAAGGGCTCGCGCACAGCCACTGCGAGGACGTGTGAGTAACAACGACTTTGACGGGTCCTGGTTCGGGCCCGAGGGTGAGCGGGGAGCTGACGAGCAGGGAACCGGCGCCAACGGCACTGGCGGCCAGGGCACGGGAAGTCACGGACAGGGCCCGCGGGGTCGCGGGCCGGGCGGCGAAAGCGGCGCCGGGTACCCAGCGCCCGAGGGCTGGGGAGACGACGGCTTCTGGCGCGACCCGGCCATGGACTCCGACTACGACACCGGGCTGCACGGCCCGGTCCGCTGGCCCGCCAGCGGCAGCGACAGTCATCATGAAGACCCTGGATACAGCTACTGGTCCGATGACCGGGGCTGGCAGAACAGCTCCCCGAGCACTAACGCGTGGCCTGGGCAGGTACCGGCCAGCGAGCCGTTCGGTCCGGCGGCGGAAGGCGACCTTGCGGGCGGTTACAGCGGCCAGGCCGGCGGGGACCCGACCGCTGGGTACCGCGGTCCGGCGGTCGGCAGCGGCGGGTACGGCGGAGGTTACGCCGCACCCGGGTACGGCGCGCCAGGTGGATACGGCCCCGGTGGCCCGGCCGGTCCAGGCGGCCCGCCGGCGCCCGGTGGCCCCGGCTGGACTAGCGGTCCCGCCGTACCGATGGGTCCCGGTGGCCCCGGTGGCCCCGGCTGGACTGGCGGTCCTGGTGTACCGATGGGTCCCGGCGGCCCCGGTGGCCCGGCCGGTCCCGGTGGTCCGGCCGGCCCGGGGCGGCACGGCGCCCCCCAAGGCCGCAGCGGCAGAGGCAGCTGGTGGCGCCACTGGTCGTGGAAGAAGGCGCTGGCTGTCTCCGGCGGCCTGGTCCTTATCTTTGTGCTCTGCCTGTTCGGCGTGTACGAGTACCTGTCCAGCTCGGCGACCATCCCGACCGCGCTGGCCAGCGCGAATTACCAGGACACAACGGTTTACTATTCCGACGGCACGACGGTGCTTGGCACCATCGGCGAAACCAACCGGACCGACCTCACTTACCAGCAGGTCCCCAAGAACCTGCAGAACGCCGTGCTGGCGGCCGAGGACAAGAACTTCTGGACCGAGGGCGGCGTCTCGCCGACCGGCATCGTCCGCGCCGCCTTCCACGACGTCACCAGCGGCGGCGACCTCAACGGCGGCTCGACCATCACCCAGGAGTTCGTCCGGGGCTACTACGACGGGGTCGGCACCCAGCAGACGGCGAGCCGGAAGATCAAGGAGATCTTTATCGCCCAGAAGCTGGCCAACACCAAGTCCAAGACGTGGATCCTGACCAACTACCTGAACCTGATCTACCTGGGGGACAATTCCTACGGAGTCGCCGCCGCCGCCGAGACCTATTTCGGCGTTCCGGTGTCCGAGCTGACCGTCGCCCAGGATGCGGTCATCGCGGGCATCATCCAGCAGCCGTCGACCTACCCGCAGCCGGCCTACCGGTCCGACCTGAAAGCGCGCTGGACCTACGTGCTCCAGCAGATGGTGGCGGATAATTTCATCACCCAGGCCCAGATGGACCAGGCTACGTTCCCCGCGCTGAAAACGGACAGCACGGGCAGCCGGGGGGACTCCGCGTCGGTCACCTCGGCCAGCAACGACCCGTGGGCGCCTTATCTCATGGCCCAGGTCCAGAACGAGCTCACCTCGCCTAAGGCTGACGGCGGCGACGGCGTCTCCTCGCAGGAGCTGGAGACCGGCGGCCTCAAGGTCGTGACGACGATCAGCCGCTCAATGGAAAAGGAGATGTATAACGCGGTCAACGAGAACCTGAGCCCGTCCTCGCTGTTGGCGGAAGGCGCCAGCGTCAGCTCCCTGCCGTCCTGGGCGCTAGTCGGGGCGGAACTGGAGAATCCGAAGAACGGCCAGATCCTCGGCGAGTACCCGGGCAAGGGCCAGAACGATCCCAATTGCGATGCCGACGACTGCAAGGACAACACCGCCGTCTACTCGCGGAACCAGGTCGGGTCGTCGTTCAAGCCCTACGTGCTGTCCGCCGCGGTGGCGCAGGGGATGAACGTAAAGACCAGCATCCTTGACACGAGTCCCTATGAGTGCGTCACGCCAGACAGTGAGCCCATGGTCTACTCGGTCCCGATCTCTGCCGGTGTCTACGAGCTGCCCGGCAAGAACGCCGGCTGCTCCGTCCCTAGCGCCTACAAGGTCGAGAACGACGGCGGGGAACTCATCGGGAAGCAGGCTGGCACGATCAACGGCGCCCCGGTCTACGCCGACAACGTGCAGGACTCGCTCGCCCAGTCGTCCAACACCGGCTTCACCGACCTCGCGCACCGGGTCGGAACGCAGAACATCGCCAACATGGCCGCGAATTACGGGGTGAACGTGTCCTCGTACAAGGACGACGGCTCCGGTCTCGATACCTCGCAGTACCTCGGCCAGGTTGGCATGGCCCTCGGTATCGCGCCGCTCACCGTCAACGAGCAGACTCAGATGCTCGCGACCATCGCCGACAACGGTCTCTACCACCAGGCGCACATCGTCAAGTACTGGCAGACGAGCGCCGACGGGATGCAGCAGCAGCCCAACGTTGCCTCGCACACCGTGCTGACCCCGTCCCAGGACGCTCAGGTGCAGTACGCGATGGAGCAGACGACTATCAGCGGCACGGCGATCGGGAATGTCACCTACGGCGTGGACAGCCCCGGGATGGTCATCAGCAAGACCGGCACGACCTCCGGGTTCAACGCGGGTTTCTTCATCGGCGCGACGTCGCAGTACGCCATGGTCGTGGGCATATTCAACAAGGACCAGGGCGATACCAACCCGGACCAGAACCTGACGGTGCTCGGCGGCGGCGGCTTCGGTGGTACCTGGCCGGCGAAGATCTGGAACACCGTCGCCGAGGCGAAATTCTCTCCCGACCCGTCGCTCTTCTCCACCGACCCCGTCTTCAGCGGGCAGGCCTGGAACCTGGTCGGCAAGGTCACCAAGCCCAAGCCCACAGTGACCTGCACCGAGAACGGCAAGAAGGTGAAGGTCAACGGCAAGACCTGCCCGACCCCGACGCCCACGCCCACGCCCACGCCGGCCTGCTCTTACCAGGGGCAGATGAACTGCACGACCGGCGGGGCCGGGGCCAATCCGACCCCCACCTGCTCGTACTCGGGCGAGAACTACGTGGACGGCTGCAGCACCGGCACCGGCACCGACACGCCGGGGCCGACGCCCACCTGTTCCTACGAGTCCGAGTCTGACTGCAGCACCAGCGGCGGCGGGACGCCCACGCCCACGCCCACGCCAACCTGTTCCTACGGGGGTGAAACCAACTGCGCCAGTACCGGCACCGGTAACGGCGGCGGAGGCGGACTCGCCCCGGCCGCGCCGACAGCGAATGCTGCCCAGGCCGGCTTCGCGGTCGGCGGCGGGCTCGCGGTCCTGCCCGGCTCGCTACTGTGGACCACGATGTCCCGGCGGCGCCGCAAGCGGCGCGCGGGCACGCCACGGTAGCCTCCCGGAAGGGACCTGGTGAGCGGGAGGGTGCAGTAGTGCGGTACCGGTATCCGGCGTTCGTCGGCGTGGGCATTGGCGCGTCCGCGCTGGCGGCGCTGCTCGGCTACGCGCAAAAGCTGCCGTGCAGCTCCGGCGGCGCGTGGAACACCTACACCGGCCAGTTCCGCGACGCCTGCTACACCGACATCTACCCGCTCTACTACACCGAGCAGCTGTCCGCGGGCAAGGTGCCCTACTACGGGCACCCGGTCGAGTACCCCGTCCTGATGGGCTGGATGATGGAGGCCGCCGCGTGGGCGGTGCAGTCGGTCAGCGTCTACAACCGCGGCAAGGACTTCTACTACGTCACCGCCGCGCTGCTCGCGGTCTGCCTGCTGGCGGGCGTGCTGGCCACCGCGGCCATCGCCTACCGGGAGAGTGACACCGCCGCCAGGAACACGGCGCTGCTGGTGGCACTGTCACCCGGGATGATCCTGGCCGCCTACATCAACTGGGACCTGTTCGCCATGGCGCTCACCGCCGGCGGCCTGGCCGCCTGGGCGGCGCGCCGACCGTGGCTGGCCGGGGCCCTGCTCGGGCTGGCGGTAGCGACCAAGTTCTACCCGCTGCTGCTGTTCGGCGCGCTTTTCCTGGTCTGCCTGCGGGCGGGGAAGCTGCGCGCGTTCTTCCAGGCACTCGCGGGCGGCCTGATCGCCTGGCTGGTGATCAACCTGCCGGTGGCGCTGACCGCGACTTCCGGCTGGGCCCGGTTCTACGCGTTCAGCCGGTCGCGCGGCGCCGACTGGGGCTCGATCTGGTACCTGTTCGAGCACTACAACCTGCCGGTCATCGGCAACCCGTCGCTGGGTGAGCTGAACCTCATCTCGTCCGCCGCCTTCGCCGTCGCCGCGGTCGGCATCGTCGTCCTCGCGCTCGCCGCGCCCCGCCGCCCCCGGCTGCCACAGCTGTGCTTCCTGCTCGTCGCCTCGTTCCTCATCCTGAACAAGGTGTGGTCTCCGCAGTACGTGATCTGGCTGATACCGCTGGCGGTGCTCGCCCGGCCCCGGCTCTGGAGCTACCTGCTGTGGCAGCTGGCCGAGGTCGCCTACTTCCTCGGCATCTGGGGTTACTTTGTCTACCTGTACCGCACGCCGGGTCAGGGCGGCTACACGGGCATCAGTGACGGCTGGTACTTCGTCATTCTGGCCGCGCGGCTGCTGACGCTGGCGCTGCTCGCGTCGACGGTGGTGCAGGACATCCTGCAGCCGGAACGGGACCAGGTCCGGGCATCCACGGTGCACGACGACCCGGCCGGGGGAGTGGTCGACGGGGTACCTGACCGTTTTGTCCTCGTGTGGCACCGGACCAGCCGGCACCCCGCTGAGGCCGCCGCGAACTAGCGGCCGGTCAGGAAAGCCGGTCGCGGAGCCAGCCGATATCGCCGGCCAGGCCTGACTCGGGCGTCTCGCAGACCACCGGAGCCCCCGCCGCCCGGACCACGTCGAGCAGTGCCTGCGGGTCGATCGTGCCCGACTCGAGGTTGGCGTGCCGGTCGGCGCCGGAACCGAACTCGTCTCGCGAGTTGTTGCAGTGCACCAGGTCGATCCGGCCGGTGATGGCCTTAACCCGGTCAACCGCCTCCGACAGCTCGATGCCAGCCGAGTTCGCGTGGCAGGTGTCCAGGCAGAACCCGACCTCGCCGCCGCCTTCCGCCGCTTCGCTGACACCCGCCCAGAGCCGGGCGATCACGTCGAGCGAGCGGGCCATCGCGCCATTGCCCCCGGCGGTGTTCTCGATGAGCATCGGCAGCGGCCGGCCGATCTGCTCGATGGCCTTCACCCAGTTGGCGATGCCCACGGCCGGGTCGGTGTCGCCGGTGACGTGGCCGCCGTGCACGATCAGCCCCTTGGCGCCGATCGACGCGGCCGCCTTGAGCTGCTGGTCGAGCAGCTTCCTGCTCGGGATGCGGATCCGGTTGTTGGTCGACGCCACGTTGATGACGTACGGGGCGTGGATGTAGACGTCCACGCCGGCCACGGCATAGGCGTCACGCAGGGCGGCCGGATCGCCGCCGGGGATCACCGGCCCCTTCCAGCCCTGCGGGTCACCCAGGAAGAACTGCGCGACGCCGGCACCGCAGGCGACGGCGTCATCGAGCGGGTGATCAGAGTGGAAGTGGCCGCCAATACGCATCATGCGGTAGAGCGTAGCCGCCGCCTGCGACAAACGGACATCCCTGCGCGGGCCGCGGCGCAGCCTCGCCCGGAGTTAGCTCTGCCCGTCCGGGGTTAGCTCAGCCCGCGCCGCCGAAGCCGAGGCCGAGAGCCAGCCCGACGAAGCCCGCGATGATCCCGACGACAAGGAGGACTCGTTCCTCCCGGGTGGCGGACATCATCTGGGAGAAGAGACCGACCAGCATGCTCACCAGCCCGGTCACCACGGCGATGATCGCCCAGGTGTGGATATTGCCCGGCCCGGTCCGCAGGAACAGGCCGATCGCGAACGCGAACAGGCCGACGATCAGGGTGAAGAAGCTGGCCGCGTTTAGCAGCGGGTGCGGGCGCCCGTCCGAGTTGAGGTTCAGGCGCGGAGCGTGTCTTGGCTCGCTGGTCCGGACAGTGTCTGCCATGACGGCCCTCCCAGGGGGACTTCAACGTCTGAGTCTTTCCTCCGACTGTTCCCCTTTTCACGTCCGCTGAACAGGGGCCGCCGTGATTACGGCTCAGAATGTCCGTGGGCCTTGGTAGTGTTAGTGGCTGCGGACCGGGGACTCCTTCCCTTGTTTGTCCGCACCCTCCTGTCACGGAAAGACCGTGACCGCGTCAGTCCAGAGGAGGAGCGCGCATGCGCCACTACGAAATCATGATCATCCTTGACTCGAACCTCGAGGAGCGGACGGTCCAGCCGTCGCTCGAAGGGTTCCTCAAGGTCGTCACCAACGACGGCGGCAAGGTCGGCAAGCTCGACATCTGGGGGAAGCGCAGGCTTTCCTACGCGATCGACAAGAAGCCGGAAGGCATCTACGCGGTGGTCGACCTGACCGCGGAGCCGGGCACCGTCCAGGAGCTCGACCGTCAGCTCAACCTCAACGAGGGTGTGCTGCGGACTAAGGTTCTGCGGCCCGAGCACCGCTAAGTCATCAATCAGTTCTGCTAGCACCGGGAGCGCCATCATGGCGGCAGGAGACACCCCCATTACGGTCGTCGGCAACCTCGTCGCCGACCCGGAACTCCGTTTCACCCCGTCCGGTCAGCCAGTCGCGACCTTCCGGGTCGCCTCGACGCCCCGGATCATGGACCGGCAGACGAACGAGTGGAAGGACGGCGACAGCCTCTTCCTCTCCTGCAACGTGTGGCGGCAGGCGGCCGAGAACGTGGCCGAGTCGCTGCAGCGCGGCATGCGGGTCATCGTGACCGGGCGGCTGAAGCAGCGGAACTACGAGACCAAGGAAGGCGAGAAGCGGACCGTTTTCGAGGTTGAGGTCGATGACGTCGGCCCGTCTCTGCGGAACGCCTCCGCCAAGGTCAACCGGGCCAGCCGCGGTGGCGGCGAAGGCGGCTTCGGCGGCGGCAACGGCGGCAACGGTGCCAGCGGCAACCGCAGTAGCGGTAACAGCTACAGCAGCAGCCAGGCATCATCGTCTAACGGCGGCGGCCGGAACGAGGACCCGTGGGCGTCATCCGACGCGGGCTACTCCGACGAACCGCCTTTCTAGTTCAATCAAGTAAGTAAACGACCATCCCCGCATCGCGCGGGGCTCTCCTAAGGAGCACCACGATGGCGAAGCCTCCAATTCGCAAGCCCAAGAAGAAGGTTTGCGTCTTCTGCCAGGAGCGCATCAGCTACGTCGACTACAAGGACACCGGCCTGCTGCGCAAGTACATCTCCGACCGCGGCAAGATCCGCGCGCGTCGGGTGAGCGGGAACTGCACCCGGCACCAGCGTGACGTCGCGACCGCGATCAAGAACGCGCGTGAGATGGCCCTGCTCCCGTACACCAGCACGGCGCGCTAGGGCGAGGGAGGAACTGACCAATGTCACGGATGAAGCTGATCCTGACCCAGGAGGTCGGCGGCCTCGGCGCCCCCGGCGACGTGGTGGACGTTGCCGCCGGGTTCGGCCGCAACTACCTGCTGCCCCGCGGGTTCGCGATCTCGTGGACGCGCGGCGGGGAAAAGCAGGTTGACCTGATCAAGCGGGCCCGCTCGGCCCGCGAGATCCGCACCCTCGAGGACGCGCAGGCGGTGGCTGGCCAGCTGCAGCGGCTGAGCGTGCGGCTGAAGCGGCGCGCCGGCTCGAACGGCCGGCTGTTCGGCTCGGTCGGCGCGAGCGACATCGCCGAGGCGGTCCGCTCCGCGGGCGGCCCCGAGCTCGACCGGCGCAAGATCTTCGTGCCCGACCCCATCAAGGCGGCCGGCACCTACAAGGTCCAGGTCCGGCTGCACCCCGAGGTCACTGCCTCGGTGGGCATCGAGGTCACCGGCGCCTAGCGCAAGTTATCCACAACCTTCGGGTTGTTTTCTCCACAGGGTCTTCCACAGGGAATCGTTTCTCCACAGGAAGGCCGCTGTGTCCACAGTGCCCAAGCGACGGCGCGTCTTCAAGCAGAAGGCGTGCCGTCGCTTGGTGCTGCGTACCGTTTGGCCCGGCGCGCCAGCTCAGGGTCGAGGTCACTGACCATCTCCCAGAGCCCGGCTATCCGCATAGCCGCATCGCCGCTGAACGCTGCCCCGCGCGCGTTCCGGGCATCGCTCGCTAGCTGGTCAATCGCCGCCGCGATGCGGTCGACCGCGTCCCCCGTGCTCGAACACACAGGCGGAGACTAGCCGGCCGGGGTCAGGCGCGTCCGCCGTTCGGTGCGGTCGGCCGCGTCCCGCCCGTCGCGCAGCACCACTGCACGCACCCGTCACGGGTTTCCCTTTGTCTGTGGATAGTTCGCCGCCCCGGTCCGGTGGCTGGGGATAAGGCGGCGGTCGCCTGGTGAACTGGCAACAGTTTTCCACAGGCAAATCGATGCGACCTGTGCATTTCTCTGTGGATAAAGCTCGGGGAAAAAATGTGACCGACTTTTTCTCCTGCACAGCCGGTGGATTTCATTTATCCAGTTCAGATCCCCCGCGGTGGACAACATCAGCCGACTGCCCACAGGCTAATCCACTGCCTGCGCACAAGCTGGCAACAGGTTCTCAACAAGTTATCCACAGGCTCATGTTGGCAGTGCGGCTGTGGCACGCCAGAATGTAGACCCCCGATGTCAGACCCGTTTGGTACAACGGTGTCGGCGCGGGTGGCCGTTACACAAGGGGGAGGGGGCGTCTGATGAGCGTGACCGAGCTGTCGCAGCGCGACGGAGAATTCGAGCGCATGCCGCCGCATGACGTCGCCGCCGAGCAGTGCGTCCTGGGCGGCATGCTGCTCTCCAAGGACGCCATCTCCGACGTCATCGAGGTGATCAGGCCGACCGATCACTACCGGCCGGCCCACCAACTGGTACACGAGGCGATCCTCGACCTCTACGCGCGGGGCGACCCCGCCGACCCGATCACCGTCGCCAACGAGCTCACCCGGCGCGGCGAGCTCGCCCGCATCGGCGGCGCGCCCTACCTGCACACGCTCATCGCGTCGGTCCCCACCGCGGCCAACGCCGGCTACTACGCCCGGATCGTCCGGGAACGCGCCATCCTGCGGCGCCTCGTCGAGGCCGGCACCCGGATCGTCCAGTTCGGCTACGCCGCCGACAGCGACGCCGATGACATGGTCGACCGGGCCCAGGCCGAGGTCTACGCGGTCACCGACCGCCGGATCGCCGAGGACTACCACCCGCTGTCGGAGATCATGCCCCAGGCCCTCGAGGAGATCGAGGCGATCGGCGCGCACGGCGGCGGCATCAACGGCGTCCCCACCGGCTTCGCCGACCTGGACGCCCTCACCAACGGGCTGCACCCCGGCCAGATGATCGTGGTGGCCGCCCGGCCCGCGGTCGGGAAGGCTTTGGCCCTCGACACCCCGCTGCCCACGCCGGATGGCTGGACCACCATGGGTGAGGTCCGGGTCGGCGACTACCTCATCGACGCGGACGGCAAGCCCACGCGCGTAGTGGCCGCCACCGGGGTCTTGCACGGGCGCCCCTGCTACGAAGTCGAGTTCTCCGACGGCTCGGTCATCATCGCGGACGAGAACCACCAGTGGCAGACCTGGGGCCGCCCAGACGCGCAAGAGTCGGCGAGCGTCGTCACGACCGGCGAGATCGCCGGCTCACTGCCGCAACACGCGGTCGCCCTCACCCACACCGCGGACCTGCCGGCCGGGGCGCCGCGGGACACGCGCTGGCGGTTCATCACCAATGTGCGGCCGGTGTTCCCGCGGCCCGTCCGGTGCGTCCAGGTCGACAACGAGGACGAGCTCTACCTGGCCGGGCGGGGCATGATCCCGACCCACAACTCCGCCCTCGCGCTCGACTTCGCGCGATCCGCGACGATCAAGCACGGGATGCCGACCGTTGTGTTCTCCCTGGAGATGGGGCGCAACGAGATCACCATGCGGCTGCTGTCGGCCGAGGCGCGGGTGCCGATGCACATCATGCGCACCGGGCAGATGGGCGACGACGACTGGGGGCGGCTCGCCAAGCGGATGAGCGAGGTTGCGGACGCGCCGCTGTTCATCGACGACTCACCGAACATGTCGCTGATGGAGATCCGGGCCAAGTGCCGTCGGCTCAAGCAGCGCCACGACCTGAAGCTCGTGATTATTGACTACCTCCAGCTGATGTCATCCCCGAAGCGGACCGAGAGCCGCCAGCAGGAAGTCTCGGAGATGTCCCGGTCGCTCAAGCTCCTGGCGAAAGAGCTTGAGGTGCCCGTGGTGGCACTTTCACAGCTGAACCGTGGACCTGAGCAGCGCCAGGACAAGAAGCCGATGCTTTCCGACCTGCGTGAGTCAGGCTGCCTCACCGGTGACACCGGGATATTGCGGGCCGATACCGGAACCGAGATCACGCTAGACGAGCTCATCGCGAGTGGGGCTCGTAACATCCCCGTCTGGTCCCTGGATGACACGATGCGTCTCGTACCCAGCACTTTGACGCACGCGTTCTCAAGCGGAACCAAAGAGGTCTTCCGTGTGCGTCTGGCCTCTGGGCGGGAGGTGCAGGCAACCGCGAACCATCCGTTCCTCACCTATGGCGGTTGGAAGCATCTCGAGGATCTTGCTCCCGGTTCACGAGTCGCCATCGCCCGGACTACTCCCGGTCCGCTGGCCGAGCGACCTATGCCTGAGCACGAGATTGTCATGCTGGCCCACTTGCTTGGCGATGGATCATTCGTCAAGCATCAGCCGATTCGCTACGCAAGCGTCGACGAAGACAATCTGGCCGCGGTCACTGAGGCTGCGACGCACTTCGGAATCACGGCAGTTCGGGACGATTATGCTGCCGCACGATGCACTTCGCTGCGCCTGCCTGCGCCGTATCACTTGACCCACGGGCGACGTAACCCGATCGCCGAGTGGCTGGATTCATACGGCCTGTTCGGGCTGCGAAGCCACCAAAAGTTCATCCCTGATCAGATCTTTTCCCTGTCGAAGGACCAATTGGGGCTCTTCCTTCGTCACCTCTGGGCAACCGATGGTTCGATCACGGTCACCAAGTCGGGTCAGGTCAGGATCTACTACGGCACCACCAGTGAGCGCATGGCAAGGCAACTGCTAGTCATCCTCTTGCGGTTCGGCATCGTGGCCCGCCTCCGTGCGGTCGGGAACTCTTACGGCCACCCGCAGTGGACGGTTGATGTGACGGGCGTCGGGGACGAGTTGCGTTTTCTCGAAGAGATCGGCACTTACGGTCCGCGTGTGGCTTCCGGCGCGAAGGTTCTGGAGCGACTGCGAGAGATGACGCCAGTCGGCCGCTTTGACACCATCCCGGGCGATGTATGGGATCAAGTGCGCCACGCGCTTAATGAACGGACGACAACGCTCGGCCGAGTGCAGCTGCAGGTCGGAAGCCGCAGCACCGCCGACATGAAGCCCGCATACTCTCCTAGTCGACGGCGAATCGGGAAGTTCGCTGCAGTCCTCCACGATGACCGGCTAGAGATGATCGCTACCAGTGATGTCTTCTGGGACACCATCTCCTCGATCGACAGTATGGGAGCTAGCCCTGTCTACGACGCCACGGTCTTGGAAACACACAATTTCATAGCAAATGGGACAAACCTGCACAACAGCATCGAGCAGGATGCGGACGTAGTCATA
>Ga0302314_10010247_pt1 | contig 16428 bp, 8 predicted proteins | sample III_Palsa_N2_3_FD_200533 | JGI IMG/M metagenome (GOLD analysis project Ga0302314, IMG submission 200533) | Peat permafrost microbial communities from Stordalen Mire near Abisko, Sweden - III_Palsa_N2_3 | ecosystem: Environmental > Terrestrial > Soil > Palsa > Peat permafrost | place: Sweden... | reverse complement strand
CAGGAGCTTTTGCCCGCATCCTGCGGCAAGAGCCCGCGCCGCCAGGCAGCGCGCGCGCACCAGCGCCAAAAGGGGCCGTTAGCGCCGAAGGGCCGGCTCGCGCGTTCGGCTCGCGCCAGCTGCATGACGTTCAAACCAACGAGATACACACACAGCCGACGGCATGCGTCTGGCGCGAGACGTGACGTGCGAGCCGACCCCCCGCCAGGGCTAACCCATCCCCCGCAGCCAGTCTCCGAACTCGGACCAGATCCCGGAGGCTCGGTACGCCGCCTCACCCCAAGCGTGGCGCGATCGGCGGAGCCAATCGGGATCCCAACCCCAGGCGCGGGCGAACCCCACCGCCGCGCCCGCGGCCAGGAGCAGCGCTCCGAGGATCGCGAGGATGACGATGGGTGCGGGCAGGCCGGAGTCGCTGGCCGCCGTCGCCGAGCCCACGTGCAGGGGGGCGCCCCGGCCCACCGGCGGAGCTGCGGGAGGCGTCGGCGTACCGATGGGCGTCGTCGCCTTCGCGGCTCGCTGCTTCTTCGGGCGGCAGGCGCCGTCGGCTCGCTCCTGTCGCGCCAGCTCGATCGCCGCGGTCAGGCCCTGGTCGTATTGCTGGTCATCGTTGGGGACCGAGCTCTCGGCCTGCTGAAGCTCAGCCGGGGAGAACTTGCAGGGCGGGATCGTCTCGCTCGGGCTCGACGCGTAGGCCTGCTGGACGGCCAGGAACGCATTGGCGCCGGCGCGCGCCACCGGCAGGGCCAGACTCGCCAGCAGCGAGGCCCACAGCGCCGCCAAGAGCAGTCGACGTCCCCGCCGGCCGAGGCGATGAACGGGGTGGCACGGCATCGTCCAGCCCATGCTAGCGTCGCCGCGAATGGCCACGGTACAGCTCTGGGGCCCCGGCGTCGCCGAGGCCGGGCACGACGTGGAGACTCCTTTCGGCAGCCAGTTTCCCGGGACCGACAACGGCCCCAGCCACGCGCCCAGCGCGCTGATGCTCGCGCTGCTCGTGCTGCTGCTCTATGCGGCGTTTGCCCACGGCGCCGATTCTGATCCGGCCGAGGCGCGAGTGCAGATCGGGCTCTCGCTCGTCGCCGTCCTCGCCGGAGTCGCATGGCTGTGGAGCGGGACGATTCGCGTGAGGGCGCGACCCCGGGCGCTCGCCGGGATCGCCTTGCTCTTGGCCTTCGCCGTCTGGAGCGCGATCACGCTGCTGTGGAGCGTGGCACCGAACCAGACGTGGCTCGAGCTCAACCGCGACCTCGCTTACGTGATCGTGCTGGCGCTGGCGATCGGCGCCGGAGCCTCCCACCCGCGGCCATTGCCGGCGATCGCCACCGGCTACCTGCTCGTCGCGTTCGTGGTGACCCTTTACGGACTCGGGCAGAAGATCCTTCCGGGACTCGATATCGCCGGGATCATCGACCTCGATCAGACCGCTACCTTTGCCCGCCTCCAGGCCCCGCTCGATTACTGGAACGCGCTGGCGCTGTTCGTCGCCTTCGCGGTGCCGATCGCGCTGGTGATCGCTGCCGACAGAGCAAGACCGCGACGGATCCGGGTCTGGTCGCTTCTTGCCATCGAGCTCATGCTGCTCGTGATCGGGCTCACGTATTCGCGCGGCGGATTGCTCGCGCTCATCGTCGCGGTCGCGGTGAGCGTGACGCTCGGGGGGACGTGGCCGAGGTCGTTGATGCTGCTCGGCGCCGCGGCTGTCGCGACCGTGGTGCCGCTGTGGATGGCCCTGAACGTGCATTCGCTGAGCGGCTCTGGCGTGTCCCTCGGCGCTCGCGAGGCCGGCGGGGGTGAGTTCTTCGTCGTCCTCGTCGTCTCGCTCGTTGCCTTGTTCTACTTCGGGGGCAGGCTCGTCGATCGCGAAGCGCGCATCGAGCTGACGCCGGAGCGCATGCGGCGCCTGAGGCGCCTGCTCCTCGCCGGTGTCGGCGTGGTGGTGCTGATCGCCATCGTCGCGGTGGCCTTCTCCTCGCGGGGGCTCACCGGGTCGATCTCCCACGCCTGGCACAGCTTCACCACGCCGCATGCCACGGCAAACGTGAACAACCCGAACATCTCCTTCAATTCCGGGAACCGCTGGGTGTGGTGGAAGGAGGCGGTCGGGGCCTGGAGCGACCGGCCCTTCGGCGGCTGGGGTGCGGGGTCCTTTCAGGCCCTCGACCTGCTGTACCGGACCACCGGCGATCTGACCGTGCAAGACGCCCACAGCGTCCCCTTGCAATGGCTGGCGGAGACCGGTCTCGTCGGGGGGCTGCTGGCGATCGGGGGCTATGCGCTCCTCCTCGCCGGGGGTCTCGACGCGGCTCGCCGCACGACCGGTGCCGAGCGGGCGTTCGCGGGGGCGCTGCTCGCCGCGGGGGTGGCGTACGGGGTCCACGCGTTCTATGACTGGGACTGGGACATGCCCGGGGTGACGTTTCCGGTGATGGTGTTCCTGGGCGTGCTCGTGGGCTCGGGGATGGGCCGAGGAGCTGTGCGCGGCTCGCAGCGGGGCGCCGGGATCCGGGGTCTGGCGCTTGGCGTCTGCACCCTCGTCCTGTGCGCCTACGCCATCTCTGCCCTCCTTCCCAGCCTCGCCGCGAACAAGGCGAGTGCGGCGCTCACCCAGGCGGGAGCGGCCTCGTCGCGGACCCAACTCGAAAACGCCCTGGACACCGCGGAGCTCGCCTCGCGGCTCGATCCACTCTCCGACGATGGGCTCGCGGCGGCCGCGTCGGTCTCTCTCTACCTCGGCAGTCCGAGCCAGGCCCGTGACTATCTTCTCCAGGCGGTGGGCAGAGACCCGAGCGATGAGCGGGCATGGGAGCAGCTCGCGAACCTCGAGCTTCAGCTCCGCGACGTCAGGGCGGCCCAGCAGGCAGTCGAGCACGTGCTCGCGCTCGACCCGCGCGGCCCGGAAGGACGACAGCTCACGCTCGAGCTGCAGGAGCTGAGGACGCCACCGGGGGACTCCGCGACGGCGACGAGCACGCCTCTGCCCGTCGGCTGACCGAGCTCGCGGGGGCGACGGACGTCGCAGCGCTTACGGCGCGACGCCGAGCTTGATCGCGCCGGTGAGCACGAGTAGGGCGAGCGCCGTGCCGAAGGCGAGCAGAATCATCCCCACGATCGCCTCGGACGGCAGCCAGCGGGACTTCGAGCGGTGGCGTAGCGGTCGGTTCCTGGGTGTGGCGGTGGCGCGGGCGCCAGCCGACCGGCCGGCGCGGGTCCGGACGAGCCCCGCCTCCCGATCGCGCGCCGGTCTCGGAGCCTGCGGGGCGTCGGTTTCCGAGGGCTCATCGGCCTCCTTGGCCCCTGATCTCGGCGCCGCCGGGGTCTGGCCGCCGCGCCGTTCCTCCCGCGCCGCCCGCCGCTCAGCCTCGCGCGCGGCGCGGGCCTCGCGCTCGGCGCGCTCGCGCTCCTCGGCCTCGCGCGCCTGCTCGGATGCGGCGACTTGTGCCCGTGCTGCCTCGCTTGCCTGTTGTGCTTCGCGCATCGCCGCTTCGGCCTGCTCGCGGGCTTCGCGCTCCGCGACCGCCTGTGCTTGCGCCTTCTCGCGGGCTTCCCGTTCGGCGGCGACTTGCTCGTCAGCGGCGGCGCGGGCTTCGCGCTCCGCGGCCGCCTCCGCTTCGGCCTGCTCGCGCGCTTCGCGTTCGGCGGCAGCCAGCGCCTCGACGCGAGCGTGCGCTTCCCGTTCGGTTACCGCTTGCTCCTCCGCGTGGGTGCGGGCTTCGCGCTCCGCGGCGAGCTGGGCCTCCGCGCGCTCGCGCGCCCGGGCCGCGGCGCCGGCCTCGCCCTCGATCTCTGCGGCCCCCTCGTGCACGCCGGCCAGCTCTGCCTCCGCGCGCGCAAGCGCGTCGCGAAGCCGGTCGGCCTCGTCCGCGGCATTGGCCGAAGCAGCCCGCAGACCCTCCACTTCGGTCTGCGACCTCGCGACCGCATCCTGGAGCGCAGCGAGCTCGGCATCAGCGTCCTTCTGTGCGGCTTGACGCGCACGCTCGGCGTCGAGGAGCCGTGACTGGAGCTCGTCGGCGGCGGCCGCGAGCTCGTCGCGCTCATGCTCGAGAGAGGCGGCGAGCGACTCTGCGTGTTCGCGCGCTTGGGCCTCGCGCTGATAGTGGTCGGCGGCCCCGGCCACCTCCGCCTCGGTCCGCACGAGCTGCGCGCGCAGCTTCGTCAGCGTCTCGTCAGCATCGTCGCGGGCGACGCTGAGGGAGGCAACCTCGGACACCAGCTGCGCGACTTCCTCAGCGAGCTTTCCACGCTCTGAGGTGAGCGCCTCGACCCGGTCGCCCATCTCCAGAGCACTTGCCTCGAGCTCCCTGATGCGCAGCTCGTACTGCTCGCCCCGGCGCTCGGTCTCTGCGAGCGTCTCGTTCGCCGCATCACGGGCTTCGGAGATCTCGACCGTACGGCGCTCCGCTTGATCGATCGCGAGCTCGAGCTCGGCGGCACGCCGGTCGAGCTTCTCCAGGCGCTCGGCCGCGTGGGCGACCTCGGCCGATCGCCGGGCGACTGTGTCCTTGGCCGCTGCGAGCTCGACGGTCAGCCGTTCGCGTTCGTCGTCGAGCTCTGCCGTCTGGTCGCGGACCTCGCTGCGCGCGAGCTCGAGCTCCGCCTCGGCCCGCTCGAACCGGCGCATGGCTTCGTCACGGGCGGTTTCAGCCGTTTCGAGCAGGGCGGCCACGCGAACGCCTTCGGAGCGCTGCGACGCGAGGTCGCCTCGGGTCTCGGCGAGCTGCTCTCGAGCCCGTTCGAGCTCCGCGGCGAGACCGTCCCTCGCGGACATGAGCTCCACGACCTCGGCGGCGCCGCCTTCCGATGCCGCCCTCATCTCCGCCAGGGCCGCGGTACGCGCCTCGAGCTCGCCTCGAGTCGCCGCGAGCTCCGAACTCAGCCGCCCGGATCGACGATCGGAATCGGTGACCCTGCCGGCGGTGGCGGTCAGCTCCGATTGCAAGCGGCGCAGGACCTCTTCGGCGTCGATCCGCGCGGCGGTCATCGAGCCGAGCTCTGCGATCACGTCGGCCAATCCCTGTGCCAGCTCGTCGCGTTCGGCCTCGAGCGCCGCCCGCGCCTCAGAATCGCGCACGGCTGCGCCGTGCGCCCTGCCGAGCTCTGCCTCGATCGCACCGATCCGGGCGTGAGCGGTCCCCAGCTCCGCGACGGTCTCCATGGCTTTGGCGGCGATTTGGTCTCGTCTCGCCGTGACGTCGGCGAGCTCCGACCGCAGCCGATCGCGATCGCGCTCGAGGGCGCGGGCCCCGTTCTCCTCCGCCTCGAGCCGGCGCTCGAGCTCGTCGACCCGGGCGCGGGCAGCCATGGTCTCCTGCTCCTGAGCGGCCGTCGCGGCCTGGGCGGCGTCGGCGATGGCATGTGCATCGGCGATCGCGCCCGTCGACGCGCGGAGCAGGCCGTCGAGCTCGGCGATCCGTCGCTCAGCCTCGGCCGTGTGCTCGGCGTGGTCCGCCGCGCCGGCTTCGGCGCGACGCTCGGCCGCCTCGGCACGGCGCTCGACTTGCTCGAGCTCCTCGCCCGCGGCCGAGACGAGCGCTTCCAGGTCCGTCGCCCGAGCGGCGTGCGCTGCCGCCTGTGCCTCGAGCTCGGTCGCGCGGGCGGCGCCGGAGGCGATCTGGGCGGCCAGCTCGGTGGCGCGAGTCCGAGCCGCTGCTACCTCCGCCTCGAGCTCCGTCGCGCGAGCCTCGTGCCCCGCGACCTCCGCCTCCAGTTCGGTCGCGCGAGCCTCGTGCCCCGCGACCTCCGCCTCCAGTTCGGTCGCGCGAGCCTGATGCGCGGCGACCTGCGCCTCGAGTTCGGTGGCGCGTGTGTCGTGGCCGATTGCCTGCGCCTCGCGCTCATTCGCCCGAGCCTGGCGCTCAGCGACCTCCGCCTCCAGTTTGGCGGCCCGCGTCCGATGGCGGGCGATATCCGCTTCCAGGTCGGTCGCCCGAGCCTCGTGCCTCGCGGCCTCCGTTTCGAGCTCGATCGCGCGAGCCTCGCCGGCCGCGGCGCGCGCCCGGGCCTGCTCGAGCTCGCTTTCGAGCTTGGTGCTGACCGTCGACGCCTGCGCGGCTTGGACTCCGAGCCGGGCGACCTCCTCCCTCGCCGCGTCGACGAGGAGCTCGAGCTCTACGGTGCGGCCAGCGTGCTCCTCGGCCCTAGCCGCTGCGCTCGTGGCCATCCGTTCTGAGTCGGCGAGGACGTAGCGCATGTCCTCGAGCTGGGATTCGAGCTCGGCACGTGCGTCTTCTCCCCGTGAGATCTCGGCGCGGGCCTCGGTCAGCTCGCGCTCACGTTCGGCGACCACGACCGAGAGCTCGTCGCGTCCCGCCGCTAACGCGGTGGCCCGCTCGCGTGCGCTCGTCAGATCGCGCTCGAGCGCCGCTCGTTCGTCCTCTTCGTCGTCGATCTTCGACTGCAGCGCGGCGACGGCGCTATGGGCCTGCTCAAGCTTGGCTTCGAGCTCGGCGGTCCCGGCCGCGGCGGCGGCGACCAGCTCTCGCAGAACCGCTACATCACGTTCCGCAGCCGCGGCGACCGCGGCGCCGTCCCGTTCCGCCTCCTCGGCGCGTGTGCGTAGTGCTTCCGCGGCGGTATCGGCCTCCTGCGCGCGCGCGCTCGCGTCCGCGAGCTCCTGCTCGAGACGGCGGACGGCGCCGACCCGCTCGGCCAAGCGGCGCTCGAGCTCGCCGCGACCGTGATCGGCCTGGGAAAGGTCGAACTCGAGGCCGGCGACTCGTTCGGTCAGCTCCTGCTCGCGGCTCTCGAGCTCGGTGGTGCCGGCTTTCGCCTGCTCGAGCGCGGTACCGAGTGCCGTCACCCGCGACCGAGCCTCTGTCACCTCCACCTCGAGCTCGAGCACCCGCGCCGCCGCCGCGCTCCCCTCCTCGCGGGCTTTCTCGAGGGTGACCGTGAGCTCTTCAATCCGCCGTGTCAGCTCATCCGAACGCGCCGCCGCCGCAGATTCGGATTCCCGGTGTCGCTCCGCGGCCGCGCTCCCCTCAGCCTCGAGCTCGCGCGCCCGGGCCGCAAGGCGCGTCAATTCGACCTGCATCTCGGCGGTCGAGCGCCCGGCCTCGAGCATCAAGGCGTTCAGCGCGACCGCGTGCGCCTCGGCTTCCGCGGCCCGCGCCTGGGCCTCGGTGACGATCTCTCGATGCTCGCCGACAGCCAGCTCGAGCTCCTCCGCCAGCGCTTGCGCCAGCACCTGTTCGGCGTGCACTCTCTCGTCCAACCGGGCGGCTCGTTCGTTGGCCTCGGCCACCTCGACGGCTAGGGCGGTGGAGCGGTACTCCAGCTCGCTGGCTTGACCCTCGGCCTGATTGATACGCGTTCGCAGCTTGCCCACGGTCTCTTCGAGGTTCGCCGCTCGGCTCTCGGCCTCATCTGCCCGTGCTGCGGCTTCGCGCGCGTTGCGAGCCTCGGTGGCGAGAGCAGCTTCGAGCTCTGCCACCGCGATGTCACGATCCGCCTCACGCCGCGCGAGCTGCTCAGCGAGATCCAAACGCAGCCCCTCGAGCTCCCCCGCACGCTCCTCGAGCCCCTCAACCTCGGACCGCAACGCCTCCACGCGCGTCTCGGCCTCCTCGGCATGAGCAGTCTCAGCCTCAGCTGCCTCACGAGCCGCCGCCAACTCCTTCCCGCGCCGGGAGACGTCGGCCGCCGCCTCATCCCGAGCGGCCTTCGCCTTCGCCAGCTCGGCCGCCAACGCCACCCGCGAACGCTCCGCCTCCGCCGCCGAAATCTCCGCCCGCTCCGCCCGCTCCGTCTCCGTGGCAACCGACGCCTCGAGCTCGGCCACCGCCGTGTCACGATCCGCCTCGCGGCGCGCCAACCGCTCAGCAAGACCAGAACGCGCCTCCTCGAGCCCCTCAACCTCAGACCGCAACGCCTCCACACGCGCCCCGGCATCCTTCGCCTCAGCAGCCTCAGCCTCGGCTGCCTTACGAGCCGCCGCCAACTCCTTCCCGCGCCGGGAGACGTCGGCCGCCGCCTGATCCCGAGCGACCTTCGCCTTCGCCAGCTCCGCCTCCAACGCCACCCGAGAACGCTCCGCCTCCGCCGCCGAAACCTCCGCGCGCTCCGCGCGAGCAGCCTCCGCCGCAACCGACGCCTCGAGCTCCGCCACCGCCGTATCACGGTCCGCCTCGCGGCGCGCGAGCTGCTCCGCGAGACCTGACCGCGCCTCTTCGAGCTCCACCACACGCGCCTCGGCATCCTTCGCCTGAGCTGCCTCAGCCTCGGCTGCCTTACGAGCCGCCGCCAACTCCTTCCCGCGCCGGGAGACGTCCGCCGCCGCCTGATCCCGAGCGGCCTTCGCCTTCGTCAACTCGGCCGCCAACGCCACCCGAGAACGCTCCGCCTCCGCCGCCGAAACCTCCGCCCGCTCCGCCCGCTCCGCCTCGGTCACAACCGCCGCCTCGAGCTCGGCAACGGCAATGTCGCGGTCGGCCCGTACGCGCTCGATCTCGAGGGTGTGAGCCTTTAGTTGCTCGGCGGTAGCGGCGAGCTCGCGCTCGAGCTGGCTCGCGCGCTCGCGGATCCGCTCGCGGTCGGACTCCCGGGCGGCGAGCTGCTCGCCGAGCTGGGCGCGCGCGGTCTCGAGATCGTGGGCACGACCCTTGAGGCCTTCGAGATCGGCCTCGAGTGCACGGGCGCGGTTCTCGGCCTCTCGGGCGCGGGCGGCTTCGCTCTCGATCTGCGTCTCAGCGGCGGCGAGGCGCTCACCGAGCTGGGCCTGTACTTCGCCCAGCCGATCGTCGAGCTCGGTCGCGGCCGCACGCGTTTGGTCGAGCGCCTGCCCCATCTCGCGCGCCTCCCGATCGAGCGCCTGCAGCTCCTCGGCCAGCTCTCCCCTGGTCCGGTCGGCCGCGACGGCCGCCGCCTCGGCCTCAGTTGCCCTGCTCTGCGCCTCTCGCACGCGAGCGGTCTCCGTCTCGATGGCCTCCCGGGCCGAGGCGAGCTCTTGATCGCGCCGGGAAGCCTCGGCCGCGGCCGCGTCACGGACACTGGCCAGCTCCTGTTCGCGCCTGGAGGTTTCCGCCGCGAGCGCGGCCTGGGCGGCGGCGAGCTCCCGCTCGCGCCGCGAGGCGTCGTCTGCCGCGGCGTCGCGTGCCGCCTCCACGTCGGCGAGCTGCGCCTGCGCGGCGCTGAGACGCTCTTCGAGCTGCGCCTGCACTTCGCCGAGCCGCTCGTCGAGCTCGCTCGCGGTCGCGCGCGTGAGGTCGAGCGCCTGCTCCCTTTCGCGTGCGTCGCGTTCGAGCATCCGCAGCCGCTCGGCGAGATCGCCTTTCGCCTGCTCGGCCGCCGCAACCGCGGCCTCCGCCTGCGAGGCCCGCGCCTGTGCGGCGCGGTGACCCTCGATCGCCGCGGCAAGCTTCGTCTCAGCCGCGCGCTTGGCCTCACCGAGCGCTTTCGCTTCTGCTCGGCTTGTCCGCTCGGTTCGCTCTGCCTCGGTCCGCGCGTCGAGCTCCTGGCGCGCCGTATCCCGTGCGGCCGCGGCTTCGCCACGGACCCGATCGAGCTCGGCGGCCGCTTCGGCGCGCGTTCGAGCGAGCTCTTCAGCCGCCCGGGTGCGTTGATCGGCGAGCGCACGCTCGACCTCGGCCAGCCTGGCTTCTGTGGTCGCGATCGCGGCGTCTCGATCGTGCATCGTCTCGTCGAGCGTGGTCAGCGCCTCCGACTCGCGGTTCAGTCGTGCCTGCAGCTCCGAACGTGACTCCAGAGCGGCGGTGAGCTCTGACTCGAGGGACGCAACGCGCGAGCTGGCGCGAGTCTGGGCGTCTGACATCTCACCGGCTCGGCGCTCGGCCGCGGCCCGCCCCTCGCGCTCGGCCGCGAGGCGTTGCTCGAGCTCCTGTATCGCGTAGCGGCGGGCTTCAGCGCGACGCTCGGCCTCGTCGCGAATCCGCCTCTCCTCGCGCAGCTCCTCCCGGCCCGCGCGGCCCCGCGGCTCGATGGGCGCGGACGGACGCTCTTGCGTGGCGGGCTCGCTGCTAGCACGCGCAGTCGGCGATCGCTTTCGCCGTGTCGGCGACGGCAGTTCGACGACCCCGCCGTCGGACAACTCGAGCGCGAAGGCGGCGGGCCCTAAATCAAGCAGTTCCCTCGGCACCGTGTAGGCAACCCGCAGCAGCCCCTCCGGAGCGGGAGGCGCGCGTAGCGGCGCGAGCCGATGCGTCGTCGTGCCGTCATCGATCAGGAGCGACGGCAGCTCATTCTGGAGCGCGCCCTGATCAGACGGCCGCGCGGACAAGCGGAGCAGCGTCGAGACCGACCCCACCTCGACTCGCTCGAACTCTTGTAGCTCGATGGCGCTCACGGCCCTGGCCATCCGGGCGCGGCCGGCTGGCACAGCGGCGACCGCACGAGCCTTCGAGCCCGGGTCACAGCTTCAGCATCTCGCAACGCGATGTACCTGCTCTCTTGACTGATCTGGTAAATGCGACGACCGCTGGCGATTGTATGTCTGTTATATCTCCGGTGCTCATGGGACGTGCCCTCAGACATGGCGCTGGACGCCAGCGAGTCACGCCCTCGGTCGGGTCGCTGCCGTGAAGCTCATGGTCACCGGCGGGGCCGGCTACATCGGCTCGATCGTTGCCCAGCATCTGGTGGAGGCCGGCCACGAGATCGTCGTTTTCGACAGCCTCGAGCGCGGTCACCGCGACGCCGTGCCCGCGGCCGCCCGTCTGGTCATCGCCGACCTGCGAGATCAGGCTGCGGTGGCTGCGGTCGCCAGCGAAGGATTCGACGGCGTACTGCACTTCGCTGCGTTAGCGCTGGTGAGCGAATCGGTGGCCCACCCGGAACGGTATTACCGAACGAACGTCGGCGGAACGCTCAACCTGCTGGACGGGATGCGCGCCGCCGCCATACCACGTCTCGTGTTCTCCTCCACCTGCGCCGTGTACGGACAGCCGGACACCGTTCCCATCGCCGAGACCGCACCCACGCGCCCGGCCACTGCATACGGCGCCTCGAAGCTGGCGGTCGACCGGATGATCAGCGACGAATGCCTCGCCCACGGTCTCGGGGCGGTGAGCCTGCGCTACTTCAACGTGGCCGGTGCCAGCGGCGGATTGGGCGAGGATCACGAGCCGGAGACGCACCTGATCCCCAACGTCCTGCGCGCGGCCCAGGGGCTAGACCCTTTCGTCGAGGTCTTCGGCACCGACTATCCGACGCCCGACGGGACGGCGATCCGCGACTACATCCACATCGACGATCTCGCCGCCGCCCATCTCCTCGCCCTCGACGGGTGCCGCGAAGCCGAGCACCGGATCTTCAATCTCGGCAACGGCGGCGGCTTCTCGGTGCGCGAGGTGATCGCGACCGCCGAGCGCGTGACGGGGCGGCCGATCCCGACGCGCGAGGCGCCGCGGCGCCCAGGCGACCCGCCGCAGCTCGTATCGGCGAGCGAGCGGATCCGGCGCGAGCTCGGCTGGACCCCGCGCAAGCCGGCGGTCGCGGACATGATCGCCGACGCGTGGGCGTTCGCCCAGGCGCACCCGCATGGCTATCGATAGCCGCTAGGAGCCCGCGGCTACTCAGACCAGGCCGTCGAGTGCGCCGAGCGCCGCCGCGAGCACGAACTCGGGTGGCGCATTGGCGTCGATCACCCGAATCCGTCCGGGATCGGCGACGGCGAGCTCGCGATAGGACCGGTCGATGCGATCGAAGAAGTCCTCCGACTCACCCTCGAGCCGGTCGAGACCCTCGAGTCGCGCCCGCGAGCGCGCACGCGCCAGCGCCGGATCAAGCTCGAGCAGCAGCGTGCGGTCGGGCTCGAGGTCCCCCGTAGCGAATCGGTTAATCGCTCGTATCTCCTCTACGCCGAGGTTCCGGCCCGCGCCCTGGTAGGCGAGCGAGGAGTCCACGAAGCGATCGAGAAGCACCCAAGCTCCGGTGTCCAGGAGCGGGCGAAGGGCTTCCTCTACGAGCTGGGCTCGGGCCGCCGCGTACAGGAGCGCCTCGGCTCGCGCGCCGATGCGCACCGCCGGGTCCTTGACCAGCTCGCGCACGCGTTCTGAGACCTCGACCCCGCCCGGCTCGCGAAGCAGCCGCACGTCCACGCCGCGCCCCTGGAGAGAATCCTTCAGTGCGGCCGCGAGCGTCGTCTTTCCCACTCCGTCGATGCCCTCGATCGTGATCAACCGTCCACGCAAGAGCCGCGACGATAGCCGCCCGCCCGCACGCCTGCACGTGTGCGGTGACCACTAGCATCGATGCCATGCTCGCCGAGCTCGACCGCCATCCGCACGCCCGGGCCGTGATCGGGCCTGCGCTGGCTCCCGGCGGTCGAGCATCCCACGCCTATCTCTTTCACGGACCCGCGGGTTCCGGCAAGCGCACCGCCGCTCGAGCGCTCGCCGCCGAGCTCCTGGCCGCGGGGTCGGCGAACCCCGAGAGCGCGCGGGCGCGCGCGCGGTCGGGGGCCCATCCCGATCTGACCTGGGTCCGGCCGAGCGGAGCCCATGAGATGCTCGTGGCCGACATCGACGGACCGGTGGTGGGAGCCGCCAGCAAGACCCCGTTCGAAGCCGCGTGTCGGGTGTTCGTGATCGAGCGCGCCGACACGCTCAATGACGAGGGCGCCAACCGAATGCTGAAGACGCTCGAGGAACCGGCCTCCTTCGTCCACCTCATCCTGCTCACCGACAGGCTCGTCGAGGTCCTGCCGACGATCGTGTCTCGGTGCCAGCTCGTGCGCTTCGAGGCGTCCTCGGCGGACGAGATCGCCGCCCGTCTCGAGGCGACGGGGGTCCAGCCGGAGACGGCGGCCGCATGCGCCAGGCTGTCACTCGGGGACGGTGAGCGGGCGGGGGAGCTCGCGAGTAGCGAAGGGACGGCGTTGCGCGCGGGCGCCGAGGCCATCGCCCGCGGGGCGATCGCCGGCACGATCTCGAAGGGCCGACCGTGGACCGAGGTCCTGGCTGCCGTCAGAGCGCGCGGCGAGTCAGCCGGCGCCGAGATCGAGGCGCGCCTCGACGACGAGCTCGAGCTCTCGCCGCGCAAGGAGCGCAAGCGCATCGAGACGGAGTTCGCCGAACGGACCCGGCGCATGCGGCGACGCGCCGAGACAGGTGCGCTCGACCTCGCGCTCGCGCTCATCGCGCTGTGGTACCGCGACCTCATGTGCCTGGCCTGGGGGGCCCCCGAGCTCGTCCACAACCGTGACCGGCCCGCCGAGCTGGCGGCCGACGGCGGCCCCTCCCCGGATCGCCTCCGCAAGGCCATGGAGCTCGTCGAGGACACGCGTGAGCGACTCCAGTTCAACGTGTCGGCCGAGCTGGCGTGCGAAGCGCTCGGCTATCGGCTCGAGCGCCTCCTCGGCAGCGGGGTATAACCGGTGGCCACGCGCGTGCGTCTCAGCCCGCCCGTCGAGAGCGACCGCGAAGAGTTCCTCGAGCTGATGCGCGCGAGCCGAGCTTTCCACCGACCGTGGGCGGCGGTTCCCGTCGACGACGCCCGCTTCGATGCCTATCTCGCCGACGCCGCCAAGCCGGATTACGAGCCGCTGCTCGTGCGCCGCTACGAGGACGGGGCGATCATCGGCTTCTTCAACATCTCACAGATCACTCATGCCCCCCTGCAGAGCGCCTACCTCGGGTATGCGGTCGGGGAGCGCTTCGCCGGGCAGGGGTACATGCGCGAGGGGATCGACCAGGCGCTGCGGCATGCGTTTGTGTTGCTGAACCTTCACCGCCTGGAGGCCAACATCCAGCCAGGCAACGAGGCCTCGCTCGCCCTCGCCCGTGCCGCCGGCTTCCGGCGCGAGGGCTTTTCTCCACGCTATCTGAAGATCAGCGGTCGCTGGCGCGACCACGAACGATGGGCGATCCTGGCCGAGGAATGGCACGCGCTGCGACGCAGCGACGCCTCAGTCGGTCTGACCGCGAGGCGCCGCTAGACTCGACGCCCGGGCAGGTGAGCTGGTACGTGCGCGGACGCGCCAAACCTCTCCGACTCGGACGCTAGTGTAGTGTCTCTAAAATAGCTTGACATTGTGGGGTTGGTGGGGTAGCTTCTCGGGCGTGGCGTTGACTGCAGTCCGCGCGGAGGTGTCTGAGGAGCAGAGGGCGCTGCTCGTGCGGTGGGCGAGGGCCCACGGCACACCTCAGAGCGTCGTCAAGCGGGCGCGGATCGTGCTGATGGCCGCCGATGGTCACTCCAACAGTGCGATCGCCCGCGAGTTGGATGTGAGCCGCCCGACGGTGATCATGTGGCGTGAGCGGTTCGCCCAGGGCGGCCCCGGAGCGCTGTGCGAGGTCAAGGAGGGTCGCGGCCGCAAGCGCACGATCACGGCGGCGAAGGTCAAGGAGATCGTGGTCGCGACGACGCGGACGACGCCGCCTGGTGAGACGCACTGGAGTTGCCGGTCGATGGCCAAGGCCCAAGGCGTGAGCCCCGCGACGGTGCAACGGATCTGGGACGCGCACGGCCTCAAACCCCACCTCGTGCGGACGTTCAAGCTTTCCAATGATCCGCTTTTCACCGAGAAGCTCACTGATGTCGTAGGGCTGTATCTGAACCCGCCTGAGAAGGCGATCGTGCTGTGCGTGGATGAGAAGAGCCAGATCCAAGCGCTCGATCGCACCCAGCCGAGTCTGCCGATGAAACCCGGGCGGGCCGGCACGATGACCCACGACTACAAGCGCCACGGCACCACCACCCTGTTCGCCGCTCTGAACACGCTCGATGGGAGCGTCATCGGGCAGTGCCTGCCCCGCCACCGCCACCAAGAGTTCCTGAAGTTCCTGCGCCACCTCGACCGCGAGATCCCCGGCAACCTCGAGCTGCACCTAATCGTCGATAACTACCGCACCCACAAGCACGCCAACGTAAACGTCTGGCTTGAGAAACACCCACGGTTCCACCTCCACTTCACCCCGACCTCGAGCTCGTGGCTGAACCTCGTCGAGCGCTGGTTCCGCGAGCTCACCGACAAAGCGATCCGCCGCGGCGTGTTCTATAGCGTCCCCGACCTCATCGCCGCGATCGAGGACTACCTCCAAGCGCACAACGACGACCCCAAACCCTTCGTCTGGACCGCTTCGATCGATTCCATCCTCGAGAAGGTCGGACGCTGTAAAGCCGTTTTAGAGACAGTGCACTAGGTGCTTCGCTCGCGATCGACCGGCGCGTCCGGCATGTTCTCAGCGGTCGGCTCAGCTCTGTTCGCGCACGACGAGTGGGTAGCGCGCTCCGCCCTTGATCGCGTAGGTGCCGACCGCCTCGCAAGTGCTCGCCGACGGGCACGAGATCGCGTTGACCGACACAAACACCGCGCCACGTGGGCTCGGGGTGGGCTCGGGGCTGAAGCCGGCGCCGGCCTGCCAGCGCCAGATCGAGACGAGCCCGTTCTCGGTCCCGGCCAGGAAGCAGGTCCCGGCGGTCGGGCAGGCGACTGCGCCGAGGTACAGGTGGTCGCTGTTGGCCACCGTCAGCAGCGTCCAGCGACTGCCGTTCCAGCGCTCGACCACGTTCCCGTCGAGCGTCACCGGGTTCCTGGTCGTCACCATGCAGGCGCGCGGCGTCGCGCAGGCGACGTTGACGATCGACAGCGCCTGGGACGGCTTGAGCGTCTGCCAGGCGCCGGCGTCGAACGCGTCTGCGACCCACTCATCGACCGGGCCGTTGCTCCCCGCGCCGCCGTCATACTCGTCGTCGCCGACGGTGACGCAGCGCAGGCCACGCACGCATGAGACGGCGGTCAGCCCGTTGACCTCACTGCTCTGTCCGGGGATCGGGTAGGTATCGGGCGGCATGGCTGCGACATCGGGCACCGAGGTCGACGACCAGCGGCCGCCGCGCAGGACGGCGGCGACCAGGTTGCCGTCGGTGCCCACGGCGAGGCAGCTCGACGCGGACGGGCAGGAGATGCCGGTGTACGCCGTTTCGGCGCTCATCGGGAGCGACGGCTGCAGCGCGAAGCGGGCCCCGCTGAAGCGCTCGGCGAGCGGCTCGGACCCGAGGAGCCCCAAGGAGGAGCCGATCGCCTCACACACTCCGGCGGCCGGGCAGGCGACCCCGGCGAGCGGCTGCTGCCGGGCGCCCCTCACGGCTGGCAGCGACACGGAGCGCCAGCGACCGTGGCTCAGCTTCTCCGCCAGCGGGCCGCCGTCCTGGCCGACGGCCATGCAGCTGCTCGCCGTCGCGCAGGAGACGGCAGAGAAGCCGGTGCCGGCGGTCGCGCCCGGGGCCCGCGGGAGCGTCGGAGCGTTGACCGACCACATCGTCCCGGTCCGTACCTCCGCCAACGGCAGGGGGTTCGGGGTGGCGTTGGCGTTGACGCCGCCCACCTCCACGCAGGCGCCGCCGGGCATACACGCGACTCCCTGGATCTGGACCAAGTCGGATGTCGGGATCGCCGCGGTCGGCTCGGACACGAAGCCGCTCGGTGTCAGCGTGTCGGCCGCCGCCGCGAGTACGTCACCAGCTTCA
>Ga0302314_10010246_pt1 | contig 16429 bp, 16 predicted proteins | sample III_Palsa_N2_3_FD_200533 | JGI IMG/M metagenome (GOLD analysis project Ga0302314, IMG submission 200533) | Peat permafrost microbial communities from Stordalen Mire near Abisko, Sweden - III_Palsa_N2_3 | ecosystem: Environmental > Terrestrial > Soil > Palsa > Peat permafrost | place: Sweden... | reverse complement strand
GACCGAGTGTCGCGCCTCGAACACCCGCGGCCAAGACAGATCCTGAGCCGGGCCGCCCAAAGGTTTGTTTTGCAGGCCCATTCGACGCCTTCACGGCCGGACAGCGGGCGATCGCGCCCTTATTCAGCTCACCGAAACAATTGGCCGGAGCGTTGTCGTAATATCCCGACTCGCCTACCAAAATCCACGCCCGCAATTCCAGCGGCCGAAGCCCGGCGCGGCCGTCAATGCCGAGCCTGCGAAAGTCAACGATGAGCGGGCGCGTTCGGAGGAAACGCCGAGACTAATCTCATCGAAGGTTCGGAACGCCGGGCGACCTGCCTTCAGCCGCGCCGCTAACCGGCCGCGGCGGCTTCCTGCGCTTCTTCCTTCGGCCGGCGCAGCTCGATCAGCCAGACGCACAGGATCGAGATCTCGTAGAGCAGCACCCCGGGCATGGCCAGGGTCAGCATGCTGACCGGATCGGGCGGGGTAAGGATCGCGGCGACGACGAAAACGCCGACGATGGCGTAGCGGCGGCCCTGGCGCAGCATCTTGGCGTTGACTAGGCCGGCCAGGCCCATCAGCGCCAGCACTACTGGCAGCTGGAAACAGAGGCCGAACGCCAGCAGCAAGGTGGTGACCAGGGTCAGATAGTCCGACACCTTGGGCAATAGCTGGACCGAGACCTGGGCGTCGCCGGTGATCTGCTGGTTCAGCGAGAACCACAGGACGAACGGCAGCATGATGAAATAGACCAGCGCCGCGCCCAGGGTGAACAGCACCGGCGAGGCGATCAGGAACGGCAGGAAGGCTCGCCGCTCGCGCTTATAGAGGCCCGGCGCGACGAACCGGTACAGCTGGAAGGCCAGCACCGGAAAGGTCAGGACTATGGCCCCGAACATGGCCAGCTTGACCTTGGTGAAGAAGAATTCCAGCGGCTCGGTGAAGATCAGCTGGGGGATCTGGCCGTGGGGCGCTGGCCTTAGGCCCACCACGGTCGCCAGCAGGTCGAAATTGCCGAGGTGGCCGCCGGCGGCCTTCTGCTCCGCCATCAGCCCTGCGGCCCGTTGGAACGGCACCAGCAGGAACAGATAGATCTGAGTGACAAAGACGAAGCACAGGCCAAAGCCGATCAGCAGGGCGGCGGCGCAGACGATCAGTCGACCCCGCAGCTCGATCAGATGGTCCATCAGCGGCGCGCGCGAAGCCTCGATCTCGTCGGGTTCGCCGCCCGCGCCGAGGTCGTCGGAATAGCTCACGTGACCGGACCCGTGATATCAGCCGAGTTCTCCGCGGCCGGCTTGGCGGCCTTGGCGCGGGGCTTGCGAACCGCCTTGGGTTTGGCTTCGGCGATTTCGGCCTCCGGGGGCGCTGGCGGTTCAAGCGGCGCGGGCGCCAACTCGGGCTGAGGCAGCGGCGTCATCGCCGGCGTCATCCGCAGCGACATGTTGTTCTTGATCTCGTCGAACACCCCCGCGGCGTGCGGGTCGGCCGCATCGCCGGTCAGGCTGGCGCCGGTGCGCAACGCCTCGACCTCCTTGCGCAGTTCGTCCAGCTCCGACTGGCGCGCCAACTCATCGAAGCTGGCGCGGAACTCCGCCGCCATGCCGCGCATCTTGCCCACGAACTGGCCGATCCGGCGCATCAGGATCGGCAGGTCTTTGGGGCCGATCACGATCAGCGCCAGGGCGCCGATGATCAGCACCTCCATAAACCGGTTCTCAGGAAACATGGGTCGGGACTCGCGCGGGGTCTGGTCGGGCGGTTATCACCCATCCCAGATCAGATTTCACCGACCATCGCCGGCCATCTTGGGGCTCAGCTTTGAGGAAACTCAGCGGGCGACCGGATCCTTGTCCTTCTCCGCCCCCGGCAAGGGCGTCGCGGCTGGCGTCGATGACGTCGTATCCGGCTCGTCCTTCAGGCCGTCGCGGAAGGCCTTGATGCCCTTGGCGGCGTCGCCCATGACCGCGGATAGTTTGATCCGGCTGCCGAACAGCAGCAGCACCACGATGCCGACAATAATCCAATGGATGGGACCGAAACTGCCCATGGTTCGTTCAACTCCTTGAGGCGCGCGCGGACGACGCCGACGCTCATCGTTGCCGTATACTATAGGCGTCCAAAGCGCGCACGCCAACGATCCCGGGAGGGATAGCCCGCGAATGCGGCCAAATGCGCGCCTGCCTTTTATCGCCTGTGCGGAGCGGGACCAGGTTGACCGGGTGTTTATTCCACGCCGCGCCTGACCGCCAGCACTCGCGCCGGGTTGCCCCGCGACGCGTGGAGCGCTAATGGCGGATCATGGGTTGGCGCGAGGGGATCAGACGTTCGGCGTTCGCAGCGGCGATGTTGGCCGTGGCGCTGCTCAGTCTCGCCACGACGCGTTCCATCATCATGCAGGCCGCAGGCGCCGCGCCGGGAATGGCGTCTGTCTCGTGCATGAACATGACCGCCGCGCACCCCAAGGGCGGCGCCCTCCCCGATCAGGCTCACAAGGTCTGCGACTACTGCGCCGCGGCGGCGCATGCGCCTGTGTCCAGCACGCTCGCTTCCGTCCCGCGTTCGTCCACGGTGGCCTGGACATCCTATGCGACGATCCAGCCGTTAGGCCCGCGCGGGCCCCCCGCCTTCGCGGCCAATGCCCGAGGCCCCCCGCAAATCGCATTGACGACCTGAACCGCGACGCGAGGCGCCAAGCGCCCCGCGTCGATTCGCGTCAATGGCGGCCGCGTGAGCGCGCACGCCGGGGGAAAGCCAAAATGTCTCGACTGCTATTCGCGAGCGCCGCCGCGCTCGCCCTCGCGGCCTCGTCGGTCGCGGTTTGCGCCAACGCCCAGAGCGCGCGCGCGCAGCCGAAACCTGGCAAGGACGCCAAGGGGACGAACGTTTCCGAAGTGGTGGTGACCGCCTCGCGCCTCAATCTGCTGGGCAAGGCGATGACGGCCAGCCAAGGTTCGGTGATCAAAGAAGAGATTGATCTGCGCCCGATCTATCGGATCGGCCAGCTCTATGAGGCCGTGCCGGGACTGGTGGTTACGGTGCATTCCGGCGAGAGCAAGGCCAACCAGTACCAATTGCGCGGCTACGATCTCGACCACGGCACCGACTTCGCCAGTTTCGTCGATGGAACGCCGGTGAACCGGGGGACCAACGCCCACGGCCAAGGCTATTCGGACCAGAACTTCCTGATGCCGCAGATTGTCAGCGGTTTGGACTACACCAAAGGTCCCTACTACGCCGAGATCGGCGACTTCGGCGCCGTCGGCTCGGCCCACGTGCACTTATTGGACGAGCTGCCCAACCAGCTTTCCGTCAGCGCCGGCACCTTGGGCGACGAGGACGTCTTCGCTAGCGGAACCTACACCTTCGGCGATCACGATCGCATTTGGGCCGCCGCTGACTATGGCCATCTGGACGGCCCCTGGAACCCGCCCAGCAATTTCAACAAGGAAAACGCGACCGTGCGGTTCAGTCACGGCGATGACGCGGAAGGCTTTAGCCTCACGGGCATGTACTATCAAAGCGGAGGGCGCCTGGAGACCGATCAGTCAATCTACGCCGTCCAAGAGGGTTTGATCGGCCGGTATGGGGTGCTCGACCCCACCGACCGCGGCCGCTCCGCGCGCTACAGCTTCTCGGGTCACTATGGGACCGAGGGCGAGCATTGGAAGTTCACGTCCGACCTCTACTCCATTCACTCCACCATGACGTTGAACAACAACTTCACCCACTTCCTGCTTGACCCGGTCAACGGCGACCAGGAGCAACAGGATGAAACGCGGGACGTCTATGGCGCCAACGCGGCGCTGGTGTTGGCCTTTGATCTGGGGGCGATTCACGCCGACACAACGTTTGGCCTGCAAGATCGCTACGATAACATTTATGTCGATCGGCGCCACACGCTGAGGGACGTGTCGCTCGACTATTGCGAGGTGCCCGCCGTGCCCAGCGGCGTCTTGCCGGCGGGGCTCCTGCCGCCGCCCGCCGATACGCCCGCGGGCGCGCTGAACGACGGCGGGAATGGGCAAGCCTATGCAGCCGTCGGCGGCGCGTGCAACGCCGACCGGGTGAACCTCAACGATTTTGGCGCCTACATCGAAAACACCACGCGTTGGACAAGCTGGTTGCGCACCGTTGTCGGTTTCCGCGAGGAAGACGTCTACGCTCATGACCATAGCCTGACCCTGAGCCCTAGCTTCACGGGTTCGACCAGCCAGTCGCTGGCGCAGCCGAAGGGCAGCATCATCTTCGGCCCCTGGCTCCAGTCAGAGCTCTACGTCAGCGCCGGTCGGGGTTTTCACTCAAATGACGTTCGCGGCGTATTCGGCACGGTCGGGCTCGAGGGCCTCACACCGACGGCCGGGCCAACACCGCTGCTGGCGCCCACAAACGGTGAAGAAATCGGGCTTCGCACCAATGCAGTTCCCAAGGTCGCGATCCAGCTCGCGCTATTCCAGGAGGACTTCAGCTCCGAACTGGCGTTCGACGAGGATCAGGGACAGGACCAGCCCACCGCGCCGAGCCGGCGCCAGGGCGTGGAGATCTCAGGCGAGTATCGCCCGTTCCCGTGGATCGAGTTCAACACCGACCTGACCTTCAGCAAGGCCCGCTATCAAGGTTCGCTCGCAAACTTGGAGAACGTGTTCGGCCTCGGCGGGAACTTCATCACCAATGCGCCCAGCTTCGTGGGTTCGGCCGGAATCTTGGTGGACAATCTGGGGCCCTGGTACGGCAGCCTTCAGTGGCGGGATCTGGGGCCTTACCCGGTCGTCGACGGCTCCGAATATCCCCAGGACAAGGGCTACAGCGAGTTCAACCTCGACATCGGATACAAGGTGAGCCGCAGGCTCAAGGTCTCGGTCAACGTCTATAACCTGCTGAACACCAAGGCCAACGCCGCGGCCTTCGACTATGAGTCTCAGCTGACGCCAACCTCCCAGCCTGTCACCGGGCTCCAGGTTCACCCACTGGAGCCAACCTCCGCCCGCTTCACCGTGACGGCGACCTTCTAAGGCCGCGTCCCGGGTCGACCTCAGGCGTCGAACCGGAAGGCCTCTCCGTCGCGCTTCACATGTCCCGCCGTCGGCGCGGCGTAGTGGGTGCCGATGACCAGGATTGGCTTGTCGGCCCATTCGGCGAACATGCGCGCGCGGGTCGCCGCGGCGGCCTTGGGATCGGTATCGAAAGGCGGCGACCAATCGGGATGGGCCAGCTGGCACGGGTGATGGGTCATGTCGCCGGTGATAACGGCGGTTTCGCCCTTGGATTCGATCATCACGCTGACGTGGCCGGGGGTGTGTCCGATGCTGGGGGTCAGGCGAATCTCGGGCGAGATGCGATGGTCCATCTCCACCAGCTCGGCCAGGCCCGCGTCCAGGATCGGCTTGACCGAGTCGGACAGGATAACCTGCTGCTCGGCGTCGTCGTGGGCGCTCCAATGGGCCAGTTCCTGCTTGCCAATCAGGTAGCGGGCGTTGGGGAATGTCGGAACCCACGCGCCGTCCTGAAGCATGGTGTTCCAGCCCACGTGGTCCACGTGGAGGTGGGTGCAGACCACGGCGTCGACGCTCTCGCGGGACCAGCCGGCGTCGGCCAGATGTTGCAGGAACGGCGTCGACAAGGATTGCCCGCCCAGCATGCCGCGTTGCTTGTCGTTGCCGATGCAGGTGTCGACCACCAGCCTCAGACCCGGCGCCTCGACCAGCAGCGCGTGGATCGAGAGCAGCATCTGGTCCTGCTCGTTGACGAAATGCGGGTAGAGCCAAGCGGATTTGCGCAGCGTCTCTGGCGACGCCTCGGGCAAGAATGACCCGCCCGGCTCGGAGGAAATCGGCATTTCCATCTCGACGATCCGCGTGATCTTCACCGCGCCCACTTGCCACGACAGCATGCCCGCCTCCCTCGTTTGCTTCGCCGGCCTTAAACCTAGGTATTCGCGACCGAAGCCGCCAGGGCCGCGCTACCCTTCCTCGCCCAGATAGTCCTGATGGAACTCCACCGCCTCACCCGGCTCCAGCGGGTCCTCGTCCGGGGCCAGCGCCGCGGAGGGGTCGGGGACCTCGAAGCCGGCCGGCAGATCCAGGCTGAGCAGGCCCAGCGCCTTCATCTCGCTGGCGCCGGGCAAGTCGGCCAGGTTAGCCAGGCCGTAGTGTTCCAAAAAGCCGTCCGTGGTGCCGAAGGTGACCGGGCGGCCGGGGGTGCGGCGGCGGCCGCGCATGCGGACCAGGCCCAGTTCCAAAAGGACGTCCAGCGTGCCCCGGCTGGCCTGGACCCCGCGCACCGACTCGATCTCGGCGCGGGTGACCGGCTGGTGATACGCGATGATGGCCAAGGTCTCCTGGGCGGCTCTGGACAGGCGACGGGGCTCCTCGCGCTCCTCGCTCATCAGAAAAGCCAGGTCCGCCGCGGTCTGGAACCGCCAGGCGTCGGCGACGCAGGCCAGCTCGACGCCGCGGCCGGCATAGCGGACGCGAAGGGCGATCAGGGCAGCGTCCACATCGGCGCGCTCCGGCAAACGCCGAGCAAGGTCAGCCACGCTCAGCGGGCCGGCGGCGGCGAACAATAGCGCCTCGACTTGGCGTTCAGTTTCGTCGACGTCGGGGATGTCGGCGATGTTCGGCGCGTCGCTCACTCGGCCGCCTCCAGGCGCAGGCGCGCGCGCAGATAGACGTCGGTGAAGGCTTCCATCTGGCGCGCTTCCAGATCGCCTTCCTTGACCAGCTCCAGGCCCGCCGACAGGGTCGAGGCGAGATAGGAAGCGCGGCTGGGACCGGGCGCGCCCGCCCGGGCGGCATGAGGCGCCACGGCGCTGAGCGCGGTCCAGACCTTCATCTCGGCCAGCTTACCGCGCAGGCGTTTACGCGCGTCGTCCAGCGGATAGGCGTCCGGCGGACTGGGCCGATAGCGGCGGTCGATATCCCGCTTGCGCTGACCGATATAGGCCTGGATCAGGCTGTAAAGGTCGCCCTCCAACGGCTTGCTGGAGGTGATGCGCACGGCCTGGGGATCGCCGCGCATGAAGACGTCGCGTTTCAGCCGCGGCCGGTCCTTCAGCGCCTCGACCGCCTTGCGCATGGCGTCCAGCTTGGCCAGGCGGAAGGCCAGCGCCGCCGCGACCTCCTCCGCCGGCGGCTCGTCGCCGGTCTTGCGCTCGGGCTTGGGTAACATTAGGCGCGACTTCAGATAGGCCAGCCACGCGGCCATCACCAGATAGTCCGCGGCCAGCGAAAACCGCACCCGCCGCGCACGGTGGACAAAGGCCAGATACTGTTCGGCCAGCTTCAGGATCGACAGTTGGCGCAGATCGACCTTCTGGTTGCGGGCCAGGGCCAAAAGCACGTGTAGCGGCCCCTCATAACCCTCCAGGTCGACGATCAGCGCCTCGCCGTCCTCGGCGGCCAGAGCGGCGGCGGCGAAGTCGAAACTGGGCTGGAAGCCGGTGTCGCTCATGCCGCCCACCGCCCGCCAAACGCGGCGTCGAACCGCGCCCTGCCCGCTTCCACGTCGAACGGTTCGGGTGCGCGAGCCAAACGGGCCAACGCCGCCGCCGCGCGCGCCTTGGCCTTGCCGGCCAATGGCCGGGCGCCGGCGACCACGGCCGCCATCTCCTTGGGGTCGCCATTGCAGTGCAGGACGATGTCGCAACCGGCGGTCAGCGAGGCCTTGGCGCGGGCGGCGAAATCCCCGCTCAGCGCCTTCATCGACAGGTCGTCGCTGACCAGCAGACCGCCAAAGCCGATGCGACCACGGATCACGTCACGGATCACCGCGCGCGATGTGGTGGCCGGACGCCCGGCGTCGAAGGCCTGGTAGACCACATGCGCGGTCATCGCGATGGGCATGTCGGACAATACCCTGAAGGGCGCGAAGTCGCGATCCTCCAGCGCTTCAGCGGGCGCTTCCACAACCGGCAGGTCCAGATGGCTGTCGCCCCGCGCGCGCCCGTGGCCGGGGATGTGCTTGACGATCGGCAGGACCCCGCCGGCGATCAGGCCCTCCGCCGCGGCCCGGCCCAGCGCGGCCACCTCGTCCGGTGCGCCGCCATAGGCGCGGTCGCCGATGATCTCGTGACCGTCGGGCGCCGGCACGTCCAGCACAGGCACGCAGTCGACATTGATCCCCAGGGCCGTCAGGTCATGGGCGATCAGCCGCGCGCCCAGGCGGACGATCTCGCGCTGGATCAAAGGATCGTTGGCGCTCAGCTGGCCATAGGCCCGGCCGGGCGGGTATCTGCGCCAGTGCGGCGGACCCAGCCGCTGCACGCGTCCGCCCTCCTGGTCGATCAGCACCGGCGCGTCCGGACGGTCCACGCAGGCACGCAGTTCCAGCACCAGGCCCCGAAGTTGGTCCGGCGTCTCGACATTCCGCTTGAAGACGATGAAGCCCCAGGGCTGGACCTCGCGGAAGAAGGCGCGCTCGGCGGCGCCGAGTTTCAATCCGGCGCAGCCCAGGATGCAGGCGGTGGTCTCGCCGCTCACTTGACGATGCAGCTTTTGCCCGCCGCCTTCAGCGAGGCGCAGAAGCTGATCGCCTCGGTCCTGGACGCGAATCCACCGACCGAGGTGCGGTAGAAGGTGTGGCCGTCCTTTTCGACCACCTGAACCGTCTTGGTCTTGCCGGCCATGGCGCCGGGCAGCGCTTGGGCGGTGTCGCTCCAGCCCTTGTCGGCCAGCGCGGTGGAGGAGAAGGCGCCGATCTGGACCATGGCGCCGCCGGATGATTGGGCGGCCGGCGCGGGCGCGGCGATCGGCGGATTGGCCGCTTTCACGGCCGGCTTGGGCGTCGCGCTGACCGGCGCGGCCGGAGCTGGCGCGGCCGCCGTGATCTGGACCGGAGCCGGCGCCGCCTTGGGCGCTGGACGGGGGGCGGGCTGTTCGGGCGCCGCAGTGAACTTGGGCGCCGACGCCGACTGTGCCTTGGATAAAGGCGCCGTCTCGGATTTGTAGACCTGCAGGCCCGCCGCCGCGTCGCTGGGCTGTTCCTGAGCCGGCGGCGGCGCCTTGAGGGCGCCGACCGGCGCGCCAATCACCTGGGGCGGCTGGCCCGCGGGGCGCACGCCGCTACGATAGAAATAGACCACCCCAATCAAAAGGACCACCAGCACCATGCCGCTGATCAGAAGGGTCATCGGCACCGGCCGCCCGCCAGGCGCGCGGCGCGCATCGAAGCTCAGCGGCGCGTCGGTCTGGGGCGTGTAGGCGCCGCGGTCGTGGTCGGTCATGGCAAGGCTCCGAGGGCCGATGACGGCGGCGGCTGGCAAGGCGAATCATCGCCTCGATCCGCAACACTAGCCGAGCCGTCCCCGGCGCCGAAGCGGCGCGGCGACGCAGTTTCGCCTCCGCCTTCGCCGGGTCAGGTCCAGACATCCAGGTTGAACAGCTTGCGGTGTTCCTCGATGGCGAACCGGTCGGTCATCCCCGCGATATAGTCACAGACCAAGCGCGCACGGCCCGCCTGGTCGCAGCCGTCAGTCTTGTCGAACCATTCGGTCGGCATGACCTCCGGCTCGGCCATGAACAGGGCGAACATCTCGGCCAGGATGCGGCGGGCCTGGCTGCGGGTGCGATTGACCCGGAAATGGCGGTACATCCGCTGGTGCAAGAAGTCTCTGAGCCGCGCCAGGTCCTCCGCGGTATCCGGCGAGAACGCCACCAGCGGGCGGCCCAGATTGCGGACGTCGTCGGCCTTTCTGATCTTGAATTCGGTCACGTTCTTGGTGGTCTGCTCCAGAACGTCGTCGACCATCACTCCGATCATCCGCCGCACCGCCTCCAGCCGCAGCATCCGGTCGTCCAGATCGGGGCGCTCCACCTTCAACGCGCGCAGGATGGGCCCGATCAGCGGCGTCGGCGCCAGCTCCTCCAGGCCGAACAGTCCCGCCTGGACCCCGTCGTCGACGTCATGATTGTTATAGGCGATGTCGTCGGCCAGGGCGGCGACCTGGGCCTCGGCCGAGGCGTAACCGCCCAGCTCCAGGTCATAGGCCGCATCGAACTCCACCACGGCTCGCCAGGACGGCCGGTCCAGCCGATCCGTCACCGGGCCGTTGTGCTTGACGATCCCCTCCAGCGTCTCCCAGGTCAGGTTCAGCCCGTCGAAGTCTGGGTATCGTTGCTCCAGCCGCGTCACCACGCGGAAGGTCTGGACATTGTGGTCGAACCCGCCATAGGGCGCCATGCAGTCGTCCAGCGCCTCCTCCCCGGCGTGGCCGAAGGGCGGGTGACCCAGGTCGTGGGCCAGGGCGATGGCCTCGGCCAGATCGTCGTCCAGACCCAGCGCATGGGCGATCGAGCGGGCGATCTGGGCCACCTCCAGCGAATGGGTCAAGCGGGTGCGGTAGTGGTCGCCCTCATGGGCCACGAACACCTGGGTCTTGTCTTTCAGCCGGCGGAAGGCCGAGGTGTGGATGATCCGGTCGCGGTCGCGGGCGAAGGGCGTGCGGGTGCGGCTATCGTCCTCCGGATATTGGCGGCCCTTGGTGCACGCCGGATCGGCGGCGTAGGGCGCGGCGACGGGCAGCCGGGGGGTCGCAAGGGACGGCATGAACACTCCTTGAGCGCGACGCCTCTTTCGCATGGCGCGCTTCGGCCTCATATAGTGTCGTCGACACACGGTAACGCCTTGATGAACCAGACCGTCACCCTCTCCGAATCCGCCGCCAGGCGGATCCAGGCCATATCCGAGCGGGAAGGCCATCCCGTGATGCTGCGCGTCGCGGTCGAAGGCGGCGGCTGCTCGGGCTTCCAGTACCAGTTCGATCTGGTCGACGCGGTGCAGGACGACGACCTGAAGGTCGAGCGCGACGGCGCGGCGGCCGTGGTCGATATCGTTTCGCTGGCTCTTTTGGGCGGCTCGGAGATCGATTTCGTCGACGAACTGGCCGGCGCGGAATTCCGCGTCCGCAACCCCAACGCCAAGTCCAGCTGCGGCTGCGGGGTGAGTTTTTCGATCTGAGCCGCCAGATCCTCCCCAACTTTGTTGGGGAGGGGGACCACGAAGTGGTGGAGGGGTGGCCGCCGCACAGAGCAAGCCGCCAGTCCCCCCTCAGTCGCTTCGCGACAGCTCCCCACGAGTGGGGAGCAGCGCGCCCGCTTGTGAACCCTCCCCGGCGCGCGCTAGCTTCCCGGTCTTGAACCGAGGGCCGAGATGCGCATCGCAACCTGGAACGTCAATTCGATCAACGCGCGGCTGGAGACCGTGCTGACCTGGTTCCGCGAGGCCAGTCCCGACGTCGCCTGCCTGCAGGAAATCAAGTGCGTCGACGAGAAATTTCCGACCGAAGCCTTTGAATCCCTTGGCTATAACGTCGCCGTTCACGGTCAGAAGACCTATAATGGCGTGGCCATGCTGTCGAAGACGCCATTGGAGGATGTCCGCCGAGGCCTGCCCGACGGCGACGGCGACGACCATGCCCGCTATATCGAGGCGGTGGTCTCCGGACCCCGGCCCGTGCGCGTCGGCGGCCTCTATCTACCCAACGGCAATCCGATCGGAACCGACAAGTTCAGCTACAAACTCAACTGGATGCGGCGGCTGAACGACCACGCGCGCGACCTCTTGGCGCTGGAGGAGCCGCTGGTGCTGACCGGCGACTATAACGTGATCCCCGAGGAGACCGATTGCGACAATCCGGCCGCGTGGACCGGCGACGCGCTGTTCCAACCGGAGAGCCGCGGCGCCTATCGCGCTCTGAAATGGCTGGGCCTGACCGACGCGCACCAGCAGGCCACCGGCGGCGAGACCCACGCCTATACCTTCTGGGACTATCAGGCCGGCGCCTGGCAGCGGAACCACGGTATCCGCATCGACCACGCCCTGCTCTCGCCCCAGGCCGCCGACCGCCTGAAGGGCTGCGAGATCCACCGCGACGTGCGCGCCCGCGAAAAGCCGTCCGATCATGTGCCGGTAGTGGTGGAGCTGGACCTCTAGATCCGTGCAAAATCTGCTCCGCCTGTTGCTGCTGCTGGGCGTCGCCGGCTCGGCCTTGACCTTCCTTGGCAGCGGCGCGGCCTGGTGGTTCGAGGAGGAGCGGCGGCTGAAGCGGCTGGTGCGCCGCGCATTGGGCGGCGAGCCGGACGGGGTGATCGTGGCGCGCGGACGAAACGCGGCGGCCGGGTTTCGACTTGAGTCCGACAAGCTGGTGGTCATGCGCAACGGCGGCGCCGACGCCCTGCTCTATCCGTTGCGCGCCCTGGTCGGCGCCGAGTTGATCATCGACGGCCAGGTCGTGGCGCGCGCGGTGCGGGACGAGCCGCGCCGGGCGCTGGACCAGATCGCCGGCGCTCCGTCCCAGGTGACGCTGCGCCTGGTGTTCGACGATCCGCGCCATCCGGACTTCGACCTGGACCTGTGGCTGGTCAGGGATCTGCTGCGTCGTGACGCGCTGGTCCCGGTGGCGGCGATCCAGGAGGCCCGCAGCTGGCTGGCCCGCGCCGAGGCCATCCTGCGTCGCACCCCGGCCGTCGCCGTCAGGCAGCCGGTCTCGGCGTCGGAGCCTGAACTGGACGAACCCGGCGACGGCGAAGAAGACGAATCCTTGCCGTAGCCTCGCCTTCGACCCATGTTGGCCAACAGCTGCCGAGGGGAGCGAACCATGACCATGCTGGCGGCCGCCGCGGCGGTGTTCGTACTGATACACCTTCTGATCTCCGGTACGCCGGTGCGCGACGCGATCACGGCCCGGATCGGCGAGGGTCCCTATATGGGTCTGTTCTCGCTGGCCTCGATCGCGGCCCTGGCCTGGCTGATCATCGCCTTCGCCAGGTTTCGCGGCCAAGCGGACGATCCGGTGTTCTGGACTATCTCGCCGGCCACGCGGCATCCGGCCATCGGCCTGGTGCTGATCGCCTTTTTGTTCATGATCCCTGGCCTGCTGACTAATAGTCCGACGCGCGTCGCCGGAGGTGGTCAGATCGACAAGGCCGGCGCGGTCAGCGGCATGACCCGCATCACGCGGCACCCGTTTTTGTGGGGCGCGGCGATCTGGGCCTTCGGCCACCTGCTGGTGAACGGAACCTTGAGCGCCATCCTGCTGTTCGGCTCCATTCTGGTCCTCGGTCTGTTCGGGCCTCTGAGCATCGACGCCAAGCGGGTGCGCGCGCTGGGCGACCGCTATGCCGCCTTCAAGGCCCAGACCTCGAACATCCCCTTCGCGGCCATCATCCAAGGCCGCCAGAGCCTGAAGATCGGCGAAATCTGGTGGCGCCTGCTGGTCGCCCTGGCCCTGTTCGCGGTGATCCTAATGTTCCATTCCAGGCTGTTCGGGGTTAGCCCACTGGGATGAGCCAGCATCTGGGATACCTCGCCCTCGGGATTTGCCAGAGCTGAAGTAGCCCTCGCCCCGCGGGTCCCGGCTACAGCGTTCACACACCTCGTCCGCGACGCCAGAAATTGGCTGCTCCCCCGTTGGGGGAGCTGGCGCGAAGCGACTGAGGGGGCCTGGCAGCAACAAAGACCCTTCCGGCAAGGCCCCCTCCACCGCCTTGCAGGCGGTCCCCCTCCCCCAATGGGGGAGGAGCCAAGCCGCTGTATTGTCCTTAGTCAGATATGTGAATCCAGTAAGTCCTTCGCGGGGAGAGGGTTCTATTAGATATCCGCGTAAACGTGCCGCTCGCCCTTTTGCCCCGGATGCGTCACCGCCCCCAAATGCGCCGGCCCCACGGTCTGGGCGAACTTCCACAGCGCGCCCGAGCCGTAATTGGTCTGGCGCGGGCGCCAGTGGCGCTGGCGGTTTTCCAGTTCGATCGGGTCGACCTCCAGATCGATCGTCCCGGCGTCGGCGTCGATCGAGATGATGTCGCCGTCGCGCACCAGACCTATCGGGCCGCCCTCGGCCGCCTCCGGTCCCACATGGCCCACGCAGAGCCCGCGCGTGCCGCCCGAGAAGCGTCCGTCCGTGACGAGCGCCACCTTGTCGCCACGCCCTTGGCCGGAGAGCGCCGCGGTGGTCGACAGCATCTCGCGCATGCCCGGCCCGCCCTTGGCGCCTTCGTAGCGGATCACCAGCACGTCGCCGTCGGCATAGTCGCCGCGCTCGACCGCGTCGAAACAGGCCTGTTCCCCATCGAACACCCGCGCCGGCCCGCGATGGGCGCGGTGCGAGGTCATGCCGGCGACCTTGACGATCGCTCCATCGGGCGCGAGCGAGCCCCACAGGCCCACCACCCCGCCGGTCGGCGACAGGGGGTTGGAGACCGGCCGGATCACGTCCTGGTCGTCGCGCCATTTCACGTCGGCCAGGTTCTCGGCCAGGGTCTTGCCGGTGACGGTCATGCAGTCGCCGTGCAGGAAGCCGCCCTCCAGCAGGGTCTTCAGCAGCACGGGCACCCCGCCCGCCTTGCCCATGTCCTTGGCCACATAGCGCCCGCCCGGCTTCAGGTCGGCCAGATAGGGCGTGCGGCGGCAGATCTCGGCGAAATCGCGCAGGGTGAACTCGATGCCGCACTCATGCGCCATGGCCGGCAGGTGCAGGCCGCCATTGGTCGAGCCGCCGGTCGCCGCCACCACCACCGCCGCGTTCTCGAACGCCTGGCGCGTGCAGATGTCGCGCGGGCGGATGTTCTGCTCGATCAGCCGCATCACCGCCTCGCCGGAGGCGACGGCGTACTGATCGCGGCTCTCGTAAGGCGCGGGCAGCGCCGCCGACAGCGGCAGGGCCAGGCCGATCGCCTCGGAGACGCAGGCCATGGTGTTGGCGGTGAACTGGCCGCCACAAGCGCCGTCGCCGGGACAGGCGTGCTGTTCCAGGCTGCAGAGGTCTTCCAGGCTCATCCGCCCGGCCGAATGCATGCCGACGCCCTCGAACACGTCGACTACGGTCACGTCCCGCCCCTGCCAGCGCCCGGGCAGGATCGAGCCGCCATAGAGGAAGACGCTGGGCACGTTCAGCCGCAGCATGGCCATCATCATGCCCGGCAACGACTTGTCGCAGCCCGCGACCCCGACCAGGGCGTCATAGGAATGGCCGCGGATGGTCAGCTCGACCGAGTCGGCGATTACCTCGCGGCTGACCAGGGACGAGCGCATGCCCTCATGCCCCATGGCGATGCCATCGGTGACGGTGATGGTGCAGAACTCGCGCGGCGTGCCCCCGGCGTTCTTGACCCCGACGCTGACCGCATGGGCCTGGCGCATCAGGGCGGTGTTGCACGGCGCCGCCTCGTTCCAGCACGACGCCACGCCCACGAACGGCTGGTTTATCTCCTTCGTGCCAAGACCCATGGCGTAATAATAGGACCGGTGCGGCGCCCGCGACGGCCCCTCGGTCACATGCCGGCTGGGCAGCTTGGACTTGTCCCAGGTTCCGTCGGGCTTCTTGGTCATAGCGGGGCCTCGTGTGCGTAACAGGAGGCGGGGTGTAGCGGGGAAGGCTGTGGGGGGGAAGTATCAGCCTTCGGCTTCTGATTGGTCCCCCAGAAGTTTGTTGAGACGCTTCGTGTCGATTGCCTTCAACCATTGCCACAGATCGGACCCGTCACCGCCGTGTGACGCGTCAGCTGATCTAACTCGATTGCGACCAACCTCCTTCTGAGCCATGGACACAAATCTCTTCAAACAGTCTTCCGCGAGCAACCTCATGCGTGCTCGAGATTCTCGGTCAGCTGTAAGGAAATGATTTGAAATTTTATTTGCGAGTACGAGCGAGTCTAAAATTCTCGGCCTTAGACCTCGATACGCCGGTTCCTTCTCGATACCAAAATTGCCGTAAGGTTTATTCCTGAAGAACAATCTACCCTGCTCGATTAAAATCGATGTTCTCGTATTAATTGACCTTAATCTCTCGCTTGTTTCAGGGTCAGCTTCTCTTTTGTAATATTCCATGCAGATAAGCAATAATGTCTGCAGCTCGACGATTGATTCTTTTGCCCAAACGAGGACATCATCACGCCTAAGCGACGACTCCCTCCACAATATCAAAGTAAGCAGAAAGCCAAACAAGGCCGCCAGGGCGGAAATTGTCGGCGGCAAGATGGTCCAGATCGAGGGCATAGTTGCTGGCACAGCCGGGTGTTGCACTTTAGGAGATCAGTCAATTGACGATAGCAGGCTAAGTTCGGAAAAGCCAGCTAGCCCGCCTCGCACGCTTGCTCCACCGCCAGCGCCAGATCCAGCGCCCTCGCCGCCTCCTCACCCGTCACCGCCGGCCGCGCCGCCTCGCCGCGCACCGCCGCCACGAAGGCCTCGACGCTCGCCGCCAGCGGGTTCTGCCCCGCTGGGGTGTCGGTGAAATCGGCGTCCAGGGGGAACGGCGTCGTATTGCGGAAGGCGCGGGTGACGAAGTCGATCTCGACCTCGCCGGAGGGATAGACCACCCGCATCCGCCGCTCGCGATGCTCGGCGATGCGCGAAGCTTCCAGGATGATGGTCGAACCGTCGTCCAGGGTGATCTCGGCGCGGACTTCGTCGAGCAAAGGACCGTGGGTCACCTGGCCCTCGGCCTCGACGG
>Ga0302314_10010245_pt1 | contig 16429 bp, 9 predicted proteins | sample III_Palsa_N2_3_FD_200533 | JGI IMG/M metagenome (GOLD analysis project Ga0302314, IMG submission 200533) | Peat permafrost microbial communities from Stordalen Mire near Abisko, Sweden - III_Palsa_N2_3 | ecosystem: Environmental > Terrestrial > Soil > Palsa > Peat permafrost | place: Sweden... | reverse complement strand
CGCGGGGCGTCGGCCAGCCCGCCCATGCCCCGCTCGCAGTACCGGCGCCGCCACTTGCGGGCCGTGTCCTCGCAGATGCCCAGCCGGGCGGCGATCGCGCAGTTCGCTAAGCCGCCGGCGGCCAGCAAGACGATCCGCGCCCGCAGCGCCAGCCGCCACGGCGCCGTGCCGCGCCGGGTAACCGACTCCAGCTCCGCCCGGTCAGCATCTTCCAGGCACACGGCATAAGGGCTGATGTTAGGCACGGCGGTCTCCTCGCTGACGGCCGCCAGCCCTAGCCGGGCCGGCGGTGACCTCCATAGTGCGACCGCTAGGGCACGATGCACATATGGCCAAGCCACCCGAGTCGACCAAGACCTCACTGCGGCAGCGCCTCGCCGCCCGCGCCCGCGAACGATGGCCCCAGCTCGCCGGCATCACCGTCCGCTACCACGGCGAGTTCGCCTACGTCGCCGGCCAGCTCCCCGACGGCACCACCTTGCCCCTGATGCGGCTCCGCTACGCCGGCTCTGCCAGCACCTGGGGCTTCGCCATCTACCGCGCCAGCCACGACGACTACGACAAGTCAGTCCTGCCCAGCGGCTGGCCGGCTGGCACCCCGCAGGAAGCCCTCGACTGCGCCTGCGGCCTCTACCTCGGCGACACTACGGCCTGGCTCAACCAGCTACCCCCGACGAATTAACGGGCGCGACCACTAGGTGCGCGGCATCGCGGTTTGCCCAGGTGAACCGGGTGGCTTCATCGCGCCGGACCTGAGAACTGCGTGCACCGAATCTGCCCGGCCCTGCTCGCCGTGATTGGCAGCGTCAGAACGGATACATCGGGGGTTCCAAGGTAAGCAAAGTGTATCGCCGAAGTAAGCACTCTCGGCTGGCGGAACACAATAAATAGCGATAGAATTCGAGTGCAAGAAACTTTCAATGATCATCATCGAACGGGGACGAAATGGGTCGGCAGCCGGGGCAGGGCGACGACGGGGACGGCGCGGGCCGCGATCCGGCCCCGCCCGGCCGCGACCCGCGGTTGGCCCGGTTCGCGGCCGACGGCGCCCCCGACGCGCCCCCGCCCGCCCCGTCCGGCCGCCTCGCGCTCCTCATCGACCAGCTGTCCGGGCCGGGGCGGCGCTGCCCCGGCGCCGATGACGACGAGCTCGTCGGCCTGCTGCGGGCGTGGGCGGCGATCGAGTCGTGGGCGGCGGCCGCCAAGCTCGGGGTAATCCGCGAGATGATGCGCCGCGATGCCCTGCCCTCGGCGGGCGGCGGCGGCCGAGGGGTCCTGCCCGGGACCTGGTCGGCGTCGCTGCGCTACGAGCTGGCCGCCGCGCTCGCCTGCTCCACCCAGTCCGCCGACGGGGTCGCGTCGCTGGCGTGGCAGCTGGCGGCGCGGCTGTCCCGGATCGGCGCCCGGCTGGGGGACGGGATCTTGACCCAGCCGAAGGCCCGGGCGGTCGCGGACGTCTTCGAGCAGCTGACGGACGCCGACGCGGCCGACGCCGAGGCGATGATCGCCGATCAGCTGGGCGGGAAGACGTACGGGCAGGTGCTGCGGCTGGCCGAGGAGGCCGCCCTCACCGTCGACCCGGCCCTGGCCGAGCGGCGCCGGGAGCAGGCGCAGAAGAGGAGCGCCCGGGTCTCGTTCTTCCGCGAGCAGGCCGGCACCGCCGCCCTGTCCGGCCGCGACCTCCCCCCCGACGAGGCCCTCGCCGCGATGGCGAGCGTCAACGCCCGCGCCGGGCAGTACAAGGAATCCGACGCGTTCGGCGACACCCCGATGGACGTGCTGCGCGCCTACGCCTACCTCGACCTGATCAAAGGCGCGACGGCGGCCGAGCGGATCGCCGCCGCCGAGCCGCAAGACGACGCCGCCGACGCCGCCGAGTCGCTGGCCTGGGCCCGGGCGCGGGCGGCGGCCAGAGCCGCCGAGGAGGCGAAGGCCGCCGCCAAAGCGAAAGCCACCGCCGAGGCCCGGGCTGGGAACGGGGCACGACCTGGTCCCGACCCCGACGGCGGCGGGCATCCTCAAGCCAGCCCGGACCGAGACGAGCCGGGCACAGGTGAGCCGCCTCAAGCCAACCCCGACCCACGCGACCGCCCCGGCCAGCAGAATCGAGCCAACCCCGGCACCGGCGGGCCGGGGACGGGCGAGCCGGACGCCCGCCGGGCGGACGCCGTCCCCCCGAATCCGCCAGACCCGGGCGAGGACGGAAGCGACATTCCAGCAGACCCCGACGACTGCTCGTGCACTGACTGCGACGGCAGCTGCCTGGTCGGCGACTACGACCTCGACGACGGCGAACCCGATGACGGCGACCCCGGCGGTGAAGGCGACCCCGGCGGCGGTCCTGACTTCGGCGGCCCAGGTCCCGGCGGGCCTGGCCTCGGCGGTCCCGTTCCCGGTCCTGGCGCGCCGCCGACGGGGCAGGACGGCCCGTCCCCGCCCGCCGACCTGGTCGTGCCGCTGGCCACCCTGCTGGGCCTGGCCGAGCGGCCCGGCGACATCCACGGCTTCGGCCTCCTCGACCCCGCCCTCGCCCGGAAACTGGCCGCCGCCGGCGCCGCCAGCCCGCGCACCGAGGTATGCGTGACCGTCACCAGCGCACAGGGACACGCCATCGGCCACGGCTGCGCCCGCCCCGCCCGCAGACCGCACCCGGCCGCCCCGCCCGCCGCCCTGACCGAACTGCCCGCCCGGCTGAACCTGACGATCCCCGCCGCCGCCCTCCCCGGCCTCCCCGGCCGCGCGAGTCCCACCGGCCCCGCAGGTACCGACGACCGCGAGAATCACGCCGGATCCTGGGCCTTCGCCCCCCGCGGCAAGCACGCGGGGACCCCGGGCGGCTTCGGCACCTGGACCCTCACCCTGCCCGGCGGCCGCGAGCTCACCGTCCGACTGGACCCCGTCCCCACGCACTCATGCGACCACCGCTACGAATCCCACAGCTACCAGCCCAGCGACAAGCTCCGCCACCTGGTCCAGATCAGAGACGGAACCTGCACCTTCCCGCCCTGCAACCGGCATGCTCGCGACTCAGATTTCGAACACGCGATCCCTTATGACAAGGGCGGGCGGACGTGCACCTGCAACGCCGGCGCGCGCAGCCGCGCCTGCCACCGCGTCAAGCAGTCGCGGGGCTGGGAGGTCACCCAGCCGAAACCCGGATGGCACCGCTGGCAGACCCCCGCCGGCCAAATCTACGTCCAAGAACCCAAACGCTACCCCGCCTGACCCGAGCGCCGACGAGCCGGGAGGCTGATCGGCACGACCTGATTCAGATCTGCACCGGGGGCAGCACGCGAGCGAACTCGACCAGCACGGCCGGGGGCGCGGCAGGATGAGCAGGATGAGGATGTGTCCCTGGATGGCCTCGCGCGCCTAGAGTTCCGGCGCGGTGGGCTCGGCCCGCTGGACGCGGACTCGCTGAGTGGACGGCCGGAACGGGTAGATCAACAGATTTTGATAACCGAGCCGGTATACGTACGCGAGGAAGAGGTGCAGCTCGTTCAGCGCCTCGACCTCCAGCCGGCTGGCCAGCCGCTCCAAGTCCCCATCCGCGTAGCCACGAATGTGCTGCGTGGAGGGGTGCATCTGAAGGGCGGCTCGCAAGCGGGCCGGGGCGGTGTCCAGGTCGATCATTCGCTCGATGCTGATCTTATGCGTGATTGAATTCCGCCAGGAATCCAGGTCTGCTAGCGCCTGGCCACCTCTAAGCCCAGCCGCCACTTGGTTGTGGTAGTAGACCACCGCGTCCGCTATCCACTGGGGTTTGGCCGACGCCGCCCTGAGCCTGATATCGCACCAGTCCTGCATGTCATCGCCCATCCGGTCGTACAGGCGGCTGAACGGGAGCGTCAGCAGGCCGGACAACGTCATTGGGAGCATGTCCCGGTCGCGCTCGGGGGGCAGCCTCCTGAACCACAGTCCGCCCGGTATGGCGATCCCGACGTAAGCGGCGTGGTCATGATGGCTGGCAGCGACTATGAGCAGGCCCGCACCGGCGGACACGACGGCCGTGCCGACCACGATAAAAAGGGCCCAATAGCGGGCGCGTGGCCCGAATGGGGGCCCGATCTTGCGGCAGCGGAGCCGCAAGAATCCATAAGTCAAGATGAGCGACAAGGCAAACGTCCCGACAGCATCCACCACCGCGCTAGTCACGCTAGCCCCCTCGTCTCCCGCCTGTTCCCGTACAGGCATCTGCCTCCCGAGGAATATGGTTGCAGGCGATTAGAGATCTATCTAGGCTTAATTCCTGTATTCGTCAATAGTCGGCGCGGAATATTGTTTAACGACAGTCGCAGCTGCCCCACCCGGCCCGGAGCGGTCTCCTGCCGCTCCCGCCACAAGCTCTTGCGTCGGCGGGAGAACCTTTGATAACGTTTTCATAACGATCGACGATCAGGGCTTGTCTGGTCGTGGCGCCCGCACACACTTTAGCTATGGCTATACATTTAGCTGAACCTAAATACATACGGGTAGCTAACCACCGTCCGGGCGCAACAGAGTCTGGCCGCAACAAGTGGAGGCACTGATGGGCATCGGACTAGGCGTCTCGCCTGAGCAGCAGGCTACGGAGACCCAGATCGACCAAGAGATGCTCGCCCTCGTCACGCGTCTGACCAACGAGATCAACTGGCACATGCGTGAGCTCGGTCTCACCAGGGCCGACCTCGCGGCCCGCATGGGCGTCTCTCCCGGGCGGGTCAGCCAGATCCTCGGCGGTGGTGAGAACCTCACGCTGAGGACGCTCGCCGCGCTGTCGACGGCCCTCGACGCGCGCTTCGACATCGAGCTCAGCGCTCCCAAGACCGACGACACGTATACAAGCCGCGATGGCTCAGACCCCGAAGCCGGTCAGGCCGCGGACCACCACCCCGTCCGGCCGGCCAAGCACCTCGAGAACGCCCGCTTCAGCGGATCCCGGCGCCGTTAAGCCGGTTGAGCCGAGCACGGTTGCCGCTACTGCTCGAAGTTCGGGTTCGCGGTGGAGATGTCGTAGTTGCTGCCCCAATACCACTGGGTGGCGCTGGAACCAGGAACGACGTGCGCGACGCCGGTCGGGTCGGCGATCCAGTACCTGACGTGCGACTGCATCCACGACGGGAGGCCGCCCACCGCGCCCTTCACCGCCTGCCAGTCAGAGCGCATCGTGTAGATGATGGCCTCCGAGTTCGGCTGGTGGGTGAGCCGCGTGTCGACCCACTGCGCAGCACCCGCCGGGGTAGCGTCGCCCGGCTCGACGTCGAGCACGTTGGCCGACGGGTCGCTGCCGTTGGTGTCGATCCACAGCACCGAAGAGTGCCCGGCCACCTGCGACGCCGGCACGGCGTAGGCGCCGTTGGCGTAGACAGCGGCCGGCTGGCCTGGCGGGAGCGTGTTCGGTAGCACCGAGTCGTACACCAGGTAAGGCTTGCTCGGCTCGGAGTTGGCCGCCGGGTGATGAGCCTGGCGTCGCGCTGGTTTGGCGATGTGGGCCGTGGTGGCAGCCTTGGCGGGAGCCGCAGCTTTGGCGGGAGCCGCAGCCTTGGCCAGGGCGGCAGCCTTGGCCGGCCGAGCCACCTTGGCGGCGCTAGACCCACGCGCTGCCGTTGGCACCTGCCCGTGGCCGCCGACCGCCGACCGCCGAGCGGGCTGGCTTGCATGGACCGCGGCGCCGAAGACGTCGAGGGCGGAGGTACCCGAGTGACCCGAGTGACCCGAGGGCGCCAGCGAACCGCCGCGAACGGTGGTCCCGACGTTGTTGCCGGTCGCCTGGTCCCACGGCGCCGCGCCGACGATGGCGCACGCCCCGCCGAGCAGGCCCGCTGTGGCAGCGCCGACAGCAAGCAGGGAAACACGTGATTGTTTCCGTGCCACGCGGCTATTGGTGCTGTAGAGACGTATGGTGCTGTTTCGCACGAAAGATACGGGCGAGGACACGCGTGAGTTGACCGTAAACAGGCGTGAGTTGATGTTGATACGGGGGAACAAGAGTTAACCCTTGAGACGGCGACCTCAATCGGAGGCGCTCCGCTTTCACCCTCAGTTCTGCCGGTCGGCCAGACGGACCGTAGCGACGGCAGGGGCGGCGACGTTGACGCGGGTCAAGGCGACTTGTTGCGGGGGAGCAACCATCGCACGCCTGGGTGCTGAACTGCCACTAGTAAACATCAGATAACGACGCAACATGCCAGGTTCACACGCAAACAGTCCGTGACGTACATCACGTAGAGTAACCGAACCCGGCAACCGATCGCAGCCGTGCCACTGGACATGCCCCTGACCAGGCTGCGAGGGCGATCCGCCGATGCGGGCACTCGTGATCACCCAATTGCGGCACGCATGATCACATTGCCGCCGATCGGGTAGGAAGCAGCGGGTAGAAAGGCGGGTGGCGCGGAGCCTGCGCCCAGTGTTGAATAGGGGGCGTACCGCGCGAGGCAGGCGTACCGCGCCTGCTGTGCCACTCCATACTGAATAAGTCGTTCCGCAGCAGCAACGAGCAGCACTGGTAGGGCGTTCCCATGCGTTTCGCGCACGCACGACCCGCGGCGGTCACCCTCGTAGCGGGGGGTGTCCTGATCACCGCGACATCCGGTTTCTCAGTTGTCGCCGTGCTTGGTGCCGGTGCGGCCCAGGCACAGGTTGCCCACTACGCGGTCACGACGGACGATGCCGTCGCGGTCACCAGTGCCACGTCCTGCGAGCCGCTCAAGGTAGCGACCCCCACCCCGACGCCCACGCCCACGCCGACCCCGACCCCGACAGCAACGCCGACAGCAACGCCGACCTCGACCCCGTCGAAGTCGCCGACGCCGGCCGCGACCGCAAGCGCGACGGCAAGCGCGAGAAAGTCAGCGACGCCCACCGCCACGACGCCCGCCACGACGCCCACCGCGACGGCCACCGCGACGGCCACCGCGACGGCCAGCCCGAAGCAGACGTCCACGCCCGCCGCCACACCAAGCCCGACAAAGTCGGCCACGCCGACCGCCTCCACGACCGCGACGCCGACGCCGACGCCGACGCCGTCAACGACGCCCGCGACAGCGAGTGCAGCCGGAATCGGCACGCTCGACGCGATCACGCTCCTCGGTCGGACAGCCAGCAGCGCCTCCGCGACAGCCAGCCCAAGCGCTTCGCCCACAGCCAGCACTTCGCCCACAAGCGGCACTTCGACCACAGTCAGCGCTTCCCCCCCGGCCAACGCTTCCCCCCCGGCCAGCGCTTCGCCCTCGGCTACGTCAACCGCCACGACCGGCACCGGTGCGACGTCAGCCCCTGGCTCCGCCAAGATCAGCCTCTGCGTCCAGATAACGAGCTCCCAGGCCAGCAGCAAGCGCGGGGCCGACGCTCAGTGGGTGGTAAGCGCCTGGACGAAGGGCGGGAACGTACCCAACGCGACCGTGCGCCTGCAGTCGACCCCAGTCAGCGTGGCACCGCAGTTCAGCTTCGGCTGCGGCAGCAACGACGGCACCGCGTCGTGCGACCTCGGCGCGATGGACGCGAAGTCGGCCGAACGGCAGCTCGAAGCCGATGCCCCGGTCCCCGCCACGGCATCGACCGTGACGTCGGTCCGGTTGACGGTGATCGGCAGCGCGGCCAGCCTGCCCAAGGACCCGAAGGCGTCCGTGACGGTCGCGATCAGCGGGTCCACATCGGTCACGTCGCCCACGCCGTCCACGTCGCCGCTGCCGGTCGGCTCCCTGCCCGCCGTCTCCGCGCCCGACCCCGCGTCCGGCGCGACGCTCAGCCCGGGCGGCAACGCCTCGGGCCTGTTCCCAACGCTCGATCCATCACCGGGTTCGAACCCAAGCCCGAGCTCGAGCCCGAACTCGCCCGCGGCGTCGAATGCGAAGGCCCGCGAGGCCGCAGACACCTCGGCCCTCCCGGAAGGCGCCCCCGTCGTCGACGCCCAGCTGGTCGGCCTAGCCGCGCTGCTCGTGGCCTTCGTCCTAGCGGTAACCCGCTTCTCGATCCGACGCCGCCCCGCCCCAGCGACGGCAGGCCCGGCAGGCCCTGCACGCGCAACAGCAGCCCCGGCAGCGCCCGCACCGGAATCGGCGCAAAATCCCGCTGACCCGCCACACAAAGAGCAGAGCGGCCCGGAAGCCTAACGCAGCAGCGCCCCGGCCCCGATCAGACAACCGGGCCAAGGGCGCTGCAGAGAAACTACTGCGCGAGTGAAACTACTGCGCGAGGAGCTCCAGGTTCGGCCGGACGTTACCCAACGTAGAGGCCAGCTGCGTCGTGCTCATCGTCGGTGATACCAGCGCGCCGAACGTGTCATTGTCGAACCACACGCACATCGCGGCTTCCTCGTCGTCCACGTGCGTCTCGGTACACGCGGCGTCGCCCTGGAGCGAACCGGCCGACACCTTGTTCGCGTCCGGATACGACTGCACGAAGTTCGTGATCGAGGCGCCGGCATCGGCACGGGCCAGCTTGCCGCCCACGAACATGAAGATCTGCGCGTCGCTGCCCGGGGCCACGGTGCCCTGCTCGTAGACGGCGGACACGACGCCGCTGGCGGACCCGCCGCTTGACTTGGCCACGCCCTGCGCCAGCGTGTTCACGTGCATCTGCTCCCCGAGGGTGGCAGAGCGCGTGTACCCGTCGACCGAGGCCGGGGCGACGACCTGGTGCGCGGGCCCGCTCGGGCCGGCGAACACGTACTTCATCAGCACGCCGCCGATGGCGCCGGCCGCGACGACGGCGATGGCGCCGAGCGCCATCCACTGCCGCCGGTCACCGCTGCGACCGCGGCGACGGCCGACCGCGCGCCGGGTGGCGGTGTCCTCGTCGGTGTCCGGCCGCTCGATGGTGCGGGAGAAGGCGGCGGGCACCGGCTCGTCAGTGAGGTCGAGGTCGGCGAAGTGATCAAACGACGTGTCCTCGACCCAGCTGCGCGGCTGGGCGGGGGGCGGCGCCAGCAGCGCCGCGCCGACGGTGCGCATATCGGTGGACGTCCGGCGCAGGCTCTCGATGCTCGTCTCGCCGTAAGCCGGCACGTCGAACCTGGTGTGGTCGGCGTCGAGATCGACCGCGCTCATGTCGAAGCGCGTCTCGGCGAATCTGCCGCTCCGCCGACCAAGATCAGAATCAGAGTGTCCAGAACGACCGCGGGCTCCACCGAACCCGTCATTGCCGTAGCCAGCGGGAGCCGCCTCCTGCCGGACGTCCTCCCCCGGCAGCCACAGGTTGTCGAGCCGGGTCTCGTCGAACCTCGGTCGGTCGAAGCGCGTGTCGGCGAACCGGGCCTCGGGGCCCGCGTAACCAGGGCCCCCGTAACCAGGGCCGTCACCGTAGCGGGAGCCGTCACCGTAGCGGGGGTCGTCGTAAGAGAGGCGGTCGTAACTCGGCTCGTCGTAGCCGACCGCCTCGAAGTCGCTGGTGCCGATGATGCCGGACAGGTCGTAGCCTGCGCCGCCGACGCCTGGCACCGAGTATTCGGAACCGTTGTAGCCATCCGACTCGTAGGACGGCGGCTGGTGACTGCCGGAGCCGTCGTAACCCGGGATCGGATAGGCGCCGCTGAGGTAGTTGACGCTCTGGTAATCGCCGCCGGCCGGGTAGCCGTCCTGCGCCGGATAGCCATCCTGCTCTGGGTAGGCGACCACTTCGTCGTCGTAGCGGAGCGGCTGGTCGTAGTCCCAGGGCTGCTGGTAGCTCTCAGCGCCGTGGTATGACTCGGGCGACGCGGCGACCGGCGGGTACGCCATCTCGATCTCGCGGCCCTGCACGTAGCTTGACCCGGCGTACTCGGGCTGGCTGTACCCCTGGCCCTGCGGGTACCGGGGAGCGTTTCCCTGCGGGTAACCCGGCTGCCCCTGCTGATAACCCGACCGGGCGTAGCCGGGGGCGGCGTATTCCGGCTGGCCCCAGCCCTGGCCTGCGTCGACGAACCCGCGTACGGTCCTGGTGCCGGCGATGCCGGCGTCCTGCGCGGCCGGCCCCTGGTAGCCGGGGTCGCGGTAGCCATCATCGCCGTACCCGCCGGCGTTGAAGGCCGCGTACGGGTGCTGGCCGTGGTTTGCGGGCGGCGGCGACGCCGCCCGCGGTGCAGCGTAGCGGTAGTCGCCGTCCCGGTACTCCAGGTCGGAGTATCCGGCTGGCCATGAGACCTCGGGGCCGAACGACGCTTGGCGCCGATCGGCTGGAAGCACCCCATGATCATCCTCGGGATGCGGCCATCCGCTTCTCACGTGGCGGTCACCTCATGTCTGGTGTTACCTGCGGTTCAGGCAAGGTCACAGCATCATCTCGGCAATTGCCCATCTTCGCTACCTGAACGGGCATATCGGCGCGCCCCTCAGGTAAACATTTCCGGAAAAAGGCTCGTTACCGGACATTTAATCACCCTGCATCGGCCCGTTAGCGACCCAACGTAGCGCTACGAACACTCAAGTGCAGGACTCTTGCGCACTCCACCGATCAATTTTCGTTTGAGACCGGCATCGATTCGTTACCTGGCCAGATTGCCAGGCTGTTAGAAGATGCGGAATTGTGAGGCGGGTGACGAGTGTGCGGGGGCCGCTGGCTGTGCGGCGGATGACAGCACACTGGGTGGTCCTCGCCGCGGCGGCGCTGACCACGCTGGTAGCGGCGGCGGTCGCGGCGGCATTGGCCGCGTTCGCCGGCCAGGCGCTGCCGCAGGCGGTCCGGCACGACCTGGTCGTCGCGCCGGGGACGTCCCTGGCGGCGGCGGGATCGTTCGCAACCGGCAACCCGGCGCAGACCACGGCCGCGTTGCGATCGGCCATCGGGGCGGAGCTAGGCGGCGTGCCGTTCGCCTTCTGGCCGGGCATCTGGTCCGACCCGCTCGGCTTCGTGGCCGGGTCGCTGCCGGGCAAGCCGGCCAGCCTCCCAGCGGGCAACATAGCGCTGCTGCAGGCCGCATCGCTCGACGGCGTGGCCGATCACGCGGTGCTTGTGAGCGGCCGGTGGCCCTGGCAGCTCACCCCGTCGGCCACGTCCGCGGCGGGCAGCGCGATCCCGGCCGCGATCCCCGCGACCACGGCCGCGCTCCTCCGGCTCCGCCCCGGTGACGTGCTCCGAGTGCAGGACCGGGACACGAACGCGCGGCTGACCTTCCTCCTTACCGGCCTCTACGCGGAGCGGCAGTCTCCGGCCAGCGCCGCCTCGTACTGGCAGCTGAACTCCATCCCGGCCAGCGGATCGAGTTCGGCCAGCGGCTTCACCACCTACGGGCCCCTCGTCGTATCGGCCAGCGCGTTCCCTGGTCAGCTGGCCGCGGGAACCGGGACCTGGGTCGCCCAGCCCGACATGGCCGACTTCAACGCCTCCGACCTGTCCGCGATCTCCGCCGATGTGGGCGCGATCGAGCAATCGATGCAGGCCTCGAACCTGCTCAACGGGCTCACCGTGACCACCAACCTGCCCGCCGTGCTCGCCAATGCGGGCGACAACGTGGCCGTCGCCCGCTCGCTGCTCGGGATCAGCGCGCTGCAACTGCTCGTGCTCACGGTGGCGGCCCTCATCGCGGTCGCCCGGCTGCTGGCCGGCCAGCGTGAAGGTGAGACCGCGCTGCTGACCGCGCGCGGCGCGACCAGGTGGCAGCTCGCGCGGCTGACCGCGGCCGAGGTGATCCCGCTATCGCTGGTCACCGCGCTGGCGGGCGGGGTGGCCGGAATCTGGCTGGCCCGGGTGCTCGGCAGTACCCTCTACAGCGCGGCCACCGCCGGCGGCACCGTCCCGGCCGGCGGCATCAGCCTGAGCGCCGCCGGGACCTGGCTCGACGCCCTGGCGGCCGCGCTCGCCGTAGCCGTGCTCGCGATCGGCGCGCTGCTCTACCCGGTGCTGCGGCCCGCTCCGGCCGGCGCCCAGGTCCGGCGGGGCAGGCAGGCGGTGATCTCCGGTGCGACCCGGGCCGGCGCCGACCTGGCGCTGGTCGCGCTCGCGGTGGTGGCCTGCTGGCAGCTGCGCCTGTACTCGGCCGTCTCCACGTCCGCCAACGGCCCGTCGGCCATCGACCCGGTGCTCGTGCTGGCACCCGCGCTCGCCCTGGCCGGCGGCACCGTGCTCACGCTGCGGCTGCTGCCCGTGGCCGCTCGCGCGCTCGACCGACTGGCCGCCACCGGCCGCGGGCTCACCTCGGCGCTGGCCGGCTGGCAGTTCAGCCGCCAGCCGCTGCGCCAGGGCGGCGCCGCGCTGCTGCTGGTGATGGCGGTCGCCACCGGCACACTGGCGCTCGCGCAGCACCAGAGCTGGACCAGGTCCGCCACCGACCAGGCATCGTACGTCGCCGGGGCGGACGTGCAGGTGGACCTGGCGGGCCCGTTGCCGGCCGGGGCAACCACGACGATCACCGGGGCGAAGGGGGTGCGGGCGGCGATGGCGGTATCGGTTGACCAGGAGGCGACGCCGACCGAGGTGGTGGCCGTCGACGCCGCCCAGGCGCCCAAGGTCGCCCTGCTCCGAGCGGATCAGTCGAACCTGCCGCCGACCGCCCTCTTTCGCGCGATCACACCAACGTCGGCGGCCGGCGGCGTCCTCGTCGGCGGCACGCCGCAGGTCATCCAGTTCACCGTGACCCTCAGCCGTGCCCCCCTTGGCCCGGTGACCGCGCAGTTCACGGTCGCCGACGCCACCGGCGCTGCCTTCCAGCTGACGGCCTCGGCTCCGTTCTCGGCCGACGGGCGCCCGCACGTGCTCACCGCGTCGCTCGGCGGGGCGCACGCGGCCTATCCCCTGCGGATCAGCCAGGTCGTCCTCTCTTACACCCTGCCGGCTGAAGAACGGCTAGCCAACTCGGTCACGCTGACCATCGCCGGCGCGACCCCCGCGACGTGGGCCGCCGTCGCGAGCTCACCCGAGCTCTCGTCGCAACTGTCCGCCGGCGGCGTCGCCGGCCCGTCGGCGGAGCCCCAGGTGACCGGCTGGCAGCCCGTGGCGGGCGGCGCGACGCTCACGTTCAGCCCCGGCTACGGCCAGATCTCCTCCAACCCGGGCGATCCGGAAGATCCGACCAGCGTCCTCGAGCCGACCGCCGGGCAGCTCGCGCTCACCGCGCCGAGCGCGGTAACCGCCGCCGTCCCCGCCATCGCCACCCAGGCGTTCGACAACGCGAACAACACCGGCGTCGGCAGCATCGTGCAAACGACCATCAACGGCATACCCGTCCCGGCCGACATCGTGGCCGTGGCCAACGCGTTCCCCACCATCACCGATGGCGGGCTCGTGATGGACCTGCCCACCCTCGAAGCGTTCCTGATCGGTCATGGCGCCGAGCCGGTCAACGTCACCCAGTGGTGGCTGGCCACCGACGGCGGCCAGGTCCCCCCGTCCCTGGCGCGGGCGCTGCCACCCGGCGCGACCATCACCAGCAGCGCCGGCCTGGCCGCCGATACCGTCGCCGACCCGCTGTCGGCCGTCCCGCAGCAGGCCCTGCTGGCCATGGCGGTGGCGGCGGCGCTGCTTGCGATCTCCGGCTTCTGGGTCTCGATCGCGGCCAACGTCAGGCAGCGGCGCGCCGAGAACGCCCTGCTGGCCGCGCTCGGCGTGGGCCAGCGGTCGGCCGCCGCGCAGCTGTTCCTTGAGAAGCTGCTGCTGTCGGTCCCCGCGGCCGCGCTCGGCCTGCTGCTCGGCACGGTCGTCGCCCGGCTGCTGGTACCGGCGGTCACGCTCAGCCCGACCGCGCAGGCTCCGGTCCCGCCCGCGGTCACGCTGTTCGATCTACCGCAGACGGTCCCGCTCGCGGTCGCGGTCGCGGTGCTGCCGGCCCTGGCGGCCGCGCTCGTCGTCTTCCAGCGCCCGGACCCGGCGGCCGAACTACGCGCGGCGGAGGCAGCGTGAACCGGCCTTACCGGCCCCAGGGGCTGTACCTCTGGCTGGCCCTGCTCACCCTCTGCGCGGTGTTCGCGGCCACCGCCGGCGCGCGGGAGGCGCTCGCAAGCAGGACCCAGGCCGTGCGGCAGACGCTGGCCGCCACCACCCCGTCAACCCGGACCATCACCGTCACGGCGGCCTGGAATGAGGTGCAAGGTGCCCTCTCCTCCGCCGGTAACGGCAACGCGCTGACGTCGGTCATCCCGTCGGCCACGATCGACGGGATCACCGATCAGCTGCACGACGACTTCGACCGCGCCCCGGTCACCCTCGAGCCGACCGGCGCCGACTGGTCGTCGATAACGACCCCGCTCAACCCGCTGAGCGGCGACCTGCCCGGCACCGGCGCCACCCCGGTCAAGGTCGAGGTGACCGAACGACAGCCCTTCGGCCCGCAGATGCGGCTGGTGAGCGGGCGCTTCCCGGTGGCGACGCCCGTTCCCTCGTTCGTGAGCGGCACCGGCCAGCCGGGCGGAAAACCCGCGGCGGCGACGCTCGAGGTCGCGATGACCAAGCAGACGGCCGCCACGTTCGGCCTTCACGCAGGGTCGACGTTCGTGATCACCGGCCCGGAGCTCGCGACGACGGGCGCCGTCACCCCGATCACCGTCCTGGTCACGGGAATCGTGACCCCGGTCGACCCGACCTCGTCATTCTGGAACATCGACGCCGCCATCATCGTCCCCGACCTCCAGTCTCCGTTCACCCATCCGTACTGGGTAGGCGGGGTGATAGTCGGCCCGGACGAGGCCAACGAACTGCAGACGTACTTCAGCTCGGGCAACCTCCAAATGGAATGGGTGTTCCCGCTCGACGTGAGCTCGCTCGACGGTCAGCAGGTGCAGCCGCTGAGCGACGCGCTCAACAAGATCGGCACCTCGGTGCCGTTGCTCGGCGGTCTCCCCGGGCCCATCGCGTCCACGCTGACCGCCTCCTCGGGCCTGGTGTTCTCGCTCAGCGCGTTCATCGCGACCGCGCAGTCGGTGGACACGCTGCTCTGGCTGCTCTACATCAGCCTCACGGTCGCGGGCCTGACCGTGCTGCTGCTGGCGGGCCGGATGGTCGCGATGCGCAGAGCGCCCGAGATCACCGTGGTCAGGGCGCGGGGCGGGTCGCTCTGGCAGATCGCCGTCGGCACCAGCCGCGATGCCGCGCTCTTGTGCGTCCCGGCGGCGCTGCTCGCGGCCGCGCTGGCGATCCTGGTCGTCCCCGGGGCCGGCTCCGCGCAGGGCGCCGGATCGGCCGGGGGCTGGTGGCCGCCGATCGCGGTGCTGGCCGTCGCCGTCTTGGGCCCCGCCCTCATCGCGGCCTGGCAGCATCGCCTGCCCCGCCGCCGGGCCGCCGCCCGGCCGGGCCAGCGGGCCAGGACCCGGCTGGTGATCGAGGCGGCGCTGGCCGCCGCGTCGGTCGCGGGCATCGTCATCTCCCGCGACCAGGGCCTGCAGCCCGGCTCGGGCGTGAACCTGCTCACCAGCGCGGCGCCGGCGCTGGTCGCCATCCCGGCCGTGATCGTGGTGCTGCGGCTGTACCCGCTGGCGCTGCGCGGACTGCTGCGGGCCGCCGCGCGGACCTCGCGCGCGCCCGCGTTCCTCGGCCTCGCCCGGGCGTCCAGGACCGCGCTCACCCCGGCCCTGCCCGCGTTCGCGCTCGTCCTCGCGCTCACCGTGGCCGCCTTCGCCGGCATGGTGCACGACGCGGTGACCAACGGCGAGGTCGCGGCCTCCTGGCAGACGACCGGGGCGGACGCCACCGTCACCTCCTCGACGGCCGCCGTGAGCTTGACGATCCCGCCGGCCGCAGCGCGGGCCATCGCCGCCGTGCCCGGCGTGACGCACGCGGCGGGGATCTGGAACGGGATCTGGAACACCCCGTCCGGCGGCCAGGTCAACGTCCTGGCCGTCGACCCGGCCAGCTACGCGCAGCTCGTCGCCCACACCGAGCAGTTCCCGCAGGTGTCGGCGGCACTGCTGGCAACGCCAGGCAAGGCCGGAGCGCCCCAGCCGGTCCTGGCCTCCCCGCAGGCGGCGGCGATCCTCGATGCCTCCGGCCCAGGCGGCGGCGCGGTCACCCTCAGCACCGACCAGGCCCAGGTCCGGGCGGTTCAGGTCCGGGTGGCCGGCGTGGTCGCAAGCACGCCCGCGCTGCCCGCCGGCGGCGCGTTCGTGATCATGCCGCTGGCCGCGATCACGTCCACCGCCACCCCCCCGCTGCCGCCCCCCATCGATGAGATCCTGCTGACCGGCGGGTCCATCGACCAGGCGCAGCTCACCGCGGTGGTGCAGCGGATGCTACCGGGCGAGGTCACGACCTTCCGCTCGGACGTGCTTTCCGCCCTGACCAGCGGGCCATTGCAGCACGGGGCGTTCACGCTGTTCGCGCTCGCGCTCGCGGTCGCGGCGATCCTCGGCCTGGCGATCATGCTCCTCGAGCTCGCGCTCGGCTCCGCCGAACGCGAGGCGACGCTCGCTCGTCTGGCAACGATGGGCCTTGGCGAGGGACAGCGGGCGTGGGTGGTGGCGCTCGAGGTGATCCCCGCGGTCATCGCGGCCGCGGTCGCCGCCTGGGCCTGCGCCCTGGCGCTGCCGCCGGTGCTCGCCCCGGACAT
>Ga0302314_10010244_pt1 | contig 16429 bp, 15 predicted proteins | sample III_Palsa_N2_3_FD_200533 | JGI IMG/M metagenome (GOLD analysis project Ga0302314, IMG submission 200533) | Peat permafrost microbial communities from Stordalen Mire near Abisko, Sweden - III_Palsa_N2_3 | ecosystem: Environmental > Terrestrial > Soil > Palsa > Peat permafrost | place: Sweden... | reverse complement strand
GCACGCCCATCAGCAGCAGCGGCGCGGCGATCATCCCCAGCGCCGAAATACACAGGAAGGCGGCGCGCCAGCCCAACTGCGAGGCCACGAAGCCGCCGGCTGAGGCGGCCAGGAAGACGCCGAGCGGTCCGTTGGCCGTGAACAGGCCGGTGACCACCGCGCGCTGCTCGGGCGGATAGAGATCGGCCAGCACCGACAGGGAGGGCGCCGTGCCGCCCGCTTCCCCGATGCCGACCCCGAAGCGGGCGAAAGCCAGCTGCCAGAAGTTGGTCACGAAGCCGCAGGCGCCGGTGAACAGGCTCCAGACGAAACAGGCCGCGGCGATCAGCCGGATCCGGTGGCTCCGGTCGGCCAGCATGGCCACCGGCACGCCCAGGGCGGCGTAGAACAGGGCGAAGCTCAGGCCGGTCAGGAAGCCGAACTGGGTGTCGCTGAAGTGCAGTTCCGCCCGCATGGGCTCGATAAGCACCGACAGGATCTGCCGGTCGATGAAGTTGATCGTGCCGATGGCGGTAAGCAGGACGAGGGCGATGCGGCGTCCGGACCGGCCCACGGCGGCGGGCGTGAAGGCGGCGCCCAGGCGCTCTTCAACCGGCGCGGCCTCGGTCATCTGCGCTCCCTGACGGCGGTATCTCCCGCCTTGCCGAAAACCGTAGAGGACCCGGCATAACTGTCAATGAGATTTACAATTACGATGGTCCGAGTCAGCCTGCCAGGGCCGGCCCCTGAACGGTCCGGCCAACGAACGCGCGGAGGAACAGCATGCGGATCCAGGGCAGGACGGCGGTGGTCACTGGCGGTGCGGCGGGCATCGGCCGCGCGGCGGCCGTGGCGCTGGCGCGCAAGGCCGCGGCGAAGGTGGTCCTGGTTGATATCGACGACGCCGGCATGGCCGCGACCGTGCGCCTGGTCGAGGCCGAGGGCGCGAGCGGAGCCGCCCGGCGCGTCGACCTCAGCGACCTTTCGGCCCTGGCCGCTGGCTTCGAGGCCCTGCAAGCCGAGGGCGGCTACGACATCCTCTACAATAACGCCGGCGTGGTCTCGGGCGGCAGGCAGTTCCCCACCGCCGGCGCCGGCCAGATCGGCTTCGTCATGACCGTCAACCTTCTGGCGCCGATCCTGGCCACCGAGATCGCGGCCCGGGGCATGCAGGCGCGGGGCGGGGGCGTGATCGTCAACACCATCTCCACCGTCGCCCTCGGCCAGGGTTTCAGCGACGCGCTCTACGCCTCCAGCAAGGCGGGCCTCCAGATGTTCAACCGCTGCTGCGCGAGCTTGAAGGACAGCCACAAGGTCCGGGTCGCCGGGGTGCTGCCGGGGCTGACCGACACGCCGATCCTGCACAAGACCGGCGACGGCAAGGCAGCCGACTGGATGGCGCCGATCCTTGCCGGCTACGCCAAATGCCGGCCGGAGGACATCGCCGAGGCGGTGATCCAGCTGATCGAGGACGACAGCCTGGCCGGCGGCGACTGGGTCGCCGTGCGCAATGTCGAGGGCCGGATCGAGCGTGAATGGGGGCACGACACGGTCGCCTAGATCGAGTTGAGACGGCTCCATCTCTTTCTCGTCATCCTGGGGCGCTGAACGCCGTCCGTGCGGCGGCGAAAGCGGCGTCGAACGATGCGCGGCCGCCGGGATAGCCCGACACGGTGAGAACGCACTTGCCGATGCGCCAGCCTTCGCCCCGGCGGATCAGGTGATGCTGGTAGAGCCCCAGCACATAGGCCTCGAGCGTGCGGCCCTCGAACGCGATGAAGTGCGCGGCGTCCACGTAAGATCCGACGACGGAGCGACCGTCGCCTTCGGCGGCGACGGTGAAGTTCGACACCTTGTGGTGGGTCGCGGTGAAGGCGCCCAGCACCCGGCAGCGGTCGGCCCAGGTCCGGGCCGGGAAGGTCCCGTAGGTCGTGCCCAGCGAGCGGTAGTCAATCTCCACCTGCGGCTCGAACAGCGCTTCGAAGCCGGTCCAGTCGCGGGCGTCGAGGGCGTTGGCGTAGGCGATCACCACCTCCCGGGCGGCGTTTTGGTCGGCCGGCGCAAGATTGGGGGGCGACACGATGCTCATGCCGCCCTCCGGTTCAGGATCAGAACTTCATCCCGGCTTCGATCGAGATGTTCCGGCCCTGCTCGACGTAGAGGATGGCGCGGGGCGCGGTGGTGATCGGCGCCGGCAGGTCGAAGGCGCTGCCGGTGGTCAGTTCATTGGTCAGGTTGCGGCCGACGAAGGCGATGTGCCAGCGCTGATCCTGAGGCGCGAACTGCACCCTGAGATCGACCTTGGCGTAGCCCTTCTGCAGGCCGAACAACGGATCCTCGTTGTCGGAGTCGAAGTACTTCGACCGGCCGGCGACGTTGAGGGTGGAGTCGATCCGGTAGTTGTTGGCCAGGTCGTAGCGATAGTGGGCCTGGAAGCTGCCGGTGAACTTGGAGGTATAGGCCAGCACCGAACCCTTGATGTTGTTGGCCTGGATGCTCGCCGGCGAGGCCGGATTGCACTGGGCCAGGCTTTCGGTGTCGAGACAGGCGGCGCCGGGATAGTTGTCGTAGCTGACGTCCTGGTAGGCGGCCGAGGCGGTGAAATCGAGGTTGTGGATCGGGAACCAGGAGGAGGTCAGCTCGATGCCCTTGGAGCTGGCGCTGGCGGCGTTGCCGGTCAGATAGCTCTGGGTGGTCGGGTTGAACACCGAGACCTGCAGGTCGACGAACTTGGTGTCGTAGATCGAGGCGTCGAGCACCAGCTTGCCGTCGAACAGGGTCGACTTGACGCCGGCCTCATAGTTCGTCGACCGCTCGGGCTTGAAGGCGAAGGTGGAGTCCACCGTACCGAAGGTGTTGCTGACAAAGCCGCCGGACTTCGAACCGCGCCCATAGGTGGCGTACAGCATGATCCGCTTGGTCAGGTCGTACTGGATGGTGACCGAGGGATCGGTGTTGCCTTCGCTGAGGCTGCCGACGGCGTTGGTCAGCGCCTGCAGGGGGAAGGGCCCGGACAGCAGGCTGCCGGTGAAGTAGGCGCGCTTGTCGGTGTCGGTGTAGCGCAGGCTGCCGATGATGCGCAGGTTGTCCAGCACATGGTAGGTCGCCTGGGCGAAGGCCGAGAGCGTCTGGGCGCGCTGGCGGAAGTTGGTCTCCTCGTTGCCGGCGTAGAACAGCGCCGGCAGGTTGAAGCCCTGCAGCTGGTCGAGGCGGTAGTAGGCGTTGTCGTAATAGCCGCCGACGATGTACTCGAGTTTGCGGCCGACCGGCGACGCCAGCCGGATTTCTTCAGAGACCTGGCGGAAGTGTTCGGGGAAGCTATTGTAGACCGAGTTGTTGGTGACTCCGCCGCCGGGAATATCCTGGTCGAAGCCGTTGACGATGTTGGAATGATACTCGGAATAGCCGCTGACCGAGGTCAGGGTGAAGTCGCCGAGCTTCAGGTTGCCGGTGCCGGACACCAGGGTGGAGTCGGTCTTCTGTCCTTCGGGGCCGAACGGGGTGGTGTTGTCGATATAGCGGTAGGTGACCGGGTTCTGCGGCTGGTTGAGCGGCGCCGACACGTCCATCCCGCCATCGTTGACCCGGTGGCCGTAATCGACCTTGACCGTATAGTCGAAGTGGCTGCCCGGCGCGTAGCGCACGGTCAGCCGCATCAGGTCCTCGGTGTCGCCCGGCTCGTTGTGGCCGTTGAAGTCGTTCTTGAGCCAGCCGTCTTCGTCGAGGGCGCGGAAGGCCAGGCGCGCGGACAGATCCTGGGTGATCGGGCCGGACACGAAGCCGCTGACGTCATAGCCGTGCAGGTCGAAGCTGTAGCTTCCGTCGATCGACGCCTGGAAGGTCGCGGTCGGTCCGGCGGAGACGATGCTGATGGCGCCGGCTGGCGTGTTCTTGCCGAACAGGGCGCCCTGGGGACCGCGTAGCACCTCCACCCGGTCGAGGTCGAAGAACGGCGACTGGGCCTGGCGCGAACGCCCGGCGTAGACGCCGTCCATGTAGAGGCTGACCGACTGGTCGAAGGCGAAATTGGCTGGCGGCGAACCGAAACCGCGAATGTAGATCACATCGTCGCCGGCGGTGCTCTCGACGAACACGTTCGGGGTGAAGTTCATCACCGACTTGAAGTCGGTGGCGTGGAAGTCGTCGAGCTTCTTGGCCGTGATGACCTCCATGGAGATCGGCACGTCCTGCAGCCTCTCGGTCCGCTTCTGGGCGGTCACCACGATTTCGGCAGGCGATAGCGACTGGGCGTCGATGGCCGGAGCCGCTTGCTGCGCCTGCGCGATTTGAAAGGCGCCCAGAGTGGCGATCGCCGCCGTGGTCGCCAGCAGGCTATGGGCCAGCTTGGCCATGACTTCCCCCTATAAGACGGTTTCGTTTTCGAACCTTGAGCGGAGGGTGGCGCCGCCAACGCAGTTTGTCAATTTACTTGACGCTTAAGCCTTGGCATCGTCTGTGCGCGGCGGGGAGGGGGCAATATGATTAGTATTCTAAGGGTAAGTCAATGCGGCGGTTTATGAGTGGAAATCGCCCAGTCTTTCAGGGATGAAGACGGAAGCGGGATTCGAGCTGAGGGGTCTGCGGCGCTTGGGCTATCTCCCGGATAACATCATCGATTCACGGATCGCTTCGAGGCGGAATGGAAAGCGTTGAACATCTGATCGTCCCGCTCTGGCAGGCGTTCGTGTGGACCGACGAAGGTCTGCAGAACTACCTCCGCAAGCAGGGCTGGCCCGAGGTCACCCGGCCGCAGTCGATGGTGATGAACAATGTGGTGATCGGGGTGCGGAAGCCCTCGGACATCGCCCGCAACCTCGGCGTCAGCCGCCAGGCCATCCACATCACCATCCGTCAGATGGTCGATCTCGGCATTCTCGAGCTGGTGGACGATCCGGAGGACCGGCGGTCCAAGGTCGTCGCCATCGGCGCCACGGGCGCCAAGATGCGCGAGAGCGCCCAGCAGGCCATGCTGCAGATCGCCAGGACGCTGGAGAAGCGGATCGGCAAGACCCAGGTGGACCAGCTCAAGGCGGCCCTGGCGGCGGACTGGGGCGCGCCCCTGACCTGGGACACGCCGGATAGCTGACTGGCGGTGAGGGCGGGCGCTGCCCGGCCTACTCCGCCGACTCCATCGCGCGTACATCATTTTCGGCCATCATCTTTTCGGCCTTGAGGATGACATTCCGGACCTTGACCCCGTCGGCGCCGACCGGCTCGTGGGCGATGTCGGCGTCGGTGAACGGCCGGGTCCAGGCGGCGAACTCCAGGCACACCCCGTCAGGGTCGAAGAAGTAGACCGAGCGGACGAACACGCCGGGCGTCACCGTGTCGCTGGACTGGGTCGGCGAGTCGTCGTGGTTGAAGATGCGGGTGACATCCACACCCTTGGCGACCAGCCGGTCGTAGTATTCGTCGAACTTCTCGACCGGCACGTTGAAAGCGATGTGGTTCATCGACCCGTGGGCCGAGGCGATGGTCCCGCGCGTGGGCAGGTTAGCCGGCGCCGAGACGCCCGGCGCCGCGTCCGGGGCGGTGGGGAACCAGAAGAAGGCCAGCGAATCGCCGTTGCCGATGTCGAAGAAGAAGTGCTGGCCGCGGCCGTTCGGCAGGTCGATGGTCTTCACCATCGGCATGCCCAGTACGTCGCGATAGAACTTCACCGTGCGCGCCATGTCCTTGCAGACAAGGGCGAGGTGATTGACCCCCCGGATATCGAACTCGGTGTTGGTCCGCTCGGTCATGGCTCTCTCCCGATCCGCGTAAAGCCTAGCCTTTTGAGGGCTTTGTTCTGAGCACCATTAAGCGCTCTTGCGGTGGTTGCGTCAACTTAATTGACGCTTGAGTCGTTCGGCTGCAATCCATAGCATAGGCCGAAGGCTTAGAATGCTAAGAAATCCGAGCGTGCGGGAGGGTGCAATCGTCAGGATCGTCGCGTTTTCGGGCAGCGTTCGGCGGAGCTCGTACTGGCGCAGGGGCGAAGGATGATCGAGCTCGTGCGAAAACTCCGCCGCGCGGACTGAGAAAGGGCTCCGGTTCATGGACACGCCGTTCGATTTCCCGACCCTGCGCTACGAACCGCTGTGCGTGGCGGACTTCCTGGTCGAGGGGCCGCTATTGGCGCTGGGCCTATCTCCCTGGCGCAGCCGGCGGATCGGCTATGTCACCGGCGGCGGCTTCGAAGGGGCACGCCTGCGCGGCGAGATCCTGCCCGGCGGCGGCAACTGGTCCGAAAGCGGCGAGACCGCGCCCGGGCGGGCGGTCGGGACCTTCGACGCCCGCTGCCTCTGGCGCACCCACGACGGCGCCATGATCTACCTCACCTATACCGGTCGCACAGTCGTCACCGCCGACGTCGCTGCCGAATTCCGCGACGCCGACCAGTCCGAACGGGTCGACCAGGACCGCTACTACATCCGTATCGCCCCGGTCTTCGAAACCGCCGATCCGCGCTATCTCTGGCTGAACGAGGTGCTGGCGATCGGTTGCGGCCACAAGACCGCGCGCGGAATCCGCCATTCGATCTTCGCCATCCTCTAGCGGGCTGTCGAAATATCGTTAGTAATCTAATTAAATCGAGCCCGCCGGGGCCAGGCAGGGATGGAGCGGACGATGCAGGATTGCATGGACAGGGTCGACGTCGAGTTCATCGGCCGGGTATCGCCCACCGCGCCGCGCATCCAGGCCGGCGGCCATCCGTGCCAGGGGCTGTACTTCAAGCCCAAGGGCCAGAGGCCGAAGACGGCGGTGATAGCCACCCACTACAACGTCGACTTCTCCGAGCACTATATCGCGCCCTTCTTCGCCGAGCGCGGCTTCGGCTTCCTGGGCTGGAACACCCGCTATCGCGGCGCCGAGGACCAGTTCCTGCTCGAGCACGCCCTGATCGACATCAGCGTCGGCATGAAGTGGCTGCGCGAGGAGGCGGGCGTCGAGCGGGTCGTCATCCTCGGCAATTCCGGCGGCGGCTCGCTGATGGGCGCCTACCAGGCCGAGGCGATCGCACCGACCCTGCTGGACCTGGTCGGCGGCGTGGGCCGCGAAACCCTGGCCAGCCTGCCCAAGGCCGACCTCTATATCTCGCTCAACGCCCATCAGGGCCGGCCCGAGGTGCTGACCGACTGGATGGACGCCTCGGTGACCGACGAGACCGATCCCCTGGCCACCGACCCGGCGCTGGATCCGTTCAACCCCGACAACGGACCGCCGTATTCGGCCGACTTCATCGATCGCTACCGCGCCGCCCAGCGCGTGCGCAACCAGCGGATCACCGACTGGGCCAAGGCCGAGCTGAAACGGCTCAACGACGCCGGCACGCCCGACCGGATCTTCCCCATGTTCCGCTGCTGGGGCGACCTGCGCTGCGTCGACCCGGCCATCGACCCGTCGGACCGCAAGCCGGGCCAGTGCTATCGCGGCGATCCCGCCGTGGCCAACCGCACGCCCAGCATCGGCCGCGCCAACGCGATCAAGACCTGGCTGTCGATGTGGAGTCTCGAGACCTCGCGCTGCCAGGGCGAGCCACACCTGCGGAAGTTCGACACACCGGCCCTGGTGATCCAGGGGCTGGCCGACACCGGCGTCTTCCCGTCCGATGCGCGCAAGATCCACGACTTTATCGGTTCGAAGGACAAGACCTTGGAGCTGATCAGGGGCGCGCACTATTTCGAGGACAGCGCCGAGGAGCGCATCGCCGCCGCCGACCTGATGGCGGCGTGGATCCACGCGCGGTCCTGACCGGTGGACGATCAGGCGTCGGTGGCGAAGGCGTTGACGCGGCTAGGGCTGATCGGCCCTGGCGAACGTCCGCCGATGACGCCGCTGGCCGGCGGGGTGTCGAGCGACATCTGGCGGGTCGACCTTGCGTCGGGGCCGGTGTGCGTGAAGCGGGCGCTGGGCCAGCTCCGCGTCGCCGCCGAGTGGACTGCCCCACGCGAACGCGCCGACTATGAAGTGGCCTGGCTCCGCATCGCCGGCGAAGTCGATGGGGTGGAGGTTCCGGCCGTTCTCGCGCACGACACGGAGGGCAAGCTGTTCGTCATGCGCTACCTCGACCCGGAGCGGCACCCGGTGTGGAAGGGTGAGCTGGCGGCAGGCCGGATCGATCCCGCCTTCGCGGCCCGGGTCGGCCGTGCGGTCGGCCGGGTGCACGCCGCCACCGCCGGCAAGGCGGAGGTACAAACGCAGTTCGACACCGCGGACCTGTTCGATGCGCTCCGGGTCGAGCCCTACCTTCTGGCCACGGCGCGAGCCGATCCGGACCTGTCCGATCGGCTCCGCGCCCTCGCCGCGCGGACCCTCGGCGCCAAGATCGCCCTGGTGCACGGCGACGTCAGCCCCAAGAACATATTGGTCGGTCCAACCGGGCCGGTACTGCTCGACGCGGAGTGCGCCTGGTACGGCGATCCGGCCTTCGATCTCGCCTTCGTCGCCACCCATCTGCTGCTCAAGACCCTGTGGCGGCCGGCGCACGCGTCCGCCTATCTGCAGGCGCTGGACGCCTTGGCTGAGGCCTATTTCGCCGAGGCGGATTGGGAGCCCAGGGCGGCGCTGGATCGCCGGGTGGCGGCGTTGACACCGGCGCTCTTGCTGGCGCGGGTCGACGGCAAGTCGCCGGTCGAATACCTGACCGAGGCGCGGGATAAAGACACGGTGCGCCGGATCGCCGGCCCGCTGGTGTCGACGCCGGTGGAGACGCTGCGGGCGGTGACCGATCGCTGGGCGCGGGGGCTGGAGGACGGATGAAGACGAGCATCGCCAGGGTCGCCGGTCGGCAGGTGTGGGACTCCCGCGGGCGTCCGACGGTGGAGGCCGAGGTCGCCCTGGCCGGCGGCGCGGTCGGGCGGGCCATCGCTCCGGCCGGAGCCTCGCGCGGGGCGCACGAAGCCGTTGACCGGCGCGATGGCGGGGCACGGTTCGGCGGCATGGGCGTGGACGGCGCGGTCGCGGCGGTGGGCGGCGAGATCCACGCGGCGCTCGCTGGCCTCGACGCCGCCGACCAGGCCGGGATCGACGGCTGGCTCGAAGCCCTCGACGGAACCTCGGCCCTCTCGCGCCTGGGCGCCAACGCCACCACGGCGGTGTCGCTGGCGGTGCTGCAGGCGACCGCCGCGGCCGAGGGGATTCCGCTGTGGCGGATGCTGGCGCAGGGACGGGCGGTGCGGATGCCCCTGCCGGAAATCCAGATCTTCGGCGGCGGGGCCCATGCGGGCCGGCGCACGGACGTGCAGGATTTCATGGTCATGGCCCCCGCCGCCGGATCGGTGCGCCGAGCGCTGGAGATCACCGCCGACGTCTACCGCGCCGCCGGCGTCCTGATGGAGGTGCGGGGCGCGGCGGCCGGGGTCGCCGACGAGGGCGGCTGGTGGCCGAACTTCGAGTCCAACGAGGCGGCGCTCGAAGTGCTGATGCAGGCGATCGAGCGCGCCGGTTATCGGCCGGGCGAAGAGGTGTTCATCTCTCTCGATATCGCCGCCAACGAACTGTTCGCCGACGGCCGCTACCGGATGGCGCTCGACGACCAGGCCCTGACCTCCGCGGCCATGGTCGAGCGGATCTCCGGCTGGGCCCGGCGCTATCCGATCCTGTCGATCGAGGATCCGGTGGCGCAGGACGACCTGGAGGGCATGGCGCTGGCCACCCGGACTCTCGGCGACACGGTGCAGATGATCGGCGACGACCTCCTGGTCACCAACGCCGCGCGGGTCGAGGCGGCGGCGGCGGCGGGCGCGTGCAACGCCCTTCTGGTCAAGGTCAACCAGGCCGGCACGGTCTCGCGCGCCCGGCGGGCGCTGGACGCGGCGCGGGGGCAGGGCTGGGGGACCATTGTCTCGGCGCGCTCGGGCGAGACCGAGGACGTGGCCATCGCCCACCTGGCGGTCGGCTGGGACGCCGGCCAGATCAAGGTCGGCTCCTTCACCCGCTCCGAGCGGATGGCCAAGTGGAACGAACTGCTGCGGATCGAGGAGGCGATGGGAGCGGACGGCGTGTTCGCGGGCTGGGGCGCCTTTTCGGCCGAGGTGGCGGCGCACAAGGGCGCGCGGCTGATATGAAGGCTCTCCTGCAATATCGCGCCAGCCCGGGGTTCGTGGCCGCGCTCGACGCCGCGGGCCGGGCGGCGGGCGTGGAGACCGCCGTGGTCGACGAGACCGACGATGCGGCCTTCGCGCGGGAGATCGCCGATGCGGATGTGCTGCTGCACGTCTTGAAGCCGGTGACGGCGGCGATGATGGAGCAGGGGCGTGGGCTGAGGCTGATCCAGAAGATCGGCGTCGGGGTCAACACCATCGACCTCGAGGCGGCGCGAGCCCGGGGGATAGCGGTCTGCAACATGCCCGGCAGCAACAGCCAGGCGGTGGCCGAAATGACGCTGGCGCTGATGCTGGCGGTGCTGCGCCGGATCGTCTGGCTCGATGCCCGCATCCGGGAGGGCCAGGGCTGGGCGCTCGACCTCGGCGCCGTCGACAGCTTCGGCGAGATCGGCGGACGGACGGTCGGTTTCGTCGGCTACGGGGCCATTCCGCGCCGCCTGACCCCGGCGCTGGAGGCGCTGGGCGCGCGGGTCGTCTACACGGCGACGAAGCCGAACCCCCAGCGGCCGGAGGGTTTCCGCACCTTCGGCAATCTGCTCGGCGAGGCCGACATCGTCTCGCTGCACGCCCCGCTGACCGAGGCGACCCGGCGGATGATGGACGCTGCGGCCTTCGCGCGGATGAAGCCGGGCGCCGTGCTGATCAACACCGCCCGCGGCGATCTGGTGGACGAAGCCGCGCTGGCGGACGCCCTGTCGCGCGGCCGGCTTGCCGGGGCCGGGCTCGACGTGTTCAGCCAGGAGCCGGTCGGCGCCGGCCACCCCCTGGCGGCGTTCGACACGGTGGTCATGGCGCCCCACGTCGGCTGGCTGACGCCGGAGACCCTACAGCGCAGCCTGGGGGTCGCCATGCAGAACGCCGGCCTGCTCGCCGCCGGCGAACCCCTTCTGCACCGGGTGATCTGATGCGCCCGCCTGTTCTACTGCTCGCCGGCCAACTGCTCACCGCCGAGACCTGGGCCCCGCAGATCGGCGCCCTGGCCCGCGATGTCGACCTGCGCTTCACCGACCACACCCGCGACGATTCGATCGCGGGCATGGCCGAGCGGGCGCTGGCGGAGGCGCCTGACCGGTTCGATATCATCGCCCACGCCATGGGCGGCTTCGTCGCCTTCGAGATCTTGCGCCGGGCGCCCGGACGGGTGCGCAGCCTGGCCCTGTTGGCGACCCTGGCTTCGGCCGACGGCCCGGCGCAGACCGAGCGGCGGCAGGGCTATATCCGGCTGGTGGAGCAGGGCCGCTTCCCGGAGGTGGTGGAGGAGCGGATCCCGATCCTGCTGGCGCCCGGCCATCGCCAGGATCCTGCCCTGCTGGCCGCCGTCCGGCGCATGGCGCTGACGACCGGGGCCGGGACCTTCACCGCCCAGCAGCGCGCCATCATGGGCCGCATCGACAGCCGGCCGTCGCTGGCGGCGATCGCCTGCCCGACGCTGATCGTCCGCGGCGACGAAGACGGGATCACCACCCCGGCCCAGCAGGACGAGCTCCTCGCCATACCCGGCGCCCGCTTCGTCGCCGTCCGCCAGTGCGGCCACATGCTGACCCTCGAGCAGCCCGAGATCGTCACCGACCTGCTGGCCGACTGGCTGGCGGGACAGGCCTGAGGCAATTCCATCCGCGCAGCGGGGAAGGTTGTTACGTCAGAGCGTCGCCCGACAGTTTTTTCAGCGCCGAAGGGATCAGATCGACCGCTTCCGCCAGCCGCTCGTCGAGCAGGGCCAGCATGCCGGTCCAGTCGTGGATGCCCGCCAGCGTACCCGGGCCGTCCGACACACCACGCAGGCCGATCATCGGCACGCCGAAGCGCTGGCACGCGCGGGCGACTGCGAAGGTCTCCATGTCGACGAGGTCGGCGAGGATCGCCGCGTAGTCCTCGTCGCCAATCACCTGGCCGCCGGTCGAAAGGGTCGCCGTGGGGACTCCGGGCAGCGGTGTGGCCAGGGCGATCTCGGCGGGGTGGTCGCAGAAGGGCGTGACGCCTTTCTCGAAGCCGAGGCGGGTGGCGTCCATGTCGCGCCAGGACACGCCCGATATCTGCCAGATCGACCCGACCTCGCAGCGGTGCGACCCCGCCGATCCCAGCGACACCACCAGCCTCGGCTTGCGGCCCGCCGCGGCCCGTTGCGCCAGCGCCAGCGCCGTCCCGATCGCCGCCTCGATGGGCCCGACGCCGACGATGACGGGATGGATCCGGCGCCGCAAGCTCGCGCCGAACTCCTGTTCGGCCGCCATCACGAACATCACGTCGTGCGTCGGGCTAGGGTCTTCCGGGGGCATCCTGGCTCCACAGTGCTGAGTCCGCGATCGCTGCCTGCATCAGGCGAGGCGGTCAACAGCGTGGCTCTATCTTCATCCGCGCAGCGGGGGAGATAGTTGCTGAGCCTCGGCGCGGCTATTCACAAGGTCACCTCCGCCCCCAGCTCCCGGCGCACGATGGCGGCGCCGTCGGCTAGCGCTTTGAGCTTGCCGAAGGCGACGGCGCGCGACTGGTATTTCATGCCGCAGTCCGGGGCGGCGATGATCCGCTCGGGGGCCGCGTGCTTGAGCGCTCCGCGCAGGCGCTCGGCCACGGTCTCGGCGCTCTCCACCTCGGGATCGTTGAGGTCGATCACCCCGTACATGATGCGCTTGTTCGGCAGATCCTTGAGCACGGCCGGATCCAGCCGGGGCTGGGCCGCCTCGATGGAGATGATGTCGACGGGCGAGGAAGTCAGCTCGCCCAGGAAGTCGTAGTCCCTGGGCTTTGCCGCGCCGGCGTGGACGTGGGCGTAGCCGAAGCAGATGTGCAGGGCGGTGAGGCCCGTCACGCCCTCCAGCGCCCGGTTGATCGCGTTGACCGCATAGGCGCGGGCGGCGTCGGCGCGCGCCTGCAGATAGGGTTCGTCGAGCTGGACGATGGAGACGCCGGCCGCGTGCAGGTCCTTGATCTCGGCGTTGACGGCGGCGGCGTAGTCCATCGCCAGGGCCTCGTCGTCGACATAGTGGTCGTTCTGGGCCTGCTGGGTCATGGTGAAGGGGCCGGGGATGGTGATCTTGGTCCAGCCGCCCGCCCGGCGCACGAAGTCGGCCGCCTCGGTCGCCTCGATCGGCGCGCGCCGGCGGATCGGCCCGGCGACGCGGGGCACCGGATTGCTGGCCCCGGTCCGGTCGAAGGCCTGCCCCGGGGTGTCGATGTCGATGCCGTCGAGGGCGGTCGCCAGCCGGTTGGAATAGCTTTCCCGCCGCATCTCGCCGTCGCCGACGATGTCGATCCCCGCCAGCCGCTGGTCGCTGAGCGCGAGCAGGGTCGCCGCCTCCTGCGCCGCCCCCAGCCAACGCGCGTCGACGCGCCACAGCTCGGCGGCGCGGACCCGCGGCGGCAGCCGCGCCTTCAGCCGCTCGCGGTCGATCAGCCAGTCCGGCTGAGGATAGCTCCCGACGATGGTGGTGGGGAGCAACGGCAGACCGGCCAGCTTGTCCATGGAGTCGAGGTGCGCCTTGCGAGAATTAGTTAGTATACTATGGATTGCTACCGACCCGCTCCTGAGGTGTCAATTGCAGGACGCCGCGGGAGGCGCGAGAAAGGCGACATGAACGCGTACGACCCCGGAAAAGACCCCTTCGCCGACCCGAGCAGCAGCCTCGGCTATCTGACCCGGATCGCCTTCCGCCGCTTCTCGCGCGCGCTGGAGACGCGGACCATCGGCCAGGGGGTGTCGAGCGGCCAGTGGCGCTTCCTGCGTGTGCTCTGGCAGGAGGAGGGGCTGACCCAGCGCGAGCTGAGCCTGCGCGTCGGCATGCGCGAGCCGACTACGGTGGTGGCCCTGCGCGGGCTGGAGAAGAGCGGTTTCGTCGAGCGCCGGCCCAGCACCGAGGACCGGCGCAAGGTGCACGTGCATCTGACGCCGCACGCCCGCAGCCTGCGCGCGGCCCTGGCCCCGGCCATCGCCGACGTCAACGCCGTGGCCACCGCCGGCATGACGGCCGAGGAGGTGCGCACGCTGAAGCGGCTGCTGACCCTGGTGGGCGAGAACCTGCTGAAGGACGGCGGCGAAGGCGAGGCGACGACCGAGGCCTGACGCGCTTCACACCCCTGGCCCGGGCCGCTAAGCTCCTACCTTCGCAAGCTAATGAAAAGCCGCCGTGATCGATCACAAGACCATCCGCTTCCTCGCCGACATCCCCGCCGCCCAGGCCGCGGCCGTCGGCGACAAGGTCGCCATCCAGTTCCAGGACCGGCGCCTCACCTATGCGGAGCTGAACCGGCGCTCGACCGCCGCCGCCCAGGCGCTGCGGGGGCTCGGGGTGAAGCCCGGCGATCGCGTGGCTTGGCTGAGCCGCAACAGCGAGCTGTTCTTCGAGGTGTTCTTCGGCGTCGCGGCCCTCCGCGCCTGCCTGGCGCCGATCAACTTCCGCCTCGCCCCGGCCGAGGTCGGCTTCATCCTGAACGACAGCGGGGCGACCCTGCTGTTCGTGTCGGACGAGTTTTACGGCGTGGCCGAAACCCTGGTCGCCGGCATGGACCGCGAGGTGCGGCTGATCGCGCTCGGCGACGCTCCGGCGGCCCTATCCTACGCCGCCCTGCGCGACGCCGCCGCCGCCGCGCTGTCACCGCCGATCATGGACGCGCCGCAGGCCGACGACGACGTGCTGCAGCTCTATACCAGCGGCACCACCGGCCTGCCCAAGGGCGTGCGGCTGACCAACGCCAACTACGCTTGCTTCCTCGAGGTCGGGCCGACGATCGACGGCTTCAACTACGACAGCGACGACGTGGTGCTGATCGTCATGCCGCTGTTCCATGTGGCGGGGACCAATGTCAGTCTGGGCGGACTGGCGCACGGCTGCCGGGTGGTGGTGCTGGCCGACTTCGTTCCGTCGGTCGTGCTCGGGCTGATGGGAAGCGAGCGGGTGGCGCACATGTTCGCCGCGCCGGCGATGATCCAGATGCTGCTGCAGGCGCCGGAGGCCGCGTCGACCGACGTGTCGAGCCTGAAGTCGATCGCCTATGGCGCCTCGCCGATCAGCGAGGCGGTGCTCGTGGCTGCCAAGGCTCGGTTTGGCTGCGACTTCGTGCAGTTCTACGGCATGACCGAGTCGACGGGGGCGGGGTCGTTCCTGTCGCCCTCGGCGCATACGCCGGACAAACTCCGCTCGTGCGGCCTGCCGTGGCCGGGGCTGGAGGTGAAGGTGTGCGGCGACGCCGGACCCACGGGCGAGGAGGCCGAGGTCGGCGAGGTCGGCCAGATCGCCATCCGCGGCGCCGCGGTGATGAAGGGATATTGGAACCGGCCCGAGGCCACGGCTGAGGCCATCATCGACGGCTGGCTCCTGACCGGCGACGCCGGATATCGCGACGCGGCCGGCTTTCTCTACATGCACGACCGGGTGAAGGACATGATCGTCACCGGCGGTGAGAACGTCTATCCGGCCGAGGTCGAGAACGCGATCTTCGGCTGCCCGGGCGTCGCAGACGTGGCCGTGATCGGCGTCCCGTCCGACCGCTGGGGCGAGGAGGTGAAGGCCATCATCGTACCCCAGCCGGGCGCCGCGCCAGAGGCCGCCGAGATCGTCGCCTGGGCCCGCGAGCGGATCGCCGGCTACAAGGTCCCCAAGTCGGTGGACTTCGCCGAGACCCTGCCGCGCAACGCCTCGGGCAAGGTGCTGCGCCGCGAACTCCGTGCCCGGTTCTGGCAGGGCCGCGAACGGGCGATCGGCTGAGTCCCTATTGGTAAGAATGGTTAGGACGAGAGGGACCTAAAATCCCGACCCCGCCCCCTCACGCACGAAGCTCACCCCGCCGAACCTTTCGCGCAGGCGCTTTTTGTCGATCTTGCCGGTGGGGCCGAGGGGGATGTCGTCGACGAAGCGGACCTCGTCCGGCATCCACCATTTGGCGATCTTGCCGTCTAGGTGGTCGAGGAACTCCTGCGGCTCGGCGCTCTGGCCGGGCTTCAGCTTGACCAGCAACAGCGGCCGCTCGTCCCATTTGGGATGAGGCACGCCGATCACGGCGCACAGTTCGGCCTTGGGATGGCCGACGGCGATGTTCTCGAGATCGACCGAGCTGATCCATTCGCCGCCCGACTTGATCACGTCCTTGGCCCGGTCGGTGATCTGCATATAGCCGTGCCCGTCGAGCGTCGCGACGTCGCCGGTGTCGAAGAAACCCTCGTCGTCGAGCACCGCTCCGCCCTCGCCGCCGAAATAGCCGGAGGCGATGGTCGGCCCCTTGATCATCAGCCGGCCGGGCGTCCTGCCGTCATGCGGCAGGCGGCGGCCTTCATCGTCGGTGAGCTTCAGGTCCAGGCCGGCCAGCAGGCGGCCCTGCTTCAGCTTGAACCTGAGCTGGTCCTCCGCCGGCATAGCGGCGATCTCGCGGTC
>Ga0302314_10010243_pt1 | contig 16430 bp, 14 predicted proteins | sample III_Palsa_N2_3_FD_200533 | JGI IMG/M metagenome (GOLD analysis project Ga0302314, IMG submission 200533) | Peat permafrost microbial communities from Stordalen Mire near Abisko, Sweden - III_Palsa_N2_3 | ecosystem: Environmental > Terrestrial > Soil > Palsa > Peat permafrost | place: Sweden... | reverse complement strand
AAGGCGTCACCGTGGCCCTTGGCGGCGTACATCGCGATGTCAGCGCGGCGCAGCAGCGTCTGCGCGTCGGCGCCGTTCTCTGGGTAACGGGAGACGCCGATGCTGCCGTCTACCTCCAGGGTGATGTCATCCAATACGACCGGCTCGCGCACGCATCGCAGGATCTCGTCGACTATCTGTCCGAGCGCGATCACGTCATCGCTGCGTCGTGCCGGCAGGATCGCGAACTCGTCACCGCCGAAGCGAGCCACCAGGCCGCGCTCACCGATGCGCGCCGCCAGGCGCGGTCCCAAGTCGGCCAGCAGGTCGTCACCAAACTGGTGGCCGAGCGTGTCGTTGATGTCCTTGAAGTGGTCGAGGTCGAGCAGCAGCACACCGAAGGTGGCGCCGCTCTGCTTAGCGGTCTCGATCTCGGCGGCCAGTCGGTCGCTGAACTCCTTGCGGTTCACGAGCCCGGTGAGTTCGTCGGTCGTCGCCGCCACGCGCAGTTCCTCGCCGCGGCGCTGGGAGAGCAGCAGCTCGCCCACCAGGCGCTGGAAGACGACCAAGACCAGCGCGAACATCGCAAGGCCCTCGGCGTTCAGCTTGACGGCGAGATAGACCGCCACCAGCGTCAGCACGGCTGAGAAGAGTTCCGCCGTGATGATCGGCTTGAGCTCGGCGACCTTCTTGCGGATCGAGAGGCTTCGCGCCATGCACTCGTAGCCGGCGACCATCGTGAAGTTGAGGGTCAGCGCGACCATGAACGTGCCGAAGACCAGCAGGTAAAGACTGGGATCCGTGTACTTCAGCTGCCCCGATCGATTCACGAGGTTCCATTTGTCGGAGAGCACGTGGAACATGATTCCGCTGAGCAGCGGGAACCAGGCGAAGGTGACGAGGTTGTTGCGCAGCAGGTGCGGCTCTTCCCTGGAGCGGAACCAGGCGATCGCGATCGTCAGCACGCCGATGATCGCTGCCTCTGAACCTCCCAGCACCACGGCGCCCAAAGTTATGCCGAGGAAGCTCCCGGAGACGCTCGTGCGGCCAGACGGCAGCAGCGTGGCGGTGAGCTCGCTGGTGACCGCTAGCGCGATCAGGATCAACAGCTCGGCGATGTTCCAGTTGTCGGTGTGCCCGGTCCACGCCGCGACACCGATTGCGGCCACGAACAACAGTGTGTGGACTACTGCCATCGTCCGTTGGCGCACGGGTTCGCGTCGCGCGCGAGTACCCGGCATGGCGCCGAGATCAGCGATGAGGGCGGTATCGGTCATAAGTCGGTCACCGGGAGAGTTCTCGCGGTCTGCATAAGTTCCTGCGCGCTGGGAGCGGAGTTGCGCTCTTCTTCATGAGCGCACTCACTAGTATCGACCGTTCCGTCAGGGTCCTGAGCGACTGGTGACAGTCGTGCACGATCGATTGGACGCAGGCCGATCGCCACGACGATCACCGCGACCCCCACGGCCGAGACCGCATAGGCGTCACGCGGTGAGGTTGCGGCGGTGATCGCGCCGCCGACAATGAAGCCGACGGCTGGCATCAGTTGGCTGATCCCCTCCAATACGGACATCACGGCGCTCTGGGTTGAGACTGGGATCCGCTCCTGTACCGCTGTCACAGCTGCGATCCAGCCGGCACCGTTACCGATGCCCCCAAGTGCCGAAAAGAGACACGCGACAGCGAGCGTCGGAGAGACCGCAAGCCCGGCGTAGCCGAGCACTGCGAGGACTGTGCTGATCCCGAGCATCCGGATCAGCCGCATCTCCGTGAAAGCCGCAAACGCGGTTCCGCCGGCGATCATGCCGACTCCCCAGGCACCGAGCATGAAGCCGTAGCCACGGTCGCCGGCGTGCAGGGTCTCCTTGGCGAACACGACCTCGATCGGGATCGGGATCGAGCCGAGCAGGAAGACAAACGCGACTGCCACCAGCAGACGACGGACGGCGGTGTATGCGCGCAGCACATCAAGGCCCGCACGCACACGGCCCTTGAAGCTCGTCTCCTGGTCGGTCTCAAGGCGCAGGGCTGGGGCTGTGGCGATGATGCCGGCGGTCACGACAAAGGTCGCGGCGTCGATCGCCAGCGCCGTGCTCGCGCCCTTCCACGCAACCGCGGCGCCCCCCAGGGCGGGACCGGCAGCCATGCTCACCATCGCCCCGAGGTTGAGGATCGCGTTGCCTTCACGCAGCAGTTCGCGCTTCAGCAGCCACGTTGCACTGATCCCGCGCGTGAGCGCTTTGGCGGTGATCGCCAGCATTCCATCGACTGCGCCGAGGCCGAGGATCGTCGGCAGCGAGAAGTGGTGCGCGAGCACCGCCATGCCCGCGAAGAACGCACCCTCGAGCAGATAGAGACAGCCGAGAGCCACGCGCGGCGAGATCGCCTCGATCCGCACCGTCAGCACCGGTGCCAGCAGTGCCGGCAGGAAGCGCAGCGCTAGGAACAGCGTGGCTGTGGCCAGCGGGCTACGGGTCCTGTCATAGACGAGGATCGCGAGCGCAATCTCACCGATCCAGTTGCCGAGTTCGTTGACCCAGTAACCGGCGGCGAGATGACGAAACGTAGATGACCGTAGAGGCCGTATGTCCAACATGCCCTAACGCCCAGTTATGAGCGGCATAACCAACTGGTGTCTACCGGAGCGCACCGCACTCGGGCAAGGTTCCACGGGCAGAAGAGAAGGCCTGCTTTGGCAGGCACTTAGACACCCTGAAAGGACTACTGCAATGGGCATCAAGTCAGTTTAGTTTTTCCTATTTGACCTGTGAGGCTGAGGAGCCTAATCGTGTGGGGCTCCTCAGCCCCCCTGTCAGAACAAACCTGACCCCTCTATCGGCAGGGTCGGTACCAAGCTTTAGTAGATCGTGCAATTTTCCTGTCATTGGTCCAGCACGACTCGACCAGACGGAGGCGTGCCTTATTGTGCGCGCATGTCTGCCGTCGCCAGTCAACCGGATAAGGACGCGGCCGTCGCAGGCCTCTCGGCGCGACCCCACACACCGGTTCGCGAGCCTGAAGTCGCAGAGCTGCGAGCCTTCGTCGCTGCGGCGACGCTCGGCAGCATCGCCGAAGCCGCGCGCGCAATGAACATCAGCCAACCGGCGATGTCCAAGAAGCTGAAGGCGCTGGAGTCGGTAGCCGGCGCAGACCTCTTTGAGCGTTCGACCCGGGGCGTTCGCCTGACGCCCGCCGGGGTTCAGCTGTACAGCGCCGCGCGCAAGCTGCTGCACAGCGCCGACACGGTCCAGGCTCTGATCGCCAGCCCCGCCCCGGCGATGCCGGTACGGATTGCGTCGAGCCCAACCGTCGCCGAACTGCGTCTGCCCCAGGTGCTGACCCAGATCGCCACGCTCGAGCACAGCCTCACAGCCGAGCTGATCAGCGCCAACTCAGTACTCGTGCGGGAGCTGGTTCTCGAGGGCCGCTGTGACCTCGGGATCGTCAGCATCGACCCTTACCGGCAGCTCGACGACGGTCTTGAAGAGCGCGTCGTCTGGCGTGACGAACTGGTGATCATCGTGCCCCCGGGACATCCCTGGGCGCACCTGGACGACGTGCCGATCGACGAGTTCGCCCGCACGCCGGTGGTCCAGCGTGACCCATGGTCCAACTCGAGCCGCCTGGTGACGACGATGCTCGAGCGCGCCGGCTACGAGCGCGTCGAGCCGACCACGGCGATCGGCAGCACCGCCGGCGTGATCGCCACCGCGCTTGCAACCAGCACGCCCGCCCTGCTTTCACTGATGTCGGCCAAGGCTCAGCCGGAGATGGAGTTTGAAATCTGCCGCGTCGAGGGCCTGCGCTTCGGGCTTGAGTTCGCCCTCGTATGGGCAGGCGCGATGCTCGATTTGAACGCGTCCGTGCAGACCGTCGCGGGCCACATCCTTGATTTACCCTTCGCCCGCGCCAAGCGCGCCGTCTGAGCACCACAGGCCGCGCCTGGCGGCGTCCCCGCTTCGCTTGTGTGCGTTCGCACACTTCGCTTGCTGCGTCCCTGCCATGCATCGGCCTGTGGCACTCAGGTAGAGGCGGTTGTCGCACGGGCCGATATCAGCATCAAACGCTAGGATCGAGGCATGGCTGCTCTTACTGACCTCAAGCTGATCGCGTCGGGCAAGGTACGCGAGATCTATGACCTCGATGACGAGCTGTTGCTCGTCGCGTCGGACCGGATCTCCACCTACGACGTGGTCCACCCGAACCCGATTCCCGACAAGGGTGCCGTGCTCACCGGAATCTCCGCATTCTGGTTCGAGCAGACGGCGAACATCGTTCCAAATCACGTCGTCTCCTATACAGACGGCGTTCCCGCTGAAGCCCGCGGACGCGGGACCGTTGTGAAGAAACTCAAGATGTTGCCGGTCGAGTGCATCGTGCGCGGCTACATCACCGGATCCGGTTGGAAGGACTACCAGGCCAGCGGCACGGTATCCGGGGTCACCCTTCCTGAAGGTCTAAAGGAGTCCGATCAGCTCCCCGAGCCGATCTTCACGCCCTCCACCAAGGCTGACGTCGGTCACGATGAGGCGATCGACTTTGAGCGCGCCGCCGAACTGATCGGCGACCGTGAGCTCGCTGAGCGTCTGCGTGACGTCTCGATCGCGGTCTACAAGCACTGCGCGACCCATGCACGCGAGCACGGCGTGATCCTCGCGGATACCAAGTTCGAGCTGGGACTCGACGCAAACGGGGTGCTGACCCTCGGCGACGAGGTCTGTACGCCGGACTCCTCGCGCTTCTGGCCAGCCTCTGACTATGCGCCGGGTCGCGGCCAGGCGAGCTTCGACAAGCAGTTCGTTCGTGACTGGGCCTCCTCAACCGGCTGGGACAAGAGCCCGCCGGCGCCGGAGATCCCCGCTGAGGTCGTCACGCGCACGCGTGAGAAGTACATCGAGGCCTATGAGCTGATCACCGGTCAGCCCTTCAGCGAGTGGCTCTCACGCACGGGCGCGTCTGCCTGATGCGCGTACGCGTCCTGATCCGCCCCAAGGCTGGGATTCTCGATCCCCAGGGTCAGGCCGTTGAGCGAGCGCTGCCGGCGCTCGGCTTCAGCGGCGTGGAGAACGTCCACGTCGGTCGTTTGGTGGAGCTCGACGTCGACGACATCGCCCAGCTTCCGTCGATGTGTGAGCGGCTGCTCACCAACCCCCTGATCGAGGACTACGAGATCGTCGAGGGCATCGCCTCCCACTCATGAGTCTCGTCGCCCACTCATGAAGTTTGGTGTAATCCGCTTCCCCGGTACCTGCGACGATGTCGACGCACAACTCGCAGCACAGCGAGTCGGTGACGCGGAGCTGCTGTGGCACCGTGACCGTGACCTTAAGGGCGTCGACGCGGTGATTGTTCCCGGTGGTTTCTCCTACGGTGACTACCTGCGGGCAGGCGCGATCGCCCGCTTCGCGCCGGTCATGGAGGAGGTGATCGAGTTCGCCAACGCCGGCGGGCTCGTGCTCGGGATCTGCAACGGCTTCCAGATCCTCTGCGAGGCGGGCCTGCTGCCCGGAGCGCTGCTGATCAACGACCATCTCAAGTTCGTCTTCCGCCAGGTCAACCTCGAGGTCGTCGACCCCAACACGCCCTTCACGCGCGAGTGTCCGCCGACGCTCTCGATCCCGGTCAAGCACACCACCGGGCGCTACTACTCGCCGACACCTGTCCAGGTTGTGCTCAGGTACGCGCCCGGCAACAACCCCAACGGCTCCCAGGACGACATCGCCGGAGTCGTCAACAACGCCGGTAACGTCTTTGGCCTGATGCCACACCCGGAGCACGCGGTCGATCTGCTGACCGGATCCGAGGACGGTTTGAGGATCTTCGAGTCGATCCGCACCGCGGTCGATGAGCGCGTCAAGGTGACCTTGTGAGCACCGACGCCCGGGGCGGGCGAGTCACATACCGCGAGCTCGGGCTGACCGACTCCGAGTACGACCTGATCGTCGAGGGCCTTGGCCGCGAGCCGAACGCTGTCGAGCTGGCGATGCTCTCGCTGATGTGGTCAGAGCACTGCGCCTACAAGCACTCCAAGAAGCTGCTGCGCGGCCTGCCCACCGAAGGCCCGCACGTGCTCGTCGGCCCCGGTGAGAACGCCGGCGCCGTGGACGTCGGCAACGGCATCGCAATCGCCTTCAAGGTCGAGTCGCACAACCATCCAAGCGCGGTCGAGCCGTTCCAGGGCGCTGCCACCGGCGTCGGCGGCATCCTGCGCGACATCTTCGCGATCGGCGCGCGTCCGATCGCCGTGTTGGACAGCTTGCGCTTTGGCGAGCCGGCCGACTCGCAGCGCTCGCGCTACCTGCTTGAGCACGCGGTCGCCGGCATCGGCCACTACGGCAACTCGATCGGTGTCCCGACCGTCGGCGGCGAGATCTACTTCGAGCCGAGCTACGAGCAGAACTGCCTGATCAACGCGATGGCCGTGGGCATGGCCCCGCACTCACGCTTGACCTCCGCTGCGGCCGCCGGGCCCGGCAACATTCTGATCCTGTTCGGCGCACTGACCGGCCGTGACGGCATCGGCGGTGCCTCGGTGCTGGCCAGCGCCGAGCTCGGCGAGGGTGACGACGCCAAGCGCCCGACCGTTCAGATCGGCGACCCCTTCGCCGAGAAGAAGCTGATGGAGTGCAGCCTCGAGCTACTCGACCGAGAGCTGCTGGCCTCGCTCCAAGATCTCGGCGCCGCCGGCCTCACCTCCTCAGCTTCGGAGATGGCCAGCAAGGGCGAGGTTGGGCTCGATGTCGACATCACCAAGATCCCGCTGCGCGAGGCCGACATGGAGCCGTTCGAGATCATGGTCTCCGAGTCCCAGGAGCGCATGCTCTGCGTGGTTGAGCCGGACAAGGTCGCGGCGGTGCTCGCGGTCTGCGAACACTGGGACATCCTCGCCACCGCGATCGGAAGCGTCACCGAGCTGCCGCTCTTCCGGATCCTCAGCGGCGACGAGGTCATCGGCGAGCTGCCGGTGCCGCTGCTGGTGGACGACTGCCCGCTCTACGACCTCGAGCCCCAGGCGCCGACCACCTCGCTCTACCCAGGTGGCGATCAGCGGATCGCTACCGACGCCGCCCCGGCCGACACGCTGCTGGCGCTGCTCGCGAGTGCCAACATCAGCTCGCGCCGCCCCGTCTTCGAGCAGTACGACCCGGTCGTCCAGTCGCGCACCGTGCGCCGCCCCGAGCAGGCCGATGCCGCGGTGCTGGCGCTGCCGGTGCTTGACGTCGACAGTGGTGCGGCCGGCGCCCCGGTCCCGGCGATCGCGATCTCGATCGACGGCAACGGCCGCCGTGTAGCGGTTGACCCGCGCGCCGGTGCCGCCGAGGCCGTCTACGAGTGCGCCGCGAACCTCGCCTGCGTCGGCGCGACGCCGCTCGGGCTGACCAACTGCCTGAACTTCGGCAACCCGGAGAAGCCCCACGTCGCCTGGCAGCTGAGTGAGGCGATCGACGGCCTCGCGCAGGCCTGCCGCGACCTCGAGGTGCCGGTCGTCGGCGGCAACGTCTCGCTCTACAACGAGTCGCCCGACGGTCCGATCCTGCCGACCCCGGTGGTGGGCATGGTCGGCAAGCTGCCCGACGCGCGTCGCGCCGCGTTCCTCGGATTCGCCAACGACGGTCACAAGATTGCGCTGGTCGGCGGCTTCAACCCCTCGCGCGACGGTTCGGAGCTGGCCAAGTTGCACGGCAGAGCGCCCGCTGGCGCACTGCCTGAAAAGAACGTCGCGGAGATCCGCGCGACCCACCAGCAGGTCCGCGACGGCGTCAACTCCGGCGCTTTCCTCTCCGCGCATGACATCGCCGAGGGCGGCATTGCGGTGGCGCTCGCCGAGTGCGTGATCAGCTGCGGACTCGGCGCCCGCGTTGAACTTCCAGACGGTCTTGACCTCTTCGGTGAGGACTTCGGTACCGCTTTCATCGTCTCTGGCACGGCCGAGGATCTCGCTGGCCTTGAGCTCATCGGTGAGGTCGGTGGTGACGCGCTGGAGATTGGGGGCGTGTTAGACCTTCCAATTTCCGGGCTCACAGAGGCGCATGCCTCAGGACTTGCAGACTTGCTCCGCTAGGCTGAACAGGGGTTACCGATGGCAAGGCTCGATGATCATCGCGATGGACCGCGCGACGAGTGCGGAGTTTTCGGCATCTATGCGCCGGGACCGCTGCACGACGTCTCACGGCTCTCCTACTTTGCGCTCTACGCGCTGCAGCACCGCGGCCAGGAGTCGGCCGGGATCGCCACTGCGCCGCTTGGCGGCGGCGTCATGGGGGTCCGCGACCAGGGTCTGGTGTCGCAGGTCTTTGACGAGCACACGCTGCGTTCACTGATCGGCGACGTAGCGATCGGGCATGTGCGCTACTCGACCACCGGCTCATCGGAGTGGGAGAACGCCCAGCCGATCGTGCGTGACGACATCCGCACGATCGCGCTCGCTCACAACGGCAACCTGATCAACGCGGTCGAGCTGCACAGCGAACTGCGCGGCAGGGATGTGCCGTTCCGCTCCACCTCTGACTCGGAGATCATCGCCGCACTGCTCGCGACCCACCCAGCGGAAGAGCTCGAGGACGCTGTCGCCGATGTGCTGCCGCGTATGCATGGGGCCTTCTCGACCGTGGTCATGACCGATGACCGCGTCGTGGCCTTCCGCGACCCGCAGGGTTTGCGCCCGCTGGCGCTCGGCATGATCCCTGGCGACGGTGACGCCAAGGACGTGTATTGCGTTGCCAGCGAGTCATGCGCGTTCGATCTGATCGGCGCCACCTTCCTGCGTGAGATCCAGCCCGGTGAGGTCGTCACGCTCGACGCCTCCGGGGTGCGCTCGCGGATCGTTGCCGGTGGCCAGCGCCACGCCTTCTGCGTATTTGAGTACATCTACTTTGCGCGTCCGGACTCGATGATGGGTGGCCAGCGGCTGCAGGTCTCCAGGGCGCGCATGGGTGCGCTGCTCTGGCGTGAGAGCCCGGTCGAAGCGGACCTCGTGATCCCGGTCCCGGACTCCGGCAACGCCGCCGCGCGAGGTCTCGCGCGTGAGGCCCAGCTGCCCCAGGACGACGGCTTCATCAAGAACCGTTACGTCGCCCGTACCTTCATCCAGCCGGGACAGGCGCTGCGCAAGCACGGCCTGCGGCTCAAGTTCAACCCGCTGCCCGAGGTCGTGGGGGGCAAGCGCCTGATCGTCGTCGACGACTCGATCGTGCGGGGCAACACCACGCGTCAGATCGTGCAGATGCTGCGTGACGCCGGCGCGACTGAGGTGCACCTGCGGATCTCCGCCCCGCCGATCAAGCACCCGTGCTACTACGGCATCGACATGTCGACGCGCGAAGAGATGATCGCGCACGGGCGCACCGTTGACGAGGTGGCGGCCGAGGTCGGCGCCGACTCGCTGCACTACCTCTCGCTTGCGAGTGTCTATGAGGCGATCCGCGGCGATCGCTCAGCGCACTGTGACGCGTGCTTCAGCGGCGAATATCCGCTGGCCGGTACCGAGGGATCTGGCGGCAAGTTCTCGCTTGAGCTGCCGCTCGTTTCACCACGATGAGCCCGGAGAAATCTCTGAAGGTCTCGGTTCTGGCTTCCGGCACCGGCACCAACCTGCAGGCCCTGATCGACCAGGTCCATGGGCGCGAGGGGATTGAGATCGTCGGGGTCGCGTCTGACAAGCCGGACGCGCTCGCGCTCGATCGCGCCGGCTCAGCGGGCATCGAAACCGCGAGCTTCCCCGTCTCCAACTACTCCGGGGATCGCATCGCGCGTGACGCCGCGCTGGCCGACTGGCTGCGCTCGCGCGGAACCCAGCTGGTCGTGATGGCCGGATACATGCAGATCGTCGGGCCGGCCTTTCTGGATCGCTTCCCGGACGCGGTCATCAATCTGCACCCGGCGCTGCTGCCGGCCTTTCCCGGGATCGACGCCGTCAGCCAGGCGATCTCCTACGGGGTCAAGGTCTTCGGCGTGACCGTGCACTTCGTTGATGAGAGCGTGGACAGCGGCCCCGTGATCATGCAGCGCTCGGTCTCACTGCCCGATGCCCGTGAGGTCGATGACGTGCTGCCTCACATCCACGCGATTGAGCACCAGATCCTGCCGGAGGTCGTGCGCCTGTTCGCGCGCGGCGCCGTCCGGATCGCTTCGACGCACCCGCGTCGCGTGCTTGTTGGTCCACTCGCAGTCCTTCCAGAACGGTAGAGTCGCGCTTATATGAGCGCTGGTATCAACGCCGCCGATTCACTGCAGCCTGCTGAGCCCGGTGAGGTGCAGATTGGACGCGCGCTTCTGTCGGTCTCCGACAAGGCAGGGATCGTTGAGTTCGCGCGTGGTTTGGCTGACCTCGGAATCGAGATCATCTCCACCGGCGGCACCGCTGCGGCGCTGGCAGACGCCGGCCTCACGGTCCGCACGATCACCGATCTCACTGGCTTCCCGGAGATCATGGACGGGCGTGTCAAGACGCTGCACCCAAAGCTCTACGCCGGACTGCTTGCGGTCCGCAATGACGAGGAGCACGTCGAGGCCGCGCACGAGCAGGAGGTCGAGCCGGTTGATCTCGTCTGCGTGAACCTCTACCCGTTCGAGCGCACCGCGGCGACCCGCGGCGTCAGCGACGCAGAGGTGATTGAGAACATCGACATCGGCGGCCCGACGATGATCCGCGCTGCCGCCAAGAACTTCGCCTTCGCCGCCCCGATCACTTCGCCGGCCAGCTACGACGCGATCCTCGATGAGCTGCGCTCCTCTGAACGCCGGCTCTCACTGCAGACCCGCGAGAGCCTCGCATCCGAGGCGTTCGCCTACACCGCGCGTTACGACACCGCCATCACGCGCTGGTTCCAGGAGCGGAACGAGGACTTTCCGCCGCTGCTGCTGCGCGCCTTTGAACGCCAGCTTGAGTTGCCCTATGGCGAGAACCCGCATCAGCGCGCCGCCTTCTACACGCAGATCGGCGCCCGCGCGCATGTGCTCTCGCAGGTCGCGCAGCTGAACGGCAAGCAGCTCTCGTTCAACAACCTGCTCGACCTCGATGCCGCCCGCCAGCTGCTCTCGGAGTTCGTGGTTCCGGCCTGCGTGATCGTCAAGCACAACAACCCCTGCGGCGTGGCGGTCGGGTCGACCACGCTCGAGGCGTACCAGCGCGCTTTTGCCTGTGATCCGCTGTCGGCGTTCGGCGGCGTGATCGTGATGAATCGGCGCGTGGACCGCCTCACCGCTGAGGCGCTGCTCGGGCAGTTCGTCGAGGTAGTGCTGGCGCGCGGCTATGACGACGACGCCCTCGAGCTGCTCGCGACCAAGCCCAACCTGCGCGTGATGGATGACCGTGAGCGGCGCCTCGACATCAAACTCGAGCAGGCCTTCAGGCAGGTGATCGGTGGCGTTCTGGTCCAGGATCGCGACACCAGTAACGAGGAGCGCGACGACATGCAGGTGGTGTCGGGGCGGCGGCCGACCGAGGAGGAGTGGTCGCAGATGCTGTTCGCCTGGCGGATCTGCAAGCACGTCAAGTCCAACGCGATCGTGCTGGCGAAAGACGGCGCCACGATCGGGCTCGGTGCCGGCCAGATGAGCCGCGTCGACTCCGTCCGCATCGCGCTTGAGAAGTCCCAGACCGATCCGGCCGGCGCGGTGATGGCCTCAGACGCGTTCTTCCCTTTCCCGGACGGCGCTGAGATTGCCCTCGACCAGGGCATCACCGCGATCATCCAGCCCGGCGGTTCGATCCGCGATCCGCAGATCGTCGAAGCCGTCGACAACGCCGGCGCGGCGATGGTCTTCACCAACCGCCGCCACTTCCGGCACTAGGTACGAGGAGCGTCGATGGGCGAGCGCTCCGACATCAAGCGCCTCGGGGGTGACCCGCCCTCTCCATACGAGGGGCCGTACGGCTTCAGCCGGGTGGTTGAGGCCGGTGGCTTCGTCACGGTCGGTGGCACCACCTCGATCGATCCCTCCAGCTGCGTGATCGGCGTCACCCCGTACGAGCAGGCTGTTGAGATCTTCCGCAAGTTGATGCACGAGCTTTCGCGGACCGGCCTTTCCGCCTCCGACGTGCTCCACTCGCGCGCATACGTGACCGACATCTCCCGCAGCGACGAGGTCGGCCGCGCCCACGGTGAGACCTTCGGTGAGATCCGGCCGCTGCTCACGATGGTCGAGGTCAGCGGTTTGATCGACCCGCGCATGCTGGTGGAGATCGAGCTGGTCGCTCACAGGGGTTAGCCGGCCCGCCCTGCTGTTCCGGGTAGCCAATCGGGTGTGGGCGGGCGGCGAACCCGGCGCTGGGCCGCGGCGATCGCCACGAGGGTTAACAACCCGCCACCCGGCCACCCCAGCTCACCCGGTTGGTGACTTGACACCGTATAAGGGTCTGAATCCGTCAACCGCGAGAGTCCACTCCGGCGGTTGACGCGTTTTAGCCCCTCGCCCTGGATACCAAGCGGCTCAGCGCCCTGCCATCATCACGGGACCTGCCGTCGTAGCTCAGTTGGTAGAGCAGCGGACTTTTAATCCGAAGCGCCCCGGTTCGAGCCCGGGCGACGGCATTCAAAGAGCCTGTAAATCACGATAAACGAGATTTAGGCTTGTAGGGACAGAAGGAAAAATGTCCCGAATATGTCCCGAAGTCTGGCTAGAATCGCGCTCATGAGCTGGTTTCAGGAGCCCTCGGGACACGTATTCAGGGTCGATCGCGCCCGCGGTCCGGTCTGGTACGCGAAGTACAGATTGCCCGACGGCCGGCAGGTTCAGAAGAAGGTTGGACCGGCCTGGGCCGAGCGCGGGCGCCCGCCTGCCGGCTACTTCACCAAGCGCACCGCGGAGGCGTGGCTGCAGGACGTGATCGGTCAGGCGCGCCGCGGCACGCTGCCCGGTATGCGAACCGGTGGTGCGACGTTCGCGGAGGCGGCTGAGGAGTGGATCCGGTTCGTTCAGCAGGATCGCGAGCGCAAGCCCTCGACCGTCCGGGACTACCGCTCGGTCCTCAAGGCTCATCTGCTGCCTGCCTTCGGTGAGCGCAAGCTCGAGTCGATCACCGTCGAAGAGATCGAGGCTTGGCGCCGATCATTGACCGGTCTTTCAAACCGCTCCAAGAACAAGCTGCTGATTCAGCTTCACGGCATCTTCCGCAGGGCGCAGAGGATGTACGGTCTCGACGCCAACCCACTCGCGAGGGTCGAGAAGCACCCACAGCACAGCAGCGGCGACATTCAGGTCTTCTCGCCCGAAGAGGTCTGGGCGCTCGTCAGGGCGGCATCGAACGAGCTCGACGCCGCAATGCTTCTGACGGCCGCATTCACGGGTCTGAGGATGGGTGAGCTGCTCGCGCTCCGCTGGCGCGACGTCGACTTCGCGGGATCCGTGATCAGAGTGCGGTCCAGCTGGTCCGGTGGTCAGCTGACGACGCCGAAGTCAGGCAAGGTGCGCTCGGTGCCGATGGCCCCGGATGTCGCCTCGGCGCTGGCGAAGCTCGGTGACCGCGAGTATTGGACCGGTGATGACGACCTGGTGTTCGCCAGTGAGACCGGCACCTACCTCGCTGACTCTGCGCTACGGGTTCGCTACAAGGCGGCGTTGCGCCGCGCGGCCCTTCGGGAGCTGCGCTTCCACGACCTCCGGCATACCTTCGGCACCACGATGATCTCCAGGGCCGACATCCGCCGCGTCCAGGAATGGATGGGCCACGCCGACATCCAGACCACGATGAAGTATCTGCACTACGCCCCGCGTGCGGAGGATGCGCGGCTTGTAGCCGAGGCGTTCAAGTCGTCAAGCCAGCACGCCAACGCGGAGGCGGGCGCACCGCTCTGATCCGAGCGTCGCCACCGAGGCTCGCTCATCTCGACAGTCTCGCCAGGGTCGACTAGCGGGTTGGGAAGGCCAGGTTGTGCTGATCGAGCTGTTCAGCGAACGCTTCTCGTGCAGCGTGGTCGAAGAGCCAGAAACGAGCCTCGCGCACGGTTGGGTGGGAGTCGAGCGCGGTGCGTGTTGCGATGAGAGATATCCGAGCGGCCGCGTCGAGCGGATAGCCGTACGCGCCCGTTGAGATGGCGGGTAGCGCGACCTTCGCGCAGTCGTGATCTGCAGCGAGCTTGATCGCGGTCTGGTAGCAGGAAGCGAGAAGCTCGGGCTCGCCGTCGTGGCCTCCGCGCCACACGGGCCCCACGGTGTGGATGATGATTCGCGCTGTGAGGTTTCCTGCGCTCGTTACTTTGGCGTCGCCGGTGCGGCAGCCGCCGAGGAGTCGACATTCGTGCAGGATGCTCGGTCCCGCGGCACGGTGGATGGCACCGTCGACGCCCCCGCCTCCGAGCAGGCTTGAGTTAGCTGCGTTGACGATTGCTTGGACCTCTCGGTCCTTGGTGATGTCGCCCTGATGCAGGGTGATGATGCCGGGCATCCGAGAAGCCTACGAGCCTGAAACCGGCTCGATCGATTGGTCTGGGCTGGTGGTCATCAGCTTTCGACGTCGGTCCTGAGGATCGGTGGGTGAAGTTGGGTCGCTGCGCCGCGCCGATAGAGCAGCGGCGGCCTACCTCTTGCGGGATGGTCGGCAACGTGTTCCGGTACGACAAACCCTTCTGTGGAGAGGACCTTTCGTCGGAAGTTGGCGAGCTCGGGGGCGGACCCCCAGGCGGCTAGGTATACGCGTCGCAGGTCGGCGAGCGAGAAGGGTTCGATGCAGAAAGCGGCGGCGAGGGTCGTGTACTCGAGCTTTGCGCGAACGCGCTCGATCGCGTCGGCCAGGATATGTCCGTGATCAAAACCCAGGGTCGGGGCATCGCTTCGGGCACTCTCTCCGAGGTTGAGATCCTCGACTGGCCAGAAGCTGGCTGTTGCGACGTCGCCGCCCGCGGTGGGGACCGGGAGATCGGGGAGGAACGCGACGTGCGCTACCGAGACGACCCGCATACGTGGGTCGCGGTCGGGGTCACCGTAGGTCTTCAGCTGCTCCAGGTGGGCGTGTGAGTCAGTGAGCCCCGTCTCCTCGGAAAGCTCTCGAGACGCCGCCTCGGTCAGGGTCTCGTGCTCGCGGACGAAGCCCCCAGGAAGCGCCCATTCGCCTTCGAACGGCGGCTCTGCCCGCTGCACGAGCAGCACCTGAAGCAGTCCTTCTCGGACGGTGAAGATTGCCAGGTCTACCGTGACGGCGAAGGGCGGAAACGCCCGCGGGTCATATCCCGCTGGTCGGTTCCCGCCGCGACGTTTATTTGCGGTGCCTGTCGTGGCCACTAGCTTGACTCCGACGTAGCCGTCGGCTGCTCAGTTGCCGGCGAGAACCATCGTCCGGGCTGCAGGACGGGCGCGCAGGCACGAAGCGCGAGTCGCAGCCTCTCCTCCCGTGATCCCGAGACCGCGACCCAGTTGAGCCGAGATTCGGCCAGGGCAAGCACGAATTGCTGGTGCATCTCGTCGCGTACCGTCTCGCCGTCGCGGAGCCCGTCTTGAGCGAATGGCACCCCCTCGGGCGAAGTCAGGATGTAGGTGTCGGGTCTGTTCGCTGTCGCGAGGGTTAGCGCGGCTGGGTGCGGGCCGCCGATGTATCGGTCATGCCAGACACTCGTCGCCAGCGCATCGGTGTCCGCGACGACCACGGAATGAGGCAGGCAAGCAGAGTCGATCGCCTGGGTTTGTCGAGCGGCGATGAGCTCGAACTCGTCCGAAGTCCACTCGAGCCCGTCCATCCAAGGACGCGGTGCCTCCGCTGCATAGGCCGTCTGACGGGCGGCAGCGAGCTTTGCCGCCGAATACGTCCGTCCGTACTCAGGGACATAAGCGGCGGCGAGGCTGGCCGCGAGTTCACGCGCGAGCGTCGTGGTTCCGGTTGACTCCGCGCCGAGCACAACGATCCGACGTGCCAGTGCCACACGGGCTGGCTCGACTAGGTCGTGCCAGTTGCCCGCTAGATCTGCTCGGAGTCTCGTGCCGGACACCCCTCCCGCGAGCCTGCGGAAGCGGATGTGCGTGGCCCCGAAGCGATGAGCCAGTTCATCGCCGTAGTCCTCGCCCGTGAATACGGCATCGACGTCGACGCCTCCAGCGATCTCTGTCACTGCCTCCCGGAACACAGCTTCGTGCGCGTCCCAAACCACGGGGTCGTCGTAATCGATCGGGTGGTCATCCATCGTCCCGATTACGTTCACGTGGGGCCATATCGCAGCTGCCCAACCAAGCCAATCCACACGGTCACCGAGAGGGATCAGCTCGTTCGACGCCGCAGCAACGACGACCGACACTCGATCGCACTCAGTAGCTGCCCGCTCCACTACACCGAGATGACCGCTATGCGGCGGATAGAACTTCCCGACGATCAGTCCGTGACCGAACCGTGGGGCGTTCATTGCGCGACCTCCAGCGCTCGCCGGCCGCTCGAGCCGGCGGCTGCCGGCGGCTCGACGTTCGCAGCCCGCCACTGCGAGAAACCGCGGAAGCACATCAGCAGGAAGATGAGGTAGACGGCTGCA
>Ga0302314_10010242_pt1 | contig 16431 bp, 15 predicted proteins | sample III_Palsa_N2_3_FD_200533 | JGI IMG/M metagenome (GOLD analysis project Ga0302314, IMG submission 200533) | Peat permafrost microbial communities from Stordalen Mire near Abisko, Sweden - III_Palsa_N2_3 | ecosystem: Environmental > Terrestrial > Soil > Palsa > Peat permafrost | place: Sweden... | reverse complement strand
TTCCTCGCTGTTCGCGACTCTTTTCGGCTTTTCAAGCATACGGAGTAAACCAAAAAGAACTTTGTGAGTTAGGGGTGCTGCCCGTGGCCCGGGGGTTACAATATAAACCGGCTCAAATCGGTCCGTCCCGCCAGCGGAGCCACTTTCTCCCGTACCGTCGAGGCATCCACAACGATCGCGTCCCCCGGGCGATCCGAAGCCGTGAAGCTGATCTCCTCGAGCAGCTTTTCCAGCACCGTCGCCAGCCGTCTTGCCCCGATATTCTCCACTCTATCGTTAATATCCGCTGCCAATTCCGCCAGCGCGTCGATCGCATCCGGAGCAAATTCCAGCGTCACATTTTCGGTCGCCAGCAGTGCCGAATACTGTTTCAGCAACGAATGCTCCGGCTCGACCAGAATACGTTTTAGATCGTCGCGCGACAGTGGCGCGAGTTCTACCCGGATCGGCAATCTTCCTTGCAGTTCCGGCAAAAGATCCGAGGGCTTCGCCATATGGAACGCGCCCGACGCGATGAACAGAATATGATCCGTCTTGACTGGTCCGTATTTGGTCGAAACAATGGTTCCCTCGATCAGCGGCAGCAAGTCGCGCTGCACGCCCTCACGTGAAACATCGCCGCCCTTGAATCCCCCTTCCATGGTTCGCGCGCAGACTTTATCGATCTCGTCCAGAAACACTATCCCATTATTCTCCGCGTGCGACACTGCATCTTTGGTAAGCTGATCGTCGTCGAGCAGCTTGTCCGCTTCCTCGCGTGTAAGCAAAACTCTGGCAGCGCTGACCGTCAGCCGGCGAGTCTTCTGGGACTTCCCGAACATGCCCTTCATCATCTCGCCCAGGTTGATCATCTGCGCCGGCGGCATTCCAGGCATATCGAATTGACCGATCGGGTTCGTGCCCGTGTCGGCCACGCTCACGTCGATTTCTTTGTCTTCCATCTCGCCCGAGCGCAACATTCGGCGAAACTTGGAACGAGTGTCGGCGGAAGAACCCTCACCCACCAGGGCAGTGATCAGTCTTTCCTCGGCGGCGCTCTCGGCGCGTGTCTCCACATCGCGGCGCGAGGCATCGCGCAACATATTGATCGAGATTTCGACCAGATCGCGCACGATGCTTTCCACATCGCGTCCGACGTAGCCCACTTCGGTGAACTTGGTAGCTTCTACCTTCAGAAACGGAGCTTGAGCCAGCTTCGCCAAGCGCCTTGCGATCTCGGTCTTGCCGCAGCCGGTAGGTCCAATCATCAGAATATTCTTTGGCATTACCTCGTCGCGGATCCCGTCGGGCAAGCGTTGCCGGCGCCAGCGATTGCGCAGTGCGATCGCTACCGCGCGTTTGGCGTCGTTCTGTCCCACGATGAAGCGATCGAGTTCGCTCACGATTTCACGTGGAGAAAATGTCGGTGTTTCCATAGCTCAGATTGTCTCAAGTATAAGGTTATAATTAGTATAAACGCAGATGTCGGCAGCAATCTTCATCGCGCGCCGTACCACCTCGTCAGCCGGAATGCCATCAACGGTAAGCAACGCCCGGGCCGCGGCCAGCGCGTAATTCCCACCCGAGCCGATCGCTACAATCGCGTCCTCCGGCTCCAACACATCACCTTGACCGGTAAGCGTGAACAGGTGATCGCGATCCGCCACCACCATCATCGCCTCCAGCCGGCGCAGATAACGGTCGGTCCGCCAATCCTTGGCGAGTTCCACGCAGGCTCGTTCAAGCTGCGATGGGAATCGCTCCAGTTTCGCCTCCAGCCGCTCGAGCAGCGTAAATGCATCGGCGGTGGCGCCGGCGAACCCCGCCAGGACCTGTCCATTGCCGATCCGCCGCACCTTGCGCGCGTTGCCTTTGATGACAGTTTGGCCAAGCGTGACCTGGCCATCGCCGCCCATGGCGGTGAGCCCGCCGCTGCGCACACATAAGATCGTGGTGCCGTGCCAGCCGGCGAAGTCGGGAGTATAGTTTTCCATCCGGCGCAATTTGGGGAGGGGTGATGGGAAAGACAAGACTGGCGGTGCGGCCCCCCTTCGCGTCGAGTGTCAACTGCGCTATCCTCAACTCAACCGTCATACTTTGGGGGAACCGCCATGACCGTCCAAACATCCAGCCGCCCAAAAACCGCTCAAGAAGAACAGAACCTCCGCCTGGTTCTCGATTTCTACGAAGTCGTCATTAACCGGCAACAATGGGACCGCGTACCGGATTTCGTCGATCCCGGCTATATCCAGCACAAACCCGAAGTCGCCGACGGTCCCGAGGGGCTGCTCGCCTTCATGCACTGGGTCTATGAAAACTCGCCCAACCACAAGGTCCGCGTGGTGCGCGCCCTGGTCGACGGGGATTATGTCACCCTGCATGTCAACGTGATCGACGCCGTCGAAGCGCCTGATCTCGCCGTGATGGACATCTTCCGCATCGAAAACGGCAAACTCATCGAGCACTGGGACGTCGCCCGCCCGGTTCCCCACGAGAACTTGCTCAACGACAACACCATGTTCTGAAGCGCCCGTCCGTGAGCACCCACACGCCCCCCCGATTTACCGACAAAATCGTGGTAATTACCGGTGGCAATAGCGGCATCGGCCTCGGCGCGGCCCGCGCCTTTGCCGCCGAAGGCGCCCGTCTGGTTATCACCGGCCGCGATGAAGCCAGTCTCAAGGCTACCGCTTCCGAAATCGGCCACCGCATCGAAACCGCGGTGCTCGACGTTACTCACGTCCCGGCGATCGAGAATTTCATGCGCGACGTCGGCACCAAACATGGCCGCATCGACGTGCTGTTCGTGAACGCGGGCACGTCGGCCATGCTGCCGATCGAAGGTATCACCGAAGAAATCTACGATCAGATCCTGAACGCCAACCTCAAAGGTGCCTTCTTCACCGTTCGTGCCGCCCTGCCCTTCATGCACGCAGGCTCGGCCATCGTTTTCAACGCGTCGCTCGCCGCCCGCCGCTCCCCGCCGGGCGGCTCCGCCTACGCCGCCAGCAAAGCCGGCGTGGTCGCCCTGGGACGCACACTCGCCGACGAATTCGCGTCCCGCGGCATCCGTGTGAACGTGGTGAGCCCCGGCCCGATCGAAACGCCGCTGCCCGATCGCACGATCGGCGTTCCGCCCGAAGCCGGCTCCGCCATACGCGAAATGATGTCCCGAACCCCGCTCGGGCGGGTCGGAACCACGGCCGAACTCGCCCGCGCGGTGCTGTTCCTGGCGTCGGATGAGGCTTCGTTCATTACGGGGACGGAATTGCTCGTGGATGGGGGGATTGCTTCGCGATAAGACAAGCGGAGGAATCCGCTTTTTGTGAACAAAAAGAAGCAAAAAAACTTTGTCAATTTAGGTTCGGGCACAATGTCGCGGGAGTGGGGCATTGGCCTTGTTGTACAAAAGTTTTTTGGTTCCTTTTTTCAAAAAAGAACACTTCCTTTATTCAGTCGCGAGCGAGAACCCGCTCCAGATCACGTCGTTCCGAACGTGCCCCCACACACTCTGGCCGTGGTAGGTGCCGGCGACACGCCAATGGCTTAAGTCCTGGTCCAGTCCGGAATCTTCGCCGTCGGCGATGATGCCGCGTAGCCGAGGCAACAAATCGAGCCGATAGGTTTCCGCACCGCCCACCGATGCCCACGGTTGGCCGTATGACGTAACATTGTCGTTGTAGCCCCAGGCACCGACTCCACCGGACTGGTTGTTCCGCCCCTTGAAGAACCAACCTGTTGTGATCTCGCTGTTCGGGTTGTCGAACCGGATGGTGCCCAACTGGATTTGAAGGAACAGCGTTTGCCGGCTGACCGGATTGGATAGCACCACAGCAAGGAGAAAGGCGGTTCGCGTGATCGGACAACTATCGTCAACTTCGTCGGCCCGCGTGACATCGAGCGTAATGCTGGCGTCCAGAGACGTGACCGCATCAAGAGATATGCCAGCACCAGCACCGGCGGCTTGCGGATAGCCCGGTACATCTATGTTATTCGGAGTGGTAAACAGGTCGAACTCGTCAGGCAATCGCCTGCCTGAAGGAAAGACTTTGTAGCATGGCAGCGACGACCCATCCTGGGATAATTCGTATCGGCCCGCGCCCAGCCAGGCCACTCGTGCCGATTGGTTTTGTGCCACGCCCTGAGCATTAAACCCTGGCAGGTCTTGCGGGATCGACCACTGTGAGACGTGCCAATTGGCCGACGAAGAAGTCGGCGCGTAGAGAGTGTTATCATGGTTGCTCGGAGCGATCCAAAAGCCCAACGGCGGTTGGTATATCTCGCCGGCAGCGCTCGCCTGACCGGGTTCGGCCAGCAGCGTCGCGGCGATCGCCAAAATTATGGCATGATGGGCTTTCACGAAGTCACTCGTTTTCCGGGGGGATATTGAGTCGACTCACAGGGCGGGAAAGGGAGGAAAGTGCTTTCTTCTTTGTTGGCATGGATCGGAGCACCAAATCTCTAGCTCTGGGCGACTTGTTCCTAAGTGACAAGGCTTTTGCTTCTTTTTTTCGAAAAAGAAGACTTCCTAAGTCCCTACCTTGTCAATTCACTTCCTGCGAATGAAGCCGCCGCCGAGCACGCGCTCCCCGTCGTAGAGAACGCATGCCTGACCGGGGGCGGCAAGGGCCGGAGACTGCAACGTAACCAGCGCTCCATCGTTCGTTGCGACAACGGTCGCGCTATGTGGCGCTTCGCGGGCGCGGAGCTTTACCTGGACGGCGAGGGGCTCGGCTGGAGGCTCGATCAACCAATTCAATTCGCGCAGACGCACTTCGGTGCTGCCAGTCTGGCGCGGACCCACGATTACGCGGCGAGTGCTGGGATCGAGTGCTACTACGACGTTGTCGCCACTCGCGCGGCCCAAACGCTTCGCTTGGCCCACCGTGTAGCTGCCCAGGCCACGATGCCGGTCCAGCACAGCACCGTCGAGGTTCACGATCTCGCCGGGCTCGGCTGAATCGGGGCGCAGCTTAGCTACCAGGTCGGCGTAAGAGCCCTGCGGCACGAAGCAGATGTCCTGACTGTCTGGCTTCTGCGCCACCGCGATGCCCATCCGGGCCGCATGGGCGCGCACCTCGTCCTTGGTCGCGATGCCGCCCAACGGAAATAATGACCGTCCCAACTGCGCGCGCGTGGTGGCGAAGAGGAACCAACTCTGGTCGCGTGCGGGATCCATCGCGCGATGCATCTCGGGGCCGGTGTTGCCGTCGATCCGTTGTACGTAGTGCCCGGTGGCCATGGCCTCGGCGCCCAGATCGCCGGCGAGATCTAGCAGATCACCGAACTTCACGCTCTGATTGCAGCGCACGCACGGCACCGGGGTCTCGCCGGCGGCGTAGCTGTCGGCGAAATTCTCGATCACCGCCCGGCGAAAGCGCTCCTCGGCGTCGATCACGTAGTGCGGAATGTTGAGCTGAGCCGCCACGTTCTTCGCGTCGTGAATATCCTGGCCGGCGCAGCAAGTGCCCTTGCGCCCGGTCGCCTGGCCGTGGTCGTAGAGCAATAGCGTCGCGCCGATCACCTCGTGGCCGGCCTCCGCCAGCAGGCCCGCGACCGTGCTGCTGTCCACCCCGCCCGACATGGCAACTAGAACGCGCACTCAGGTCTTGCGCCCCACCGCCGGCAGCCGCACGCGCAATCCGTCGAGCTTTTCGGTGATTACGATCTGGCACCCCAGCCGCGAGGTGCGCTCCAGCGCGAACGCGAGGTCGAGCATGTCCTCTTCATCCTCGGTGGGCGCCGTAAGCTTGCCGAACCAGGCCGGGTCGATCACCACATGGCATGTGGCGCAGGCGAGCGAGCCCTCGCACGCGCCCTCCAGATCGATCCCATGCTTATGGGCGATTTCCAACACCGATAGTCCCAACGGAGCGTCCACCAGATGTTCGGTGCCGTCGCGCTCGACAAAAGTCATCTGGGGCATGGCAAGGCCTCGATCTCATGCGCGGCGTGGGCCAAAGCCTTTACCGCGGTGTCACACTCGGCCTGCGAGGTAAAGCGTCCGAGCCCGAGGCGCAAGGTACACACCGCATCCGCCTCAGAAAGTCCGATCGCGCGCTGCACATGGCTCGCCCGCACTTCGCCCGAGCCACACGCCGAGCCGGTTGAAATACACAGATCAGGCGCCCGCCGCAGCAGCTCACGCGCGGGAAAGCCGGGGAGGGTCACGTTCAGGTTCCCGGCTACCCGGGGCGCGCCGTCTCCATTCAGGATCACGCGCGGAAAATGCGCCGATAACCCTGCCCCCATTGAGTCGCGCAGTTTCGCCAGCCGGATTTGCTCCCCGATGATCTCCTGTCCGGCGATCGCGCACGCGGCCCCGAACCCCACCACCAACGGGGTGGCGATTGTCCCGGGCCGCAAGCCGCGTTCCTGCCCTCCGCCGGCCATCAACGGCCGCAGCCGGATGCGCGGGCGATGCCGCACGAATAGCGCGCCGATCCCCTTCGGCCCGTAGATCTTGTGTGCCGAGATCGACATCAGATCGATGCCCATCGCCGCCACGTCGATGGTGATTCTGCCCAGCGCCTGCGCGGCATCGCAGTGGAATAGCGCTCCGGCCTCGTGCGCCGCGGCCGCGATCGCAGCGACGTCCTCGATCACGCCGATCTCGTTGTTGACCGCCATCACCGATACCAGCAGCGTCGGCACCGCGAGCGCCTCGCGTAGCGTGGCCAGGTCGGCCAGACCGTTGCTCCGCACCGGCAGCAACACGACATCAAATCCGTCGTCTTCGAGGTCGGCGAGGGGTTCGAGCACGCTGGGATGTTCGATCGCGAGTGTGACTATCCGGCGCCGCTCGTTGTCGCGCCCCATGTTGGCGACGCCGTAGAGCGCGAGGTTGTTCGCCTCGGTTGCGCCCGAAGTGAAGATGATCTCGCGTGGCTCGGCGCCGATTACTGCCGCCACCTGCCCGCGCGCCGCTTCCACTGCTTCGTCGGCCGCCCACCCCATCGCGTGCTCAGCGCTGTGCGGGTTGCCGTATTCCTCGGAGAAGAACGGCAGCATCGCCGCCAAGACTCGCGGGTCGCAGCGCGTGGTGGCGTGATTGTCCAGATAGATCATGGTCCCCTGTACGCCTGGGAAAATCAGCTCGTCCGGCGGGTCAGCCTTTCCGCCATCGCACCATACGCTGCAATGAATGCGTCAACCTGCGCAACATCGGTCTGCCAGGACAGCGACACCCGGATCGCCGAGCCGGCTTGCTCGCCCAGTCCCATCGCCTCCAGTACGTGGCTTTTCGCAACCTTTCCGGAGCTGCAGGCGGCGCCCGCCGACACCGCGAACCCCGCCAGATCGAGGGTGATCAACTGCAGATCTGCCCGCACCCCAGGTAAAATCAAGCACAACGTGTTGGGCAGCCGATCCGCTCCCTCGCCCGCGATCAAAGCTCCAGCCTGGCGCGCCGCCACCGCAATGCGCTCGCGCAGTCCCAGATGGTCCGGTACCGGCCCGTCGCATGCAGCAGCAAACCCGGCGATCGCCGGTAAGTTCTGCGTGCCGCCGCGCCAGCCGCGTTCCTGACCGCCCCCCGAGATCAAGGGACGCGCGGGGAAATCCTGCGCCAGCAACAGGGCTCCGATCCCCTTCGGGCCGCCGATCTTATGCGCGGAGACCGCCAGTCCATCGGCCCCCAACACATCGATATCAAAGGGAATACGCCCCAATCCCTGCACGGCGTCGACAAACAGCAGCGCGCCGTAAGTCTGGCAGAGGGCCGCCGCGCTTGCTATCGGATGGATCACGCCGGTTTCATTGTTTGCCAGCATCAGGGCAACCAGCGCCGGGCCGCCGGCGCGGAGCTGATCTTCGAGCGCCTCGAGCCGGACCACGCCGTTTCCGTCCACTGACAGAACCTCCGCGCCGGCCGCCTTGGCCGCACTTCTCACCGCATCATGCTCGGTCGCCCCATAAAGCAACCGCCGTCCCCACCCTAAAGCGTGCAGCCCCAACGCGTCCGACTCGGTGCCGCCGGAAGTGAAAATCAGATCCTTGGCCGAACCGCCAAGCTTTGTCGCGATCCGCGCGCGGGCTTCCTCCATCAACGCGCGTGCCGCCCGGCCGGCGTGATGCACCGAGGATGGATTTCCTGGCAGTGACCAGGCACTTTCCATCGCCACGCGAGCCTCCGGACGCAGCAGTTCGCTCGCATTGGCGTCGAGATAGACCATACTTCGCCCTAACCCCCAGATAGGCGAAAGATTCATAAAGCCTATGCGCGGATTATGATAGAAACTCGCGCATCGGTTCAATTATAGTGCATCTCACCGGAACCGAGCGCCCCTAGAATGGCGTATGCCGGGAGAGGACGAAAGGATCCATAAGCGAGCCCCCCGGAGACGACACGGTCGGGATCCGAAGGCTGCATCCTGTTCTGGGATCGCGGCTTTCGAGTACCTCCCCTCGGTCACCCGCCCCGGAACATATGTATCAGCCGCGCGCCCAATGCTGCGGACGAGCGATAGTGCAACATTTGCGAGCCCCGGCCTCCACACCCAGCCGGGAAGGGAAGATATCTGCAACCATGCCTGAAGTGATGTTCGCGGGCCCAGATGGCCGCTTAGAGGGTCGTTACCACCATTCAAAAACACCTCGTGCCCCGCTCGCTCTGGTGCTTCATCCGCACCCTATGCACGGCGGCACCATGAACAATCGTATTACATTCACCATGTACCAGACCTTTCAGAAAATGGGGTTCTCGGTCATGCGCTTCAACTTCCGTGGCGTCGGCCGCAGCCAGGGCCGCTACGACGGCGGTACCGGCGAGATCGGCGACGCGGCAGCGGCACTCGATTGGATGCAGATGGTCAACCCCAGCTCGGGTGGACTGTGGATCGCCGGCTATTCGTTCGGCGCCTTCGTCGGCATGCAGCTTTTGATGCGCCGTCCGGAGATCTCTGGCTGGATCAGCGTGGCCCCGCCGGCCAACCATTATGACTTCGGCTTCCTCGCGCCTTGCCCCACTGGCGGTTTGCTGCTCCACGGTGACTCGGACGAACTCGTGCCCGAACCCGCGGTGCGCAAATTGGTCGACAAACTCAACACCCAAAAGGGCGTAACCGTCGATTACCGCATCTTCGAGGGCGCCGATCATATCTTCGCCAACCACGCCGAACGCGTGGCAAGCGCGGTCGAAGACCACGTGAATAAGAAAATGTCGCGGCGGATGATGGAGTTGGCCGCGGACTAAAAAGAAGAAAGCATCTTTTTTGAAAAAAAGAGGCAGAAAACTTTTGATAATAAGGGCTGGGAGTTTCCTGGCCCTTTTTCATTTTGGTCACCGTAGTACGGAGGATTCTTGATGAAATACCGCAAACTCGGGGACAGCGATATCACAGTATCCGAAATCGCCCTCGGCACCTGGCTCACCACCTCGGGCGGCGTTGCGAAAAACACCGCGATCGCCTGCGTCCACCGCGCCCTCGACCTCGGCATCACCCTGCTCGACACCGCCAACGTCTACGGCCGCGGCGCTGCCGAGACCGTCCTCGGTGAGGCGCTCGACGGGGTGCCACGCGATCGCTACGTGCTCGCGACCAAAGTCTTCTTTCCAATGTCCGAAACCGATCGCGGCCTGTCGCGCGCTCAGATCCACAAACAGATCGACGCCTCGCTCGCCCGGCTGCGGGTCGATCATGTGGATCTCTACCAATGCCACCGCTATGATCCCGAGACGCCGCTGGAGGAAACCATGTCAGCCCTGACCGAACTGGTCCGGGCCGGCAAGGTGCGTTATGTGGGCTTTTCCGAATGGCCCGCCGACAAGATCGAGGCGGCGCTGGCGCTACCCCATGTCGTCAAATTCGTCTCGAGCCAGCCGCAATATTCCCTGCTTCACCGGGACCCCGAACAGGCTGTGATCCCGCTCTGCGCCCGTTCAGGCATCTCGCAGATCGTTTGGTCGCCGCTTGGCCAGGGCATCCTAACCGGCAAATATCTGCCCGGCGCGCAAGTTCCGGCTGACAGCCGCGCCGCCAATTACGCTATGAACGGCTTCTTCCGGCAACAATGGCTGACACCCGCCGTCTTGGACGCGGTGCAGGCGCTGAAACCGCTGGCCGCCGAAGCCGGCCTCTCGCTAGCCCAATTCGCCGTAGCCTGGGTACTGCGCGAGCCCAACGTCGCCGCCGCAATCATCGGCGCCTCGCGCCCCGGCCAGATCGACGAAAACGCCGCCGCCTCCGGCCATCACGTACCGCCGGAGTTGTTCGAAGCGGCTGAAGGCATCCTGGCTGGCCTTTGATATCTGTGTGGTAACGGAATTGCGGGACAAGCTGAAGGGAAAGGCCAGGGCTCTGCCCTGGACCCCCACTCTAAAAGTCATGGGTTCCAAGGGCCCTCGCCTTTGGCGGGGTGGAGGGGCAGAGCCCCCGCCTTACCCCTTCTGCTAACCGATAAACCCGTGATCGCGCAGATACACGATCACGCGCTCGGCCATTACGGTTGGTTCGGCTTCGACCGTCTTCAGGTGGATCTCCGCCGCTTCCGGCGCTTCGTACGGGGCGCTGATGCCGGTGAAATTGGCGATCTGGCCGGCGTCCGCCTTAACATATAGCCCCTTCGGGTCGCGCCGCCGGCATTCCTCGATCGGGGTGTCTACGAACACCTCGATGAACTCGCCGGGTCGCAGGCGTTCGCGCGCGCCTTCGCGCTCGGACCGGTACGGCGAGATAAACGACACGATCGTGATGAGGCCCGCGTCGGCGAACAGCGACGCGACCTCGCCCACGCGCCGGATGTTTTCCACCCGGTCTGCTTCGGAGAACCCCAGATCGCGGTTCAGGCCGTGCCGCACGTTGTCGCCGTCGAGCAGGTAGGTGTGTTTGCCCAACGCATACAGGCGCTTTTCCACCAGGTTGGCGATGGTCGATTTCCCCGAGCCGGACAGACCGGTGAACCATAGCACCGCCGGTTTCTGGCCCTTTTGCTCCGAACGCGCGTTCTTGTTGATGTCGAGCTTGTGCCAAACGATATTGGCGGCGCGCGACAATTCGTTGTCGATCATCCCCACTGCGACCGTGCCATTGGTCTGGCGGTCGATCACGATGAATCCGCCGAGATCGCGGCTGCGGGCGTAGCGCTCGAACGCCACCGGATGCGCGAGCGCCAGATGCACCTTGGCGACGTCGTTCAAACCCAGCGTATCGGCGTGGAGCTTATCGCGGGTGTTGACGTCGATCCGATGCCGGATCCTGGTGATCGATCCGCTCACCATCCTGGTGCCGATCTTGAACAAATATTCGCGCCCAGCCATCAGGCCGCTCTCGTGGAGCCAGATCAGATGCGCCGCGAATTGATCCGCCAACACCAACGGCGCTGACGCGTCGGCCAACACGGTGCCGCGCGAGGCATCGAGCTCGTCCTCAAGCGTGATCGTCACCGCGTCGCCGGCGATCGCCTCGTCCATGTCGCCGTCGAAACTTACGATCCTCGAAACCAGGCTGGAGAGCCCGGTTCCTGCCACCTCCAGCCGGTCACCCGGCCGCAGCCGACCGGTGGCGATCGTGCCGGAAAACCCCCGGAAGTTCAGATTGGGCCGGTTCACCCACTGCACCGGCATACGGAATGGCAAATCTAGGGTTTCGTCCTCGACTTCGATCCGTTCTAACACGGCGAGCAGCGGCTCGCCCTGGTACCAGGGCGTGCGTGGGCTTTTCTCGGTCATGTTATCGCCGAAGCGGGCGGAAAGCGGGATCGGCACGATGGTCTTGAAGCCACCGGTGGCTACTGCCTCGCGATAATCGCCGACGATGCGTTCGAACAGTTCGGCATCGAAATCCATCAGGTCCATCTTGTTCACCGCCAGGATCACGTGGCGAATGCCCATCAGGCTGAGGATGAAGCTGTGGCGGCGGGTCTGGGTTAGCACGCCCTTGCGCGCGTCGATCAGCACGATCGCGACATCGGAAGTTGAGGCCGCGGTGGCCATATTGCGGGTGTATTGTTCGTGGCCCGGACAATCGGCGATGACGAACCGGCGCTCGGCGGTGGTGGCGAAGCGGTATGCCACGTCGATGGTAATGCCTTGCTCGCGCTCGGCTTCCAAGCCGTCCATCAGCAGGGCGAAATCTATGTCCTCGCCGGTGGTGCCGTGTTTCAGGCTGTCGCGCTCGAGCGAGCTCAACTGGTCGTCGAGGATCATCTTGGTGTCGTGCAGCAGGCGGCCGATCAAAGTGGATTTGCCGTCGTCCACGCTGCCGCAGGTCATCACCCGCAACAACCCGCGTTCGGCGACTTTGGGGGGCATGCTATCCATCCTAGAAGTACCCCTCACGCTTCTTGCGTTCCATGCTGTCCGCGGGGTCGCGGTCGATCAGCCGGTTGCCGCGTTCCGAAGTCGTCACCGCTAAGGTTTCCGCCACGATCTCGGGCAGGGTCGTTGCGGTCGACTCCACCGCGCCGGTCAGCGGATAGCAGCCCAGCGAGCGGAACCGCACCATTCGAATTTCGGGCACTTCGCCGGGCTTCAGACGCATGCGCTCGTCTTCGACCATGATCCAGCTGCCGTCGCGGTCGACCACCGGGCGCGGCGCCGCGAAATAGAGCGGCACCAGGGGGATATTCTCCTGCAGGATGTACTGCCAGATGTCCTGCTCGGTCCAGTTCGACAGCGGGAACACCCGCATCGACTCGCCTGCATGCACACGCCCGTTGTATAGCCGCCAGAATTCCGGCCGCTGGTTCTTCGGGTCCCAGGTGTGGGTCGGAGTGCGGAACGAGAAAATCCGCTCCTTCGCGCGGGATTTTTCCTCGTCGCGGCGCGCTCCGCCGAACGCCGCGTCGAAACCGTATTTGGTCAAGGTCGCCTTCAGCGCCTCGGTTTTCATCGCGTGAGTGTAATAGCCACCATGGTCGAACGGGTTCACGCCCGCGGCTTTGGCCTCCTCATTGCTGCCCACGATCAGGCGCAGCCCCAGCTTTTCCACGGTCCTGTCGCGGTGCTCGATCATCGCCCGGAATTTCCATCCGGTGTCGATGTGCAGCAGCGGAAACGGCAGCGGCGAGGGGTAGAATGCCTTTTCCATCAGCCGCAACAGCACCGAGCTGTCCTTTCCGATGGAATAGAGGAATACCGGAGCGCGGCACTCCGCCGCAACTTCCCGAATGATATTAATGCTCTCGTTCTCGAGCCTTTTCAGGTGAGATCGGTGATCGGTGGCGAGCGATGTCATGCGAAAACCCGAGTCTAAAAACCGTGACAGAGTCCACGAAATAAGACAATGTCTCTGTCTCTATCCCATAGATGGCCTATCGCCTCATCGCTCGCAAGGTTTATATTGGGTCAAAACGTAGGTGCGATCACCTGACTTGCAGGGCTATCGCATATGAGCTGCCGGGCGGGCGGGTGCCGGCTTTTGTCCAGCCCGGGGCGCTCTTTTTTATGGTGTGCCAAGTGTGCAAGATGCAGACGGGCGGTGCCGATGGATGCCTGCATAGCACAATTTAGGAACAAATACCAGATACTGGTAGTGGGTCCGTTTGAAGTCTGTACCGACTTCAAACAGACCCACTACCCAGATACTCGGGTTCAGAGCCGCTACTGACTTCGCGGGTGGCGGAATTCCAAATACGATTTCCCTGCCTGGGTTGGCGTCTGCGACGGCGCTAGCAAAGCCGGACGGATCGCTCCCCAAAAGGTCAAAAGCCCGATCACCAATAGTCCGACTCGAACGTACCGCACAGCAATTCCACGTGCGAGAAATGTCTCGCATGGTGAGAATATCGGGCTCAAAACTTAGCAAACGATTAAGACCGAGGGGCGGCAAAATTTTGGCGGTTGCTATTATAAAGCGCGTTAAATCAACAGGTTGAAGGGAAGGACGCAGCATTTTTTTGAAAAAAAGACGCAAAAACTTTTTTCCACGAGGGATTTGGGCGCGCTCGTCTACGAGACGTGCGCTCCGATCTATTTGAATAAAAGTTTTTTGCTTCTTTTTTTCAAAAAAGATGCTGCGTCCTTCCCTTCAACATATTGATTTTACTTGTTATCTTTCCGGGCGGTAAGTAACGCCATAAGAGCCCAACAACCTTGTCAGGCAGACTTGTACCGGGGACCAACAACGGCAAAAGCCGGGATAATATACGTATTTTAAAGGTTATTTACAAGAAACCCTAAATTACCGTACAATTAATGAGGGAAATTCAGACCGAGTTTCGCCAAACCACTGGATTTACAGGACAGTGAACTATGACGACGAACGTTTCCACCGAGTTACTTCGTAGTTTTGTCGCGATCGTGGACCACGGCTCGATGATGCGCGCCTCGGAGCGCGTCTATCTTACTCAATCGGCGATCAGCCTGCAGATGAAGCGGCTTGAGGGATGTGTGCGGAAGGATCTGTTTCGCCGCAACGGCCGGACCTTGGCGCTGACCCCGGCCGGCGAGCAATTATTGGTGACCGCGCGACAGATCCTGGAGTTGAACGATCGTCTGGTGGAAGATCTCGCCAAGAACGATCTGGCGGAGCCGATCCAAATCGGCGTGGTGCAGGATTTTGCCGAGGCGGTGTTACCCGAAGTGTTGGGGCGGTTTGTGCGGAGCGCGCGGTCGCCGCAACTGCAAGTGCGCGTCCAAGGCACCGGAGATCTATTGCGCGCCTTGCGCGCCGGCGAACTCGATCTGGCGATGGCGGTGGGCGCGGAAGGCGATCCAGCAGCGATCAAGACGGTGCCGATGATCTGGATGGGGAAAGAGCATCTTGCCGCGGAAGCCGTGCTGCCCGTGGTGTTGTTGACGCAGCCTTGCATTTTTCGCGATGCGGCACTCCGCGCGCTGGAGCATGCCGGCCGGCCGTACCGCGTCATTTTGGAAACGCCGCATCTATCGGGTTTGCGGGCGGCAGTGCAAGGCGGTCTGGGGGTAACCTGCCGCACCCGGATGATGGTGGATGGCGATACGATCGAGGCCCTGCCAAGCCAGCTTCTGCCGCGGCTGCCGAACGTGACCTACACCCTGCACGCGGCGCGCGATACCGAACCCCTGGTGGCGCAGTTGGTCGAGCAATTGCACCAAGCCGGCCGGGAACTGTCATAGCAAGATCCGAAAAGGCCAGGCAGCGTTTGACGGAACGGTAGGGCTGCCCTTAGAGTCGCACCGTCACCCGTAGCGATGGGGACACCCACTGGGAGGTCCGATGGACAATTTTTCTGATGCTCTGGTGCGTGAGCCGCGTTCCCACGATCTTCGCCGGGTGGGATCGCATCCGGACCACTGGTACCCGGTGGCCTGGTCCACGGAATTGAAGCCGGGCAAGACCTACGCCGCGCGCTTTGCCGGTCAGCCGATCGTGTTGGTGCGACCGGAAAATGGGCCGGTTTTTGCGCTGGAGGACCGCTGTGCCCACCGCCAGGTGCCGCTGTCAAAAGGTGTGGTGACCGACTGCGCGGTCCGTTGCTGCTATCACGGCTGGACCTACGATGCTTCGGGCGCCTGCGTCGACGTGCCCTATATCGGTAAGGGCAAACTGCCCAACGGCGTGCGTTCGTATCCTTGCCGCGAGCAGGACGGGTTGATCCTGATCTGGCCCGGCAATCCTGCCGCGGTCACGGAACTAGGTCCACTCGGGGCGGCGAACAACAAGGCGTACAAGACCCGCCGCTTCGGCAAAGTGGTGCAATGTCATTATACTTTCATGCACGAGAACCTGATGGACATGAACCATCAGTTCCTCCATCGCCGCCAGATGGGTCAGATCGCGCCGCGGTACCTCGCGCGCCGCACCGGCGACGACTGGTTCGAGATCGATTACACCTTTGCTCGCACCGAGGGCAAACAGCCGCTCGGCGAGGCGGTGATCATGGGCAGCCGGAAGACCAAATCCGATGCCCCGATGCACAGCGATTTGATGACCATCCGCACCGAGTATCCGTATCAGACGCTCCGGATCTGGACTTCAGGCGACCAGCCGGTCATGCATCTGTGGATTGCCTACACGCCGCAAGACGCCGAGCAGAGGACCAACCGCACCTTCGGGCTGCTGTCGATCGGCCGGCCGAAGTGGTCATGGCTGCTCGATCTGGGCTGGCCGGCGCTGATCTGGTTCACCGACCGCATCTTTGCCGAGGATCGCGAAATCGTGGAGATGGAACAGGCCGCCCATGATAGCCAAGGCGCCGACTGGAACCAGGAAGTGTTCCCGCCGATCCGCGACTTGCGCGCTTTGCTCGCAGCCAACGGCGTGAAGATGGGCGATCCCGCGCCCACAGCATAAGCAGGTAAAATACAGGAAAAGTCTTCTTTTTGTGAACAAAAAGAAGCAAAAAAACTTTGTCAGTTGGAGTGCACCGCCTATCGTCGGTGGGTTCCAGGTGAACAAAAGAAGTTCCTGATTACGCCCCATCCTCAGCCCATTTTCAGCAGTCCACAAGTGTCCGCCCGGAGAGAGAATAGATGAAATCAATAGGTTGAGCGAAGTAGGAAGCATCTTTTTTGAAAAAAAGAAGCAAAAA
>Ga0302314_10010240_pt1 | contig 16432 bp, 11 predicted proteins | sample III_Palsa_N2_3_FD_200533 | JGI IMG/M metagenome (GOLD analysis project Ga0302314, IMG submission 200533) | Peat permafrost microbial communities from Stordalen Mire near Abisko, Sweden - III_Palsa_N2_3 | ecosystem: Environmental > Terrestrial > Soil > Palsa > Peat permafrost | place: Sweden... | reverse complement strand
GCGAAGCCTTCAGACGACCGCCCGCTTGGTCGACACTTGAAGCGATGACCGTCGCGCTGAACCGTCTCTCATGACCGATCGTCGTCGCAATGGGCTGGTGCTGCTGCTGGTCCTCGGGCTGCTGGCCGGATCGATCGTGGTCATCGCGATCAAGCCGACCTTCCTCGGCCTCGACCTCAAGGGCGGGGTCGAGCTCGTCTATCAGGGCAAGGCCACCGCGCAGTCGCAGGTGAACTCCACCTCGCTCAGCCGGGCGATCTCGATCATGGAGAAGCGGGTCAACCAGCTCGGCGTGGCCGAGCCGCAGATCGAGCAGTACGGCTCGTCGGACATCGAGGTCTCGCTGCCGAACGTCAGCAACGAGCAGCGCGCCAAGGAAGAGGTCGGCAAGACGGCGCAGCTGTACTTCTATGACTGGGAGCCGAACGTCATCGGGCCCGACGGTCAGCCGGCCGGACCGAACGACCCCACGGTCACCGGCGACGGCACCGATCCCGGTGGCTCGAGCACCGGCGTGACCCAGTACCAGGCCGTGCTGCGGGCCGCGGCGCGACCGACGGTCATCCGCAGTAACGACACGACCTACTCGAAGGGCTGTACGCCAGCCCTGAACGCCTCAACCGGCTGCCTGTACGGGGCGTGGTACCTGGTCAACGACACCACGCAGCAGGTCCTCGACGGCCCGGCCGACCAGGAGTCCGGTCTGGAGACGCCCGCCCAGGCGCTGGCCACGCTCGGCCCCAAGCACGCCAACGACAAGACCCGGGTGGTGCACGTCAACCCCGGCACCGTCGTGGTCGAGGCGGTTCCGACCACCGACGCCAACGGTGACGTCACCGTGGCGAACCCCGACTCCTACTACGTCCTCAACGACAACCCGGTGCTCACCGGCAACGACATCACCAGCCCGACCCAGTCCACCGATCCGAACAGCGGTCAGCCGGACGTCAGCTTCGGCTTCAACGGGAGCGGGAAGGGCATCTTCGAGAACATCACCAAGCAGATCGCCCAGCGCGGTCAGGAGGCCCAGGTCCCCGGGGTCAGCAAGGCGGAGGCCGAGCAGCACTTCGCCGTCGTGCTCGACGGACAGCTGATCACCGTGCCGTCGATCGACTACACGCAGTATCCGGACGGGATCGACGCCACCCAGGGCTCGGAGATCAGCGGCGGCTTCACGCTGCAGTCGGCCCAGAACCTGGCCAACGAGCTGCAGTCCGGGGCGTTGCCGATCCGCCTGTCGCTCATCTCGCTGTCGCAGGTCTCCGCCACGCTCGGTAAGCAGGCGCTCAACCAGGGTCTGATCGCCGGCCTGGTCGGCTTCCTGGCGGTGTGCCTGTTCCTGCTCGTCTTCTACCGAGTGCTCGGAATGGTGGCGATCGGCGGCCTGGTCATCTACGGCGCGTACTTCTTTGCCCTGATCAAGCTCATCCCGGTGACCCTGACACTGGCCGGAATCGCCGGGCTGATCCTGACCATCGGTGTCGCCGCCGACGCGAACATCGTCATATTCGAACGCGTCAAGGAAGAGATACGTGCGGGCCGGTCCATCCCGGCCGGCATCGCCGCGGGCTACAAACGCGGCTTTGCCGCGATCGTCGACGCCAACGTGGTGACGATCATGGTGGCGTTCATCCTGTTCGTGCTGTCGAGCGCCGACGTCAAGGGTTTCGCGCTGACGCTCGGACTCGGCACGATCGTCTCGCTGTTCACCGCGGTGCTGGCCACCCAGGCGGCCCTCGGCGCCATGTCACGCTCGCGGTTCATCGCCAAGCCGTCCCTGCTCGGCGCCGGCAAGCAGCGCCACCACTGGACCTTCGACTTCATGGGGGCGTCGAAGTGGTTCTTCTCGCTGTCCGGCACCATCCTGCTCATCGGGGCGCTGGCCATCGGCGGCAAGGGCATCAACTTCGGCATCGACTTCAAGGGCGGCACCGAGATCCAGGTCGCGCTCGTCAAGCCGGCCACCCAGGCCTCGGTGGCGAGCACCGTCGGCGCGGCGGGCTACCCCTCGGCCCAGGTGCAGAAGTACTCCCATCTCGGGAACAACGCCTTCCAGGTCGCCACCCAGAAGCTGACGCCGTCGAACGTGTCCAAGGTCCAGGACGCCCTGAACACGCGCTTTGGCATCAAGCCCGGAACGTTCAGCAACACCTCGATCGGAGCGGCGTTCGGCAAGACGATCGCCGACTCGGCGGTGATCGCCATCATCGCCTCGCTGATCGTCATCTCGCTGTACATCGCCCTGCGGTTCGAGTGGAAGTACGCCGTGCCGGTGCTCATCGCGCTGGCGCACGACCTGCTCATCACGTCGGGCGTCTACGCCCTCACCGGGAGGCAGGTGACGGCCGACACGGTGGCGGCCCTGCTCACCATCCTCGGCTACTCCCTCTACGACACGATCATCGTGTTCGACCGGGTGCGCGAGAACGTACCGCGAATGCCCAGGGCAGCGTTCTCGCAGATCGTCAACCGCTCGATGTCGGAGGTGATCACCCGTTCGCTGGCGACCAGCCTGTGCACGCTGCTGCCGATCGTCGCGCTGCTCATCTTCGGTGGCACCACGCTGAAGGACTTCGCCTTCGCGCTGCTCATCGGCGTGGCGTCGGGCGCGTACTCGTCGATCTTCATCGCCTCGCCGGTGCTGACGCACTGGAAGGAGCGCGAGCCGATCTATCGCAATCGCCGTGAGCGGATCGTCCGCGAGCTCGGCGCGGTGCCCGCCTACGCCACCGCGGTGTCCGGCGCGCCGGTGGACGTGGATCCCACGCCGAAGAGCCGACGCGGTCGCCGCGGGTCGATCATCGCCCCCGAGACTCCGGGCGAGCAGATCTCCAAGGCCGAGTTCGCCGAGCTCGTGCGCGACCTCGACGTCGACGCCGGTGCCCCGGCCGCGCCGCCCGCGCCGGTCAGCGGACGCGGACGCTCCCGACCGAGCAACGGCGCCGCCGCGGCCACCGAGCCGGCCCCGCCCCCGGTGGTGCCCGGCGACGCCCCAGCCGCCGAGGCGGACGAGCAGCCGGCCGCCCCCGAGCTCGATCCGGCCGCCGACGCGCTCCCGGAGGACGTCGTCATGAAGTCCCGGCCGCGACCGACCAAGTCCAAGCGCAACCGCCGTCACGGCAGGCGCTGATGGGCATGCTCGGCTGGGTCATGATGGCCCTCGCGATCTGGCACTTCACCATCTTTCTCCCCGATCACTTCTGGGGCGGGATCGTCGGAGCGCTGCTTGGCTCGCTGGCCGGCGGAATCATCTTCGGGCTGCTGGTGTTCGGCGTGAAGACGGGGACGCTGAGCATCCCGGGTCAGAACGCCACCGACATCCTCGTCGTCTGTTATGCCATCCCGGGCGCGCTGCTCGGCATCGCCGCCGTGTACTTCGTCGGCCTGCGTCAGGAGCAGCAGCAGCTCGCGTAGGTCAGGCGGCGCGACGCAGGTGGTCGCCGGCGGCGAGCACTGCGGGACGCGTGCCGGCCAGCGGCCATCCGGCGGCCGGGCGGGCGAGCAGGAACCCCTGCAGCAGGTGAACGCCGAGCTGGGCCAGGACCCGCAACTCGGCCTCCGTCTCGATCCCCTCGGCGACCACCAGCGCTCCGACGTTCTCCGCGTAGTCGACCATCGCCTTGACCAGGGCCGCCCGGTCGTCGTCGCGCTGAATCCCGCTCACCAGCGACCGGTCGAGCTTGAGGTAGTCGGGGTGCACCGCGGTGATCTGGCGAAGCCCGGCGTAGCCCGCGCCCATGTCGTCGACCGCCAGCATGGTGCCGTGTCGGCGCAGCACCGCGATCGCCGCGTTCACCGACGGGTCGTCGTTACGCACGAGAGTGTCCTCGGTGATCTCGACGACCAGGCGCGAGAGGTCGGCCGGGGTGTCGAGGATGGCCATCGTGCGGGCATCCGGCAGGGTGGCGCCGGACAGGTTGACGCACAGCCGGGCGCCGGCCGGCAGGTCGGGCAGCAGCTGGATCGCCGCGGCCAGGCAAGCCTGCTCGAGGGCGTCGCGCTCGCCGAACTCCTCGGCCAGGGAGAACCAGTGCAGCGGGCTGGCGGTCGAGCCGAGCCGGAAGCGGGCCAGCGCCTCGTAGGCGTGGGCCTGGCCGGTGAGCAGGTCGAAGATCGGCTGGGTGACCATTTCGATGCCTTCGCCGCCGATGAGCCGCGCCAGGATCGCCTCGGCATCGTTCTCGCCGTCGCCGCTGAGCGATTCGCCGTTGTAGGTCGACACGCAGTGCTCGCCGCTGCGCTTGGCCATGCGCAGCGCCACGTCGCCGGCCCGCAGGAGCGACGTGGCGTCGTGCCCGTCGCGGGGCGCCCAGGCAATGCCGACCGAGCCGGCGGCGCCTGGCGCGTCGCCGTTGCCGTGGGCCAGCCGGTGCAGCAGTTCGTGCGCGAGGATCTCGGGCGCGTCGGCGACGGTGATGGCGAACTCGTCGCCGCCCAGGCGTCCGACGATCGAGTCGCGGTCGCCGAGCTCGCGCATGTGCTCGACGGTCTGGGCGAGGAGCAGATCCCCGGCCGCGTGACCGTGGAGCTTGTTGACCAGGCCGAAGCGGTCGAGGTCGAGCATGATCAGGGCCAGTGGGCGTTGGTCGTCGGCATCGGCGAGCGCCTCGTCGAGGGCGGCGCGGAAGGCCGAGCGCCCGAGACCGCTCGTCAGGCCGTCATGGTCGGCCTCGTAGCGGGCGCATTCGAGCAGATTGCCAAGCTCGGACATGACGGCCCGCCCGCTCAGCAGCAGCGCGGCGGCGGCGACGCACAGACCGACGTAGCTCGGCTGCAACGAACCGACGAGCACGATCGGCAGCGCCATCGCGGTGACGAAGATCGCGGCCGCCAGCACGTTCACGGTGGCGCGCGCGAGCGCCCCGGTGATGACCGCGGCGAGCCACAGCAGCGTGATCACGGTGACCCGCTCGTCGCCGAAGCCGATGATGAGCACGCCGGCGACCGCCGCGACCGTTTCCTCGATCCGGTCGGCGCGGGTGCCCAGATCGACGACCTGCGTCAGGGCGCAGACCACGATGATGGCCATGCCCAGCCCGGCGATGACCGGGTGGGGGTGCAGCGATGGGTCGCCGGCCACGATCGCCAGCGCGGCCACGGCGATGCCGGCGCGCGCAACCGCGGCCACGGTGCGAGCGCGCAGTCGAGCGGTGCGGGGTGGGGTGGGTGTGGTCATCACCATGCGGTGATCGAGTCGCCCGCGGTGCCGGTCGGCGCGCGGGTCAGCAAGGCTTGATCCAATCGTCACACGCACGTCTGTCGGCGGCTGCGGCGCGAAGCTGAACCCCCCGCCTGCCGCACCGGCCGGATATCGGGTCACCCGGCCGCTCGCCGTTCCGTCGTCGCCGGTGCCTAGTCTCCCGGGGGTCTTGACCGAGTCCACTCTGCAGATCGCACCGGCCTCGGTCTCCGACACGCTGCGCCTCACCCGCGAGCTCGGGATCAGCGAGGCCGCCGCGCAGGTCCTGGTGCGCCGGGGCTGGGCCGATCCGCACCGCGCCCGCGCGTTTCTGGCGGCCGACGAGCGTCACGATCCCGGCCAGTTCGCCGGCATCGGCGCCGCCGTCGAGCTCGTGCAGCGCCACGTAAACCAGGGCAGCCAGATCACCATTCACGGTGACTACGACGTCGACGGCGTGTGCTCGACCGCGGTGCTCGTGCGCGCGCTGCGCGGCCTGGGTGCCGTCGTGGACTGGTATCTGCCCGATCGAGCCACCGACGGCTACGGCCTCAACCCGGCCACGGTACGGCGGCTGTACGACCGCGGCACGCGGCTGCTCGTCACGGCCGACTGCGCGATCGGCGCGGTGGCCGAGGTCGCGCAGGCGCGGGCGGCGGGGATCGATGTCGTGGTCACCGACCATCACGCGCCGCCCGCCGACGGGACGCTGCCCGACGCCCCGATCGTGCATCCGGCGGTCTGCGGCTATCCCTGCCCGGGCCTGTGCGCCACGGGGGTGGCGCACCAGTTCGCGCGAGCCTTCTACCGTGCCCACGGCGCGGACGAGGCCGCACTGCTCGACGACCTCGACCTCGTCGCGCTCGCGACGATCGCCGACGTCGTGCCGCTGGTCGGGGAGAACCGCACGCTCGTGCGTACCGGGCTACGGGCTCTGGCGACCACCGCCAAGCCGGGCCTGCGCGCGCTGATGGCGGTGGCCGGCGTCGATCCCGCGCGGATCGACGAACGGGCCGTCGGCTTCGGGTTGTGTCCGCGGTTGAATGCCGCCGGGCGCCTGCATCGCGCCGACGCGGCCCTCGAGCTCATCCTCACCGAGGACCCGGCCCGCGCGGCGGCGGTGGCCGATGAGCTCGATCACGCCAATCACGAGCGTCGCCACACCGAGACGCGCATCCTGTTCGAGGCCGAGGCGCAGGTGGCCGAGCGTGGCGAGCGGGCCGCCTATGTGCTGGCCGGCGAGAACTGGCACCCCGGGGTGATCGGCATCGTCGCCTCACGTCTGGTCGATCGCCACCATCGTCCGGTCGTCTGCATCGCGCTGGACGGCGAGTCGGGGCGCGGCTCGGGACGCAGCATCGACGACTTCGACCTGCTCGCCGGCCTGGCGGCGTGCGCCGAGCACCTGCGCCGTCACGGTGGTCACCGGGCGGCCGCCGGTCTGGAGATCGACCGCGCGCGGGTCACGGCCTTCGCGGCCGCCTTCGAGCGCCACGCCGAAGCGGTGCTCGGCACCGGCGAGCTGACGCCGAGCGTTCGCGTCGATGCGGTGGTCGGCGGGGACGAGCTCGGCCTGTCGCTGGCCGAGGAGCTGCAGCGGCTCGGTCCCTTCGGCCGTGACAATCCGCCGGTGGCGCTGCTGCTGCCCGCCGCCACCGTGCACGATCCCCGCCCGATGGGCGAGGGGCGCCACGTTCGCTTCTCCGTGCGCTCCGGCGGGGCGCGCTCACAGGCGGTGGCCTTCGGCAACGGCGGGCGCCTGCCGGTCGGCGAGGACGCTCCGGCCGACGCCGTCTTCGCGCTCGAGGTCAACCGGTTTCGCGGCGCGGTCGAGCCCCGGCTCGTCCTGCGCCACGCGCAGCCGTGCGGACCCACGGACATCGTGCGGCTGGGCGAGCTCGACAGCTACCTCGATGGCGTCTGGCGCGAGCTGGCCGCTGACCCGCCGGACGAAGGGGAAGGGCCGCCGCCACAGGGCGGCGTACGCGCGGTGTGTGATCGCCGTGGCCGCGGTCTGGCCGGCCGCCTGGCCGGTCTGGTGGCCAGCGGCGAACCGGTGCTGGTGGTCTGCGCGGACGCGGCCCGGCGCCACGGTCACCTGCGGGATCGACTCGGTGGCTTCGCGCTGTGCGACTATCGCGCCCTGGAGCGCGACCCGGCGTTGGCCCGCGCCTACGCCCATCTGGCGCTGCTCGATCCTCCGGCCTGGCGTCGGGCCGACGCGGTCGCCCGCGCCGGCGAGCCCGATCAGTACGTGCATCTGTGCTGGGGACCGTCCGAGGTCGAGTTTGCCCGCCGGGCGCTCGCTCGCGACTACGACCTGCGGGCGGCGCTGGTGGACTGCTACCGCGCCCTGCGGGCGGCCGGCGAGTGTGAGGGTGACGCGCTCGGGACGCTGCTGGCCGGCAGCGGCCGTCCGCCGGCTCTGGCCGGACGCCTGCTGCGGGTGCTCACTGAGCTGTCCCTCGTCTGCGTCGACGCGCAGGCCGCCAGCGCGCGGGCGGTGAGCGACGTCTCGCGCACCGAGCTCGAACGCGCCGCCACGTTCCGGGCCGCCCAGCGTCGGCTCGCCGAGGGGCAGATCAGGCTCGGGGAACCGGCCTGCGCGCCGGCGCCCGTGGCCGCTCTGGCTGGTGTGGCCGGGCAATCCGCACCCCGCCCGGCGGCGTGAGGCCGCTCGGGGCTCGAGCGGGTCCGCGGATGTACGCTTCAGGTCGGCGGGATCCTGCCTTACATTGTGAGGATGGCTATCTCCGGCGAAGCTGATCAGACACCGCGTGAAACTGAGGCTCCGCCGGGCGGCGTGGCGGTTCCCGGCGCCGCGCTGAGCGAAGCCGCCACCGCCACCCGTCGCGTGCCGGTGGACGCGGTGGCCACGCTGACCCCGCGTCCGTCGGTCCGCGCCGAGCTGAACGAGTTCGAGCGGCGGCTGCTCACCGACCTGTTCGCGATCGTCTCCGAGCATGCCGCCGACGCGGCGATCGAGATCGACCGCACGCGCGTCGAGGACGCCTTCGTGTTCGCCTGCGAGCACCACGCCGACCAGCGGCGCAAGTCCGGCGAGGACTTCATCACCCACCCGGTCGGGGTGGCGCGGATCTGCGCCGGCATGCGGCTGGACACCGAGACGCTGTGCGCGGCGCTGCTGCACGACACGGTGGAGGACACGAGCGCGTCGCTGGCCGAGGTCCAGGAGCGCTTCGGCGACGAGATCGCGGTGATCGTCGACGGCGTGACCAAGCTGACCGGGATCACCTTCCAGTCACGCGACGAGGCCCAGGCCGAGAACTACCGCAAGATGATGGTGGCGATGGCCACCGACGTGCGGGTCATCCTCATCAAGCTCGCCGATCGGCTGCACAACATGCGCACGATCGACGCGATGCCCAAGCAGAAGCAGATCGACAAGGCGAAGGAGACCCTGGAGATCTACGCGCCGATCGCCCACCGGCTCGGTATCCACGCCATCAAGTGGGAGCTCGAGGATCTCGCCTTCGCCACGCTGCACCCGCGCAAGTACCAGGAGATCAAGGGGCTGGTCTCCCAGCAGCGCGACGACCGCGAGCGCTACGTGTCGGAGGCGGGTGAGTACCTGACCCGCGAGCTCGACGCCCTGGGCATCGAGGCGGCGATCGCCGGTCGGGCGAAGCACTTCTACTCGATCTATTCGAAGATGACCAAGAAGGGCCGGGAGTTCAACGAGATCTACGACCTCACGGCGATGCGGGTCGTGGTGGACTCGGTCAAGGACTGCTATGGCGCGGTCGGCGTCATCCACTCGCTGTGGAAGCCGTTGCCCGGGCGGTTCAAGGACTTCATCGCCATGCCCAAGTTCAACATGTACCAGTCGCTGCACACGACGGTGATCGGGCCCGAGGGGCGCCCGCTGGAGATCCAGATCCGTACCCACGAGATGCACGAGATGGCCGAGTTCGGCGTCGCCGCGCACTGGATGTACAAGGACGGTCATCCCGGTAAGGGCCGGGGCGCGGGCGGCCGCCAGACCCCCGAGGGCGAGACGAAGATCAAGTGGCTGCGCTCGATGCTCGACTGGCAGAAGGACCTGTCCGATCCGCAGGAGTTCATGGAGACGCTGCGCACCGACCTGTTCGAGGACGAGGTCTACGTGTTCACGCCCAAGGGCGAGGTCAAGTCGCTGGCCGCCGGCGCGACGCCGCTCGACTTCGCCTATGAGGTGCACACCGAGATCGGCCACCGCTGCGTCGGGGCGCGGGTCAACGGCAAGATCGTGCCGCTGCACTACGAGCTCAGCTCCGGCGACATCGTGGAGATCCTCACGGCCAAGCGCGAGCGTGGACCCTCGCGTGACTGGCTCGCCGTGGTCAAGACGACCCGGGCGCGGAACAAGATCAAGGCGTGGTTCAAGGCCGAGTCGCGTCAGGACACCGAGCACAGCGGACGCGAGCTGCTGCAGGAGCACCTCAAGAAGGCCGGGCTGCCGGCGCAGAAGATCACCGGGTCGGCACTGCTGGCCGACGTCATTCGCGAGATGGGCTTCCGCAAGGCCGACGACTTCTACATCGCTCTCGGCGGGGCCAAGATCTCGGCCAAGGTCGTGGTCAACAAGATCATGCAGCGCCTCAAGCAGGGCGAGGCGGCCGACGGTGAGCAGACCGCCGCCGCCGACCTGCTCACGGTGGGGCGGACCCGGCGCCAGCCGACGACCTCATCGACCCAGTACGGCATCAACGTCGAGGGCGTCAACGACGTCATGCTTCGCCTGGCCAAGTGCTGCCGCCCGGTGCCGGGAGACCCGATCGTCGGCTACATCTCGCTCGGTCGGGGCATCACCATCCACCGGGAGGACTGCCCCAACGCGAAGCTGCTACGCAAGGACCCGGAGCGCTTCACCCCGGTCTCGTGGGACGGCGACAACGCGAGCTCATTCCGGGTCGAGCTGCAGATCGACGCCTGGGACCGCCACCGCCTGCTCGAGGACCTGTCGCGCACCTTCGCCGAGTCGGGCATCAACATCATCGAGGCGCGCTGTCTGTCCGAGCCCCCGATGGTCAAGAACCGGTTCGTCGTGGAGGTGGCCGACACCCATACGCTCAAGGGCGCGATCTCGCGGTTGCGCGCGATCGAGTCGGTGTTCGACGCCTACCGCGTCACCCCGGGGGCCGGCAGCGCCTCCTAGGAGACGACGAGCAGGCGGTCCGGCTCGACGCTGAAGCGCGCCTCGCTCACTTCGCCCAGGTAGTCGCCGTCGACCTGCAGCGGCAGCTGACGGTCGTCGGCGCTGCGCACAAGCACCTCGGTGACACCGGAGAAGCTCGTCACCCGCCGGTGGCGCGCCACCCGCGCGCGCCGCGAGAAGGCCCGCCAGGTGACCGACGGCATGTCCAGCGGGCTGGCGCGCCGCAGGATGCCGCCCGCCAGCGTGCCTGAATGCAGGTCCGCGCCCTCGGCCACCTCGATCGGCCGGTCGCGGAAATAGGTGAACGGCGTGGCGTTCTGCACGATGGTGGTGACCCCCTCGTAGGTCCGATCGCCGACGGTGGCGAGCATCCGGGGCGGATGGATGAGGTACTCGCGATGAAAGGCGGCGATCGCCGCCCAGGTGAAGAACCACGGGCCGTAGCGGGCCTTCAGCCGGACGTTGCGGTCGACGCGCTTGGTCACGCTGGCATCGAGGCCGAGGCCGGAGGAGAAGGTGAAGTAACGGCCGTTGACCACGCCGATGTCGACCCGGCGCGGCCGCCAGTCATCGGCGACCGCGAGCAGGTGCTCGGTGGCGTCGACCAGCTCGCCGGGGATGCCGAGGATCTTGTTGAACACGTTGGCCGAGCCTCCGGGCAGGCAGCTGAGCGCCGTCTGCGATCCGACCAGGCCGTTGGCCGCCTCGTTGACCGTGCCGTCACCGCCGAAGGCGACGACGGCGTCGTAGCCCTCGTGCGCGGCCTCGCGACAGAGGTCGGTGGCGTGGTTGCGCCGTTCGGTGTCGATCGCGTCGACCTCGTAGCTGCCACGCAGCGCGTAGACGACGAGGTTCTTGAGGCGATCCGAGACCGTCGTCGCGTACGGGTTGACGATCACGAGCATCCGCTTGCTCGGGATGCGGAGCGCCTGCGGGTCGTGACTGTGCGGGGCGTCGGAGGCGCGGCGAAAGCGCCCACTGTCCGGCGCCTCATCCTCACGCAGGGAGTCGGTCGTCTCGGTCACCGCTTGGCCTACACCAGCGACGGCGGCCCGTTACCCGCCGGCGCGGGGCGCCTCAAGATCGGCCTCAGCCGGCCGATCACCTGGACGGTCGGCGCCGGTTTCGAGTTCGCTCGCAACTCCGCCGGGCGGTTTGTATACTGCGGCAGACATAGCTGGACGCATCCAGAGGGGTGGAGGGACTGGCCCGTTGAAACCCCGGCAACCTCCCGCGAAAGCGGGGATGGTGCCAATTCCATCAGGCTCCAACAAAGGCCTGGGAGATGTGGTTGGAGTCTTCTTTCAGGGACCTTCGCCACAGCCCAGCGGAGGTTTCAGAAATGACGGCAGAAGGACTCAAGTGCAGGGAATGCGGGACTGAGTACCCGCTCGAGGCACTCTATGTATGCGAGCGGTGCTTCGGTCCGCTCGAGGTGGCGTATCAGCACGACAGGAGCCTGAGCGTCGCCGAGCGGCGCCGGCGCATCCAGAGTGGCCCCCAGAACATCTGGCGCTACTCGGACTTCCTCCCGCTCGCCGGCGGACCGCCGGGCCCCTCGGGCCGGCGCACGTCGCGGGCCGGACTTCCGGCCGGCTGCACGCCGCTGGTACGCGCCGACCGCCTGGCGGCCGAGCTCGGCCTGCGCGAGGTGTGGGTCAAGAACGACGCGGCCAATCCGACCCACTCGTTCAAGGACCGGGTCGTGTCGGTGGCCACGGCACGGGCTCGCGAGCTCGGCTTCAAGGTCATCGCCTGCGCCTCGACCGGCAACCTGGCCAACTCGGTGGCCGCCCACGGAGCCGCCCTGGGGATGGAGTCCTACGTGTTCATCCCGAGCGACCTGGAGGAGCAGAAGGTGCTCGCCACGGGCATCTACGGGACCAAGCTGGTGGCGGTCCGCGGCAACTACGACGACGTCAACCGGCTCTGCACCGAGCTGTCGGCGGAGCGCGACTGGGCGTTCGTGAACGTCAACCTGCGTCCGTACTATGCCGAGGGCTCCAAGACGATCGCCTTTGAGATCGCCGAGCAGCTCGGGTGGACGATCCCGGACCGCGTGGTGGCGCCGATCGCTTCGGGTTCCTTGTTCACCAAGATCGGCAAGGGCTTCGACGAGTGGCGCGAGGTCGGCCTGCTGGAGGGTGATCTGCCGATCATGTACGGGGCCCAGGCCAGCGGTTGCTCACCCGTGGCGACCGCGTTCGCCGCCGGGCACAACGTGTGCCGGCCGGTCAAGCCCGACACGATCGCCAAGTCGCTGGCCATCGGCAACCCGGCCGACGGCCCCTACGCGATCGACCTGGCCCGCCGTACCGGTGGTGGCGTGGACTCGGTCACCGACGACGAGATCCGCGAAGGCATCGGACTGCTCGCCCGCACCACCGGCATCTTCACCGAGACGGCCGGGGGCGTGACCACGGCCACGCTGGCCAAGCTGGCCGCGCGCGGCGACATCGGCGCGCGGGACAGCGTGGTGCTGGTGATCACCGGGGATGGCCTGAAGACGCTTGACGCGGTTCGCGGCAGCTTCGAGTCCTATGAGATCGATCCGTCGCTGGCCGACTTCGAGGCTACGGTCGACGAGGCGTCGCTCGCGGTCTCCGGGGCTCGCTGATCGATGGCGGTCACCGTGAAGATCCCCGCCCAGCTGCGAGCCGCGGCGGGCGGGGTCGCCGAAGCCGAGGTTGACGGCAGCAACGTTCGCGAGGTGCTCGACAGCCTGTTCGCCAGCTTCTCGGAGCTGCGCGAGCGGATCTCCGACGACGGCGGATCGCTGCGGCGGTTCGTCAACGTCTACGTCGCCGGCGAGGACATCCGCTTCATGGATGGCCTGGACACCGCCGTGGCGGACGGTGCCGAGGTGACGATCCTGCCGGCGGTGGCGGGCGGCTGACCGGGTCCCGGGCGCGTCAGGCCGCTTGCGGCGACGCGCGCAGTGGCTCGGCCGGGCGCAGGGCGTCACGTACGTGCCGGTCGTGCTTGATGCGACCGAAGGCGTCCAGACGGGCGAGCTGCACCCGGCGGCCGGCGCGCACCTCGAGGATCACGCCGCCGCGGGCGCGGTGAACGATCACGTCGGCCTTCGGGCTCCTGGCCCGCACCGCGGCGATCACGCGACACTGGGCAACGGTCAACTCGGACGGGTCCATGCGTTATGTGTCGGACGTCGGGCGAGGAAGCTGAAGGCGCGCGCGAACACCGTGGCCGCTGTGCTATCTCGATGGGCGTGCCCAGCCGCATGATCCAACTGCCCCTGTGGTCGCGCTGGATCCTGGCCGTCCTCGGCTTCGCTCTGCTCGGCCTGCTCGTGTTCGTGCTCACCCACGGGCACGACTCGACGGCCCCAACCTCCGACGCCCTCGGGACCGTCGAAGCCAACCGCGTCGGGCAGATCGTGGTCAGTCAGGACCAGGCTCCGCGCCAGGCCCGGCTCCCCCGCGGGGCCTCGTCGCGCGCCGCGCTCGAGCACGCGATCACCGTGGACGTGGACGGCCGGATCGCCTCGCATGATCTGACCGGCCCACTGACCCGGGTCTCCTGCACGCGAACGTCACCCCACGCGTCGCGCCGGCGCGATCGCCTGCCCTACGTCTGCACCGTCACCTCGGCCTCCATCCTCTACGTGTTCTACGGGGTGGCCGACCTGCGCGCCCGCACGCTCACCTGGTGCAAGCAGGACGCCGTCGCCGAGGCCGGGCTGACCGTGTCGCTCAGTCCGAGCTGCCTGTCCTAAACCGGACCGGCACTCAATATCCGAGGCACAGCGACCGATGTCAGTGCCATGCGACGGTTCCACGGCGTACGCTTCGCCTGCTCTCTGTGCTCTGGGCGTTGGAGGGCGAGCTGATGCTCGACCCGCGCAACGGCGCCGACGCGGCGTCCGCTCCGCCGGCGGCGGCTGACCCGCTCGCCGCCCTGCCCGATCGCGCCGGCTTCGACCTGGATCTGCGGCGCGCGCTCAGCCATGCCTCCGACGCGAAGCCGTCGGCGGTGGTGGTCATCGGCCTGGATCAGCTCGCGCGCGTGGTCGACGCGCTCGGGCCCCGCGCCGCCGATGACGTGCTCCGCTCCACCGCCGGGCGGCTGAGCCACCTCGGCTCCGATGGCACCAGCCTGGCTCGCCTGGCCGGCGACACGTTCGCGCTGCTGGTGGCCGATGACGACGCCGCGGCCGCCGCGCAGACGCTTGCCCAAGAGGCGCTCGCGCTCGTGGCGGCGCCGATCGTGGTCGCCGGGCAGGAGCTGCTGCTGTCGGCTAGCGCCGGTATCGCCCTGGTGGATCGGTCGCGCATGGGCGCGGAGGAGGTCATCCGCGATGCGGCGACGGCTCAGCATCGAGCCCAGCGGCGCGGCGGCGGGCGCGTCGAGGTGTTCGAGCCCGAGCTGCGAAATGGCTTGCTCGAGGACCTGCGCATGGAGAGCGAGCTGCGCTCGGCGATCACCTGCGGCCAGGAGCTGCAGCTGTTCTACCAGCCGATCGTCTCGCTGGAGTCCAGCGCGGTCATCGCGGTGGAGGCGCTGGTCCGCTGGGATCACCCCCGCCACGGTCTGCTCCTGCCGGCCCGGTTCCTCGGCGTGGCCGAGCGCGCCGGCGTGCTGGCCGAGCTGGACCGCTGGATGATGGCCGAAGCCTGCCGGCAGCTGTCGGTGTGGACGGCGGCGCACGGCGCCGCCAGTCCGACTCGGGTGTGCATCAACGTGTCGGCCGACGAGCTGTCGGACCCGCACTTCGCCGTCGACGTGGCCGCCGAGCTGCGCCGCTGGGGGCTGGTCGGATCCCAGCTGGTGGTCGAGGTGGCCCAGACGGCGTTGCGCCACTCCGCCGGAGCGGCCACGCGCCTGGCCGAGTTGCGCTCGCTCGGGGTGGGGGTGCTGCTCGATGATTTCGGCACGGGCTACGCGTCGCTGTCGTATCTGCGCCGGCTGCCGATGGACGGACTGAAGATCGAGCGCTCCTTCGTGGAGGACCTGGTGGGTGCCACGCCGGCTCGCGCGATCATCGAGGGGGTGCTGGAGATCGGCCGGGCCATGGGACTGTCGGTCGTGGCCGTCGGCGTGGAGACGAGCGAGCAGCTCGAGGCGCTGCGCGAGCTCGGCTGCAATGCCGGCCAGGGGTTGCATTTCCTCGGTCCGGTACCCCCGGCCACCTTGATGGAGCTGTTCGGGCTGAGCAACCAGCCGATGGCAGATGCCGGCACGCCGCTCGCCCTGCCGCCCTCGGCCGGCCCGACCGCGCCCGAGGAGGATCTGACCGATGTCGCCCAGACCATGACCCTCGGTCAGGCCGCGTCGCTGCTGAGCATCTCCTCGAGCACCCTGCGTCGCTGGGCCGACGACGGGCGGATCCCCACGGTGCGCACGAGCGGCGGTCATCGCCGCTTTCGACTGTCCGAGCTGCGCCAGCTCGCCCCCCGCCCGGCGAGCGTGCGTCTGCGGGCTCCCAAATACCCCGATGGCCCCCAGATCGCCGCGGCGGTGGCGCTGTCGGAGTCCGGTCCCGCGCTGGTCGACGTCGCCTGCCGGGCCATCTACGAGGGCTCCAGCGGCTGGTTTGGCCGCGAGCCGGCGCGACCGGCCGTCGACGTGTGGCTGCGTCGACTGGCCGACGCGTTTCGCTCCGGCAGCTACCTGTCGCTGCCCGACGCCGTGCGCGAACTCAGCCGCCGCGCGCAGATCGGGGGGGCTTCGCTCGCCGAGCAGCACGCCTTCCTCGAACGCTTCGGCGCCGCCCTGCGCCGACGTCTGGCCCAGAGCGACAGCCCCGAGGAGGAGCAGATGGCGGTGGCTCGGACCATGGCCGCCCTGGCCCACCAGCTCCTCGACGAGGCCGAAATCTAGGCCGACTCGGGGCTGGACGATGGGTCCAGCCGCGAGCCGGTACGCTCAACCGACCGCGGCGGTGCACCGACAACCAGCCAATGCGCGTGCTGCCCGCCCGTTGGTCCCTTGCCGCCGTCTCGGTGCTCGCCGTGCTCGCGGTCGCCAGCACCCAGGCCGCGGCGTCCCACGGCAGCGGGCATCACGGAACCGCGGCCGCGGCGGCGGACGCCACCACCTCGGTGACCCTGGTGGCCCCGGTCAACGACGACGAT
>Ga0302314_10010239_pt1 | contig 16433 bp, 14 predicted proteins | sample III_Palsa_N2_3_FD_200533 | JGI IMG/M metagenome (GOLD analysis project Ga0302314, IMG submission 200533) | Peat permafrost microbial communities from Stordalen Mire near Abisko, Sweden - III_Palsa_N2_3 | ecosystem: Environmental > Terrestrial > Soil > Palsa > Peat permafrost | place: Sweden... | reverse complement strand
GTTGTTCAGGTAGCGGCTTGCATCGGCGTCCTGATAAACCGGCAGGATGCGCCCAGCGAGGTCCTTCATGGTCGCGGCCAGCTGCGGGTCGCTGGTGCTGGCCGGCGCATGAAAATCGACATCCTGCGCAAAGGCGGGCGTCAGCCACGCGAGCATCAACAGAAGGATCAGCGCCAGTGCCTGGTTGCTAGCCCTCATGGGCAGCCTCCGGCGGCGTCAGCGCCAGAATTTCGCCGGTGTGCGCGGGCACTTCACCGCTGATCTTCACCAGGTGTACGACCCGACGGAACAGCGGGTCGGCGGTCTGGCCCACCGGTCCGATATGGACGACGGCCGTATACCGCAGCTCGTGTTCGAACGTGTCCGACACCCGCTCGAGCAGGTCATCCGGCAATGCCGAGAGGGTGCCATCCATCAGCACCCAGTGGGGGACCAGGACCACCATGCGCGACAGCGCGACCGCCGTTTGTTCCTCCTGGCTCAGCTCCCGATCCCAGCGGTGCACTTCATCGAGCATCGGAATCAGGCGCTTGAGGTTCAGGCGCCGCAGCGCCTGTTCAAAGGCCTCCGGCTTGAACGTCGTGGCAGCCAGCGGGTAGGCGAGCACTTCGCGCAAGGTGCCGCGGGGCAGGTAGGGCGTGCCACGCGGCATGAACAGCACGGGCTCATCCTTCGGGCGCGTGATCTGCCCATGGCCCCACGGCCACAGGCCGGCCAGGGCGCGGAACAGCTGGGTGCGGTTGGTGCCGGGGGCGCCCTCGATGAGCATCCGCTCGCCGGCGTGCACCACCACATGCGGCTCCTGCATCCCGTCCTGACCGGCGCTGGACTCCACGACCAGGTTGTCGAATATCACCGTGCCGGCGGGGCCGTCCTCGTATTGGATCTTGGTGTCAAAGGGTTGATGCGTGCGCGGGTGCACCAACGCTTCCCGGAAGCTGGCCACGCGCAGCAGCGTGGCGCGCCAGTCCGCGATGACGCTGAAGTTGTCGACGAACCAGCGCAGCGAAGACTGGGCCTGCGTGAAGGCCGCGGCTGCCATCATCAGGCCGCCAAAGGAAATCTTGCCCGTGAAATACAGCGGCGCCGCCACCAGGATCGGCGCGACATTGGTCACCCAGCCAAAGCCCGCCGACACCCACGTAATGCTCGTGAGTCCCGAGACGATCTTGCGGGTGGCCGCCAGGACATTGGTCAGGTGTGTCTCGACCCGGCGCAGTTCGTCGGCTTCACCGCCGGCGAGGGTGATGTCATCCAGATGTTCATTGACCCGCACCATCGCGACCCGCAGATCCGCCTCGCGGGCATAGCGGAACGCGTTGCGGGAGATGAGGCTGTGCCCGACCCAGTAACTCAGGAGCGAGCCGGTCAGCGCATAGATGATGGCGGCCCAGAGCATGAAGCCCGGAACGGCATAGTCGTGCTCCCCGATGCGGAACAGGAAGGCGCTGGACAGCACCCACAGCACGCCGGAGAAGGACAGGAACAGGATGGTCGACTGCAGCAGCGCCATCCCCAGGTCGGAGGTCAGCTCGCACAGATGCCGGGCGTCCTCGTGCATACGCTGATCGGGGTTCTCGCCCATGACCCCGGCATAGGCGAGCCAGAAGGCGCGTCGCGGCTGCATCCAGTGCGCGAGCAGGTCCTGGACCAGCGCCTCGCGCATTTTCAGCTTCAGCATTTCCCCGACCCAGCGCTGGCCGACGTTGAGCACGGTCAGCCAGGCGGCGAGGATGAAAAACACGCCCAGCTGGACCGTGAAGTCGTGTAGATCGCGCCGCGACAAGGCGTCGTAGAAGGGCTTGTTCCAGATGTTCAGGCGGATCTGGACATAGGCCGTACCCCCGATGACCACGAAGGCCGCTGCCATCAGGCCGATGATGGTCCTGCCGACCCGACCGGCGAACGTGGCGCGCGTCAGACCGAGAAGCTGGGCTATAAACCCAGCGTTCGCGTCTGCATGGTCCTTGTCGGTCGGCGTCGCGCGATCCATCCGCTCTTATAATGCATGAGCGGCCAGATATTCTGTATCAGCGGCGCATCCAGGCTCCGCCGTGCATGTACCAGCCATCACCGCGGTGTTCCCAGCGGGCTGGCTCCCAACGGTATCCGGGACGCGGCGCGGACCAATGGCCCCCGACCCACACGTGCCGGCCACCGACCCAGTTCCAGTAGCCGCCCAGCCAGATATACCCGGCAACCGGGGGCGCACCCAAGACCTCCACCTGCGGCGGGGGGGGCGCAATCGTGACGGCACCCGTGTAGTAGCCGCCCCCCGCGTAGTACCCACGGGCCGGAACCACGACGCAGGCGCTGACAGTCAGGGCCACTGCAGCCGCTACGGCCAGATTGCGGATGTAAATTTCAGCTTTTCGCATGGCAGTCCTCGATGTGACCTGACGCACCCCCTGGCGCGCCTTGTACCTGATTAAACGCCGGCCGCTACCAATCGTGCACGGGCAAGGTTCAAGATTTTGTAACGATTCTAAGCCTGCAGGGCGCGCTGGCGCGCGCTGGCGGCGCTGATGAACGCGGCGTAGCTCCACGTCAGATGCCGGGCGGAGGTCTGAGCGCCGGTTTTCTGGTCAAACTGTTCAGACAGGTCACCGCCTTGTGGGGTGAACGAGCGGACCGTTTCGAGAAACGCGTCACCGCGTGCGAGCCAGGATTGTGCCGCCGGGGGGGGCGTCCGGCAGGCGGCGAGGTAGCACAGTTCGGCGGCCCCGAGGGTCGAGAAGTAGTACGCGCCGCCGGAATAATAGACGTCCCCGGCATAGCGCCCCATGGCCGGCCCTGAGCCCGCGGGCCGCTGCTCGTTGATGGCGTATTGAGCGGCAAACAGCTCCTCGAGCCGCTGTAACGTCGCGTGCATGCGCGGGTCGCGCGGTGAGTGACGCGCCCCCGGCAGATCCGTATGCACGGCGGCGAGAATCACGGCGATATCCAGCTGCTTGGCAGAGGCCGCACCGCCGGCCAGCACCCGCGAGCGATAAAACCCGCCGCTTTCGTCCCAGTAGCCATCGAGCATGCGATAGATGGCGGCGGTTGCCGGGTCCTCGCCCAGCGCCGCCGCCGCGGCGCACAGCGTGTAGTAGTGCAACCCGAGGTCTTCCTCCCAGATGTCGTAGCAGGGCTCCTGCCAGTGTCGCCGGGTGTAGTGCAGATCCGCCTGCAGCAATAGCGTCGCGGCTTTGTGGGTCTCGAGCTTGAGAGACGGCAGCTGCAGCCAGCGCATGAGCGTCAACGCGCGCGTGGCGATGCCGTCATGCTGGGGCCGCGGCCAGCTGGAGATATCCAGTGTGCCATCCGCGTTGAGTCGGGTTTCGCCGCGGATCCGCTCACCGTGCGCCTGGCCAAGATCCGCATCGGTGCGCAGGAACTTCACGAAGTCCGGACCCACCGCTTTGCGCCACTGCGGATGCGCCACCAGCGTGCGGCCGTCCAGAGCATCCAGATTCAGGCCGAACCGCACGAACTGTTCGAAGAGCTCGAGTGCCTCATCGCCCAGGGTGCCGCGCTCATAGAGGATGCGCAGCGCATCCATGACGATGGCCGAATCCCGGTACCAGTGGAAGAAATAGTCCGGGTCGGGGTCGTAGGAGGCGAGGACCGGGGAGGCGACGACCGACCCGACATGTGCCTGCACGGTCTGCCCGAATCCCGGACGGTGTTTGATGATGTCGGTGGCCGAGATGCCGCGCAGCATTTGATGGGCGCTGTGGTGATACTGGTGCTCGATCCAGGCGTCCAGGGATGACGTATCCGCGGTCGAGGTATTCAATTTTTCGTGCTCAGCCGTGGGCTGCTAAAGCTCAGCTTCCGCAGGCCCGTCTGGATCTCCGGAATGGACATGAACAGTTTCCACAAAAGTCCGGTGCGCTGATTCTCAATCATGAGGATGATCGGCCCCTGATCGATGGCGAGGAAGGTCTCGGCGTACCAGCCACGACGTTCACAGAAGGCGTCCACGAATCCATAACGTCCCCACACCTTGTTTCCATAGCGTCGCAGAAAGTGACGGATGGCGGCCAGGGATTCATGTGGAGTGTACGGCAGGCTGGAGAGCGCGGCTGTCGGAGAAATCGTACCGTTGTCGTTGGCGGGCTCATGCACGGCATAGCCGTCGGGATCGTCGCTGGCGGTGAGCCCCCAGCACTCGCTGCTGTAACCGAGGTGGCCGTGGGGGTTCGCGCTGCAGTGGGCATGATTGATGCGTACGTGTGCCAGGTTCTGCTGCCAGTAATCGGCGTACCGGTCCTTCAGGCCATGCGGATCGATGCCACAGAACGAATAATGGGAGAAGAACAGCGGCCCCCCGTAGGGCATGCCCAGGGGCAGCTTGATGTTGTAATAGGACTTGTCGTTCAGAAACTCCCGCCCGCCGGCGAAGCCACGGTGATAGACCAATGGCTCCACGGCGTAGCGGGGCGCGCCTGCCGCGAGTACGTACGTGATCAGGCATTCATTCCAGCCCCGGATCTCGAGGTCCACTGCCCAGCCGTTGTTGGGACTCCAGTGCCAATAGAGCAGTTTGCGTTGCTGCGTAAACCAGTTCCATTCGACATCTTCCCACAAACCGTTGGCGCGGCCGCGAAGGTGTGCTTCGGCAGGTTTGTCGGCATCGAAGTACTGGCGCGCGCACAGCAGTCCCATGCATAGAAAAGACGTCTCGACCAGGTCCGCTGCGTCGTCCTTGCGATAGAACGGAATGGTCGCCCCGGTGGTACCGTTCAGAAAATGGGAGAACGCCCCGTGGTAGCACGGGGCGCGCGTCAGCACATCCAGCATCGCATTGATGCGGGTCACGGCTGCCTCGCGCGTGACCCAGCCGCGCTCGACCGCGACGATGATGGACATCAGGCCGAATCCGGTGCCGCCGATTCCGATCTTGTCATCGTGGGGCGCTTCGGGGGTGCCGCGCCGGTCGAGCGTCAGTCCACTCACGGGATGCCCACCGTCCCAGAAGAAGCGGAAGGTCTGCCGTTGCACCTGCTCGAGAAGTGCCTCGTCGGGCAGGGCCGCCAGCTGGGCCGGGGTGAGGGCGCGTTTCCTGGATCCTGCTACGGGGGGCTTGGGCACTGAGGGCGTCCTGTATCATTCAACGGGTTCATTTTACTGCAAGCGGTTGGTTGACATTCATGAGCCGGATCGAAACCCTGATTGCCGGCATGACCCTGGCCGAGAAGCTCGGCCAGCTGACCATGACGGCCTCGTCCTTCACCGTCACCGGGCCGGTCATTGCCGGGGATTCCACGCAGTCCATCCGCACTGGTGACATCGGCAATCTGCTCAACATGGTCGGCGCGGGTCCCGTGCGCGACATGCAGCGGCTGGCCGTGGAGGAGTCGCGGCTGAAGATTCCGCTGCTCATCGGGCTGGACATCATTCATGGCCATCGGTCGCTGTTTCCGGTGCAGCTCGCCGAGGCCGGTGTGTTTGATCCGGCGATCTGGGAGGCCACGGCCCGCGAGGCGGCCATCGAGGGCGCCGCGGACGGTTTGGCGATGACCTTCGCGCCCATGCTCGATGTATCGCGCGATCCGCGCTGGGGCCGCACGGTGGAAGGCGCGGGTGAGGACTCGTGGCTTGCCGAACAGATGGCCAGCGCCAAGGTGCGCGGCTTTCAGGGCGCGAACCTGGCCGCGCCCGATGCACTCGCGGCCTGCGCCAAACACTTCGTCGCCTACGCACCGGTGATGGCGGGCCGCGAATATGCCTCCGTGGACATCTCCGAACGGACGCTGCATGAGGTACATCTGCCGCCCTTCGAGGCGGCAGTCAAGGCGGGCGTGGCGACGATCATGCCGGCCTTCACCGACCTGGCCGGGGTGCCGCTGACCGCGCATACCGGCCTACTGCGCGACTGGCTGCGGGTGCGCATGGGTTTCGCGGGGGTGATCGTCAGCGACTACAACGCCATTCGGGAACTGCTCAATCACGGTGTGGCGGCGGATCTGCCGGAAGCGGCGGCGCTGGCGCTCAATGCCGGGGTCGACATCGACATGATGGCCGATGGCTACCGCCACGGTCTGCCGATCGCTCTGGAGCGGGGCCTGGTCACCATCGGGCAGATCGACACGGCGGTGCGCCGGGTGCTGCGCCTGAAGGAGCAGCTGGGGCTGTTCGATGATCCCTATGGCCGCTGCCGAACCCACGAATCAGCCGAGCGGGTGGCCCGCCGGCGCGCGCTGGCGCGCACGGTCGGCGCCCAGTCCATGGTGCTGCTCAAGAATGAGCACGACGTGCTGCCCTTCAGGACGCCGCTGCGGCGCCTGGCGGTGCTGGGCCCCTTGGGCGACGCGGCCGAGGACATGCGCGGTCCGTGGCCGGCCGCTGGCGTCGCCGCGAATCATGTCAGCGTGCTGACCGGCCTGCGTACGGCATTGCCGGGGTGTGAGGTCACCCACGCGCCGGGTGTTTCGATCGAGGGTGAGGATACGGCGGGCATCGCGGCGGCCGTATCCTTGTGCGATGCCGCCGACAGCATCCTGCTGTGTCTGGGCGAGGCGGCCGTCATGAGCGGCGAGGCGGCAAGCCGCGTGCACTTGGGCCTTCCGGGCCAGCAGCAGGCGCTGGCGAGCGCCGTGCTCGCGCGCGCCCGGGAGCTGGGCAAGCCCTGCGCCATCGTACTGTTTTCAGGCCGGCCGCTGACGGTGACACGGCTGGTGCAGAACAGTGATGCGGTGATCGCGGCCTGGTTCCTGGGCTGCGAGGCCGGCAACGCCATTGCCGATGTGGTGCTCGGTAAGGTCTCGCCCAGCGGCCGCACGGCGATCTCCTGGCCGCGCTCGGTGGGCCAGATTCCGCTGTTCTACGGCGAGCGGCGCACCGGCCGGCCGGCCAACCCCGCAGACCCGTTCACCAGCAAGTACCTGGACTCCCCGAACGAGCCCCTGTTCGCGTTCGGCCACGGTTTGACCTATGGCCGCTTCCGCTATTCAAACCTGCGGGTGACGCCTGCGGCGCCGACCGTGCGGGACACGATTGAGGTGCAGGTCGATCTGACCAACGAGGGCGCACGCACGGCCTGCGAGACCGTATTGGTGTTCACGCACGATGTCGTGGCCAGCATCGCGCCCCCGCTGCTGAAGCTTGCGGGCTTTGCGCGCCTCGAGCTGGCCCCCGGCAAGATCGGCACGGCCACGATTGCGGTGTCCGCAGCGCGGTTACAGATCCTGAATCAGGACCTGAAGCCCGTATTCGAACCCGGCGCCGTCGAGATCCTCGTCGGCCCGCGCGCGGTCCGCGCCGACCTGTTGGTCAGCACGGTGCAACTGCGAACCTGAGAACTGCGAACTTGAGTCCTACTTCGGGAATTTCAGGAAGATCGCGTCCACGGCGGCACGGATCCGCTGGGCGGCTGCGTCGCCGGAGAGTCCGGACAGGCTCTGCTCGGCCGAGGCATGCCACATGGGCTTGCGGGAGGCCGCATCGTACAGGTCCACCGTGATGAAGCTCTGGTGGTAGACGTAGGGTGCACCCCAGGCCCCAGCCCATCCCGGTCCCCAACCCCAGCCTGGGCCCCAGAAACCCGGGCCATAGCCGTAGCCCCATTCCGGGTACACGCTGTCGACCTGGCGCTCCATACCGATGCCGTACCCGATCAGGCACTGGGCGCTGGGCGGACTTTGCGGGGGTGGCGGCGGTGAGCCCGGCGGGGCGGTGCCGGCCGGCGGTGCTTCCAGCAGCGGGATGCCCACGGTCTGCAGGTTGGCCGCGATGGCGTCGCGCAGCCGGGCCTCATTCAATGGATTCGCGATGCCGTTGCGCAGCGGGCTGGCGCCTTTGAAGCCGCCCGCCCAGGAAACCGATTGGCAGTGCACGGTCGCCAGGAGCTGGGTGTTCTGGTCGGTCCTGACAGGGATATCCGTACAACCTGCCAGCGACACGCCTGCCGCCACGATCGGGATCAAAACTGTACGTCTGTCCATGATTGACTCCTGCCGCCGTCGGCGCCCGACTGAGAGACAACGCTCCGGCAAGCGGGGGGTTGACCGCTGCATCGCCTGATATGCTGCCTAAAGGCACCGTTGACCGCCATCAAAATGATTCAGACGCTGCAGTTGCTCGTCGTACTGCTGGCAGTGATTGCCGGGGTCGAGGCCGTCGCCACCCGGCTGAAGGTACCGTCCTCGATCCTGCTGGTGCTGACGGGCGTCATCCTAGCCTTGATCCCCAGGTTGCCGGGGGTGACCCTCGCCCCGGAACTGGTGCTGCTGGTCGTCCTGCCGCTGTTGATCTATCAGGCGTCCTTCTCGATGAGCTGGCGGGACTTCCGGGCGAATCTGGGAGGCATTTCGCTGCTGGCGGTCGGCTGCGTGCTGTTCACGACGGTTCTGGTCGCGGCGGCCTGCCATCTGCTACTGCGGCTGTCCTGGCCGATTGGTTTCGTGCTGGGAGCGATCGTGTCGCCGCCGGATGCCGTGGCGCCGCTGTCCATCGCCCGCCGGATGCAGATACCGCGGCGCATTCTGACCATCCTGGAAGGTGAGGGGCTGGCGAACGATGCCACGGCGCTGGTCCTGTACCGGTTCGCCGTGGTCGCGGTGAGTGCGGGCAGCATTTCCGTCAGCCACGCCTCGGCGCTGTTCGGGCTGATCATCGTGGGCGAGGTGCTGTGGGGCATCGCGATGGGTTGGCTGATGCTGCAACTGCGCCATTGGGCTCGCGACACACACATTGAAGTCACCCTATCGGTGCTGACCCCGTTCGTCGCCTTCTGGCCGCCGCAGCATCTGGGCGGCTCGGGCGTGGTCGCCACCGTCGCCGCCGGCCTGTATGTCAGCTGGAACGGTCCGCGACTGATCAGTTCGGCCACCCGCCTGCAGGGCGTGTTCTTCTGGGACTTCCTGGTCTACCTCGTCGAGGGCCTGGTGTTCCTGGTCACCGGGCTGCAGGCGCGGGCCATCGTTGCGGGCATCCGCGACTATTCGACGACGGAGCTGGCGATCGCCGCGGGTATCGTCAGCGTCGCCGTCATCGCGGCCCGCTTCCTGTGGATTTTCCCGACGGCCTACCTTGCGGTGCTGGGTCATCACCAGGGCCAGCCGAAAGCGGATGACGACTCGATCTCCTGGCAGCGTGCCTTCACCCTGGCGTTCACCGGGATTCGTGGCGTCGTCTCGCTGGCGGCTGCACTGTCCCTGCCGGTGCTGCTGGACAATGGCACGCAGTTTCCCGGGCGCAATCTGATCCTGTTCCTGACGTTCGCGGTGATCCTGGTGACCCTGGTGGGGCAGGGCCTGACCCTGCCCGCTGTCATCACCTGGCTGGGACTTGCGCACGCCGGCCGGCGTGAGCGGATCCGCGACCGGGCAGAGGAGCTCAAGGTACGACGCGCGGCCATCAAGGCCGCCCTGCTCAGGCTCGAAGAGATAACCCTGGATGGCAAGCTGACCGAAGATGTTCTGGCGCCGGCGCGGCAGCAGTACCGCGAGCGCCTGCGTCATGTCGAATATCGCGGTGATGCGGATGAGGCACACACTGCGCTCATTCGCGACCGCGATCTGCTGGAATTGCAGCTGATCGCCACCGAGCGCGAGCATATCAACGCGGCCTATTGCAACGGCGAACTCAAGGATGATTCGCGGCGGCGCGTCGAGCGCGAATTTGATTTGCGCGAAGCGCACCTGGCCAGTGTCGGGGCCCCGGAACCTTAGATTGTGGGAGACGCGATGATGGGAGCAAAGCCACGCCAGCCGTCACCACCGACGCTCGGCGCGCGACGCGGGGAACAGGTCCTGCAACGGCTGCGCGAGCGGCCGCCGACGCTGTGGTATCAGGGGGAGCAGATCAAGGATGTGACCACGCATCCGGCGCTGCGGGGCGGTGTGCAGACGCTCGCAAAGCTGTATGACTTGCAGTGGCAGCACGCATCGGTAAGTCTCTTCGACTCGCCCACGACGGGCCACAAGGTGGGCCGGTCCTTCATGATTCCGCGCTCCATGGAGGATCTGCGCAGTATCACCGCCGCGATGCGGGTATGGCAGGACTATACCCACGGGATGATGGGGCGCTCGCCGGACTACATCAACCGGGCCATTTCCGGTTACGCAGCTGGCGCGGCGTTTCTCGCCGAGTCGGATCCGCGCTTCGGCGCCAACGCGCTGCGGTATCACGAGCACCTGCGCGAGAATGACCTGTGCCTGACCCATACCCTGATTCCGCCGCAGGCCAACCGGGCCGTCAGCATGCACCAGCAGTCCGATCCGTACATCGCCGCGCGCATCAAGGAAGAGACCGACGCGGGCATCGTGATCCGTGGCTGCCGGATGCTGGCGACGTTGCCGATCTCCGATGAGATCATGGTGTTTCCCTCGACGTTGCTCAAGAGCGCAATCGAGGATGCGCCGTACGCCTTTGGCTTCTGCATTCCGAATGACACTCCGGGCCTGAGGTTCATCTGCCGGGAAAGCCTGGATTACGGGCGGTCCCATTTCGACCATCCGCTGGGCTCGCGCTACGAGGAGATGGACGCGGTGGTGGTGTTCGATGACGTACTGGTGCCCTGGGAAAACGTGATGCTGTACCGGGACGTCAATCGCTGCAATCAGGCGTACTCGCGCACCGGTGCCGTGGTGCACATGACGCACCAGGTGGTCGTCAAGAACATCGCCAAGACCGAATTCCTGCTGGGACTGGCGGCGATGCTGGTCAACGCAATCGGGGCCGAGACCCTGCAGCATATCCAGGAGAAGCTCGCCGAGATCTGGGTGAACCTCGAGACCATGCGCGCCTTCCTGCGCGCCGCCGAGGCGGATGCACAGCCGGACGAGTGGGGCGTGATGCGGCCGGCGTGGGATCCGCTCGATGCCGCGCGCAACCTGTATCCGCGACTGTATCCGCGGATGGTGGAAATCATCCAGCAGATCGGTGCCAGCGGACTCGTGGCCATGCCGAGCGCCGCCGACATGACCGGCCCGCTGGCCGAGGACATCCGCAAGTACTACCAGGCCGCGCGCGCCGAGGCGTTTGACCGGGTCCCGATGTTCCGGCTCGCCTGGGATGTGGCGGTGTCGGCCTTCGGATCACGCCAGGTGCTCTACGAGCGGTTCTTTTTCGGTGATCCGGTGCGCATGGCCGGCGCGCTGGTCACGGGCCACAATGCGCAGATCCAGCAGTACGCGGAAAAGGTACGCGCCTTCGTCAAGGAGGGGCGCGACGAGGTGCTGGGCTGATGGTACCGCTGGGCGTCATCGAAGGTTTCTTCGGTACGCCCTGGGGCGATGCCGCACGGCTGGCCTACGTGCCGTTTCTGCGGGAGCGCGGCTTCGAGTTCTACCTCTACGCGCCGAAGACGAATCGGTTCCTGCGCCGGCAGTGGCGCGAACCGCTACCGGATGGGGAGCTGGCGCCGCTGAGTTCGCTGGCTGCCGGCTACCGTAAGGGTGGTCTCAGATTCGGCATCGGCCTGACGCCCTTCGAACTGCACCTTGACTACTCAGTCTCGGTCCGGCAGGACCTGCGCCGCAAGGTCCAGCAGTTGAACTCGATCGGTGTCGATATCCTGTGCGTGCTGTTCGACGACATGCATGGGGCGGTACCGCAGCTCGCGCAGTTGCAGGCCCGGGCGGTGACCGACATATCAAACTGGACGACCGCGCAGTCACTGATTTTCTGCCCGACCTATTACGCCGATGATCCGATGCTGGGCCGGGTTTTCGGTCCACCCCCCGAACAGTATCTCGAAGACCTGGGTGCGGCACTGGATCCGGCGGTAGCCATTTTTTGGACCGGAGAGAAGATCTGCTCGTCGGGATACTCCGATTCACATCTCGAGCGGGTCGCCGAGCGCCTCGGCCGCAAGCCTTTCATCTGGGACAACCACATCGCCAATGATGGTCGGGACCGCTGTGCACACCTGTTTTTGGACATCGGTGCGACGGGCTGGTCGCTGAACCGCGATCGGGTCGCGGGGCTTGCGATCAATCCCATGAACCAGCCGGCACTGTCGCGCCTGCCGTTGGCGGCCTTCGCCCCGCGGTTCCTGGGCACAGCGCCATCCAGCAACGAAACGAGTTTCGCGTCCCTGGCCCGCTCGCTCTGCGGCGCTGCGCTGGGCGCCGAACTTGCGGTCACCTGCGATCTGTTCCAGAACCAGGGCATCGCCGCACTCGAGGCGACCGCCAAAGACTCACTGATGGCATGCCTGCTTGAGTGAGGACTTGCCGCGGCCCGCCGTCACGGCACGTCATTGGGCCGCGGCGTGGCGAGCTTTTCATCGTGGGCCGCTGCCGCCCCTTCAAACAGATCACCGTGTATCTCGATATGGCCAATGGCACAGGCCGGGAAGATGAACGCGACCAGCACGCAGTGATCATTCAGATGCCATACCGGAAGCGACCCGCGGGTATCGAGGCGATGGATCCCGGCGTCGTACCAGCGAAAGCTGCTGGGTGGGGCCGGGTGGGGATTGCGCGGATCATCTTCAATGCGGAACTTGCGCAGCAGCGCGCCCAGCTGCTCGTGGCTTCGCTTTTCATTGTCGAGTTCGGTCTGGGCGGCGCCCGGGAGTTGTGCGGACCAGTTGACGCCGGCGCTGGGCGCGGCGGGCAGGGTGGGCGGCGCGGGCAGGGTGATGGCGGTGCCCGTATCGGGCAGGGGTGGCAGCGCCACAGGGGCTGCCGGTGGGGTGTTCTTTGGTGATGCATGCTGGGGTGCGGGAACGAAGAACATGAGGGAGGTGAAGGTCTCGACCTCATCGATCACCGGCGCGCGCACCCGCCAGAACAACCACAGCACGAGTCCGTGGGCGGCCACCAGGACCAGCACGATGAACAGGCGCGCTGACACAGCTTCCCCCCGTCTTTCTTATGGGATTCAGACCGGGGCCGCGGGCGAGGGTTCCGCCGGCCTCCCGGATCGCTTTCAGAGGTTACAACGGCCCGGGGCGCGAGTACTTTGTGAACCTGCGCTACCGGATCAAGAAGGAGATTCGCATGGAAGGTGAGACACGGTTCGGTGGGAGACGACTGGGGTGGCTGGCGGCAGTGGCCGTCAGCGCGGTGGTGACCGCCGCGGCCAGCCTGCCGGCGAATGCGGCAGACCCCTGTGACGGGTTCACCTGGAACGTGTCCCACGAGCGCGCGGTGTACGCGACCCCGCCGGCAGCGGTTACGGCCGCCATCGCCGCGGGTCCGACTCCCACTCTGGAAGTCGACAAGCTCTACGCCATTGCGCTCACGCCCCAGGACAAGGTGAACTTTGTCATGGCTCCGGCCAAGAAGGCGCTGGCTGACGGTGCTTACGCGGGCATGGTCAAGCTCCACATTCCGACGGCCGGCAAGTATCGCGTCTCGATGAGCGATGGCTTCTGGATCGATGTCATCACGGAGGGCAAGTTCGCCCCGACCGATGACTTCACGGGCAGCCACGAGTGCCGCGCTCCGCGCAAGATCGTCCAGTACCTGCTGCCGGCGGCTGACCTCGTTCTACAGTTCAGCAACGCCACGAGCCCGAGCGTCAAGGTCACCGTCACGGCGACCCCTCAGTAGGGCACGCACGGAGCAGGATTAGGTGAGACGGTGTGTCGGGGTTGCGTGCTCGCGTGGTCTGTTGAGCGGTCTGCTGGGTGCGGCGCTGGCGGCCGCGAGTGGTGCGCCGGATGCTCCGCCCTTCGGCTCGCTGCCGTACAGCGATCACCGCAATCAGCCGCCGATCCTGCCGTTGTCGGGAACCCTGGCAGATCAGTACCAGCTGGGTCATGCCGTCTTCAACACAAACTTCCTGGCGGTGGGTACCCCGGGAGCGGGCCGCCGTTCGGGTCTGGGCCCGATCTTCGCAAGGTGCCCGCACGGACCCGAGCGACCCACCCGGAGATCCCGTGTATGGCCGGGTGCTCAGTCCGGCGGCGGTGGAAGGCTTCGTGCCCGAAGGGCAGGTCCTGATCCACTACCATGTGATCCAGCGGACCTATCCGGATGGCACGGCGTGGACGCTGCGTCGGCCTGAGTACGAGATCACCCACCTCAACTACGGACCGCTGGCGACGAACGTCGTGATCAAGCCGCGCCTGGCGCCGGCGGTGTTCGGCCTGGGCCTGCTTGAAGCCGCGACCCCGCATCCGGTCGACTCCGGCCCCGGCCGCTTCGGCTGGCAGGCTACGGTACTGTCGGTTCGCGATCAGACCACCCGCGCGCTGGCGCGGGAGATGGGTGTGACGAGTGCCGAGCGGCCCGAGGATGACTGCACGAGCGCGGAAACCCAGTGCCTGCAGCAGCGCCATCCGGACACGCCGGAAATGTCGGGCGAGCTGCTGGCGGCGTTGCTGACCTTTGAGGAGTGGGTGTCAGTCCCCGCAAATCCGCAGCCGCAGCTGCCGCAGGCGCGCGCCGCCGGCCTGCAGGTGTTCAAGTCCACCGGTTGCGCAGGCTGTCATCGGCCCGAACAGCAGGTCGTGCTGGCGCAGCCTGACGGTCAGCCGCTGGCGGCGACGATCGCACCATTCACGGACCTCGGTATCCATGATCTGGGACCGGGCCTTGCGGATCACGAGGTATCTGGAGCCTTGCATGCGACGCGCTTTCGCACCGCGCCGCTGTGGGGCATCGGCTATCGCATGAGCCGCGAAAGCAGACCGACCTTCCTGCACGACGGCCGCGCACGGTCGGTGGAGGAGGCGGTGCTGTGGCACGACGGTGAGGCAGCGGTCGTGCGCGAGCGCTTCGAGCATCTGCCACGCGCGAAGCGCGAGGAACTGCTCAGGTTTGTCGCAGCGCTGTAGCGCGGATCAGACCGCTCGGCGCGGGATTCAATCCGCGACTCGTTCGAACGGCCAGATGAATTTCTGGCGTTTCACACCGTTTAGTACGCTGGTCCGTGCTCAAGGGCTCTGGTGACATGCCACCCACACCCTGTCACGGAGGCCGCTGATCATGAAGTCGACCGCACGCTGCAGATCTGCCGTCATGCATTCTCAGTGGCTGCCCTTGTCGTTGCTGGTTGTGCCGGCCATGAGCTTCGCCCAGGAGTCGCCGTTCCTCACGGGTGCGACGGCGCTGCAGACCAATATCCTCGCGTGGATGACACCGGTAGCCATCATTTTGGTGATGGTTCTGGGCGGCATGGCGATGGCGAACCGAATGAGTTGGGGATGGTGTCTGTGCGCGATTTTGGGAATCGCGATTGTGTTCGGAGCGCCGCAGATTGTTACCTGGGTTCGTTCGCTGTTCGGCGTCTGAGGTCGGTCATGACACAGATATCGGCCAGCTTCACATCGGATACGTTGTTCGTGGGCGTCACTCGGCCGCCCATGCGCTGGGGCGTCACGTATTCGGCACTGATTTTCAATCTGATTTTCACCCTTGAGCTCTTTTTGGTGAGCCGCAACCTGCTCGCGCTGCTGGTGGCGCTGCCGATTCACGGGGCATGCGCGCTGCTGTGCTCACACGATGCGCGATTCTTCGATCTGCTGCTGTTGTGGGCACGGACACGGCTGTTGACGTTGCTCGGCAACGGCGCCTATTGGAAAGCTTCCAGCTACTGCCCATTGACAGTGTCGGTGGGCATCCGCCGCCGACAGGAGCCGACCGCCTATACGGTCGTTGCGCCACGCCGGATGGGATTCTGAATGAACGTGCGCAGTTCGGCACAGATCCGCCGCGAAAGGCATACCGGCACCCACATACCGTATCTGGCGCATGTCTCCGAGTACATCGTGAGTACGCGCGCCGGAGATTTCATCCAGGTATTCCGCTTGGGCGGCCTGGGATTCGAAACGACGGATGATTCCCAGCTCAACACCTGGCACGAGCGCCTGAATGTCCTGTGGCGAAATCTGGCCAGCCCGCACGTGGCGCTGTGGACGCATGTAGTGCGGGACCGTGAACAGATTGCCGAGGCGCACACCGAGCCCGGTTTTGGCGGACGTCTGAACGACAGATACCGGCGCAGACTGTCGTGCGAGACACTGATGCTCAACGGGCTGTACCTGAGCGTCCTGTTTCGGCCGGTCGTGGGCGCGGCTCCGGGTCTGGTGGCGCGGCTGCTGGCGCGCTCAAGACAGGCGGATTCGATGACGGTTCGTGAGGCTGTCGACGCCTCTGACAAGTTGGCGAACACAATTCTTGCTTCCCTGCAGGACTGCGATCCTGAGCGCCTTGGACTCTACGATGTCCGGGCAAGACCTCATTCAAGATTGCTGGAATTCCTCGGGCGGCTCCTGGACGGAGAGTCCCAGCCTGTGCCGTTGCCGCGCGCACCTCTGTATGAGGTGCTGGCGACGGCCCGTTGCCTGATAGGCGGGGAGGCCATTGAATACCGTCAGGCGGCCGGCACTCGGGTCGGTGCGGTCCTGGGAATAAAGGAGTATCCGACGCCGACGCTGGTGGGAATGTACGACCGCCTGTTATCGGCCCCGTTCCCGTTCATCCTGACCCAGTCGTTCGCATTCCTGTCCAAGCCAGCGGCGCAAGCACTGCTGCAGCGCCAGTACA
>Ga0302314_10010237_pt1 | contig 16434 bp, 14 predicted proteins | sample III_Palsa_N2_3_FD_200533 | JGI IMG/M metagenome (GOLD analysis project Ga0302314, IMG submission 200533) | Peat permafrost microbial communities from Stordalen Mire near Abisko, Sweden - III_Palsa_N2_3 | ecosystem: Environmental > Terrestrial > Soil > Palsa > Peat permafrost | place: Sweden... | reverse complement strand
ATCGCAACACCGTGCGACCTGATTGAAGGTATCAAAGCAGCCGGGCCTGCGCAACCCTCTGCCCTGTGGACGATGGTGGAAAAAGACCGTTGCCACACCCCCCGCAGACCTCCGGTAGAATCGCCGCATTATGGAACCTACCGAAATCGACGAGTTCACGAAAGAAATGCGCGAGGCGGGCGAGAGCGGGATGAAGAGGATCTCGCTGGCGATCAGTGTTCTCGCTGTGCTGGTGGCGATGGTGACGGTGCTGGGGCATCGCACGCACACCGAGGCGATGCTCTCCCAGACGCGTGCCGCCGATAAGTGGAACCAATATCAGGCCCAGAAGATTCGCCAGGGCCAGGTCAGCGCCACCTCCGACCTGCTTTCGCTGCAACCCAGCTCCAACGATCTGGCCGTGCAGCACAAGCTCGGCGAGTATAAGGCGCACATGGAGAAGTGGAACGAGGAGTTAGCCGTCGAACAGCGCGAGGCCGAGGCCATGGAGGTCGAGGTAAAACATGCCGAGGCCCGCGCCGATCGCTACGATCTAGGTGAAGCGCTGTTGCAGATCGCCGTGGTCTTGTCTTCGATCACACTCCTGACCCGGCAGCGCGCGTACTTCGCGATGGGTCTGGCGCTCGGTCTTGCAGGTCTGTTGACGGCGGCCTCCGCGCTGCTGGTCCACTAGGGCCGCGCGATTACGCCTAGATCGACCATGCCGTTGACGAAGTACTGCACGGCCAGGGCGACCAGGAGCAGTCCCATGATGCGGATGAGGATGCGTACGCCTGTTTCTCCCAGTGCGCGGGCCACGCGGGCGGCGCTGCCCAGGACGAGGAAGCAGACCGCGGCAGTAATTGTGATGGCCCCGAAGATCGCCACCATCTACCAGTACCCTTCCGATTGGTGGGCCTGGCCGACGAGCACCATCACGCTGGTAATAGCGCCGGGGCCAGCCAGCATGGGAATCCCCATGGGCACGATGCCGGCGTCGTCTTTGGATGCGGCGGCTTGCGTCTCGCCGGTGGACTCCTGGGTGGCCGAGCGCTTGGCCTGAAGCATGTCCAGCCCAATGAGCAGAAGGATGATTCCACCGGCGATCTCAAAGGCAGGCAGCGTGATCCCAAAGAGGCGGAAGATGTAGGTGCCCGCGACCGCGAACAAGGTGAGGATGACGAAGGCGGTCAGCGATGCCTTGGCGGCGGTGCGGACGCGCTTCCTGGCGTCCTGGCCGGCGGTGACGGCGAGGAAGGTAGGCAGCGCGGCGAAGGGGTCGACCAGGAAGAAGATGGAGCTGAGCGCCAGCAAGGAGAAGCGGACGTACGGCGAGCCTTCAAATCTCGTCAGGGTAATCGTGTGCGGGTCGAACATGGGTGTATTTGCCTATGGCCTGGTGCGGATCACCAGCCAGCCATCGCCTTCGAGGTAGTTCCGTTTGTCCACCAACTGCCATTCTCCCGATGCGATCTTGTGCATGATGAGATCGTCCAGATCGCGCTGGGGCAGTCGCTGGCCATGATTGTAGATGCGCTCGTGCGCCGTAAGATTCGCTAACTCGCGCTGATAGACGATCCATTGCGGAGGATCTGCCTGCAGCTCGGCGATAAGTCCTTCGATCGTGGAGCGGGTGGAGGTATCAAAGAAGGTCTGAACGTATCCATGCCACGGAGCCACGGCGCAGAAGTAATTGGGATAGGGGTAAGGCAGAGAGAGCAGCTCGTGTTGAGGGTCGTTCTGGGCAATCTCATTGCACACAGGTTCGGCGAACTGGAGCTGGTCTTTTTCCATGTATAAAAGGCCGTAGACTGGGTGCCGGTACCACTGGCGAGCCTGAAACATAGGACTCGACTGATAGTTATGCCACGAATAGGGACTTTTTATCTTTCCCATGAGGCCGGTGAAGGTGAGCAGGAGGAGAAGCGTGACAAGCGATGGATCAATCCACGCTGCCTGCCTGCGAAAGGGCTGCAGGATGGGTACCAGCAGGAGCAGAAGAGCCATCGTCCAGTAGAAGTTCCCGGCGCTGCCGCCGGTCGAAGCCGAACCCGCCGCTGTTCCGAAGAGGATGAGGATTGTCAGGAATTCGCGGGGGTCCCAGTCGATGTTTCCCCGGCCGGCCTTCCATAGGGCGAAGCGTATGGCAACCAGTGCCACCATGAGGTAGGCGAGCAGAACGCTGAGGATCGAGAGGACCCCGATCAAAGAGCCATGGAGCAGTTGGTTGCGGGTAAGCGCGGAGGACCCCGCGAAGGCGGCTGCGGCTATGACCAGTTGCATGCCAATGATGGTGGCCGGCCGGGCCTTGCGGTAGCGATACAGGACCGCGCCGGCGGCGAGGATCAACAGGGTCCAGAGGAGCATCCACTTGCCGCCGGCTCGCAATGAGCGCACGGCGTCGATGACCAGCAGGATAGGGTCTGCGAGGAGGCTTCCTCCGCCACCCTTGCTGCCGGCCGCCCGCAGGACGGAGTTGGAGATGTAGTCCGAAAAGGTGTCGCCAGTGCTGTACACGACGAGCAGGACGGTAAGAATGGCCGTCCCGCAGCAGAGGCATGCGACCGCGAACCGGCGTTGGCGGGCGATCAGGAAGCTGCAGATAGTGGTGCTGGCGACGAGCGCGGCGCCATCGTTCACTCTGTTGGTAAGAGCCAGGCCGGCGATGAGTCCAAGCGCGATAGCCAGGCCGAGATGGCCTCTAGCGGTCTGCGCACGGGCCAGCCTGAGCAGCAGCACGAAGGCGTAGAGCGAGAGGAGGTCAGCCGTGACGTGGTAGTCGTTGAAGAGATAGGCGTTGAAGGTGATGAAGACAATGAATGTGCCCGAGAGCACGATGGCCTTCTGCCAGTCGGGCCAGGACGACTCGCGCAGAACGAGAAGGATGCCAATACAAAGCGCAAAGATGTGGAGGAAGGACAGCATCTCGATGCGGATGCAGTTGACGCCTACCAGGCGTACCCAGGCGTTGTATTCGATGATGAAGAGCGGCTGAAGCGCGAGGTGCAGGCCGGCGTAGAGCTTCGCGCCTCGATGGAAGGCGTCGGCGTACCAGAACCAGACGCCGTTTCCGGACAGTTCCACATTGACGATGATCGCGATGGCGACGAGGCTGCAGAACAGCAGCGAGAGGCACTGCCAGACGCTGCCTCGAAACAGAGCGCGAACTGAGTGCATGCGTGGGCTTTGCAGCGTAGGGCTTTGCGGCATAGTTTGGGCGGTCTCCAGTCCGGTGGACGCGTGAAAGGGCAGGTTGGGCTGACAGCCTCCACATGGTATCATCGCCTTACATTCGCCTCCCGGCGGCGGGGCGCGTTCCGGGGGAACTGCCTGTGCCGCGGGTTAGGCCGGCGAGTGCCAGGGCCAAAGCTCACCATTTACAATCAAAAGCAGTATCACGTTTCTGGAGAACGCTATGCCCATTGAGACAACCACCAATATCTGGCACAACGGACAATTGATTCCGTGGCAGAAGGCGAACATCCATGTGATGAGCCATGTGATTCACTATGGCTCCTCGGTGTTCGAAGGCATTCGCTGTTACACACAGCCGGGCGGCGCGGGCATCTTCCGTCTGCCCGAGCACATGCAGCGACTGGCAGACTCAGCCAAGATCTATCGCATGCCGCTTCCCTATAGCGTCGGCCAGTTGATGGATGCCGTTGTCGATGTGGTTGAAGCCAACGGCGTGGCGCCGTGTTATGTGCGGCCCATCGCGTTTCGCGGCTATGGCGAGATCGGCGTGAACCCTCTCAAGTCACCCGTTGAGGTCTACGTCGCGAACTTCCCGTGGGGCAAGTACGTTCCCGGCAACGACGGCGCGGATGTCTGCATCTCGAGCTGGAACCGGCTCGCGCCCAACACTATGCCGTCGCTGGCCAAGGCCGGCGCGAACTACATGAACTCGCAACTGATCCGCATGGAGGCCGAGATCAACGGCTACTCGGAGGGCATTGCTCTGGACGTGAACGGCTATCTCTCCGAGGGCTCGGGCGAGAACCTGTTCCTGGTCCGCGGCGGAACGCTGTACACGACACCGCTGGCGAACTCTGTGCTGAGCGGCATTACGCGCGATTCGGTGCTGGTGCTGGCCCGGCAACTCGGTATCCCTGTCGTCGAGCAGGCGCTGCCGCGCGAGCTGCTCTACATCTGCGACGAGGCCTTCTTTACCGGCACCGCCGCGGAGGTCACGCACCTGCGCTCAGTGGACCGCATCCTGGTCGGCGACGGCACGATGGGGCCCATCACCAGCGCGCTGCATAAGGCCTTCTTCGATATCGTGAACGGGCTTGCAGCAGACCGCTATAACTGGCTGACGCCGGTGAAGGTACGTGAGGCTGTTGCGGTCTAGTGCGACCAAATGCTCCAGAGACAGGCGGCAGCCTAAGGGCTGCCGTCACCCTTTTGAGGCGGACGTCGATGTTCTCAAAGCCGGCCCGGTTAGTGTTTGTGGGCTTATCCAAATACACTCATAGGAGCACTTATTTCCGGGCAGCCCTGCACCAGCTTTGAGGATCGTCTTACATGAAATTGCGGTTTTTCGTTCTACCCCTGACTCTGGCACTGACAACCATCGCAGCCCATGCCCAGGGTGGCTTGTACTTCAACCCCATCGTCACGCGCGTGAGCAACTCGCAGGCCGACTCCGGGCCCTTCGCGTTTCTGGGCCAGGGCGACACGTCGCAGATATTCGGCGGCGTTGTCCTGGGCGGATACTACGATGTCTACAAGGCGCCGAAGTTCGAGGTCAGCCTGGATCTGCGCGATGAGATCGAGCATGGCAACAACGCTTCGCTCAATAATTTTCTGTTCGGCGCGCGGATCGCGGCCAAGCCGGCCAGCGCCTTTAAGCCATACGCACAGATCTCTCTAGGCGATGGCCGCTCCAGGCCGCCGCTCAGCCCCATCCACACCACCAAGTTCGAGTACGCCATCTTTGGCGGCGTCGATCATCCCCTGAATAAGCATATCGACTGGCGGGTCATCGAGATCGGCTACGGCTCCGTCACCACCATGAGCAGCTACCTGTATGCCGGCCCCGTCGTCATTCCCGCCGCCAAGCTGGTGAACTTCAGCACCGGGTTTGTCTTCCGTATTCCTTAACGCTAGTCGGGGAAGAAGACGGAGAAGACCGTGCCGCTGTGTCTGGGGGTATCGCAGCTGCGCACACGGATGGTGCCGTTGTGGTTGTGGATGATCTCGTGGCTGACCCACAGCCCGAGGCCCGTGCCGGTGGCGCCCTTGGTGGTGAAGAAGGCGTCGAAGATCGAGCGCTGCGTCGCGGGGCTCATGCCGCAACCGTTGTCGGCCACGGTCACGCGAACGCCGGGAGCATTGGTGCGCGGATCGAAGGCATGACTCGTGCGCAGCCAGATTGCACCGCGTTCGCCGGTGGCATCGAGCGCGTTGCCGATGAGGTTGGCGAAGACCTGCCGCATATCGCCGGTAAAGCACATCAGCGTATCGGTGGCCGCATAGCGGGTGTGTACTGCCGTACCCAGCGTGACGATGCGCCCGTGGAAGAGCGACAGTACGCTGTCGAGAATCTCCGAGGCCCGCGTGTTGCAGGCATCGGTGGATTGGCGATGGAACTTCAGGGTCTGGGTCACGATGTGGCTCACCCGCGCCAGTTCGCTCGATGCCAGTTGCGCGTAGGTGCGCGTCTCGTCGTCCGCGGAGATGGAGGTCTGGATGAGATAGAGCAGGTTGGTCACGCTCTCCAATGGGTTATTGATCTCGTGCGAGATGGAGCTGGCGAGCCTGCCGACGGCCGCTAATTTTTCCGTTCGCTGCAGCGCTGCATCGCGCTGTCGGCGGCCGGTGACGTCGCGAAAGAAGAACGCGATGCCCTTACCAACGGGGGCTGCATTCACCTGGTACCAGACCTTTCGCGGCTCGTAATAATCTTCAAACGCAATCGAGACGCGTTCCTCCATGACCTTCTTGTAGCGCGGCCAGAAGGGCGTGGACTCAATGTGCGGGTAGACGTCCAACAGGGCGCAGCCCACACAACTATCGCCCCCCGAGACCTCGTCCATGGCCTGCTGGTTCATGTAGGTGACGACGTAATTTTCATCCAGCACGATGACCGCATCGGCGCCGACGGCGATAAGATCGTGCACCATGCGGCGCTGCTCTTTGTGGCTGTCGTTGACCCGCGCCACCTCGAGGCGGGCGTCTTCGGCGACGAGCCGTGCATCTTCGGCGCGCAGGCGAGCGTCTTCGGCGACGAGCCGCGTCTCTTCAACCAGCAGGCGCGCGTCCTCGGCGCGGTCGGCTTCGGCAACTGCCCGGGCCTCATTCACCTGCGCCCTGGCTTCATTGACCTGGAGGAGTTGACGCAAGTTCGCGATCTCGGAGTGGAGCGCGGTGGTACGAGCATCCGCTGCATGCCCGTCGCTGGTTCCAGTCTTCGTAAGGACGTTCATTCGAGGCCTACTTCGTTGTTGCCGCAAGTTCGTTATCGTTGGGTACAGCGGATGAGGGAGCATCGCCATCGGCAATTTCAGCCAGCCGAGTGAGCGCCTTCCATCCCGGCAGCTCCTGCGAGCCGACGATCAGGCGAACGCCATCCTGAAAACGCAGGTAGGTATACGCCCATTGTCGAAAGACTCCCCAGCGATTGCGAAATCCGATGAGGAAGAAGATATGCACTACCAGCCATGTGAGCCACGCCGGGAAGCCGCTCCAGTGCGCATGGAACGGCCATACGATGCGAGCCACGGCAGCCTTGCGGCCGATGGTCGCCATGTCGCCTTTATCGAAGTAGTGGAACGGTTTCTGACGATCTGCTTTGCCTTCGAGAATCAAGCCGATGCGTTTGGCCGCGTAGTCACCCATCTGCATAGCTGGTTGCGCGACGCCCGGCACCTGTTTGCCGTTCTCCTCGAAGTGCGCAAGATCGCCGATGACGAAGATCTCGGGATGGCCGGGCGGATGCAGATGGGGATCGACGATCACGCTGCCCCGCTTATCGGTCTCAAACCCCAGCATTTTTCCGAGGGGCGAGGCCTGCACGCCCGCCGCCCACAGCGTACACACACTTTCAATGCGTTCCTCGCCTACCATCACGTAGCCCGGCTGTATGTCCGTAACATGGGCGCAGGTGCGAGTACGAACGCCCAGTGCATCGAGTTGCTCGACCGCCTTCTGCCGCAGGTCCGCTGGATACATGCCTAGAATATGCGGCGAGCCCTCAAGGATGAGCACCTGCGCGCTGCTGGGGTCGATGTGGCGAAAGTCCCGCACCATGTAAAGCTTTGCGATGTCCGAGATCGCACCCGCCAGCTCCACGCCTGTGGGCCCTCCGCCGACGATGACGAAGTTCAAGTCGGGATGCGTGCCCGTCTCCAGTGTCTGGCGCTCCGCAAGTTCGAAGCTCAACAGCACGCGGCGGCGGATCTCGGTGGCGTCTTCAATCGTCTTGAGTCCCGGCGCGAGCTTCGCCCACTCGTCCCTGCCGAAGTAGCTGTGCGTCGATCCGGCGGCGACGATCAGGAAGTCGTAGATCAGCTCGGCGCCGCTGCATAGCATCACCCGTCGCGCGGCTGTATCGAAGGCTGCAACCTCGTCCATGATGACTTCGGCGCGGGGGTTGTCGCGCAGAATGCTGCGGATGGGCTGCGCGATATCGGCCGGCGAAAGCACTGCCAGCGCGACCTGGTAGAGCAGGGGCTGAAACGTGTGGTGGTTCTTGCGGTCGACCACGGTCACGTCCACCGGCAGCTTCGCCAGGCCCAACGCGGCATGGATGCCGCCGAAACCTGCACCCACAATCACAACCCGAGACCTCTTGCCAGCGCGTTCCTCTGCCATCGTCCCTCCAGAGGCTATATCTAGAGTACGATGCCGTACATAAGCGTGCCGTCGCAACGACGGCTAATGTCAGATATATGACACAAAAATCAAAATAGACCTCTGGAGCGAATTCCGCTACTCAGTACACTTTCCCCCGGTCTCACGATGGAAACACTCACCGGATACCTGGCGCCAGCCCTCCCCTACGGGGGTGCCGCCGCAGTGCCACTCCGTCGTCTTTCCGGCGACGCAACACATGCCGTTCGACGGTGCGACGACCTCGCAACGGGCGTAGTCGAAGGATCGCGTGCCGGCAGTAATAGCGACTACTGAAACTTGCATCGCTGCGGGCGCATCCGTGGAAAGCACGAGGCTGCTATCAGTTGCGACGCGCCAGCGAGCAATGTCCCTGGGTAGAGCCAGTTCCTGCTCTCCGCAATGGAATGGCGCGGCCAGCGTCCGGCAAAGGTACTTGTTGAGTAGAAAGTGGAAGTCCTGAGATTTTTCGGCAGCGGCAAAGCGAACGAAGTTGTCCTCATCGAGGCCTGCACTAAAGGTGAGCTGTTTGCTGCCGTCCGGCGCGACCGTGCATGACCGGGATTCGCCGTACGCGTCTTCGGTGCTGGAGATAGGGATGCGGATCGTGACGTGCTGAGGCCCCAGCCCTTCCGGGCCAGCAGGATCGAGATCCGCGGAGAAGACAAACCAGGCTTCCCCGCGCTTTGCGGCATCGGCCACGGTCAGTTGGGCGTTAAATCGAGCTTCGAGTTCGGTGGCCGGAGCCAGGCCGGGGCCCGATTGGACGTGGCGGGCATCATGCCCCTGACTCGACTGCAATACCGCCTGAGTTTGCGCGGAGGCCACAATAAAAAGGATCGAGAACACCAAGCCAAGGACACAGATACGATACGTCGATACGGTCACGAACTTCATTCTTTTCAGGATACCGCGCAGCCTTGGCCAGGCCCACCGCAAGACGATAACCGCCCGAAACCGGGGCTTTTGCAAATTCTTAAGCAGTCTTTCGATTCACTTCAGGACTAGCATTGTGGGGTTGAACTATTGTGCTCAACAGCATCTGGAGGCACGGAAATGGCAGCGGCAGCAAAAAGCACGGGGGTTGAACCCACATCGACGCGCGTTCTTACCACCAACAAGCACCTCATCCGCTGGGTAGAGAAGATGGCCGAGCTCACGCAGCCGGCGGCGATCCACTGGATCGACGGCTCGGACGCAGAGAATGAGTGGCTGTGCAAGCAGTTGGTGGACGCAGGCACCTTCACTAGGCTGAATGAAGAGCTGTGGCCGGGTTGCTACTACGCCCGCTCCAGCCCCAACGACGTTGCCCGCGTGGAAGACCGCACCTTCATCTGCTCGCTCTCCAAAGACAATGCCGGGCCCACCAACAACTGGGAAGACCCGTTCGTGATGCGCAAGAAGTTGAAAGCCCTGTTCAAGGGCTCCATGCGCGGACGCACGATGTACGTGCTGCCCTATTCGATGGGACCGATCGGAAGCCCGATGTCACAGATCGGCGTGCAGCTTACGGACTCCGCTTATGCCGTCGTGAACATGCGCATCATGGCGCGGGTGGGTGCGCCGGTCTTCGCCGAGATCGACAAGGACCTGAAGCGTGTTGTCCCGTGTATGCATACGGTCGGCGCGCCGCTCGCTCCGGGGCAGAAGGACGTGCCATGGCCGCAGAATGACGACAAGTACATCGTTCACTTCCCTGAGACCCGCGAGATCTGGAGCTACGGTTCCGGCTACGGCGGCAATGCACTGCTGGGCAAGAAGTGCTTCGCCCTGCGCATCGCCTCCAACATTGCGCGCGACGAAGGCTGGATGGCCGAGCACATGCTCATCCTGGGCGTCGAGAACCCAGAGGGCGAGAAGACTTACGTCGCGGCGGCGTTTCCGTCGGCCTGCGGCAAGACCAACTTCGCCATGCTGATCCCTCCGGCGGGTTTCGAGGGCTGGAAGGTCTGGACCGTCGGCGACGATATCGCCTGGATCAAACCCGATGCCACCGGCCAGCTCCGCGCCATCAATCCCGAAGCCGGCTTCTTCGGCGTCGCACCCGGCACCAGCGCGAAGACCAATCCCAACGCCATGGCCACGCTAGCCAAAAATACTATCTTCACCAACGTCGCGCTGACGCCTGAAGGCAGTGTGTGGTGGGAGGGCATGACCGACGAGCCGCCGGCCGAGTGTCTGGACTGGCGCGGCGAGCGGTGGACTCCTGAGATCGGCAAAGCCACCGGAAAGCCCGCCGCCCATCCCAATGGCCGCTTCACGGCGCCGGCCACGCAGTGCCCTTCGATCGATCTGGCTGCGTGGGAGTCGCCCGACGGCGTGCCTATCTCGGCGTTCCTGTTTGGCGGTCGCCGTGCGACGACAATGCCGTTGGTCTTTCAGGCGTTCAACTGGTCGAGCGGCGTCTACATCGGCGCGACAGTGGGGTCGGAGACAACCGCCGCGGCCGGAGGCGCGCTGGGCAAGGTGCGCCGCGACCCGATGGCCATGCTGCCCTTCTGCGGCTATCACATGGGCGACTACTTCCGGCACTGGCTGCGCATGCAGCGCGAGCTCACCGTGACGCCACGGGTCTTCCACGTCAACTGGTTTCGCAAGGACGAGGCGGGCAAGTTTCTGTGGCCGGGCTTCAGCGAGAACATGCGCGTGCTGAAGTGGATCGTCGACCGTGTGCGTGGCCGCGCCCAGGGTAAGGAGACGCCCATCGGCTGGACCCCGCACTATGAAGATATGAACTGGAAGGGGCTCGACATGCCCCGCACAAAGTTCGATGAGCTGCAGCGCGTCGACCGCGCCGCCTGGCGGCAGGAGGTGATGAGCCATGAGGAACTCTTCCTCGCGGTACATGACCACCTCCCGCCGGAGATGATCTATGAGCGGGAGCTGCTGATCTGCAGGCTGTAGCAAAGCCTTAGGATCAGGTCTCAGCGTCCATTGCAGCCCAGCCGTCTTTATGCACCATCACATCGGGCAGAACTGCGCTGATCTTGAACGTAGAACAGGTGCCTGCGCGTTGGAACGACCGTCTATTCCAGCGGTTTTGTTGAGCATGTGAGCGCTCACATGCACTATTTCTGGTGCAAGAAAAAAATAAATTTGCTCATTTCCCTATAGAAACCTTGCGGATGAAATAAGGATGCGCCTACTATTGCCCCCGCAATTTGGAGGCCCCTATGTACGCACTCTTACAATTCGAAGGTTTCAGCATGTTTGCAATGTCCACTCTGTCCCTCTCCGCTGCATTAGGCATGATCGGTTGGTTAGCTTTCAGTCGGCTGCCGCTCACTCACGCAGCAGTCAACGCAACCAGGACGCGTAACAGGACTTTCAGGACCGGGGCATTGGCTTCCATCTGCGGGCTGCTCCTCGCTTGCGCATCGACACAGAACGCTGTAGCCAGTTCGGTAACGGTCTTCGGTACCATCCCGAACGAGCCGATTTCGTCGAATTTCTCGGTTACTGTGAATCCAGGCACAGGAGCCGTCAGCACTCCTGTCTATAAAGCTGCTGTCGAAGAGTGGGTGGGCTATAGCACCAACCTGCCCAAGAGCGGAACGGCTTCATTTACCAACTTCGACTTCAGCGGCAGCGTTACGATTGTCGCAACCAACTCGGGTGGGACCGTCACCAGTGCCGTCGTTTTACCGGCGTCTGCCGGGATCACGCCGACCTACACCGGAGACACAGCTACCTTCACCATCACCACTCCGGGACAATATGTCCTTGAAACCAATAACGAACAGACGGACTCGCTTCAAATCTTTGCCAACGCGGGTCAAACCGGTGTCCCCGCCAACCCCGGGTCGAGCGATTATGGAACGTTGTTGATGAACTATCCCACCAGTGGCGTCAACCTTCTCTACTATGGCCCGGGAACCTACAAGGTTTATGGCACCCAGGTAATTCCAGCCAATACGACCGTCTTTGTAGACGGCGGCGCCGCAGTCTATGGTTATCCGGCGCAGACGACATGTCAGTCAAATTATGTCCCGCCAGACTATCCCTGCCCGCCTCCATGCGTACTGCTGAACCCGTGTAGTACCGATGAATGGAATTCGGCCGGTTGTTCCAACACAACTGCCGCCGCATGTTTCCCGGCAGGGGCGGAGATGTTTGAGTTGAATGGATCGGGCATCGTCGTACTAGGACGTGGCATCATCGACGGCAGCAACTATCCGCGCCTGGGCAGCAACAATATTATTCATGCGTTGAACGCAAACGGACTCCAGTTTTCAGGCGTCACCCTGCGCGATTCCGGCAGCTGGACCCTGCATCTCGATGAATCGGACGGCACCAGTACCGCCAACATCTTGATCACCAACATCAAGGAGTATGGCTGGCGGCTCAACTCCGATGGAGTCGACATCAACAGCAGCCAGTACGTGACCCTCAGCAACAGCTTTATCCGCACCTTCGACGATCTGGTTGCGGTCAAGACCAATCACAGCAGCAGCAGCGATACGACAGCCAATGTCACAGTAACGGGCATGGTCCTGTGGAACCAAAAAGCCCACGCCTTCACCGTTGGAACGGAGCTTTATCAGAATGTTTCAAATGTCACATTTACCGACAGCAACATCATCCGCGATACAGGCCACGACTGGCTGATGTCCGTCGATAATGGCGAAGGTGGAACTGTTTCGGATATAACCTTCAGCAACATCACTGTTGGGCAAGTGGAGGGTCTGATCACCTTAACCATGCCCTGGGTCTCCGGTGGAAATTCATCTCCGACGCCGGGCAACATCAACAACATTACCTTCAGCAGCATTACCTCGCCAACTCCGCCAAGCAGCGTTCCCCAGCCTAACTGCCCGTCGAACAGCGACACATGCACAGCAGGTACGGCACGAACACCCAATCCTCCTGCGACCCTGACAGCTTATGGGGCTTATGACGGGTCAAACTACGAGATCAACACAGTTACCTTCACCGCCGATAAGGTGGACGGCTCCTATCTAACATCGAGCCAGGTCAGCTATAGCGGCCCGTATGTCACGGACGTAACGATAGAGAATTAGAAAAGCTAAAAACCTGGGCCCTCGTCCAATAGCTGCGGAGTGAAAGTAGTTCACTCCGCGGCTACCGGCGATCCCTTCCACCGGAATAATCTACGAGCGCGAGCTGTTCATCTGCCGGCTGTAGCGGAATCGGAGCTTCATGCCGCAGGCGGCGTAAGCCAATACTGAAGCAGTATGAGATCGAGGAAGCGCTCGAACTTGAAGCCGACCTCGCGCAGGTGGGCCACGCGCTCAAACCCGAAGCGTTCGAGAAACCGGAGCGACGCCACATTGTTCGAGTCCACACCGGCGATCAACGTATGCTTGCCGGCGGCCTGCGCACGAACGATCAGCGCCTTCAGCAGCTCCGTTCCAACGCCCTGGCCGCGTGACGACGAATGGATGTGGATGGTCCCTTCCACCGTGAAGCGGTAACCCGGCCAGCTGCGAAAATCTCCGAAGGTGCCGAAGCCTACGACCGAGCCGGCCTCTACGGCCACCAGCACCGGATACCCTTGCTGTTGGCGCGCCTTACCCCACTCCATTCTTTCCTCGACCGTCGCAGGCTGGTCGGTGTAGATCGCGGTGGAAGTTGTAAGGACTTCGTTGTAGATCTCGGTGATCCTCTCGAAGTCCGCGGGTACTGCATCTCTGATCTCCATCTTCACCTCGCAATGCTGTGTATCAGCGGTCCGGCAGCGGAAGGTCGACCGAACCCATGCGGCCGGTACCCGCGTCGCGGACGATGAAGCGCAGCGTCGTAGCCTTGGGCACCGGCTTTACCGTGAAGTCGAAGTCAGCGTTTCTACTGGTGTCGCGCAGATCGACGTCCGCTCTTGCCGTAGCCGTCATGCCGTGCAGGGTATGGCCGAGCATCTTGCCCTTCGACGACAGCGACGCGCCCATCACCGCAACGTGCGCGGTCGAGCGGCCATCGTCTTCGGGTTTCCATGTGAGCGACGAGGCACCCACATGCACGATATAGCTCTCAGCCTCAGAGGCGACGGAATGATTCGGCTCGACGGTCACATGCAGGCCATTGAGCGGGATCGTGCTCTCGGCCGCGGTGGCAAGGTCGTAGGAGATGGTATCGGCGGACTTCTCCTGCTGCGTCTGCTCAGTGTAATAGCCGGCGCGCGTGGTCGCCGTAAGTCCGGGACGCAGGCAGACGACGCGGATCTTGCGATACTGCCCCGCCGCGTCGCTGGACGAAGTGGGCGAATAGCCGATGGTGTAAAACTCCGCGCCCAGATCGATAGCAGAAGCTATCTGGTCTGCGATGTCGTTCCTGCCACGGACCACGCGGCCACCGGTAACGGGGCCGAGACGGTCGAAGTCCTCATCCGCGTTATACGGATCGAAGGCGCCCGCAATCGAGTCGCCCGCAGCCTCCGCAAACTCCAGCTGCGTGGTGTCGGTGATCTCCGTCATGCCGGGCGCCAGGCTGGTTGGATCGACGGCATAGACCGTGATGCGCGTATCCAGCAGAACGTCGGTGACGTGCTGGAGGGTGTCCTTGACCTCCTGCGCATTGTCGCCGTCGAGGCTGGTGGGATCGATGGAAGGAAAGCCGCCGCCCACCCATATGAGATTCTTGCGGCCGGGGATGCGGGCGTAGCTCTGCGCAATCTGCTCCAGCGCGCGCAACGACTGGTCGAGCCTCTCCAGCGGCCCATACTCGGCGTTTCCGTTGATCTCCAGCTTCCACGCATACTCCGTGGGCGCGGCCTCAAGCGCCTTGAGCAACACATCGCGGTCGCGCGAAAACCCCTGCAGCAGCTTAAACTTATTGTCGTACACGGAGAGCAGCGTGGTGGGCTGCGACAGAGGCTGCGGCTGCTTGATTAGATAGTCGTGCAACGAGCGGCGCGCAAACGAGCTGTCGGCGAAGTGCGTATTGAGCTGGTCGAGCACCAGGATGGTAACCGGCGACTGCCCAAACGATGCGGGTTTGGCCGCATCGAATACCGCTGCCGGGCCTTCCGCAGCCGATGCCGCCGGCAGGCTATGCGCCGAGGGAGCCTCGAACGAGCGAATGCTCTGCGGCTGCTTGTCTTCGAATACCTGGAAGTCCTTACGCGTGAGGCCATCGACCGGCTTGCCATCCTTGCCGGTCACGACAACATCCAGAACGACCAACCGCGCATTCACCGTGATCGTAGGCGTGTGCGAGACCTGCGGGGCGGAAGCAACGTCTGCGCCGTTATCCTGAGCGTGAACCGGTGCGGCAATCAGGGCAACGAGTATGGTGAAGCAGGCACAGAGACAAAAGCGGTAGTATCGGCTCATGAGCCATTTTTTCACGAATAAACCGGTGCGTGCCACGGTCGTTTGTCTTATGCTGCTGGGTATTGCAACAACACAGAGTTGGGCGTGGGGGAAAGAGGGCCATCGTTTGACCGCCTTGGTCGCCGAAGCCTACCTTACGCCTGAGACCAAGGCCCAAATTGTCGAGTTACTTGGCAAAGAAAGCCTCGCCGACGTGGCGCCCTGGGCCGATGAGTACCGCACGAGCCATCCCGAGACAGCGCCTTGGCACTTCGTCGACATTCCCAGGTCGGCCGACGCCTACGACCGCAATCGCGATTGCCCGGTATCGGCAACCGATCCCAAGTCGCCGTGGCGCGACTGCGCCCCCGATCGCATCCTGTACTTCGAGGGCCGGCTGGGCGATGTCTCGCTGAGTCGCTCCGAGAGAGCGATCGCGCTGAAATTCCTCGTCCACCTGATCGGCGATATACAGCAGCCCTTCCATGCCATGGGCGACGACCGCGGTGGCAACAACATCAAGGTCAGTTTTCTGGGAGCTTCGGTATGCGACGCCTATAGCTGCAACCTTCACGGCGTATGGGACGATTCGATGATCGAGGAGCGCGGCCTCAGCGAGCCCAAGTACACCGCCCTGCTGCTACAGGAGATCAAGGAAAACAACTGGGAGAAGCTCTCCGGCGGCTCGCCGACAGCATGGGCCAACATCTCGCATCAGTACGCAGTCAAGGCCTACGCCCCCAACGGTGCGCTGCTCATGCACGATTACTACAACGAGGAGATCAAGGTCGTCGACTCGCAGTTGGCGCTGGGCGGCCTGCGGTTGGCAAGGGTGCTGAACCGGATACTCGGTTCGCCGGACACGCCGGCGGCCCAGCCCGGACGCGCTCCGCTGCCCAAGCCGGCTGGGCCCACCGCGACACAGCCGCAATAGCTTGCAGCAACGACGAAGGGCGGCCGCGATGGCCGCCCTTCGTCGTTGGTACGGTGAGGTTAGAAGTGCAGCCGCCCGGCTATCTGGATCTCGCGGGGTGTGTAGGTGAAGTTGTTGTTGGAGTTGGTGTACTGGCCGAACTTGGAATAAGGGCTTAGGGTCGGGGTGTCGGCGACTCCATTCACCGTTGTATCGGTAAGCGTATACGCCTCCGTAGTAATCCCAGTGATGTTCTGGTGATTCATCACGTTGAAGACCTCGGCAAAGACCTCAAAGCGCAGCCTGTCGAAATGAGGAACGCTGGTGAAGTAGAAGTTCTTGCCCACGCGCATGTCGAAGACAGCAGTCTTGGGATAGTTATAGGTATTGCGATCCAGCCAGGGCGGGCGATTCGCTCCGCCAGACCCGGAACCGTTCACA
>Ga0302314_10010235_pt1 | contig 16438 bp, 15 predicted proteins | sample III_Palsa_N2_3_FD_200533 | JGI IMG/M metagenome (GOLD analysis project Ga0302314, IMG submission 200533) | Peat permafrost microbial communities from Stordalen Mire near Abisko, Sweden - III_Palsa_N2_3 | ecosystem: Environmental > Terrestrial > Soil > Palsa > Peat permafrost | place: Sweden... | reverse complement strand
CTCTCGGCCCAGGCGCCCGGGTCCCAGTCTTTCAGGCCGGCCACGAACGGCGCCTTGAACGCCTCGTACGGCGCATCGCCATAGGTCGCCTTGTGGAAGTCGGCCGACGGCGTGCCCGGCACCTTGATCGCGTTGGCGTACCACTCGGTATAGGGCGTCATCGCCACGGCCCGGTCGTAGTCGCTCTTGAAGGCGTCGGAGATCGAGCCCAGCCGCGCGGCGAAGCCCGGAATGGCGAAGAGGCCCCAGTGGATGAAGATCCCGAACTTGGCCGCATCGTACCAGCCGGGCAGGGGCCGGGCGTTCAGCTCATCGAGATCAGCCGCAATTTCGGTCTGGCCCATGCCTCATCTCCCCCCGTTGACGCGAGGCGGACCATTTCATGGCTTGGCGCTTCGCCCAAGCGCCGAACGGCGGGCAGCGCGATGGCGGCCGCCAGCCGGCGCACCCGCTGGGCGGCGATCGCGCCGATCTCGGGCGTCAGTTCGAGCGCCCAGATGCCGGCGGCCAGATCGGCCAGACGCTTCAGCGCCACGGCCGGCGGGTCGGGACTGAAACAGGCCTCGCGTGCGAACTCCGCCTCGGCCAGCAGGGTAAGCAACCGCCGCCCAAAGGCCTCGGCCGAACCGCGCCCGACGGCGGCCTTGGCCAGGCCGACCAGCACATCGGCCGCCTCCAGCTCGCCGCCGCACAGGGCCAGCCGCACCTCGATCCGCGCCGGCTCGGCCAGCCGCCGCCAGCGTTCGGCCAGCGCCGCGCGGGCCTCGTCATGGTCGGCCAGACGCCCGCAGGCGTTGAGCAGGGCGCCTAAGAGCGCCAAGCCCTCGGCCTCGCGCGCCGGATCGCCCGGCCAGAGCGGCGCCGTACTGGCGAGCACCGTCACAGCGCGGCGGACCAGAACCGCCCGGGTGCGCGCAAAAGCCGGCCTCCGGTGCAGGCCGAGCGCCAGATGCGCCGCCAGCCCGCCCAATCGGGGTAATTGGCTCGCAAGGCCGGTATCCTCCGCCACCTGCGGCGCCGCGGCGATCTGCAAAAGCGTCAACAGCCGGTCGCCCAGCGCCTGATCCTCGCCCAGGATCGCCTCGGACTCGCCATGAGCGCCGAGGATGTCGACCAGCGGCTGCTGCAGCAGGCGCAGGACGGCGCCCATCTCGCTCGGATCCGTGCGCTGAGCCGCATCGAGCAGATCGAGCAGGGTTTGGACCTTGTCGGCCCAGCCTTCGCAGCGCTCAAGCCGCTCGGCGACGATCGCGCCCAGCCGATAGGAACCCGCCCCGTCACCCGTGACCACCCGTTCGATCGTTCGCCGCGTCAGGGCCGCCAGCGCCGCGCGCAGCGGCTCCAGCATTTCTTCGCGGCCGGCGGCTTGCCCTGAGGCGGCGTTATAGATCGCTGCGTCCAGCTCGGCCTCGCAGGCCTCCAGCCGCTCGGCCAGGTCGGCCCGATGCAAGAGCTCGAAAGGCGTCACCCCGTTGCGCGCCAGCCAGCCGGCCAGCAGCCGCCCAATGCTCGCCCGCGCCGGTGCGGTATAAAGGTCCTCGGGCTGCACGCACGTTGGCGCGGCGGCCGGCGGCGTGCGCGTCGCCAGGGCCGCTGCTCGGCGCGCGCGCCAGCGGCGCGGCTCGGGTCGCACTCCGCGCTCCAGCAGCATCAGCGGCCGAAAATCCCCGGTCAGCGGATCGCGGGTCTCCTTGCACAGCCGCACAGCCGCGCCGGCGGCCTCGGCCAGCACCGCGTCCACCGCTTCGAACGCCTCGCGGCGATCCTCGGTGGCCAGGGCCAGTTCCCAGGGCGCGCGGCCGTGGCGACGAACAAACATCTCGAAATGCACCTGTGCGCGATCCATGCCGCGGGGTCCCGGTTCCGTTGAAGGCGGTTCAGCAACGGAATTCTTTCCGGGACGCACTTCGGCGTGTTGCTAAGCCCGGACCATCCGCCCCGCGGTCTTTAGGAAGGATTGTCGAGCGTGGTGAACGGTTTGCTACGACCCGCGGCCTAGACGACCGTTCCGAACAGGGCCCCGACGCCCGATGTGACCGCCATGGCGATCGCGCCCCAGAAGGTCACACGGACAGCGCCCCTGACGATGCCGGCGCCGCCGGCCTCGGCGGCCAACCCGCCCAGGACCGCCAGGGAAATCAACGAGATCGCGGCCACCAGGGCCGGTAGCTCGCTCAGCGGCGCGATGGCGCTGACCGCCAGCGGCATGGCGGCGCCGGCCGAGAAACTGGCCGCCGAGGCCAGAGCCGCCTGCAGCGGCCGGGCCTTCAGGGCGTCTGAAATGCCCAACTCGTCGCGCGCATGGGCGCCCAGGGCGTCGTGCGCCATCAACTGGTCGGCGACCTGCCGAGCCAGGGCCGGATCGAGGCCGCGCTGGACATAGATCCCCGCCAGTTCGCCATGCTCGGCCTTGTCGTGCGTCTTCAGCTCGATGCGTTCCAGCGCCAGGTCCGCCGCCTCGGCGTCCGCCTGCGACTGCACCGAGACATATTCGCCCGCCGCCATCGACATGGCCCCGGCCACCAGCCCGGCCACCCCAGCGATCAGCACCGCCCCCCGTGTCCCATGCGCCGCCGCCACCCCCAGGATCAGGCTCGCGGTCGACAAGATGCCGTCGTCCGCCCCGAGCACAGCGGCGCGAAGCCACCCGACGCGGCCAGTCCGGTGTCGTTCAAGGTGGCGCATGGGACCTCCTTAGACCTCTCCCAGAGGGAGAGGGAGGGGCTCGGCGACTTAAGCCCGGCTGAGCCGCCGGCACAAATCATCCAATTGTTCCAACGTCTTATACCGCACCACCAACTCACCCCCACCACGGCGGTGGGCGATCTGGACCGCCAGACCTAGCGCCCGGGCGAGGTCTTCCTCCAGGGCGCGGGTGTCGGCGTCCTTGCGCGGCGCGTCTTCGTCGATGGCGCGGGCGCTGGGGGCCTCGCTGGTATTGGCGCGGCGGGCCAGGGCTTCGGCGGCGCGGACGCTAAGGCCCTTGTCGACCACCTGGTTGGCCAGGCTTAAGGGGTCGGCGGCGGCGGCGACGGCGCGGGCGTGGCCGGCGGAAAGCTGGCCGACCCGCAGCATGAAGACCACCTTCTCCGGCAGATCCAGCAGGCGCACGGCGTTGGCGACATGGCTGCGGCTTTTGCCGATGACGCGGGCGACGTCCTCCTGGGTATGGCCGAACCGCTCCATCAGCGCGCGATAGGCTGTCGCCTCTTCGATCGGGTTCAGGTCGGACCGCTGGACGTTCTCGATAATGGCGATCTCAAGCGTCTCCAGATCATCCAGTTCGCGCAACACCACCGGCACCGTGGTCAGGCCGGCGGTCTGGGCCGCGCGCCAGCGGCGCTCGCCGGCGACGATCTGGTATTCGCCCGGCCGCTCCGGCGAGGGGCGCACCAGGATGGGTTGCAAGATGCCCTTGTCGCGGATCGATTCCGCCAGCACGTTCAGCTCGTCGCCGTTGAAATCCATGCGTGGCTGCCCGGCGTTGCGATGGATCTGCTCGATGGGGATTTCCCGCTGGCCAGAGCTCGCGCCCTCGCCGGCGGCGGTGGCCTCGTCCAGCAGCGCGGAGAGCCCTCGCCCCAATCCCCTTCGCTCGGTCATCACGCGGCCACCATGGCGCGGCGGGCCCGTTCGCGCCCGACCACTTCACGGGCCAGGTCCAGGTAAGCCTTCGAGCCGGCGCATTTCAGGTCGTAGACCAGCACCGGCTTGCCGAAGGACGGCGCCTCGGAAACCCTGACATTGCGGGGGATCATGGTCTGATAGACCTTGTCGCCGAAGTGGGAGCGGACGTCGGCAGCGACCTGGTCGGACAGGCGATTGCGGCGATCGTACATGGTCAGCACCAGGCCTTGAATCTCCAGGCGGGGATTGAGGCTGCCGCGCACCAGCTCGACCGTGCGCATCAGCTGGGTCAGGCCCTCGAGCGCGAAGAATTCGCACTGTAGCGGCACCAGCACCGCATCGGCCGCGGTCATGGCGTTGACGGTGAGCAGGTTCAGCGACGGCGGGCAGTCGATCAGCACATAGGTGTAGGCGCCCGGCCCCGAAACGTCGCGCAGCGGTTGCAGGGCGTCGCGCAGCCGGAAGGAACGGCGAGGCGCGGTGGCCAGCTCGATCTCGGCCCCGGAGAGGTCCGGATCGCAGCCGAGCAGATCCAGGCCAGGCAGGGCGGTCGGCCGCGCCGCCTCGGCGATCGGCGCGCCGTTGACCACCACGTCATAGACGGTCCGCTTGGCCCCGCCGCGCGACATGCCAAGGCCGGTGGAGGCGTTGCCTTGCGGGTCAAGGTCGATCAGCAGCACGCGCTCGCCGACCGCGGCGAGCGCGGTGCCGAGATTGATGGCGGTGGTGGTCTTGCCGACGCCGCCCTTCTGGTTGGACACGGATAGGACCCGGAGGGCGGACTCAGACATGTTTAAGCTTCCTCATCCGGACAATACGGCCGTCGGTATGGCTGAGGCTGTCGATTAGCTCCGCCTCAAAACGCCAAGATTTGGTAGCCGATTCCAGCTCGGCCACAACATCTTGACCCTTCATGAACAGCCCGATCGCGCCCCGCCTCAGGTAGGGCCGAGCATAACCGAAAAGTCTGCTCATGGGAGCGCAGGCGCGCGCGCAGACCACATCGACGCTGATATCGAGGTCCTCAGCCCGCGCGTGATGCACCATGGCCGGCAAAGAGAGTTGTTCAACCATCGCATCCAGGAAGCGACAGCGCTTGGCCATACTCTCGACCAGATGCACCATGGCCCCGGTCTTACCTTTCAAGAGGATGGCCAGGACGATCCCCGGAAAACCGGCGCCGGCGCCGAGATCGGCCCAGCGCAGAGCCTGCGGCTCCAACGCCAGCAACTGTGCGCTGTCATAGACGTGACGGCGCCAGAACTCTGCCAGGGCCGAGGGGCCGACCAGGTTCATGCGCGTGTTCCAGTCGGCCAGGGCCTCTCGGAACGCCTCAAGATCGGCCATTTGCGCTGGCGTGGCGCTTGTCGCGACTTGGAACTCCGCCGCGCCAAACACCTGATCGATAACGGCCTCTTCGGTCACGGCTTCAAGCGGCGCGAGAGCGGCGGGCATGGGCGAGCAGGGCGGTAAGGGCGCCGGGCGTCACGCCCTCGATGCGCGAGGCCTGTCCGAGGGTGCGCGGGCGAACGGCGGCCAGCTTTTCCCGCGCCTCGTTGGAAAGGCCGCCGATGCCAGCATAGTCGAGGTCGTCCGGTAGGGCCAGGTCCTCGTCCTTGCGAAAGGCGACCACGTCGGCCGCCTGGCGGTCGAGATAGCCGGCATAGGCCGCCTCGATCTGGACCTGTTCGGCGGCGAAGTCCGGCCATCCCGCGATCTCAGGCCATACCCTGGCCAGCTCGGCCAGGCCGACACCCGGACAGGCCAGAAGCTGCACGACATCGCGGCGCTGGCCATCAGCTTTGACGTTCAGGCCGGCGCGGATCGCCTCGGTGGGGGTAAGGCTCAGCGCATGAGCCTGGCGGCGAATCTCGTTCAAGGTCGCGGCCTTGGCGGTGAAAGCTTCGGCGCGTTCGGGGCTGATGCAGCCCAGCGCTATCCCTTTCGCGGTCAGGCGTTGGTCGGCGTTGTCTGCGCGGAGCGTCAGGCGGAACTCCGCCCGACTGGTGAACATGCGGTAGGGCTCGGTCACACCACGCGTAACCAGGTCGTCGATCATCACGCCGAGATAAGCCTCATTGCGGGCGAAGACCGCCGGCTCGGCGCCCGAGGCGGCGCGGGCGGCGTTCAGGCCCGCGATCAGCCCCTGGCCCGCCGCTTCCTCGTAACCGGTGGTGCCATTGATCTGGCCAGCCAGATAGAGGCCGGGCAGGCGCTTGACCTCCAGCGAAGGCGCCAGTTCACGCGGGTCGACATAGTCGTATTCGATCGCATAGCCGTAGCGCTTGATCGCCACGGATTCGAGGCCGGGAATGGTGCGGATGAACCGGTCCTGGGTCTCCTCGGAGACCGAGGTTGAGATGCCGTTTGGATAAACGGTGTCGTCGTCACGGCCTTCCGGCTCCAGGAAGATCTGGTGGCTGGTCTTGTCGGCGAACCGCACCACCTTGTCCTCGATCGACGGGCAGTAGCGCGGCCCGCGTCCCAGCGCCCGGCCACCATAAACCGCCGATTCCGTGAGCCGTTCGGCGATGATCTGATGGGTCTCAGCCGTCGTCCAGGTGACACCGCAGGACACCTGCGGGCGGTCCACCGAGGCGGTCATGAAGGAGAAGGGAGCCGGGTCGGCGTCGCCGGCCTGCATCTCCAGCCGGTCCCAGGCGATGGTGCGGCCGTCCAGGCGCGCCGGCGTGCCGGTCTTCAACCGGCCCATGCGCAGGTCCAGGCTATAGAGCCGGTCGGCCAGTCCGATCGCCGGCGCATCGCCAACGCGGCCGGCGGGGGTGCGTGTTTCGCCGCGGTGGATGATGCCCCGCAAAAAAGTGCCGGTCGTCAGCACCACACCGCCGCCCAGCCACTCCCGGCCGGCCGCGTCCGCCACGCCGACAACGCGCCCACCCGCCAAAATCAGGTCTTCGACCGCGGCGGCGATCAGCGTGAGGTTGGACTGCGCCGCCAAGGTCCGCTGCATGGCGGCGCGATAGACGGCGCGATCGATCTGCGCGCGCGGGCCGCGCACCGCCGGGCCCTTGGAGCGGTTGAGCATCCGGAACTGGATGCCGGCCTCGTCCGCCAGCCGACCCATCAGGCCGTCCAGGGCGTCGATCTCGCGCACCAGATGCCCCTTGCCCAGGCCGCCGATGGCCGGGTTGCAGGACATTTCGCCAATGGTTTCAAGCTTGTGGGTCAGCAGCAAGGTGCGTGCGCCAGCCCGCGCCGACGCCGCTGCGGCTTCACAGCCGGCGTGGCCGCCGCCGATGACGATGACATCCCAATGGGCTGAAGAGATTGACATGACCGACCGAAAGCGCCGTCCGTCGGCGCCCGGCCTTATAGCTCGCGGCCGCCGCTGTTTCACGTGAAACATTGCCGCGCGACGACGGCCGATGTTTCACGTGAAACATCACTTACCGATGCAGAACTTTGCGAACACCCGATCCAGCACGTCCTCTGGATCCACCCGCCCGGTCACCCGCGCCAGGCTGCGCGCCGCCAACCGCACGTCCTCGGCCGCCAATTCCACCTCAACAGGTTCGGTCAGGGCGTGGGACGCGCGCGCCAGATGCCCACGCGCTGCGATCAGGTCTTGCCGGTGCCGCGCTCGCGTCGCCGCCGGAAATTCGCCGCCTGACAGCGCTTGGACAACGCGCGCGGTCAATGTTGACTTTAGATCGACCAGCCCGATCCCATAGGTCGCCGACAGGTCCATTACCGCCAGCTGATGGGCCTTCGCCCAGGCGACAGCGGGCGCACCGGCCGGCGCGGGCGCCAGGTCGCGCTTATTAAGCACACAGATATCGCCGGGTCGCGCCAGGGCGGCGGCCTCTCGCCAGCGCTCATCTTTCGCGGCCGCGTCGGCCACGAGGAGTCGCAGGTCGGCGGCCTCGGCCAGGGCCGTCGCACGCCGGACGCCCTCGGCCTCGATCGCGCCCTTCGGTGCGCGCAGGCCCGCGGTGTCGCCGATCACCACCCGATAGCCCGCGAGGTTCAGCACGACCTCGATGATATCACGGGTCGTGCCGGGCATCGCGGTGACGATGGCGGCGTCGCGGCCGGCCAGGGCGTTCAGCAGGCTGGACTTGCCGGCGTTGGGCGCGCCGATCAAGGCGATGCGATAGCCTTCGCGCACCCGCTCGCCGCGCTCGCCATCGGCCAGGGCGGCGTCGATCTCACGTGCAACACTCTCGATCACCGGCGCGGCGCCCCGCGCCACCTCGGCCGGCAGATCCTCGTCGGGAAAATCCACCGCCGCTTCCAGCAGGGCCAGGGCCTCGACCAGGCCTTCGCGCCAGGCGGCGTGGCGCCGAGCCAGGTCGCCGCCGAGCTGAGCCAGGGCCTGGCGTCTTTGCGCGTCAGTTTCCGCCTCGACCAGATCGCCGATCGCCTCGGCCTGACTCAGGTCAAGCTTGCCGTTTTCAAACGCGCGGCGGGTGAATTCGCCGGGTTGGGCCAAGCGCAACCCCAAACCCAGCAAGGCCTCCGTCACCCCGTCAATCACCGCGGCCCCGCCATGCAGGTGTAGTTCGGCGACGTCTTCACCGGTGTAGCTATGCGGGCCCGGAAACCACAGCACCAGGGCCTGGTCCAGCGGCGCGCCGTCGCCAAGCCGCCTCAATGTCCGCAAGGAAGGCCGCCGGCTTTTCGGCCTCGCGCCGGCCAGCGCCTGGACCGCGGCGGCCGTCCCGGAACCCGAAAGCCGCACAATGGCCACGGCCGCACGCCCGGGCGCACTGGCCAGGGCGAAGATGGTGTCGGCCATGGGCCTCAGCGCTTGGGGCCGGCGGCGGCCATCAGCTTGGCGAACTGCTCCTGGGCGGCGCCGCCGAAGGCCATCCAGTTCTTCATCAGCTCCTCCGGCTGCAGGGCGGCCATATTGTTGGTCATCCGCTTCTGCATCTCGTCGATCAGCTTCTCGTTCAGGGCCGCGACGTCGGGCAGGCCAAGCGCCGCGCGCGCCTCCTGCGGAGTGCAGTCCACCTCGATGGTCACTTTCATGCCGGAACCCTCCGCTCGCCCACAAATTTGTTATGAGCCTTTGCTTGGTTGCGAGGCTAGTCGTAATCCGCCCCGCCCTTGCGAGACCCACCTATGCCAACAGCTTTCAACCTAACGCTTTCAACACCTGACGGCGAATTCGGCGCCTATGTCGCCGCGCCGGCCAAGACACCGGCTCCGGCCGTCGTGGTGATCCAGGAAATTTTCGGGGTCAACGCGGTTATGCGCCAAGCCGCAGACCGGCTGGCGGCCCAGGGCTATCTCGCCGTCTGCCCCGATCTCTTCTGGCGCATCGAGCCGGGCATCGACATCACCGACCAGAGCGAGGCCGAGTGGAAGCGGGCCTTCGAGCTGTTCAACGCCTTCGATGTCGAGGCGGGGGTGAAGGACATCGCCGCCACCATCGACGCTGTGCGCGCCGACCCCCGCTGCAGCGGCAAGGTCGGCGCGGTCGGTTTCTGCCTCGGCGGCCTGCTCGCCTATCTGACAGCCGTGCGCACCGATGCGGACGCCAGCATCGGCTACTACGGCGTCGGTCTTGAGCGCTACACGGCCGAGGCCGAGAAACTGGTCAATCCGCTGCTGTTGCACGTGGCCGAAGAAGACCAGTTCACCCCCAAGCCGGCGCGGGACCTGATCCTCAGCGCCCTGAAAAACCATCCTCAGGTCGAGATCTTCACCTATCCGGGCCGCGACCACGCCTTCGCGCGCCCCGGAGGTGAACATTATGACGCCGCCGACGCGGCGCTGGCGGAAAGCCGCACGCTCGACTTCTTCAAACGCAATCTGGGCTGAACGATCATGCTGGCGGTGCAGGCGACGCGAACAGGCGGTCCAGAGGTTCTCGAAGCGGTCGATCTGCCTGTTCCAGACCCTGGGCCGGGGCAGATCCGCATCCGCCACCACGCCATCGGGCTGAACTTCATCGACACCTATCAGCGGTCCGGCCTCTACCCAATGAAACTGCCGGCCGTGCTGGGCCAGGAGGGCGCGGGCGTCGTGGACGCTGTCGGGCCGGACGTTGATGGATGGAAGATCGGTGATCGCGCCGCCTATACCGGCCAGATCGGCGCCTATGCCGCGTTTCACGTGGTGCAGGCCGATCGCGTCCTGCATCTTCCCGACGGCATTTCGTTCGAGGTCGCCGCCGCCTCGTTGCTCAAGGGCATGACGACGGAGTTCCTGCTGCATCGCTGCTATCCGCTCAAGGCCGGCGAAACCATCCTGGTCCACGCGGCCGCCGGCGGCGTCGGCGCCATTCTGGTGCAATGGGCCAAGGCGATCGGCGCGACCGTCATCGGCACGGTGGGCTCTGAGGCCAAGGCCGAGCTGGCCCGCCGCGACGGCTGCGATCATGTCATCCTCTACCGAGAGGAGGATGTGGCCGCGCGGGTGCGGGAGATCACGGAAGGCCATGGCGTATCCGTCGCCTATGATTCCGTCGGCAGGGATACGTTTGAGGGCACCTTGGCCAGCCTCGCTCGGCGCGGCCTCTTCGTCAGCTTCGGCAATGCGTCGGGCCCGGCCCCGGCGGTCGAACCGGCGCGACTGATGCGGGCCGGCTCGCTCTTCCTGACTAGGCCGACCCTCTACGACTATATCGCCAGGCCCGACGAACTGGCCGCCAGCGCCGCGGCCTTGTTCGCGGTCATCGCTTCCGGCGCCGTAAGGATCGAAATCGGCCAGACCTTCCCGCTGAAAGACGCAGCCCGCGCTCATACAGCGCTGGAAAGCCGCGAGACGATCGGCGCCAGCCTGCTGATCCCTTAGGCAGTCAGCGCTGGCTGGCGACCGATTGGAAGACCTTTGGGACGGCTCGCTCGACGGTCCTAGGTATTCATCGTCTGGAAGAAGTCCTCGTTGTTCTTGCTCTGCTTCAGCTTGTCGAGCAGGAACTCGATCGCGTCTTGCGGCCCCATGGGGCTGAGGATGCGGTGCAGGATGTTCACCTTCTGGAAGTGTTCCTTCGGGGTGATCAGTTCTTCCTTACGCGTACCAGACTTCAGGATATCGATGGCCGGATAGATGCGCTTGTCGGCCACTTTACGGTCCAGGATGATTTCCGAATTGCCGGTGCCCTTGAACTCTTCGAAGATCACCTCGTCCATGCGGCTGCCCGTGTCGATCAGCGCGGTCGAGATGATGGTCAGCGAGCCGCCTTCCTCGATATTGCGCGCCGCGCCGAAGAAGCGTTTCGGCCGCTGCAGGGCGTTGGCGTCGACGCCGCCGGTCAGCACCTTGCCGGACGACGGCACCACGGTGTTATAGGCGCGGCCGAGCCGGGTGATGTTGTCGAGCAGGATGACCACGTCGCGCTTGTGCTCGACCAGCCGCTTGGCCTTTTCGATAACCATTTCAGCAACTTGTACGTGGCGCGAGGCCGGCTCGTCGAATGTGGAGGAGATGACCTCGCCCTTCACCGTGCGCTGCATGTCGGTGACTTCTTCCGGCCGTTCATCGACCAGCAGAACGATCAGGTAGCATTCCGGGTGGTTGGCGGCGATCGCCTTGGCGATGTTCTGCATCATGATGGTCTTGCCGACCCGCGGCGGGGCGACGATCAGGCAGCGCTGGCCCTTGCCGAGCGGCACGACGATGTCGATCACCCGGCCGGTGCGGTCTTTCAGCGTGGGATCCTCGATCTCCATCTTCAGCCGCTCTTCGGGATAGAGCGGGGTCAGGTTGTCGAAGGCCACCTTATGGCGGACGTTTTCCGGCGGCTCGAAATTAACCTGGGTCACGGTGACCAGAGCGAAATAACGCTCGCCTTCGCGCGGCGAACGCACGCCGCCCTCGACGGTGTCGCCGGTGCGCAGGCCATAGCGGCGGATCTGCGAGGGGGAGACATAGATGTCGTCGGGGCCGGAGAGGTAGTTCGCTTCCGGGCTGCGCAGGAAGCCGAAGCCGTCCTGCAGCACTTCCAGCGTGCCGGAGCCGGAGATGTCGACGCCTTCCTCGGCCACGGCCTTGAGGATGGCGAACATCATGTCCTGCTTGAGCATGGACGACGCGTTCTCGATCTCCAGCGCCTCGGCGAAGGTGACGAGGTCGGCCGCAGGCTTTTCTTTCAGCTCCTGCAGCGACATGCGCGTCATGCCCATGGCGGCGATGGCCTGGCTGGCGGCGGTGGGTTCTTCGGGGCCGTCGGCCGTATCGACTTCGGCGGCGTCGAGACCGTCGCCGATGGGATCAGCGTCTTCGGGCTCGGCGAGGGTGTCTGTGGTGGTGTCAGTCATGTTGAACTCTGTCTTGAGATATCGGGCCGCACGCGCGGCCGCTTTTTGGCTCCCGTTCGGGGAGCCGGTTGAAAGGTCTTTGGATGCGCCGGGTCCTTAGAAAGAAAGGGCGGCGCGGAGGGGAGGATCAGACGGGTGTCGCGGCTTGAGGCGTGCGCGGGTCTGATGAGAGGAGGGGGCAGGGCGGCGAACCGCCTTGCTTCACGTGAGCGGAACCATAAGCCGGGCTTCAGGTCAAGCGCGGCCGCGGTCGCAGTCAGGCGCCGAACTTGGTGGTGGCGGCGATGACGATGACGATGGCCACCAGGAAGGGCAGCTCGTTGGTCATGCGCCAGAAGCGCTCGGAGCGGGTGTTGCGGCCTTCGGCGAAGGCCCGGCGCGACCCGGCCAGAAAACCGTGCCAGGCGAACAGAGCCAGCACCCCGGCGATCTTGGTCAGGAACCAGGGCGCGAGCCAAAAGTGGGGACCCAGGCGCTGAAGGTCAACCCAGACCAGGCAGCCGCCGAAGATCAGCACCAGCACCATGGCCGGATTGATGATGATCCTTAGGAGCTTCACCTCCATGGTCTTGAAGGTCTCGTCCATCTCCGAACCCGGCGTGGCGCGGGTGTGATAGGCGAACAGGCGCGGCAGATAGAGCAGCCCCGCCATCCAGGCGATCACCGCGATGATGTGCAGGCCGCGCAACAGATTGTAGTGCTGGATCATGCCTTGCCCCGGCTCGACCGTGGACATTTCGACCAAGCCGCCGCGCAGGTAAAGCCCGATCCGGGCCCGGCGCCGTCGAGTCGCTGCAACGCGGCGGCGACCAGGCCGACCAAGCCCTCGATGAACGCCGCCTCGACGCCGAGGGTCGGCGCGCGGACATAGACCTTCAAGCCCGCCGCCTCGGCGCGCAGGCGATAATCGTGATCGAGTTCGACCAGGGTCTCCACATGCTCGGAGACAAAGGCGATCGGGCTGACGACCACGCCGACCCCGTCCCTAGCCGCGGCGTCGATCTCGTCCAGCGTCGTGGGGCTAAGCCACTTCATCGGCCCGACCCGGCTCTGATAGGCGATGCGCCAGTCGGACAGCGCCTTCGGCAGCCGCGCCGCGACCGCTTCGGCGGTGGCCGCCACCTGGCTGGCGTAAGGGTCGCCGGCCTGGACGACGCTTTCCGGCAATCCATGGGCGGAAAAGATCAGCCGCACCGGCTCTGGCCGGCCCGCCGCCGCCCATGCATCCTCGATGCGCCGCGCATGGGCGGCGACCAAGCCCTCCAGCGTCGGATAGCAGCACACAGACCTCGTCCGGCCAGGTCCGCGATAGACCGAATTCCAGGCCTCGATCGAGGATGCGGTGGTCGTGGTGGAAAACTGCGGATAGAGCGGCAAAAGCACGATCTCATCGGGCGCAAAGTCCGACACCGCTGCAGCCGCCTCGGCGCTGAGCGGGTTCCAGTAGCGCATGGCGATGAAGGTTTCGATCACCGCGTCCGGCAACTGGCCGCGCAGCGCCGTCTCCAGCGCCGCCGACTGCGCCTCGGTCTCCGGGACCAGCGGCGATGCGCCGCCCATGCGCGCATAGTTGGCCTTGGCCGACCGATTGCGCAAAGCCGCGATCAGCGCCGCCAACGGGATGCGCGCGATCGCCGGCAGACCGATGATCGCGGGATCGGCGAACAGGTTGAACAGGAAGGGCCGCACCGCCGCCAGATTGTCCGGGCCGCCCAGATTGAACAGGACGACAGCGACCCGGCGTGACGCCCCGCCAGCCATCAGGCTCCGCGCCAGTTGGTGACGCGCTCGACCGCCCGGCCGATATGCTCCACTGGCGTCGTCGGCACGACCCCGTGGCCGAGATTGAATATCCACGGGCCATCGCCCCAGGCGGCCAGCAGTTCGTCGATCCCGGCGTCGAGATCCGGGCCGCCGGCCAGCAGCAGTTGTGGATCCAGGGCTCCCTGGATGGTGACGCTACGCTGCAGCCGCCGGCCCAACTCGCGTGAAAATCCCGTGCCCAGACCAACGCCTTGCACGCCTGTCGCCTGCACATAGGGCTCGACCAGCGTTTCGGTCGCGCCGCGTGGGAAACCGATCACCGGCGCGGTCGCGCCTGCTGCGCGCAAGGCCGAAACGATGCGAGCATGCGGCCGGGTGACCAGCCGCTCGAACACCGGCTCCGGCAGATGTTCAGCCCAGGATTCGAAAATCTGCACGGCCTGCGCGCCAGCCTCGATCTGCATAAGCAGGTAGCGCCAGGTCGCTTCGGCGACGACATCGACCAGTTCGCCGACCCTTTCCAGGTCCGCGAACGCCATGGCGCGCGCCTCGGCCCGCGCCGGCTCACCGCCCCGGCCCTGCAGCATATAGGTCGCGACCGTCCACGGACCGCCGGCGAAACCGATCAGCGCCCGTTCCGGCTCCAACTCGGCGCGCACGCGCCGCACCGTCTCACCGATCGGGGTCAGACGGCCGGTCGAGGCCTCCACCTCGACGGCCAGCGCCTCGATGGCCGGCAGCGGACCCATACGGGGCCCTTCACCAGCCTCGAACCAGACCTTCTGACCGAGCGCCAACGCGATCGGCACGATGTCGGAGAAGACGATGGCCGCGTCATAGGCGAACCGTCGCATCGGCTGCAGGGTGATCTCGGCGGCAATCTCGGGATCGAAGCAAAGACTGAGGAAATCGCCCGACCTGGCGCGAAGCTCGCGGTATTCAGGCAGACAGCGGCCAGCCTGGCGCATGAACCAGATTGGCGGGCGCATTGAGGCCTGGCCTTTGAGGGCCAGCAACAGGAGCGGTTCGAGGGGAGACGCCATGGCCGCCCTTAAAGCCGCTCAGCCCGCCTGGCTCAAGCCCGAGGGCCTCCTTCTATTCCTTAATAAGAGATTAAAAGAGAATCGGAGGAAGAGGTTTGGACATGCGCAAACCGGGGATGAATCCGACCGTGTTCGGATGATTCACGCAGTCTCGCCGCTTCGCCGACTATCGACGCACAGTCCGGCAAGGCCCCTGTGAATTATGGGGACAGCCTGCAAATGGCCACGAAGGTTAATGAAATCCTAACGGCGTCTGAGCACGACCCGACGACGCCGCCGACTTGTCCAGTGGTGCGCCACACGGCGCTCGTCGGCCCGGGTCGGACGTGTGCTCTGTGGATTTTCGGCGCGCCGTTTGGCGGTTTTCCCACGCCGGCCTTGGCAAAGCCGCCGCAAGCGGGTTTTCTCCCCACGGACCGGCCATCTATGGACCGGCCGTTAACGCTTCATTAACCAGGTCTCCACAAGCAGCGAGGCGGGCGAGGACAAGTCGGCGATGACTCAGGCTGCGCGCTTCGCCACCTATTTCCATATCCACCTTGTTTCGGATTCCACCGGCGAGACCCTGAACGCCATGGCGCGCGCGGTCTGCGCCCGGTTCGACGACGTCCTGCCGATCGAGCACATCTATTCCCTGGTCCGCTCGCCCCGCCAGCTCGAGCGGGTGTTGCGCGAGATCGAGGCCGCGCCGGGTGTGGTGCTGCACACCATTGTCGACAAGGCCCTTCGTGCGGCGTTGGAGCAGGGCTGCCGCGACCTGGACATGACCTGCGTGGCGGCGCTGGATCCGCTGATCGCCTCCCTGGCCCGCTACCTGGGCGCCTCGATCTCAACCCGGGTCGGCGCCCACCTTCGGCTCGACCACGACTATTTCAACCGCATGGACGCCTTGGCCTATGCGATCAGCCACGATGACGGTCACGCGACCCAGGACCTGGAAGCCGCCGACGTGGTGCTGGTGGGGGTCAGCCGCACCTCCAAGACGCCGACCTCGATCTACTTGGCCCACCGCGGCATCCGCGCCGCCAATGTGCCGCTGGTGCCGGGTAGCGAGCCGCCGCCGCAGCTCTTCCAACTGAAGCGCGCCGTGGTGGTCGGCCTGACCCTTTCGCCCGACCGGTTGATCGAGATCCGGCGCAACCGCCTCTCCAATCTGCGCGAGGATCGGGAGAGCGCCTATGTGGATATCGAATCTGTTCGGGCCGAGATCGTCCGGGCACGGCGGATGTTCGAAAAGCATGGCTGGCCGGTGATCGACGTCACCCGCCGTTCGGTCGAGGAAACGGCGGCGGCGGTGATCAACGTGATGACCGCCGGCGGCGGTCAGGTCGAGGTCCTGTCGTGACCTCACTGGTGCTGGCGTCGAAGAGCGCTGTGCGAACGCGATTGCTCGCCGCCGCCGGGGTCGAGTTTGAAGCGGTCGATTCCGGGCTGGACGAGACAGTGGCAAAGGCTGGCCTGGTTGGCCAGGCGCCCGATGTCGTCGCCCTGGCCCTGGCCGAGGCCAAGGCCTTGCGCGTTTCGACGGCGCGGCCAGACGCTATTGTCATCGGCGCCGACCAGACGCTCGATTTCGAGGGCCGGCTGTTCGACAAGGCGACCAGCCTGGCCGAAGCCCGCGGCCGGTTGGTCATGCTCCGTGGACGGTCGCACCGCTTGCATGCCGGCGTCGCGGTGGCGCGGGGGGACAAGATCGTCTGGCGCAAATGCGCCAGCTCCAGTCTGACCATGCGCGAGTTCTCTGACGCCTGGCTCGACACCTATCTGACGCGT
>Ga0302314_10010234_pt1 | contig 16438 bp, 21 predicted proteins | sample III_Palsa_N2_3_FD_200533 | JGI IMG/M metagenome (GOLD analysis project Ga0302314, IMG submission 200533) | Peat permafrost microbial communities from Stordalen Mire near Abisko, Sweden - III_Palsa_N2_3 | ecosystem: Environmental > Terrestrial > Soil > Palsa > Peat permafrost | place: Sweden... | reverse complement strand
CGCGACACGCCGACCTTCACCTGCGTGACGATGTCGGTCGAGCGCGCCCTCGGCGCGCTCGACGGCACCGCGCTGCGCGCTTCAGCCTGAGAGCTCAGCCGGCCAGCTCGGCGATGCGGCGGCGCAGAAAGCGCCGCTCGGCCTCCGTCGGCGCCAACTCGAGCGCCTGCTGGTATTCGGCCGCCGCCTGCTCGAGTTCGCCGCGCCGACGCAGCAGGTCGGCGCGCGTCGCGGGGAGCAGGTGATAGCTGCCGAGCTCGCCCCGCTGGGCGAGCTCGTTGACGAGCGCGAGCCCCGCCTCGAGGTCCCCGGCCATCGCCACCGCCACCGCCAGGTTGAGCTCCACGACCGGTGAGTTCGTCGCCTTCGCCAGCGCCCGGTAGAGCGCGACTATCCGCACCCAGTCGGTGGGTTCGCGCGTGTGCAGGAGCGCGATCTCAGCCTGAGCGCGGTAGGGGCCGATGCTGGAATTCGGTCCCGCCCACCCAGCATCGTCGCGACTGGCCTCACCTCCCGCCCACCCAGCATCGTCGAGAGCGCCCTGACTTTCCGCGCGCCCACCTTCGGCGAGCAACGCCTCAGCCTCCGCGATCTCATCGCGATGCCACAGGCCGCGGTCCTGATCCTCGAGTGTGACCAGGTCGCCGCCTGAGTCCACGCGTGCGTCGCGGCGTGAGTGCTGCAGCAGCATCAGCGCCTGCAGCGCCGCGGCCTCAGGCTCGCCGGGCATCAGCCGGCGCAGCAGGCGGGCAAGACGGATCGCCTCGTCGCACAGCCCTGCGCGGATCAGCTCGTCGCCCGAGGAGGCCGCGTAGCCCTCGTTGTAGAGCAGGTAGATCACCGCCAGCACGCCCGGGGTGCGCTCCGGCAGCAGCTCGGGTGGGGGCACGCGATAGGGGATCGCGGCGGCGGCGATCTTGGCCTTGGCGCGCACCAGGCGCTTGGCCATCGTCGGCTCGGGCACGAGGAATGCGCGGGCGATCTCGGCGGTGGTCAGGCCGGCGAGCGCGCGCAGCGTCAGCGCCACGCGTGCCTCGAGTGCGAGCGCCGGATGGCAGCAGGTGAACATCAGGCGCAGGCGATCGTCCTCGATCACGTCGGGCTCCTGGTCGTCGTCCTCATCGTCCTTGTCGGCGCTGGGGCTGCGCAGCGGGTCGTACGCGATCTGTTCGAGCAGCTGCGCGCCGCGGGCGCCGCGGCGCAGGCGATCGAGCGCGCGGTTGCCCGCGACCGTGGTGAGCCAGGCGCCGGGCTTGGCCGGCACGCCGTCCCGAGCCCAGCTGATGAGCGCCTGCGCGAACGCCTCCTGCGCGCACTCCTCAGCCAGGTCCCAGTCGCCCGTCCGGCGGATGAGTGTGGCAACGACCCGCCCCCATTCGTCTTTGAACGCTGCTTGAACCGCCGCCTCGACGCGCGTCTCGCTCATCCTCCCCAGAACGGTCGCACCTCGAGCATGTGCAAGCGCGCCAGCGGGTTTGCTGCCGCGAGCTCGAGCGCCTCCTCCATGGTTTCGCAGCTGAGGATGTCGATCCCGGCCAGAAACTCCTTGGTGTCTGCGAACGGGCCGTCTGTGAGCAGCGTCTCCCCGTCGCGCACGCGCACGGTGGTGGCGGTGCTCGGTTCCGCGAGCGGCCCGCCCACGAGCCGCGCGCCACGTGCTTGCGCCAGCTCGAGCCACGCCTCGATGTCGCCCCGCACCTGCTCCTCGAGCTGATCGAGTTCAGCGGGCCCGTCGATGCACGACATCAGCAGGTAGCGGACCTGGTCGTAGGTCCAGTCCTTGGGGATCTCGACCGCGTACTTGAAGGGCCGCACCTCGACCGCGAAGTACCACGAGACCGGGTGCTTGGCTGCCACCTCGATCGCCTCATCCAGGCTCTCGGCCTCGATGATGTCGAGGCCACCGATGAACTCCTTGGTGTCGGCGAAGGGGCCGTCGGAGATCAGCGTCTGGCCGCCACGGACTCGCACCGTCTTGGCGGAGTCGGGGCCTTCGAGCCCGTTGCCCAGCAGCCGCACGCCACGCCCGTCCATCTCCTCAACCCACTTTGGCGTGTGCTCCTGCATCGTCGCCGCGATCTCGGGTGTCGAGACCCCGTCGGTGAAGATCAGCATCAGGTAGTTCATGCGCTCGGGTCCATGCTGCTGAGATCGACGAAGCGCCGGACCTCGATCTGGTGGAAGCGTGCGATCGGATGCTTGGCAGCCCAGCCGACGGCCTCCTCGAAGGTGTCGCAGTTGAGCAGGTCGAAGCCGCCGAGGAACTCGTCGGTCTCGACGAACGGGCCATCGCTGACGATCGTCTGACCGTCGCGCACGCGCACCGTCTTGGCTTCGCTCGCGTTGACGACCGCCTCGCCGGCCAGGTGCACGCCGCTCTGTTCGATCTGCTCGCGCCAGGCCTTGCAGTCGCGCTCGATCGTGGCCTCGACCTCGGGCGTCTCGGGAACGCCGTTGATGCAGACCATCAGTATCTGCTGCAGCTTCCTGTGATCGATGAACTGCGGAGCGTCCCTCCCGTCGCGGAACGGGCGCAGCTCGATCGCGTTGAACCATGAGACCGGGTGCTTGGCGGCCACCTCGATCGCCTCGTCGAGGCTTTCGCACTCGAGCAGGTCGAGTCCGCCGATGAACTCCTTGGTGTCGGCGAACGGCCCGTCCGAGATCAGTGTCTGACCGTTGCGGACCCGCACGGTCTTGGCGGTGTCCGGTCCCGCGAGTGGCTTACCCGTGATGTTCACGCGCCGGCTGATCGTGTCCTGGACCCAGCCATCGACCTCATTGCGCATGACGGCGTTCTCCTCGTCCGTCGTGTCGCGCTCGATACAGATCAACTGCAGGACCTTCATCTCGCCCACCTCCGCGTCGATTTTGCGTTCATGCCCGTACGACGAACGCGGCTGGGCAGGATGGACAGCTTCTCAGAAGCCGAGCGACTTGAGCACCGTCCGCAGGTCGCCGGTCTGCGCCGGGGGTGGCGCGCTGGTCGCCGGCTGTGTGCCGAAGCCGGTCAGCGTCAGAGCGGCGTGCACGTGGTAGCCGCCCGGCACCGTGTAATTGATGACGATCGTGCGCACGAGGCCGGTCGCCGGGTCGATCGTGACTCGCGCACGCTGATCGGGGACCGTCTGGGTGGCGTCGCGAGCAACCTCGCGCAGGACGTCGGCGGGATCGAGCGAGTCGCCGAGGTCGAGTGCCTCAAGGCTGTCCTCGAGCCAGCCGTCGTTGGTCGACAGCTCGCTTGCGATGTCAGAGGGCACCTGGGCGTAGACCTCGCTGCCGACCAACCGCACCTGCGTCGGCAGCGGGCCGCCGAGGCCGAGCAGGCCGGGCAGCTCGACGGCGACGTCAAGCGTGCCCGAACTCGACGCCGGGTCGAAGTAGCCGCTGCCCTTGGCGGTCAGCGGGTTGCCGTCGAACTGCGGCAGCTTGATGCTGGCGCTGACGCGAGCACGGAATCCCGGCTTGGCGGCCGTCAGAGTGGCCGCCTTCTCGATCTGGGCGGCAGTCGGCGACGGCGTCGTGCTCGTTTTTACAGGTCGAGGCACCGTCACGACAGTGACGCTGATCGCGCCCTGGCTTCGGGCCCGCGCGGAGGCATGCTTATGCGAACCGCCACACGCGGCTAACAACAGCGCCGCGCAAGCGGCGCATGTGGGCACCGTCAGGCGCCGCACGATCGCTTCAGACTGCGGAGACTTCTTCCTCCTCCGCTACGCGGAAGGAGGAGCCGCAGCCGCAGGCCGCGATCACGTTGGGATTCTCGACCTTGAAGCCCGCGCCCTGGAGACCATCGACGAAGTCGATCACGGAACCATTCACGTATGGAAGGCTCGCGCGGTCTACCAGCAGGCGGATTCCCCTGTCCTCAATCACGGTGTCCTCGTCGCGCTCCTCGTCGAACGCCAACGCGTATTGAAAGCCCGAACAACCGCCGCCACGCACACCCACGCGCAGTCCTGCGGTCTCGGCAACAGCCGCCTGAGAGGCAAGGAATTCCTGGACCTTCTCGGCACCCTTATCAGTGAGAGTGATCATGCTTCATTCAGTATAGCTTCGGGTCCCCACTCGCTACGCTTCTTGCAGTGAGCGTTTCACCAGATGAGCTGAAGGATCGTATCGAGGCGGCGATTCCCGGCACCCGCGCCGCCGTCAGCGGTGACGGGGCCCATTTTGACGCGGTCGTTGAAGGCCCAGCGTTTGCCGGCCTCAGCCGCATCGCCCAGCACAAGCTTGTTTACGACGTGTTCGGCGCCGAGCTCGGCGACCGGATCCACGCACTGTCCCTCAAGATCACTCCAACGGAGGCCCGATGAGCGATTCAGTCAACACGAACACGATGCGCGAGGCGATTGAGAGCGCGATCTCCGAGAACCCCGTGATCCTCTTCATGAAGGGCGTCCCCGAGGCGCCCGCGTGCGGCTTTTCGGCCCGCACCGTCGGAATCCTCGAGTCGATCGACCAACCGTTCGCGGCGGTCAACATCCTGCCCGACCCGGCGATCCGCCAGGAACTCTCGGCGATTTCGGGCTGGCCGACGATCCCGCAGCTGTTCGTCGGCGGCGAACTGGTCGGCGGTTGCGACATCATCACCGAGATGTACGAGACCGGTGAGTTGCAGAAGCTGCTCGGTATCGAAACTGCGGCGCCTGCCGCGGGCGCGCCCGAGCCGGCTGCGAGCGGCGAGCCCGCGCCGCTCTCGATCGAAAACCTGTTGTAGGGTCGACGGGCTCGGATGCCCGTTGCGCTCGTAACCGACTTCTGCCACTACCTGCCGCGCGAGCTCGCGGAGCGCTCTGAGCTGCACGAGGTCAGCCTCTACGTGCACCGGGATGGCAGCGCGGTGCGTGAGAGCGACATCGCCGATTACGACGCCTACTACGAGAGCCTGGCGCACGCCACCGAGCTGCCGACGACCTCGCAGCCGTCAATCGGTGACTTCCTGGCGGTCTACGAGCCGCTGATCGCCGCCGGACACGAGATCGTCTCGATCCACCTGTCGGGCGGCCTCTCCGGCACAGTGCGGTCCGCCGAGCAGGCGCGCGAGCAGCTCGGCGAGGCGGCCGGGCGTGTACAGGTCGTCGACTCCTCCACCGCCTGCGGAGCGGAGGGGCTGATGCTGCTCGCGGCAGCCGCGGCGATCCGCGCGGGCGACGGCGCCGATGCCGTTGTCGAACGTGCGCGGGCGGCGCGCGGCGATCTGCAGTTCCTGTTCTCGCTCGACACGCTCGAGTACCTGCGCAAGGGCGGGCGCATCGGTGGCGCCCAGGCCTGGCTGGGGTCGGCGCTGAAGATCAAGCCGATCCTCTCGCTCGAGTCCGAGATCGGTGCCGTCGAGCGCGTGCGCACCAACCGCAAGGCGTTCGAGCGGCTGGTGAAGCTGCTTGAGCAGATGCGCTCAGACGGCTGCGACGGTTGGGTCGTGCAGCACACACACGCTCCAGACCAGGCACAGGCGCTGGTCGAGCGCGGTCGCGAGATCTTCGGCACCGAGCCGGTGTTCGTCTCAGAGATCGGGCCGGTGATCGGGACCCACATCGGTCCCGGGCTGCTCGGCTGCGGCGGAACGCGCCGCGCGTTGCTCGAGTAGCCGCGCGCTACTTGCGGCGCTTCCTGCGGCCGAACAGCGCGTTGAGCGTGCCGCCCACCCCACCGGCCAGTAGGAAGCCGGCCGTCGCGGCGGCGATCTGAAGGTTCTTCTCGTTGCGCCTGACCTGGCCGCGCCAGTTGGTCAACTCGGTGACCTCGTCGCGCAAGCGCACCAGTGACATCCCGAGCTCTTGGCGGTTCTGCTCGATCGAGGCCCGGATCTCCTCTGGGGTGCGGTCGTAGGACGCCATCAGCTCTTGCTGGTCGAGGTTGAGACGGTCTCGCGGATCCGCTTGGCCTCGTCCATCGCCATCGTCGGCATCGGCGCACCGACCCTCAGCTTGCGCCAGGCGAACAGGAAGGCGAACACCGTCAGCAACAGCAGTACGCCAGTGACGATCAGGAAGCCGAGCCAGATCTCACCGACACCGTTCACGAGGATCGCGTCGAGTGCCCAGCCGATCGTGATCAGACCGGTGACGACGGCAAAGACGCCGAAGATCGCGCCTGCAGCCACAGCACCGACGCCGCGCAGCAGGCTCAGGCCCTTGTGCTTGACCTCGGCCTTGGCGAGCTCGATCTCATCGTGGACGAGCTGTGTCAGGTTCTCCGAGACCTGGGTGATCGCCGTGGCGATGCTGTCCTGTTGTCCGTTATCGGCGGGCAAGGCGCTTGAGGATCGTGGCGATTGCGAGGCCCCCCGCGAAGGCGAGTCCGACACCGATCTCGGGACGCTGCTTGGTGAGCGCCCTGAGTTTGTCGACTGGAAGCTTTTCGCTTGAGAGCTTGTCCGTCGGCAGCTTGTCACGCGACAGCTTGTCGAGCGGGAGCTTCGCGAGCGACAGCTTGTCGAGCGGGAACTTAGGCAGCGAAAGCTTGTTGAGCGGGAGTCTGTTGAGCGAAAGCTTGTCCAACGGGAGCTTCTCTTTGAACGAGGGGCCTGGGTCGTGAGCCGGCCCCGGATTGTGCACCGGGCCTGGGTCGTGAACCGGCCCCGGATTGTGCACGGGGCCCGGGTCGTGAACCGGCCCCGGATTGGCCGGCTGCTCGGATTCGGGAACTGTCGGGTCAACTGGCGAGCCCGGGATCGCCGGCGCGCTCGGGAACGTCGGCGGCTCCAGCTTACGCCGCGGCACGCTGTCGTCATGTTGCACGTACATGTCCCGCAGCGACGTCGGGCGGCGTGAGCGCCCCGCCTCGGTCGCGGGCTCGACCTCGGTTGGGGCTTCCTCCGGCGACGCGCCTGGCCCAGCGGGGCCCGGCGCGTCGGACTCCGCTTGATCCTCGATCGCTGCCCATGCAGACTCCTCCGCGGGCTCGGACCACGCGGTCAGCGGCTGCTCGGTCGCCGCTTCCGCGGCGCCGTCCTGATCGTCGGGCGGCTCGCTCACTCAGGCGGATCTTCGTCGAAGACTTTTTTCCAGATCAGGGCCGCCGCGCGTGTCGCCACGAGGCTCGAAAGGGCGCCGACGCCGGCAAGCACGCCCGACCACATAAGACGTTTAACCAATGGACTCTCCTTCATGAGATTGGATTCAACCAGATGGATGAGTCGCTACCCACCCAGGCCTCCGCAGATCATCTCGACGATCTCCGTCTTGACGTGTTCGAACTCCTCGGGCGAGACCGGCAGGCCGCTGAAGATCCACTGGGTCAGGACCTGCTCGATCAGTCCGTAGAAGGCCTGCGCGGCGAAGATCGCGTCGATCTCGGTGCGGAACGTGCCGTCCTTCTGCGCCTGCTCGACGATCCGGCCGATCCCCGAGTAGGCCTGCATGATCTTGTCCACGTGAGTGCGGCCAAAGGTGTTGGCGGCGCGCGTGACCTCGACGATGATCACCTTCATCAGATCGGGGTCGTAGCGGTAGGAGTCGACGATGAACGACGCGATCGCGCGCAGCTTCTCGCGGGGCGGGCGCTCGGTCTTCTCGGTCTCCGCGATCGCCGCGAGCATCACGTCCCAGCGTTCGAGGAACAGCGTGTCGAGGATCGTCTCCTTAGAGGGGAAGTAGTGGTAGACGAGGCCGTAGGCGACGCCCGCCTCGTCGGCGATGTCGGAGACGCGGCAGGTGTGGAAGCCCTGGCGAGCGAAGACGCGCACGGCGGCATCGAGGATCACACGGCGCTTGTCGATCGCGGCCGTGCTCATGCGCGTGGCGGGTCGGGGTCGGCCGGGCGCTCGTAGAGCTGCGGGTCGCGGCGATGCGTGAGCGCCGGAAGCCGTGCGCGGATGTCCTTGAGCAGAGCGAAATCGAGGTCGGCGACGATCGCCGACTCGCTGTCGGCCGCCGTCGCCAGCGGGATGCCCCACGGGTCGATGATCGTGCTGCGGCCGCCCGAACGGTTCCCCGGTGGGTGCTCGCCGATCTGGTTGGCGGCGATCACGAAGCACTGGTTCTCGACCGCGCGGGCGCGGAGGAGCGTTTCCCAGTGGTCGCGGGTGGTGGCGAGCGTGAAGGCCGCGGGAACGGTCAGGATTTCGGCACCGCGCTCGCTGAGCGCGCGGTAGAGCTCGGGGAAGCGGACGTCGTAACAGATGGTCATCCCAAGCGTGTGGGGCTCTGGCGTGGTCCTCGCCACGGTTGTCGTGACCACCTGGTCGCCGGCCTGCTCTCTGGCCGACTCGGCGTAGACGGTGCCGTCGACCTCGACGTCGAACATGTGCAGCTTGCGGTACTCGGCGTGGATCTCGCCGCCGGGACCGATGTGCAGGCTCGTGTTCGAGGTCTTCTGCTGGCCGGCGCGCCGCTCGACGAAGGAGCCGGCGATCAGGTCGATTTGGAGTTCCCTGGCGGTCTGCTTGGCCCAGGTCGCGGCTTGGCCGTCGAGTGTCTGCGCGTTGGATTCCATCGCCTCGGCGCGGCCGAGTACGGTCCACTTCTCGGGGAGCACGACGAGCTGCGCTCCGAGCGCTGCTGCTCTGCGTGTGAGCCGGTCCGCGGTCTCGAGGTTGCGGTCCACGTCCTCGGTGGCGTTGAGCTGAACGGCGGCAACGCGTAACGTGGTGACGGGCGCCATCCCCAGAGAATACTGATTGACTGGTCAGTCAGACGGGATTTGGGGTGCACCGGGGTCTCGCGGCATTCTCTGCTGATTTGTTACGTCATTTCGTAACTTCGCAACAAAGAACCTCGCCGCAACCCGCGCGTCAGTCGGCTCTGCACCCGTTGCCAAGCTTCCAGCTCCATGCCGGCATCGTGATGTGCGTCGTTCCTGTTCTCGTGTACACGGTGATCGACGTGGGCGAGCGCGCCCACGGCCACCAGGCGAAGTAATAGCCCTTTCGCACGGTCGCCTCGACCTTGGCGCCGTTCGCGAAGACGAAGGTGGCGCCGATGACGTCGGCCCCGACCTGACCGTGCATCTGCCTGACCGCTTTGCCATCGGCCGGGTCGCAGGAACCGCCCATGCTGCCGTGTTGGATGCCACGGGGCCCTGGCGGCGAACCCAAGGCCGCGGGTTGCGTGAGCTTGCCAGAGCCCTGGAGTCCAACATGCGGACCGTATAAGCAGTAGCGCTGGTAGTTCTCGCGCTCGTCGACGAACAGCAGCGCCGTGTACGGGCCGCGGATGTCGGCGATCAGCGGTGTTTTGAGCTGTGACCTGTACTTGGCCGCCCACCGGCACCGCTTCGCGTACACCGCGATCCTCTTGGCCGACGCCTTAGATGGGGCCGGCGTCCAACCGACAAACGCCGCCGGCACAATCGCACGGCCGCTGGAAGCCGGTCGGCGAAGCGCGGTGGTGCCGTTCGAGAGCAGCGCAATCACGGCGACGATGACGGCGGCAGTGGCCAGCCCGGCCAGCCCGAAGCCAGCCCGCCGCTTTCGCGCTCGTGCAGGCCGTCCTTCCGCTCGTGCTGGCCGCCCTCCATCTCCATAGTGGATCGCCGTCAAGCGCCCGACGGCGGCCGTGGTGTCGAGACGGGCTGACGCGTCACTCAGCGCGTCCTTCACCGCCACTTCCAATGGACGTCTCATGAAGCCTCACCCCCGAGATCCGCGGTGTCTGGTTCGAGCAGCGCACGCAGATGCATGAGCGCACGGTGTGTCGTGCTCTTGACGGTGCCCGTGGTGCAGCCGAGGGCCTCGGAGACCTGCGCCTCCGAGAGGTCGTGGAGGTAGCGCAGCACCAACACCGCGCGTTGGCGTGGCGGGAGCTGCCTGAGCCCGTCGAGCAGCTCCTCGCGCTCGGCGTAGGTCTCGAGTGTCGAGAAGTCTTCAATGCTCGGCTCTGGCTGCGCGCCGGCGAGCTCGGCGCGGCGCCGTGAGCGCTGCTGCTTCTCGCCGACCGCGAGGTTGACGAGCACGCGCCGCGCATAGGCGAGCGGCTGCTCCATCGCGGAGATTCGGCGCCAGCGGCGCGCCACCTGGAGGAATGTCTCCTGGACCAAATCCTCAGCCTCCTTCTCATCCCAGACGATCAGGTACGCGGTTCGCAGCAGGCCGTCAGCGTTGGCGGCCAGGAACTCGTCAAATGAGTCGCGTCTGCGATCCATCACCCCCTTATAAGGGGATCTGGGTCTGAAAGGTTGCTCGGACCACGAGCAGAAAGGTTGCCTCGGGCGCGGGGATTACTCTGGGCCGATGGCTGAGACCAGGTTTCTGCGCGGACGTTGCGAGTGCGGTGCCGTCGAGTACGAGGTCCCGGACGCGTTCGAGTACGCGCTCAACTGCCACTGCTCGAACTGCCGCGCGAGCACCGGCTCGCTGTTCAAGCCGTTCGGCGGGATCGCGCGCGAGCAGCTGCGGATCGTCAAGGGCGGTGACAGCTTGCTGATCTGGGGCGACGATGACGGCAACCACACCCGCTGCGGCGTCTGCGGTTCGCTGCTGTTCTCGGTGACCGGCGAGCGCGTGCACGTGGCCTACGGCTCGCTCCGAGATGAACCCACGCTGAAGCCCACCGCACACATCTTCGCGGGGTCGAAGGCGCCCTGGGAGGAGATCCTCGACGACCTTCCAGAGCGCGAGGAGTACTAGCCGACCTCGCTGCTGGAGCCAATCGTGGTGCCGGGCGGTCCGGGTGAAAGGGGAGCGCTACGGGAGATGATCGTGCTGCCGGGCGGTCCGGGAGCGCTACCGCTGGAGGAGGCGCCATTCGTCACTTTGCCGGTGACACGGCCCGGGCTTGATTCGGCAACGCAGCTCTGTTTGAGGCCGCAGCGGAGCGACGGACTGGCTGCCTGCGCTCCGAGCGGGAGCGTGCTGATGCCCGATGGTGTGGTCAGCCGCGCCGTGGTTGGCGACTGGCCGCTCGGCCACCAGACCAGGAACCAGCCACCGCCGAGCGATGCGTGCACCTGCTCGCCGTGCGAGAGGACGAACTCGACGCGACGGACGTGGGCGCCCACGCGTCCGTATTCGAGCGTCGTTTGATGCCCATCACTCTCGCCGGCAGATACACCAGCGAGGGTGATTGCGGTACCGGCCGGCACCTGTGGCTGCTGCCCCGCGCCTGAAATCGAACTTCCGGCCCCCACGTCGCTCGCGCAGATGACCTCCTGCTGGCCGACGAGATAGAGGTGCGCGGTGCGCAGGTCGTGCGTAGCGGTGAGCGTCAGCCGTGGCAGCGGAGCCTTGGACGATCGGCGCGATCCCGCACCGAGCCCGCACTCACTCGAAATCAGCTCACCCTGCTGACGCATCTGCGCCGAGGTCAGCTGCACGGGGGGCTTGCTACTCGAGTAGGCGTAGCTTCGCGGCGGCGTGACTGCCACACCGATGCCGGTCTGCTGCGTCGGGCGGGATTTCGCAGAGCTGCCACCGAGCAGCAGCGCGACGACCGTCACAACGGCAGCGACCAGTACCACCGAACCGCCCAATACCACCGATCGCGAACGCATCTCCCGTCCCTCCCCTGGATCGCGAAGTGAACTCGCGCTGCGGGGAACCTATCGCGCGGGCGCCCCGAGGCCAAGCAGTGCGCGGGCCTCGTCGACCGTCGCGGGCCGGCGGCCCGAGTCCTCGGCCATCTGTCGTGCCTTGGCGATCAGTTCGCCGTTGGAGCTGGCCATAGATCCGTCGGGCAGGTAGAAGTTGTCCTCGAGACCGGCGCGGATCGAGCCGCCGAGTGAGAGCGCGGCGGCGATCATCGTCCACTGCTCGCGGCCGATCCCGATCACACCCCAGTGGTTTTGAATTTGCTCCCGCCCCCCACCCCCGGCCACCGGCAGGTTGTCGGCCATCGCGGCGAGGTTGCGGGCGGTGGCAGGCACGCCGCCGAGCACGCCCATGATGAAGTCGGCGTGCAATGGCGCCTCGAGCAGACCCATGTCAACCAGCGGCTCGAGCGAAGCAACGTGGCCGATGTCGAAGCACTCATGCTCGGGCTTGATGCGCAGGCGGCGCATCGCCTCGAGCAGTTCGACGATCTCATCGAACGGGTTCTGGAAGACGAACTGAAAGACGAACGCCTTGCGCGAGCGCGAGTACTTGGCGTAGTTCAGCGAGCCCATGTTGAGCGCCGCGACCTCGGGCCGGCCGGCCTCGAGGTAGGCGACGCGATCGGCGACGCTTACGCCGACGGTGCCGGTCGAGAAGTTGATGATCGCCGCCTCCCCCACCTCCGCAACGATCGCCGCGCGGATCGCGACGAAGTCCTCGACGGCGATCGACGGAGTGCCATCGGGCCGGCGCGCGTGGATGTGGATGTGGACCGCGCCCTCGTCGACGGCGCGGCGTGCCTCGGCGGCGTACTCACCGGGCGTGTATGGGATTGCCGGGCACTGCGAGCGGTCGGCGAGCGCGCCTGAGATCGCGCAGGTGATGACGGCCGGATCGGCCAGGCTCATACAGGGCTCATACGGGTGTCACCGGGTTGCGTCGGGCGGGGCGCTCGAGGCGCTTGCCGGCCGACAGCTCGAGCGCGCGGCAGATCTGGGCGCGGGTCTCGCGCGGGTCGATGACGTCGTCGATCATGTCGTTGCGGGCGGCGATGTAGACGTCGATGATCTGGCGGTAGGTGTCGATCAGCTCGGCGCGTTTGGCCTCGGGGTCCTCGGCCTCCTCGACCTGCTTGCGAAAGACGATCTCAACGGCACCCTCGGCGCCCATCACGCTGATCTCGGCCGTCGGCCAGGCGACGATCAGGTCGGGCTCGAAGGCGCGCCCGCACATCACGTAATAGCCGGCGCCATAGGCCTTGCGCAGGATCACGGTGACCTTCGGAACCGTCGCGTTGGCCGTGGCCTGCAACATCTTCGCGCCGTGGCGGATGATGCCCGCCTCCTCGACCTTGGTGCCGACCATGAAGCCGGGTACGTCGACGAGGTAGACGAGCGGCAGCCCGTAGGCGTTGCAGAGGTTGATGAAGCGCGCGGCCTTGTCGGCGGCGTCGTTGTCAAGGATGCCGCCGAGGTGCTTGGGCTGGCTGGCGACGATTCCCGCAGGCCGACCACCGAAACGCGCCAGGCAGGTGACGATTGAGCGGCCCCAGTGATCCTTCAGCTCGAGCCAGGCACCGTCGTCGACGATCCGCCGGATCACCTCGTGGATGTCATAGGACTGGCGGGTCGAGGCGGGCAGCACGTCGAGCAGCTCCTCGTCGGCACGCTCGATCGGGTCACTGGCCGCCGTGACCGGTGCCGGCTCGTCGCAGTTCTGCGGAAAGTAGGAGAGGTACTGCTTGATCACATCGATGCATTCGGGGTCGTCAGCGACCTCGACGTCGGCCACACCGGACTTGCGCGTGTGCACGCGGCTGCCGCCCAGCTCCTCCGCAGTGACGTCCTCGCCGACGGCCGCCCGCACGAGGTGCGGTCCGGCAAGTGCCATCGAGCCGCGGCCCTTGACCATCAGCACGAAGTCGGCGAGACCGGGGATGTAAGCGGTCCCAGCGGCGCAGGGCCCCATCACGGCGGCAATCTGCGGCACGACGCCGCTCATGATCACCTCGTCGCGGAACAGCTGGCCGGTGCCGGCGAAGAGCGAACCGACCGCCTCCTGCACGCGCGCGCCGGCCGAGTCGAGTAGCCAGATCAAGGGGATCCGCTTGGTCAGCGCCAGCTCGCGTACACGTGCGACCTTTAGCTCGCCGGTCATGCCCATCGAACCGGCCATCACCGTGAAGTCATAGGCCGCCACGGCCACGAGTCGGCCGGCGACCTTGCCGTAGCCGGTGACGACGCCGTCGGCCGGGGCGTCGCGGCCCGCCATCGCTGCTTGCGAGAAGTGGGGCTGGCCATGGATGCCGAGCTCGACCCAGGTTCCCTCGTCGATCAGCAAGCCGAGCCGCTCGCGCGCCGTCAGCTTCTCGGCGGCGTGCTGACGCGCGATCTTCTCCTCGCTTCCGCCCAGCTTGATGCGCTCGCGGTGGGCGTGGAGGTCCTCCACCAACGGGCGCATCGCTTGCTAGCGGCCCTTCCAGTTGGGGTCGCGCTTCTCGAAGAAAGCGGCGACACCCTCGCGCACGTCCTCGGTGCCGAAGGCGAGCGTCAGCTGCGCACGCAGCAACTCGAGCGCGGCGGTGAAGTCCATGTCCTGCTGCCGGAACATCGCGTCCTTGCCGAGCTTGAGCATCAGCGGCGATTTGCTTGCGAGCCTCAGAGCCCAGTCGGAGACGGCCTCCTCGAACTGATCGTCGGGGACCACCCGATTGACGATGCCGATGCGCTCGGCCTCGGCGGCGGAGATCTGCTCGCCGAGCAGCAGCAGTTCGGCCGTCTTCTTGCGCGGAACGTTGCGGTACATCAGCGCCGTGACCATGAACGGGAACAGGCCGACATTGATCTCGGGCGTGCCGAAGCGGGCGCTCTCACGGGCGATCACGAGGTCACAGGCAAGCGCGAGGCCGAGCGCCCCGGCCAGCACGTGGCCACCGGCGGCACAGATCGACGGTTTGCCGAGCTCCCCCAGCAGCGTGAAGAGCTCGGGGAAGCGCCCGTTCTCCTCGTGCTTCTCGATCTGCGTCGCCTCGGACGTGAAGGCGGCGAGGTTGCCGCCGCTCGAGAACACCTTCTCATGCGTTGATGCCAGCACCACCACGCGCACGCTCTCGTCCTCCCGCGCGTGCCGCAGCGCCGTGAGGAGCTCTGTGAGGACCTCCGGCGACAGCGCATTGCGGGTGTCGGGCTGGTTCAGTGCGATGGTGGCGACGCCGCTCGGCGCAGCCTCATAGATGAGTGTCGCGAATTCAGGCATGGCCTCTCTCAGCTGGAAGCCTACGGTCGCGTGCAAGTAGGGTTCGCAAGGTGAGCACCGCCGACGTCAGCCGCCCCGACCACACAAGCCGGCAACGGCACTTCATCTTCAGCGACGAACACGACCAGCTGCGTGAGTCGATCCGTCGCTTCGTGGCCGCCGAGATACTGCCGCACGCCGATGAGTGGGAGGAGACCACCTTCCCCGACGCGATCATCAGGCGCATGGGCGAGCTCGGCTTCCTCGGTCTCGACAAGCCGGTCGAGTACGGAGGCCAGGGCGGCGACTACTACAGCACGCTGGTTCTGGCCGAGGAGCTCGTACGCGGGCACTCCGGCGGGCTGACGATGGGCGTCGCCGTACAGACCGACATGGCGCTGCCGCCGATCCTCAAGTTCGGCACCGACGAGCAGAAGCGCGAGTGGGCGGTACCGGCGATCGCCGGCGAGAAGATCCTCTGCCTGGGGATCACCGAGCCCGATGCGGGCTCGGACGTGGCGGGGATCAGGACGCGCGCGGTCTATGACGACGTCAATGACGAGTACGTGATCAACGGATCGAAGACTTACATCACCAACGGCCACCGCGCCGACGTGATCGTGCTGGTGACGAAGACCGACGCCGACGCGGGGTATGACGGCTTCACGCTCTTCCTCGTGCCGATGGATCTGCCCGGCGTGATCCGCGAGAAGCGCCTCGAGAAGCTCGGCATGCACGCCTCCGACACTGCACTGCTCGCGTTCCAGGATGTGCGCGTGCCCGCCAGTGCAGTCCTCGGCGACGTTGGCAAGGGCTTTCAGCAGATCATGTGGGAGCTGCAGGGAGAGCGCCTGATCAGCTCGGCGGCGGCGGTCGCCTCGGCGCAGGACGTCTTTGACCAGACGCTCGAGTACGCCAAGCAGCGGGTCGCGTTCGGACGGCCGATCGGCAAGTTCCAGGTGACGCGCCACAAGTTCGCGGACATGGCCACGAAGATCGAGACCGCGCGCCAGCTCGTCTACACGACCGCATGGCGCTTCCACAACGGCGAGTACCCGGTGCGCGAGATCTCGATGGCCAAGCTCTACGCGTCGCGCATCGCCTGCGAGGTCGCCGACGAGTGCCTGCAGATCCACGGCGGGGCCGGCTATATGCGTGAGTTCGGGATCGAGCGCGCCTGGCGCGACCTGCGGCTGAACCGGATCGGTGCGGGCACTGACGAGGTGATGCTCGAGGTCATCGGGCGGTCGTTCGGGCTCTGACGCGACGGGCCTCTGACGCCGGTGGCCCCGCTGGGCCCCCGGCTACTTCGGGCGCCACTCGGGTGCGTGCGTCGCCGTTCGGCCGCTTGCGGTGCCGTTCGGCCGCTTGCGGTGCCGTTCGGCCGCTTGGTGTGCCATTCCAGATTTGGTGGTTTTGAACCGATATCGCGGGAGATATCGCTGCGATATCGGTTCAAAAGCGCCATTTTGGGGGCGCCTACCCGCGACGTCGGCGCCCAACTGGTTGCCACCGGACGCGCGTGCCAAGATCTAGGGGTGGATTCAGTTCGCGGCCAGCTGCTGATCGCGGGTCCCGCGCTTCAGGACCCGAACTTCTGGCGGACGGTCGTGCTCGTGGTCGAGCACAGTGACGACGGTGCGCTGGGCCTCGTGCTCAACCGCCCGTCCGAGTCGACAGTCGGTGAGGCGGTGCCGGAGTTGATGACGCTGACCGACCCTGAGGATGAGG
>Ga0302314_10010231_pt1 | contig 16440 bp, 12 predicted proteins | sample III_Palsa_N2_3_FD_200533 | JGI IMG/M metagenome (GOLD analysis project Ga0302314, IMG submission 200533) | Peat permafrost microbial communities from Stordalen Mire near Abisko, Sweden - III_Palsa_N2_3 | ecosystem: Environmental > Terrestrial > Soil > Palsa > Peat permafrost | place: Sweden... | reverse complement strand
AGCTCTACGCCTCGGACGTGATCTACAAGACCTACGTGGTCACAGCCATCGCCGGCGCGCTGCATGGCGACGGCCTGGTGGTCGGCGGAACCGACGGGATCCAGATCAACGCCGGGCAGATCGTGCCCGACCTGGGGTGGCTGCAACAGAACAACATCGGTGAATGGATCGGCGCGACGCTGCCGACCAAGGTCGCGAACGGCCCCTGCGCCAACACCTGCGGGCACGCGCTGGCATCGGTTGTGGTCGACACCACCACGCTGGTCAGCGGCGTGACCAGCACGATTCCGGCCAGCCCGGCGCCCGTGTTCCACCTGAACTTCACCAACAGCGGCCAGAGCACCGAGTACGACGTGGAGTGCAAGGTCACGGTCACGGGTGACCAGACCGCCACGGCCACTATCGCGAAGACCGTGCCCGGCGGGACCTACACCTGCAACGTGCCGCTCAAGTCGCCACCGACGCCCGGGCAGTACAAAGTGATCGCCGAGGTGGTACCCGTGACGGGCGAGACGAATGTGGCGAACAACACCGCCGACTTCAGCGTGACGTTCAACTAACGGTCCGCGCGCTTATCCTTGGCGCGTGAGCAGCTCAACGCATACGGCGGAGATCATCGCCGTCGCCGCCGGTGCCGTGGCGGTAGTGGCCCTCGTCTGGGCAATCGCGCTGACCTTCACGCTGCGCCGTGTCCGCTCCGCCCAGCGGGCGATCCTCGGCGGTCACGCCCAGGATCTGGTGGCGCACGCCGCACACCTACAGTCGTCCTTTGAATCGCTTGCGCAATACGTGGAGGACTTCGGCACGCGCATGGACGCGCGCGTCGACCACGCCGAGAGCCGCCTTGATGGCACGATCGCCCACCGCGGCCTGGTGCGCTACGACGCCTACGGCGAGATGTCCGGCCGCCAATCGACTTCGCTTGCGTTGCTGGACGCCAACCAATCCGGCGTGGTGCTCTCGACGATCCACCACCGCGAGCACGCCCGGCTCTACGCCAAGCAGATTCACCGCGGAAAGTCAGATCTGGAGCTCTCCCCCGAGGAGAGCGAGGCGGTGCGTCTCGCGCTCGGTGGTGACACCGGCGAGGCGGCGGTGGCGGACGCCGAACGACGTGCGGGCGCCCGCGGCGCCGGCTTCGGGACCGGTCGGCGCGGCCCCGGCACCGGCGTCGAGCTTGGCGACCCGACCGACGTTCCCGGCGAGCCCGGTGCCGAGGCCTAGGGGCTGCTGGCAAGTGCGCATCGGCTACCTCGGTCCCGAAGGGACCTTCGCTCAAGAGGCCGCGCTACGGGCGTCGGCGGCCGCCTCAGGCGAAGCCGAACTGGTGGCGCTGGCAACGATCTATGACACGGTCATGGCCGTTCACGGCGGCGCCGTCGACCGGGCGGTCGTGCCAATCGAGAACTCGATCGAGGGGTCGGTCAACGTCACGCTGGACACGCTCGCGTTCGGCACCGATGGAGTGAAGATCGTCGGCGAGACGGTGCTCCCGATCCAGCAGTGCCTGATCGCCCAGGAGGCGATCGCGCTCGAGGAGATCGAGGTCATCATCTCGCACCCGCAGGCGACCGCGCAATGCGCGCGCTTCATCCGCAATCGCCTGCCGAATGCGCGTGTGATGACGGCCGACTCCACGGCTGACGCGGTCCGCCTCGTGTCTGAGCGGATCCGCCACCGCTGGGCCGCGATCGGCACCAAGCTCGCGGCCCAGCTGTACGACTGCGAGGTACTGAGCGCCGGGATCGAAGACCTCGCCGGCAATGAGACACGTTTCGTCTGGCTGGCGCCGGCCGGCGCGCCCCCCGGCCTGCCGGGCAGCGGCGAGCCCCACGGCCCCTGGAAGACCACGGTCGTCTTCTGGGGCGCGGGCTCGGAGACCCCGGGGTGGCTGGTCGACTGTCTGGCCGAGCTCTCCTCCCGCGGCGTCAACATGACCCGAATCGAGTCGCGGCCGCGGCGGCAGGGACTCGGCCGCTACATGTTCTTCGTGGACTTCGAGGGGCGGGACATCGATGCCAACGTGATCGAAGCGCTGACGGCGCTCTCCGGTCACGTTGAGACGCTTCGCAACCTCGGCTCGTTCCCGGCCGCCTGAGCCCACGTCGGGCGGCCGGCGGCCGGCCTCGCTAACGACCACGTAACAGGTCGGTGCTTGACATCTCTCGCCAAACCTTTGTATGGTCATTTACGAAAGTAAGTCCGGCAGTCGTTCGGCCGGGCCTGCTGACGAGGAGAGAGATGGCAAGAGAGCAGCTCAAACAGCGGGCCGACGGCTCACGTTCGGCCACTGCGGCAACGGGCACGACAACTGACGGGACAACGCTTCGGCGCGGATCGCGAGCGCTGCTGCGGGACCTCAACAGCAGCCTGCTGATCGAGCTGGTGCGCGAATCGCGCCCGATCTCCCGCGCCGAGCTGGCTCGCCAGAGCGGACTCAGCGCGCCGACCGTTTCCACGATCGTCGGGCGCCTGATCGAACGCGGGATCCTCGTTGAGGTCGCGATCGCACCCGCCAATGGGGGCCGTCCACCGGTACTGCTGGACATCAACTCAGCCGGCGGCTACGTGATCGGCATCAAGCTCCGCGGCGACGGCCTCACAACCGTCGTCTGCGACCTCGACGCCGGTGTGGTGGCATCGATCGAGGCGGCGGCGGCGCTCGTCAACAACCCAGCCGCCGCGCTGACCGCGATAGAGGAGGAGACAAAGCGCGCCCTGCGCGTGGCTGGCATCCCCCGCTCGAAGGTGCTCGGCGTCGGCATCGGCCTCTCAGGCGTGATCGACTCACGTGAGGGCATCTGCAAGTTCTCTCACCTCCTGCAATGGCGGGACGTCGAGCTCGGCAAGCCGCTGCGGCGCAGCCTGCGCCTTCCGGTCTGGGTCGACCACGACATGAACACGCTGGCGATCGCCGAGAAGTGGAGCGGCGACGCCCTCGCGTACCAGAACTTCGTCACCCTCAGCGTCGGTCGCGGCATCGGCCTGGGGATCGTGATCGACCGCGCGCCCTACCGCGGCGCCACCGGAAGTAGCGGTGAGCTCGGTCACATGATCGTCGAACCCGGTGGGCCGAAGTGTGAATGCGGGCGCTTCGGCTGCCTGGAAGCGCTCGTCGGCGAGGACGCGATCCGCCGGCGCGTCGGCGAACGCCACGGACGCGAGGTCTCGCGTGAGGAGCTAATTGCCCTGACGATAAGCGGCGACGAGATCGCGCTCGAGGTCGTCGAGGCAGCCGGCCGCAAGCTCGGCCTGGCGGTGGCGAACATGGTGACGCTGCTCAACCCGGAGCTGCTGATCATCTGTGGCGAGGGCACCCAGTTGGGCGGCGCTTACCTGGATCCGGTGGTTGCTGCCGTGCGCGATCAGACCTTCGCCGATCAGGGTCGGCACGTAGAGGTGACGATCCAGCGCTGGGGCGACGAGGCATGGGCCGTCGGCGCCGCCACGCTCGTGCTGCGTGAGTCCTTCAGCCTGCCCGCCCCGGATGAGTCCGGCAACGCCATCTGGCACCGCCCGGAACGCCGACGCTGACCCACTGAGGACAAGAGATGCACACCAACACCAACGGAATGGACCACGCTTCAGGGATCCCGCGCGCGAGCGTGGAGGCGATCCTCCGCCATCAGGAGCCGAATGGGGCGATCGTCGCCTCGCGTGATTTCCCCACCTACAACTACTGCTGGTTGCGCGATGGCTCCTTTATCGCCTTCGCACTCGATCGAGCCGGTGAGCACGACGCCGCCCGGCGCTTTCACCGCTGGGTCGCGGGAGCGATCGATGGCATCTCCGACGTGATTGACGAGGCGATCGAGCGTCACGCGCACGGAGACGCCCCGCGATGGGAGCACATGCCGCCCGCCCGGTTCGCGCTCAACGGGTCGGTTGTGGCCGACGATTGGCCGAACTTCCAGATCGACGGTTATGGCACCTGGCTTTGGGCCCTGGAACACCATCTTCGCGCGACGGCTGGGGGGAGCGTGCCTGACGAACTGCGGGGCGCCTCGGTGCGCGTCGCCCATTACGTGAATGCGCTCGCGCTCACTCACTGCTTTGACGTCTGGGAAGAGCATGGCAGCGCCCGGCACGGATCGACACTCGCCTGCATCTACGGCGGCCTTCACGCTGCGGCGCGCCTGCTCGGCATGGACGAGCTGGCCGGCCGCGCCGAGGCGGTGCAGCTCGCCGCCCGGCAGGGCCTGACCAGGGTTGGCAGGTTCGTCAAGTCGACCGAATCCGACGCTGTCGATTCCAGCCTGCTCTGGCTGGCGACACCGTTCGGGCTGGTTGCCGGTGACGACCCGGGTTTTCGGGAGACCGTCCGCGTAATCGAGGAGCAGCTCACCTACGAGGGCGGCCTACGACGGTACGCGGCCGACATCTACTACGGCAGCGGCTCATGGCCGGTCCTGACCGCTTCGCTCGGCTGGCATTACGCCACGCTCGGCGACCACGCGGCGGCACGCCGCTGTCAGGCCTGGATCGCCGACCACTTTGACGCGGAGGGGCGCCTGGCCGAGCAGTTCGGCGGCGAGCTACGCGACCCAGTCCATTACCACGAGTGGGTTCAGCGCTGGGGCACGCCGGCTGCAGACCTGACGTGGTCGCACGCGATGTACATCGTCCTGTGCGCAGAGTTGGAAGCCCAAGCAGCCGCTTCACAGGATCTGGTCCCGTGAACCGGGGGCTGCCGAAGCAGTACCCGAGCGAGGACTCGGGCAAGCAGTACCCGAGCCCATCGCTCGGGCGTACATCAATGAGGGAGGTTATCAATGCAACGTCCAAAGTTATGGACACAGCGACGCGGTCCTGTCGGTAGGCGACTGACCACGCTCACGCTGCTCGGGGCGGCCTGCTGTGCCAGCGGCGTGATCGCCGCAGCGGCGACGTCGACGGCTTCGGCAGCGACGGCCCGCGCGGCAACGGCCCCGGTCACGCTCCAGTTCTGGAGCACCTACAACAAGGCCGACAAGGAAGACTCGACGTTCGTCAACGTCGTCATCAAGCGCTTCGAGAAGCTGCACCCGGATATCAAGGTTGTCTCGTCGACGTACCCGTACGCCGATCTGCTCGGGAAGTTCCTGGCAGCTTCGGCTGCGGGGGATCCGCCCGACCTGCTGCGTTCGGACATCCAGTGGGTGTCCCAGCTCGCGTCGCAGGGCGTGGCCCAGAACGTCGGCAGCCTGCCGGGCTTCGCGGCGATCAAGGCCAACACCCTGCCGGGCCCGCTCGCCACGACCTATGTGGCCACTGGCGAGAGCCCCGGCTACTACGCGTTCCCCGACGACACCAATACCCAGGCCCTGTTCTGGAACAAGACGCTCTTTGCCGCGGCCGGAATCAGCGGCCCGCCGAAGACCCTCTCCCAGATGTACGCCGACGCCGCCAAGTTGACGGTCCCGTCCAAGCAGCAGTTCGGCCTGGGCGTCGACGGCACTGACATCTGGAACGTGGCGCCTTACATCTGGAGCGCTGGCGGGGAGTTCACCAGCCCCAAATACAAGACCGCCACGGGCTACATGAACAGCTCCGGCACGGTCAGCGCGGTCACCTCGCTGGTCAACCTCCTGAAGGCCGGCGATATCGGCAGTGACTTCCAGGGGGGCGCCAGCGCCGTATCGGGTGAGGAGGGATTCCCCAAGGGCGAATACGCCATGTACATCGACGGTCCGTGGGCTGTCCCGACCTACTCGGCCGACAATCCCAAGCCGGACTACGGCATCGCGCCGTTCCCGTCTGGGTCGGCCGGCTCGATCTCCACGGTCGGCGGCGAGGATATTGTCGTGGCCGCGGGCGGCCACCATAAGACCGCGGCGGACGAGTTCGCCGAGTACCTCGATTCCAACTACGCCCAGGACGCGATGGCGTCCCAGGGTGACATGGCAACCGAGGTCTCGGCTGCATCCGGCGAGGTCAAGGCGACGCCCTACTACAAGGTGTTCGTCAACCAGCTCAAGACCGCAAAGGTCCGCGCCGTAAGCGCCGGCTACAGCGCGATGGACAGCGCCTGGTCCAACGAGCTCGGGGCGATCCTGGCCGGAAAGGTCTCGGTCCAGGGCGGCCTCAACATCGCCGCGGTCCAGGGCAACGGGGCGCTCCGCGGGATCACCCCGTAGGGCGGCAGTCGTGGCGGAAGTAAGCACCATCAACCGGCGCCCGGTGGGTCATCCACCGGGCGCCGCCCGCCGCTGGCACAGCAGCCTGCGCGCCGACCGGTTCGTGACGCCCTACCTGCTGCTGCTTCCGGCTGCGGCCATGTTCGCGGTGTTCATCGTCTATCCGATTTACCGCCAGTTCCAGATCAGCTTCTATGACTGGCACATCTTCCCGGGCGCGCAGAACCCCGGGGTCGGCTTCTCCAACTTCAGCGCGATCTTCCACGACCCGGCCATTAAGACGGCTGCGATCAACACGCTGCTCTTCACCGTCATCACGGTGCCGATCCAGATGGCACTCGGATTGGGCGCCGCCGCGCTGCTCACCGACAGGCTCCCGGGACGCGGGTTGCTACGCGGACTGATCTTTATCCCGGTCGTGACCTCATGGGTCGTGGTCGCATACATCTTTGCCTACATCTTCTCTCCACAGGGCGGCCTTGCGAACACCGTTATCGGCTTCTTCGCCGGCCATACGGTCCGCACTGACTGGCTTGCGGGCAAGTGGACCGGTGACGCGGTTATCTGGATCGTCAGCATCTGGAAGGGCGTCGGCTGGTCTTTCATCATGTACCTGGCCGCGCTGGACGGCGTACCCCGCACGCTGCTCGAGGCCTCCCGTGTCGATGGCGCGCGAGAGCGTTCGGTCTGGCGCTTCGTCGTCCTGCCCGCGATCCGGCCGACGACTGCGTTCGTCACAGTGCTGCTGCTGATCGGCGCCAGCCAGGTCTGGATCCAGGTCTTCCTGCTCACCCAGGGCGGACCCTACGGCTCGACCCAGGTCCTGCTTGGCGTTGCCTACACGCAGGCCTTCACAAACTTCCAGTTCAGCTACGCGGCCGCGATCGCCTCGGTGATGGCAGTCGTGGTGCTGGCCTTCAGCATCGTCAACCTCCGCCTGATGCGCAGAGGAGCGGTTCGATGAGCGCCGTCCCCGCCGAGCGACCGCCACGGCACCAGCGTGGCATCGGCTGGCGGCGCGACCGCCAGCAGCAGGAGATGCCCAGCGAACCGGGGTTGTTCGGCGTCCGCAGCTGGACCAGGACGCGCTTCGTCATCGCTTGCCTGTTCGCGCTGGTCGCGGTGTTCCCGCTGCTCTACATGGTCTCGCTCTCATTCCAGCCGACCAACGAGATCCTCCAGTTACACCCCACCCTGATCCCGTCGCACCCGACGACCCTCAACTACGTGCAGGCGTGGACGGAGAACGACTTCAGCCGCTTCTTCTTCAACAGCATGGGCGTCGCCCTGGCGACCGTGGTGGTCACGGTCGTGTTCGCCTCGCTCGCGGCGTTCGCCTTTGCGCGCTACGAGTTCCCGTTCAAGGAGGTCATCTTCTACGTCTTCCTGGCCGCCCTGGCGGTGCCGAGCGTCGACCTGATCATCCCCCAGTACATCCTGATGGCACACCTGCGCCTGACGAACTCGCTGCCAGGGCTGGTGCTGCTCTACTCGAGCGAGAACCTGCCGTTCTCGATCTTCCTGCTGCGCGGTTTCTTCGAGGCGATCCCCAAGGAGCTCGAGGAATCGTTCCGGCTCGAGGGCGCCGGCACGCTCCGCGTGCTCACGCGGCTGATCGCCCCGCTCTCGGCGCCGGCGCTCGCGGTCGTAGCCGTGTTCACCTTCAACTTCGCATGGGAGGAGTTCGTGATCGCGCTCACGATGATCAACAAGGCGTCCCGCTTCACGTTGCCGATCGGCCTCAACTTCTTCATCGGGGAACACACCACACAGTGGGGCCCGCTGTTCGCCGGGTCGATGTTCGCGACCGTGCCGAGCATCCTCGTCTACGTGATTTCGCAGCGCTGGTTCCGCCGTGGTGTATCGGTCGGAGGGATCCGATGACCGCCCGCCTCGACGGACTCAGCTGCGCCTACCACGTCGACGAGGAGATCCTCGTTGACGACCTCCCCGGAGAGGTCGCCACGGTGCTCTTGCGAACCGCGTTCGGCGAGGAGTTCCCGGCCGAGCTGCGCAACGGCCAGGCCCGAATCTCGGGGCTACCGGCCGGAACGCATACGGTCGAACTTCGCTCGACCGACGGGACGCTGCTCGAGGAAGAGCTTGTCAGCGTTCGCGAGCAGGCCGGCGAAGATCCGGTGCTCGCCTTCGCGACCTCGTTCGACGCGGAGACGGTCCCGTCAACGCTCCGCTGGCTGAAGCGCCTGCGGTGCACGGTTGTCCAGATCTACGACTGGATGGAGAGCTACTCGCGGCCGCTCGGCCCACCTGGGCTCTACCGCGACGGCGTCGGCCGCGAGATCGACCGTCGAGCACTCCAGCAACTGATCTCCGGCGTGCGCCGACTGCGGGTGGTTCCGCAGGCGTACGCGCCAGTGATCGCGGCCGACCCGAAAGCCCACGCCGACTGGCGACTCGTGCGCAATGACGGGGAGACCGAATCGCTCGGAGACCTGCTGGACATCATGGATCCGGGCAACCCGGCTTGGCAGCGCGAGTGGCTAGACCAGTACGGAGCCGCGGCCGATGCGCTGCGCTTCTCCGGCTTTCATCTGGACACGTACGGCTATCCGCGCAGCGCAGCCGATGCCGGCGGGCGATCGGTATCGATGGCCGACGCCTACACCTCGTTCGTAGCGGCGGTCCGCGCCGCTCGCCCATACGAGGTGCTGAGCTTCAACCAGGTCAATGGCGTGCCGTCAGGATTCCGGCCACCAGCCTCGCCCTCATTCCGATACGCCGAAGTCTGGCCACCGAACGACCGCTGGCGTCATCTGGAGGGCCTGATGTCACGAAGCGCCGGGCAGGCACCGCGGCACGGCGACACCCTGGCGATCTACCCGCCGGTCTGGGACGGCGATCGCGCCGCCGGTCTGCGCACCGCCGTGCTGTCAGAGGCCGTTCCGGCCGCGCTTGGTATCGGAACGCTGATCTGGGGGGACGCGGCCGGCGCGCTACGTCACCCGTACTACGTGAACCACGAGCGCCTCACCCCGTCGGAGGCAGACACGGTGATCGAGTGGCACCGTTTCGCGCTGCGCTGTCGCGACCTGTTCCGCTCTGGGCAGGACACCAGTTGGTACGAGCTCGAGGATGAGAACGCTGCAGTCACGGTGAGCGCTTCGGTCCCCGCCAGGCCCGAGCCTGTTGGTGGGACGCTCTTCACTCGCGTCGTGCACACGGCGGACACCGCGGTCGTGAGCGTGCTGGACCTGTCCGGCAGCGCCGACGGCTCCTGGGCGCAGGAGACGGCGCCGGGCACCTGTAGGTCTGCGGTGATCTCGGCGCTGCTGCCCCAGCCGGAGCGGTGGCGTGGACATGCGGCCGTGCTCGGCCGGGACGGCGGCCGGTTCGTGCCGATCGAATTGACCACGAGCGACCATCGCGAGGGGCGCGCGGTGACGTGTGAGCTGCCGATCGCCGACGGCTGGTCGGTGCTGCGGCTGAAGTACCAAAAGGACTAGGAGAACGATGGCATCGATCAGCTTGGAGAGCGTGTCGAAGGTCTATCCGAACGGCTTTGAGGCCGTCCGGAGCCTCGACCTGGAGATAGCGGACGGCGAGCTGATGGTCGTGGTCGGACCGTCAGGTTGCGGCAAGACCACGGTGCTGCGCATGATCGCCGGCCTCGAGTCGGTAAGCGGCGGCACGGTGAGTATCGGCGGCCGGGCCGTGAACAACGTGGCCCCACGAGACCGCGACATCGCGATGGTGTTCCAGAATTACGCGCTTTATCCGCAGATGAACGTCGCGGACAACATCGGCTTCGGCTTGCGCATGCGCAAGCTCCCGAAGGCTGAGGTGAACGCTCACGTGGAGGACGCCGCGCGCGTGCTCGGGCTGACTGAGGTGCTGAAGCGCCGTCCGGGCCAGCTCTCCGGCGGTCAGCGCCAGCGCGTCGCCATGGGGCGGGCAATCGTGCGCGAGCCGAGCGTCTTTCTGATGGACGAGCCGCTCTCGAACCTGGACGCCAAACTCCGCGTGCAGATGCGTGCCGAGGTCAGCCGCGTCCAACAGCGCATCGGCGTGGCGACGATCTACGTAACCCACGACCAGACGGAAGCGATGACACTCGGACACCGCGTGGCGGTCCTCCGCGCCGGCGTGCTGCAGCAGTGCGACGCCCCACAGGTCCTCTACGACACACCCGCGAACGTGTTTGTGGCGGGCTTCATCGGCTCTCCCGCAATGAACCTGTTCGAGGCGGCGCTCGCCCCGGACCTCGGCTCGGTGAAGATCGGGTCGCAGGAGCTGAAGCTCCCGTCCAGCCTGACCCGGGGACTGCCCGGCCTGCGGCAGTACGGGGACAAACACGTTGTCCTGGGGATCCGCCCCGAGGACCTGGAGGCCACGGGCGGCGAGGTCACCGGCCCCACCTTGCAAGGCGACGTCGAACTCGTCGAGGCACTCGGCGCCGAGCAGCTCGTCCACTTCCGAACCGACGCCAACATCGTGCGCGCCGAGGAGCCCGACCCAGCTCAGGCCGACGGAGCCACGGGCCTACTCGGCGACGTCAACATTGCCCGGATCGCGCCGCGCCACCACGTCGCCGCCGGCGAGCGCATCACCTTCACGGTCGCACCGGATCGGCTTGAGTTCTTCGACCCGGCAAGCGGCGACGCCATCCGGGGCTGACGCGTCCGGCCTGTCGTTATCCTTTGCCGCGATGGGCACCACTGCAATACCGGCCCCACCCCGGTCCGCGTCGCTCACTGAGCACCACCGACGCGGACCTGATGGTGGTCGGGTGCTCGTTTTGAATGCGACTTACGAACCGGTCAACGTCTGCACGGTTCGCCGCGCCGTGGTGCTTCTGCTCAAAGAGAAAGCGGAGGTTGTCGAGCGCTCGGAGCGCACACTGCACTCCGCCTACGACTCGATGACGCGGCCGATGGTGATCCGGCTGGTCACCTATGTGCGTATCCCTCGTGACACGCACCGGCGCAAGATCACGCGCCGCGCGGTCTTCGCTCGGGACGACTGGACCTGCCAGTACTGCGGCTCGCGCAACCAACTCACGGTTGACCACGTGATCCCCCGCTCCAAGGGCGGCGGCTCCACATGGGACAACATTGTCGCCGCCTGCGCGCCGTGCAACCGGCGTAAGGGCGACGCGCTTCCCCGCCAGGCCGGCATGCAGCTCGCCAGGGTTCCTCGAACCCCGAACCCGGATGTCTTCATCCAGGTCGCGAGCCCGACCATACCGGCCACCTGGAAGCAATACCTCGCCGCTTGACGGCGGATCTGCGCGAGGCTTTGTCCTCGGTCGCTCCTCCACGTCACGACGCCCCGGTAAGCGGAGCGTGTCCGCCGCCGGCTGGAGTATGTTTTGCGCACCAGAGAAAGGAGGTGGTCCAATCTTGTCTGACAGAAGTTTTGGGACCCTGGAGGTGTCCGGCCACTAGGTCGGAGGCTGACCGCCTAGGCGGAGTCCCACCGAGACACCACCACTCTGGAGCCCGGAATTAGTCCCTCCGGCATTTTGTTGGTCAGAGTGGCGATGCCAGCCAAGTAGTCGCGAAGGGCGCCGTGTCAACGGCGCCCTTCGTCTTTTCTGGCCCGGCTTTGTCCAGTTATCGCTCGTGAAGCCGGGCCTGCTTCCATTGGCCTTATGCCCGCTCGTGACCAGCACAGACGGGCGGTCCCGCCCAACCCTCGGCGCCGCCGCGCCCGTATGCGATTGGCCGCCCTCGTGGCGGCCGTGTGTGTCGTCGCCGTACTGGTGCACGGCGGCAGCGCGAACGGCCCAGTCGCGCTCGATCCCAGCGCGTTCGCAGCTGGGGCCTGCGTCGCCTATCCGCCGACGAGCGGGAACCGTAACGAGACCGTCTTTCTCGATGCGGGCCACGGCGGCATCGATCCCGGCGGCATTGGCACCACCGAGTCCGGCAAGCCGATCCAGGAGGCGAAGGTGAACCTGCCGATCGCGCTCGCGACGATGGCGCTGCTGCGTGCCCACGGCTTTCGCGTCGTGTTATCGCGGACGCGCGACTCGACGGTCGTCAGGCTCAGCCCAGCCGAGCTTGCAGCGGGGACCCTCTCCTACACGGCCGCGCACGATGATGTCGCCGACCGTGACGTCTGCGCCAACCTCGCTCACGCCAGGGTCCTGGTCGGCATTTACATGGACGCCGGCGGTCCGGGAAACGCCGGCAGCGTCACCGCCTACGACCCGGATCGCACGTTTGCCCGCGCCAACCTGCGGTTCGCGACGCTGCTGCAACACGACGTTGTGTCGGCCATGAACGCCCAGGGCTGGGGCATTCCCAACGGTGGCGTCGCCTCGGACTCAGAGGAGGGCTCGTACCAGGGGAGCGCGAGCCAGGGCGGGGTGCAGGCCGGCGCGGCCTCGTACGACCACCTGCTCCTGCTCGGCCCGGCGATGACCGGCTACTTCTCCACTCCGAGCCGGATGCCGGGGGCCGTGATCGAGCCGTTGTACCTGACTGACCCGTTCGAGGGGTCGATCGCCGCCAGCCGCCACGGCCAGCAGGTGATCGCCCAGGGAATCGCTCGGGCCGTGGAGCAGTTTCTCTCGGCGCGCAGGCGCTGAGCCGGGGCCGGCCCGCTGGACCGGCCCCGGGGTCAGAGATCGGGACTACTCGTCTGAGTCGACGTCCGCGTCGGCGTCGTCCGCGTCGGCGACCTCGGCGTCAGCATCGCCTGGCTCGACCGGTTCGACCGCAATCACGGCGTCCTCGGCGTCGCCCGGCTCATCCGGCTCTCCCGCCACGTCGGATCCGGCCGGCAGCACGGCGCCGCTCGCGTCGAGCGCGTCCGCGCTGCCCTCGAGCAGCTCCTCGACGGCATCCTCTGGCCCCGACTCGACGACCAGCGCGACCGCGCTGACCGAATCGTCGTCCCGGATGTTCATCACGCGGACACCTTGCGAGGCCCGGCCATACCGGTTGATGCCGCGAACAGACGTGCGCTGGACCATGCCGCCCGTCGAGATGAAGACCAGCTCCTGATGCTCGCGGACGACCAGCGCGCCCGCCAGGGCACCCTTGTTCTCGGTCAGCTGGATCGTCTTGACGCCCATCGTGTCGCGGTTCTTGACCGGGTAGTCGGAGATCGGGGTCCGCTTGCCGTAGCCGTTCTCGGTGACGACCAGCAGTTCCTGATCGTCGCGGGCGACGTCCATGGCGAGCAGGGCGTTGTCCTTCTGCTTGACGTTCATGCCACGCACGCCGGAGGTGTCGCGACCCATCGGCCGGACCTGGTCCTCGTGGAAGCGGGCGGCCTGGCCGGAGCGCGAGACCATGATCAGGTCATCGCTGCCGCTGGTCTGACGCACCGCGATCAGCTCGTCGTCATCGCGGATGTTGATCGCGATGATGCCGTCGGCCTTCAGCGGCGTGTTGTAGGCCAGGAACTCGGTCTTCTTGACGATCCCGTTGCGGGTGGCGAAGACGAGGTACTTGCCCTCGGTGAAGTCGCGGGTGGCGACCACAGATTGGACCCGCTCGCCCTCGCGGAGCGGCAGCAGGTTGACGAGCGCGCGCCCGCGTGCCGTGCGCGACTGTTCGGGCAGTTCGTAGACCTTGAGCCGGTAGACCTTGCCGCGGTTCGTGAAGAAGAGCAGGTAGTCATGGGTCGAGGTGACGAACAGGTGCTCGATGTAGTCGTCGTCCTTGGTGTCCATACCGGTCACGCCAACGCCACCGCGGCGCTGCTGGCGGTAGGTGGAGAGCGGCAGCGACTTGATGTATCCGGAGTTGGTGATCGCGATGACCATCTGCTGATCGGCGATCAGGTCCTCGATGTCGATCTCGCCCTCGGCGTAGGTGATGTCGGTGCGACGCTCATCGCCGTAGGTCTCGGCGATCTCGGTCAGCTCTTCCTTGATCAGGCTGAGGACCCGCTCCTCGCTGCCGAGGATCGTGCGCAGTTCCTTGATCCGCTCGAGCAGGTCAGCATGCTCCTGCTTGATCTTGTCGGCCTCCAGCGCGGTCAGGCGGCTGAGCGTCAGCTGCAGGATCGCCTGCGCCTGGATCACCGTCAGGCCGAAGCGCTCGACCAGTCCGATACGCGCCGCCTCCGGGTCGCGAGACCCGCGGATCAGCGCGATGACGGCGTCGAGGTTGTCGAGCGCAATCAGCAGGCCCTCGAGTACGTGAGCGCGCTCCTCTGCCTTGCGCAGCTCGTACTTGGTGCGCCGCACGACGATCTCGCGCTGGTGGTCGATGTAGTGGCCGAGGATCTCGCGCAGCGAGAGCGTGCGCGGAACGTTGTCCACCAGCGCCACCATGTTGACGCCGAACGTCGCCTGGAGCGGCGTGTGCTTGTAGAGCTTGTTGAGCACGACCTTGGGGATCGCGTCGCGCTTGAGCTCGATCACGATCCGCATGCCGCGACGGTCTGACTCGTCGTTGAGGTCTGTGATCTCCGGGATCTTCTTCTCGTCGACGAGGTCCTTGATCTTCAGCAGCAGGCCGCCATCGCCGCCCTTGCGCACCTGGTACGGAAGCTCGGTGACGATGATCGCCTCCTTGCCCTGGCCGATCGGCTCGATGTGAGCCTTGCCCTGCATGCGCACGCGGCCGCGGCCGGTGGCGTACGCGTCGCGGATACCGTCGCGGCCGAGGATTGTGCCGGCCGTCGGGAAATCGGGGCCCTTGATGTGCTTCATGAGCCCGTCGAGGTCGATGTCAGGGTCGTCGATGTAGGCAATGGTGGCGGCCACGACCTCGCGCAGGTTGTGGGGCGGGATGTTGGTCGCCATGCCGACGGCGATGCCCGAGCTGCCGTTGACCAGCAGGTTCGGATAGCGCGACGGCAGCACCACAGGCTCGCGCGTGTTGCCGTCGTAGGTTGGGACGAAGTCGACCGTGTCCTGGTCGATGTCGCGCAGCATCTCCGACGCGAGCTTGTCCAGACGCGCTTCCGTGTACCGCATGGCGGCGGCGGGCCAGCCGTCGATGTTGCCGAAGTTGCCGTGCCCGTCGACGAGCGTGTAGCGCATCGAGAAATCCTGGGCCAGACGCACCAGCGTGTCGTAGATCGCGCTGTCGCCGTGCGGGTGGTACTTGCCCATCACCTCGCCGACGATCTGGGCGCACTTGACGTGCTTGCGGTCCGGCCGCAGGCCCATCTCATTCATCACGTGCAGAACGCGGCGGTGGACCGGCTTGAGGCCGTCACGCACATCGGGGAGCGCGCGCCCGACGATCACGGACATGGCGTAGTCGAGATACGCCGAGCGCATCTCCTCTTCGAGGCCGCGCGGCTCGATGTTGCCGCCGCCGATGGTGTCAATCGCTGACATTCAGCAGTTCCCTTCTAGTGACTAAACGTCAAGGTTGGTGACGAGGCGCGCGTTCTCCTCGATGAAGGCGCGCCGGGGCTCGACCTGGTCGCCCATCAGCATCGAAAAGACGCGATCGGCGGCGCTGGCGTCCTCCATCGTGACCTGGACCAGCGTTCGCGAGGCCGGGTCCATGGTGGTCTCACGCAGCTCTTCCGGATCCATCTCCCCGAGGCCCTTGAAGCGGTAGTACTCGACTCCGCGTTGGGCGATATCGAGGATGCCGTCGCGCAATTCCTCAAACGAGCCGGCGTCGACGATGCGCTCGCCGAGCTTGATCGTGAACGGCGGCGTACCGACCAGAGCGGCGATGTCACGGTGCACGTTGGCCAGGCGGGAGTACTCGTTCGCCTGCAACGCCGCCCGACGCACACGGTGTGTGGTGGCGAGGCCGGTCTTGGACTCGATCGTGCGGACCACGAGTTCAATCGGGTCCTCGGAGACCAGTTCGGTTGTGTACGTGTGCCCGTTCTCTTCGCCGTGACCAAGCACGCGATAAAGCGCGTCGATCTCAGTGACACCCTCTTCCAGCAGGCGAGCCTGCTGGATGAAGATGACGACGCCCTGACCGTGCGCGGTTCGCAGCGCCTGGGCCCAGGCCTGGTACTGCTTGACTAGGCGCGTCAGGCGCTGCCACCTGGTTTCGGTGAGCTTGAACTCATTGCCGGCGACGTCCCGCACCTCAATCTTCTCGAATTTGTCGCCGAGCAGAAGCTCCTCGAGCTCCGACTCGCGTTCGATGTAGCGGTGCTTCTGGCCGCGCGTCAGACGGTAGAGCGGAGGCTTGGCGATGTAGACGTAGCCAGCCTCGATCAGTGGCTGCATCTCCCGGAACAGCAGCGTCAGCGCCAGTGTGCGGATGTGCGCGCCGTCGACGTCAGCGTCGGTCAGCAGCACGATCTTGTGGTAGCGGGCCCGTTCAATGTCGAACTCGTCCCGCACGCCGGTTCCGATCGCCGTGATCAGCGCTTGGATCTCAGTGTTTCCGAGCACCTTGTCAATGCGGCTCTTCTCGAC
>Ga0302314_10010230_pt1 | contig 16440 bp, 14 predicted proteins | sample III_Palsa_N2_3_FD_200533 | JGI IMG/M metagenome (GOLD analysis project Ga0302314, IMG submission 200533) | Peat permafrost microbial communities from Stordalen Mire near Abisko, Sweden - III_Palsa_N2_3 | ecosystem: Environmental > Terrestrial > Soil > Palsa > Peat permafrost | place: Sweden... | reverse complement strand
ATACTCCCTTAGCAGGGGAGCCCCTTCGGCCACTCGGGCATCTCTCCGGGGTTTTTCCCGCATTGCTGCGGAGCCGGCAAGGATACTGACCGGCGCGGTCAAGGTAAAGTCTTAAATGCTGCGATCAGTGCTCGGCAGAGCCTTCCGGCACGCTACCACCTTCGGTTTCGCCCTTGATTCGCTGATAGATTTCTTCGCGGTGGACAGCAACCGTCTTGGGTGCGTTGATACCGATACGCACCTGATTGCCCTTCACGCCCAGAACGGTAACGGTCACCTCGTCGCCGATCATCAGAGTCTCACCGACCCTGCGGGTCAGAATCAACATGATTTCCTACTCCATTTAATGCTGTTGGTCACAGGCCTGCAGACCGACGGCGCCTCACCCCTGAGGCCATCCATCCGCAGTTCGACGATTGATCCGTCGAAGGCCCTACCGCCTTCCCGGCTCACAGCCAAAACACTCCTGAGCGTCCTGACTGGCGACCCCGCCGTTACCGGCAGCGTCGACACTGCGTCGATACTAACTGAGCCTGATTCCCCTGCGCAATGCGCCGGGGTACTGACAAATAGCCTATGCAGGCTGCGTTCACTGAGTGGCAATCCAATCCGGCAATGCCGCCAGGATCGCCGGCAGGTCAGGTGCATCCGATCCGCCGCCCTGGGCCATGTCAGGCCGGCCGCCGCCCTTGCCGTCAATCTGTGCAGCGACATGTGCGACCACATTGCCGGCCTTGATCCGCCCGAGTGCCTTGCCATGCACACCGGCGATCAGCGAGACGCGGCCATCTGCCGCACCAGCCAGCAGGATCACGCAGTCGCCCAGCTGCTGCTTGAGCTGATCCACGCTGTCGCGCAGTGACTTGGCGTCCAGCCCTTCCAGCCGTGCCGCGATCACCTTGAAGCCACCTACATCCTTCGCGGAGCTAGCCAGATCAGCGGTGGCGGAGCCGGCCGCCTTGCTGCGCAGTGAGTCCAGTTCGCGCTCGAGCTTTTTCTGCTTGTCTAACAGCTGGCGCAATTTTTCCACCGCGTCATCGCCACTGCTGGAAAGCAGTTGCGACAGCTCGCCCAGGCGACGCTCCTCGTCGGCCACGTAGCCCAGTGCGCCATCACCTGTCACCGCCTCGATGCGGCGCACGCCGGAGGCCACGCCGGCCTCGCTGACAATCTTGAACAGGCCGATGTCACCGGTACGGCTGACATGGGTACCGCCGCACAACTCGGTGGAGAAGTCACCCATCTTCAATACGCGCACTTCATCGCCGTACTTCTCGCCGAACAGGGCCATCGCACCGAACTCGATCGCCTGGTCGTAACCCATGTTGTGCACTTCGGCGGCCGCATTGCGGCGCACCTCGGCGTTCACCATTGCCTCGACCCAGCTCAGCTCGTTGTGATTCATCGGCTTGAAGTGCGAGAAGTCGAAGCGCAGACGCTCCGGCGCCACCAGCGACCCCTTCTGCGCCACGTGATCGCCGAGTACCTTGCGCAACGCTGCATGCAGCAGATGCGTCGCCGAATGGTTGAGGATGATCGCCTGACGGCGCGAGGCATCCACGCTGGCCTCGACGACATCGCCAGTGCGCAACGGGTGCGCGCCCTGCCAGCGGCCAGCGTGACCGAAGAACACGCCACCCATCTTCAGCGTATCGCTGACTTCGAATCGGCCGGCCGCATTGAGCAACTCACCGGTATCACCGACCTGCCCGCCTGACTCGGCGTAGAACGGCGTGCGATCGAGGATCAGCAGACCTTCCTCACCCTCGCCAAGTTGATCGACCTGCTTGCCGCCGCGCACGATGCCAAGCACCGTGCTGTTCTGGCTGCGCAGCGCTTCGTAACCGAGAAATACCGTGGGCTTGAGCTGGCTCGCCAGCTCTGCCGGCATCTGACCCTTGGCCTCGAAGCGACCGGCGGCGCGGGCACGCTCGCGCTGTTCGTTCATGGACCGATCGAAACCGTCCATGTCGACTTCCAGTCCGCGCTCGCGTGCGATGTCCGCGGTGAGGTCAACCGGAAAACCGTAGGTGTCGTACAGGCGAAAGGCATCTGCGCCGGGAATGATCTTGGCGGATTTGCCGGCGACTTCGTCGAACAGGCGCATGCCATGCTCCAGCGTCTCACCGAAGCGCTGTTCCTCGGTGCGCAGCGCCTCCTCGACGAAAGCCTTCTTCGCGGCCAGCTCCGGATACGCCACACCCATTTCCTCGACCAGCGGCGCGACCATCTTCCAGAAGAAATCACCGCGTACGCCGAGCATCCAGCCATGCCGCAGGGCACGGCGGATGATCCGGCGCAGCACGTAACCGCGACCTTCGTTGGATGGCAGCACGCCATCGACGATTAGGAACGAGCACGCGCGGATATGATCGGCGATCACTCGCAGCGACTTGTTCGCCAGGTCCCTGATGCCGGTGAGATCGCCCGCCACGCGGATCAGATGTTCGAACAGGTCGATCTCGTAGTTGGAGTGCACGTGCTGCAGCACCGCGGCCAGTCGTTCCAGGCCCATGCCGGTGTCCACGCACGGCGCTGGCAGCGGCGACAGCGTACCGTCAGGCGCGCGATCGAACTGCATGAATACCAGGTTCCAGATCTCGATGTAGCGGTCGCCATCTTCGTCCGGTGAACCGGGCGGCCCGCCAGCAATGTCGGCACCATGATCGAAGAAAATCTCGGTGCACGGACCGCACGGGCCCGTGTCGGCCATCTGCCAGAAATTGTCGGAAGCGAACGGTGCACCCTTGTTATCGCCGATCCGCACGATCCGCTCGGCCGGCACGCCGACTTCCTTGTTCCAGATGTCGAACGCTTCGTCGTCGGTGTGATAGACGGTGACCCACAGCTTGTCCGCCGGCAGCTTGAATACGCCGGTCAGCAGCTCCCATGCATAGATGATCGCGTCGCGCTTGAAGTAGTCGCCGAACGACCAGTTGCCGAGCATCTCGAAGAAGGTGTGATGCCGCGCGGTATAGCCCACCGCATCCAGATCGTTGTGCTTGCCGCCGGCGCGCAGGCAGCGCTGCACGTCCGCTGCCCGGACGTAACCAGGTTTCTCGCTGCCGAGGAATACGTTCTTGAACTGCACCATGCCTGAGTTGGTGAACAGCAGGGTTGGGTCATTGGCCGGCACCAGCGAGCTGGACGGCACGATGGTGTGGCCCTTGGAGCGGAAGTAGTCGAGGAAGGTGGCGCGGATTTCAGAGGTTTTCATGCGGATCGTGGTGGCAGACGGTAAAAGGCCACACCGCGGGCTAGCCGCCCGACCGCTCAATCCATCATCCCTGGATGATGGATTTCAGGAGTCCTCGTCGGCAGCTTCGTCCACATCGGCGTGGGTAACACTCCGTACTGTGGCGGCGGCAAAGCCGCGGCGCAAGAGGAATTGCGCCCGACGGGTGCGCTCGACGGCATCGGCAGCACCTGCCTTGCCATAACGGCGGCGCAACTGGGTGGCGGCGGAAGCGGTCCAGTCGACCTCGGCCGCATCCAGCAGCTCGCGGATACGTGCGTCGGACAAACCATGGGTTTTCAGCTCCATCCTCAGACGCATCGGGCCGTAGCCCTGCGCGATCCGGCTGCGCAGCAACAATTCGCCGAAGCGGCCGTCATCCTGGTAATGCTGCTCGCCGAGGCGATCGACCGCGGCGCTGGTTTCCTCGCCCTCGTAACCGCCCTGGCGCAGTTTGGTTTTCAGCTCCTTGCGCGAGTGTTCGCGGCGGGCCAGTAGCCCCAGCGCCTTATCGTAGGCGCTGCGCTTCGGCTTGGCCGTGTCGTCCTTGCCGGGTGGGCGTTTCATGAACATGCAAACAGATACCTGGTTGGAACGGTCCCCCTCAGCCGTTCGCCCTGAGCGTAAGCCCAAAGGGCTGAAGTCGAAGGGCAGCCCTTCGACTCCGCTCCGCTACGCTCAGGGCGAACGGCTGGAGTGCTCTGCATTGCTGAGCCGAGACTCGGCACCGATCTGAAACGCACATGGCCCGGACAAGCCGGGCCATGTGCGTGCAACGGATCACCAGCGATCACGCCTCACGCTTCCTCGAGCGCCTCTTCAGGCGCCGCAGCGGCAGGCTTGCCGACCGGCACCAGCAGACGCTCGCGCAGCAGCTTGTCGATCTCGTTGGTAATCGCCGGATTGTCGCGCAGGAACTGGCGCACGTTCTCCTTGCCCTGGCCGATGCGGTCGCCGTTGTAGCTGTACCAGGCGCCGGACTTGTCGATCAGGTTCTGCGCCACGCCCAGCTCGATGATCTCGCCCTCGCGCGAGGTGCCTTCGCCGTACAGGATCTCGAACTCGGCCTGACGGAACGGCGGCGCCACCTTGTTCTTGACCACCTTGACGCGGGTTTCCGAACCGATGATCTCGTCGCCGCGCTTCACCGCGCCGATGCGGCGGATATCCAGCCGCACCGAGGCGTAGAACTTCAGCGCATTGCCGCCGGTGGTGGTTTCCGGGCTGCCAAACATCACGCCGATCTTCATGCGAATCTGGTTGATGAAGATCACCAGCGTGCCGGACTTCTTGATGTTGGCGGTGAGCTTACGCAGCGCCTGGCTCATCAGACGGGCGTGCAGGCCGACGTGCATGTCGCCCATCTCGCCCTCGATTTCCGCTTTCGGCGTCAACGCGGCGACCGAGTCGACCACCACCATGTCGACCGCACCGGAGCGCACCAGCATGTCGGCGATTTCCAGTGCCTGCTCGCCGGTATCCGGCTGCGACACCAGCAGGTCGTCGACCTTGACCCCCAGCTTTTCGGCATAGGTCGGATCGAGCGCGTGCTCGGCATCGATGAACGCGGCGGTACCCCCAGCACGCTGGCAGCTGGCGATCGCCTGCAGCGTCATGGTGGTCTTGCCGGACGACTCCGGCCCGTAGATCTCGACCACACGGCCACGCGGAAGACCTCCGACGCCGAGCGCGATATCCAGCCCGAGGGAGCCGGTGGATACCGTTTCGATCGCTTCGTTGACGCGGTCGCCCATGCGCATGATCGCGCCCTTGCCGAACTGCTTTTCGATCTGGCCGAGGGCGGAAGTAAGTGCCTTGCGCTTGTTGTCATCCATCGTCTTGAATTCCGGTTGGTCTGTTAATGATGAGCATGATGCCCGGAGCGGGTCTCACGGGCTGCGATCTGTCAGATCGGCTGGACACCGGCAGTATCCCACACCGGTCAAGCCAGCCTGACCGCCCATGCCACCTCATTCCGTCAGCGTTTTGCTCAGGCCGATGAGCGCGGCCGCCACGGTCTGCCGCCTGACCGCCTCGCGATCGCCCGGAAAATGGAACAACCGCGCATGCCCGTAGCCACCGCGACGCTTCCAGCCGATCCATACTGTGCCTACCGGCTTGCCCGGCGTGCCGCCCGATGGCCCGGCTATCCCGGTCACCGCCACCGCCACGCCAGCACCAAAGCGCGCCAGCGCACCGGAAACCATTTCCAGCACGGTTTCCTCGCTGACTGCGCCAGCAAGTTCCAGCGTGCGCGGATTGACTCCGAGCAACGCCTCCTTCGCCTCGTAGCTGTAGGTCACCACGCCAGCATCGAACCAAGCCGAACTACCCGGCAGATCGGTCAGCGTCTTGGCGATCCAGCCGCCACTGCATGACTCGGCCGTCACCAGCATCAGCTTGCGCTGCTCTACCTCGGTCGCTACCTCGCCGGCCAGCACCAGCAATTCGGCATCGGTAGGAACGGATGACAACTCCATGCGAGACTCCCGGACTTGAATGAACTTTGCGCTGTGCGCAGGGCCACCGTTTTACCCGTTACGCGCGACCACGCCAAGACCTGTATTGCATGAGCCAAGACGATCTGACCCAGCACACCCCTTTCATGCGCCAGTATCTCTCGGCCAAGGCCGAACATCCGGAGGTGCTGCTGTTCTTCCGCATGGGCGACTTTTACGAGTTGTTCTATGACGATGCACGCAAGGCGGCGCGACTGCTCGACATCACGCTGACCCAGCGTGGCCAGTCGGCCGGGGCACCGATTCCGATGGCCGGCGTGCCGTATCACGCGGCAGAAAATTATCTTGCGCGGCTGGTACGGCTGGGCGAATCGGTGGCGATCTGCGAGCAGATCGGTGATCCGGCGCTGGCCAAGGGCATCGTCGAACGCAAGGTCGTGCGCATCGTGACGCCCGGTACGGTCACCGATGCAGCCCTGCTGGAAGAGCGTCGCGACAACCTGCTGCTCGCGATCGCGGCCGCTGCGAATGGTGCCTATGGCCTGGCCTGGGTCGACCTCTCCAGCGGTCGCTTCCTGCTCAGTGAAGTGCCGAATGCCGAAGCGCTGGCCGCCGAGCTGGCGCGGCTACAACCCGCTGAAACACTGGTTGGCGAGGACGTGGCGTGGCCGAAGCTGGTCAGCAGCCTGCCCGGCCTGCGCAAGCGGCCACCGTGGCATTTCGACAGCGATGCGGCAAAGCGTGAGCTCAACCGCTTCTTCGGCACGCGCGATCTCGGTGGCTTCGGTGTGGACAATCTGCCTTTGGCGATTGCGGCAGCCGGTTGCCTGCTCGGCTATGTCGAGGAAACCCAGAAAAGCGCACTACCTCACCTCAGCGGCATGGCGGTCGAAAGTGCCAGCGAGACGATCGCGCTGGATGCGGCGACACGTCGCAATCTTGAACTGGACACGCATCCCAGCGGTCGCACCGAACACACCTTGCTCGGTGTGCTGGACGAGACCGTGACACCGATGGGCGCGCGCCTGCTGCGCCGTTGGCTGAATCGCCCGATGCGCTCGCGCGAACTGCTGCGTCGACGCCATCAGGCGATCGGTACGCTGATCGATAGCCGCCGCTACGAATCACTACGCGAACAGCTGCGCGGGATTGGCGACCTGGAACGCATCCTCGCCCGCGTTGCGTTGCGCTCAGCGCGACCACGTGATCTGTCCACCTTGCGCGACGGCCTCGCCGCCGCACCGATGTTGCGCGAACAGATCGCCACGCTGGACAGCCCGCTGCTGCACGCGCTGGTCGAGCGCATCGGTGATCACGCCGAGACGGCCGCCCTGCTCGCTCGCGCCATCGTGGCGCAGCCACCGGTGCTGCAGCGCGACGGCGGTGTGATCGCCGATGGGTACGACGCCGAACTCGATGAACTGCGCCGCCTGTCCACCCACGCCGATCAATATCTGGTCGAACTGGAGGAACGCGAGAAGGCTGCCAGCGGCATCAGCACGCTGAAGGTTGGCTACAACCGCGTGCACGGCTACTACATCGAAATCACCAAGGCACAGTCGGACAAGGCACCTACGCACTACACGCGCCGGCAGACCACGAAGAACGCTGAGCGCTACATCACCGAGGAGCTGAAGACATTCGAGGACAAGGTGCTGTCGGCGAAGGAACGCTCGCTGATGCGCGAACGCGCGCTGTATGAGGCGCTGCTCGACACGCTCACGGGAAAACTGGAGCCGCTGAAAGCTGCTGCCGACGCGATGGCCGAACTCGACGTGCTCGCTACGCTGGCCGAACGCGCCGAAGCGCTGGACTGGAGCGCGCCAGAACTGACCGATGAGCCAGGTATCGGCATCGAACGTGGCCGTCATCCGGTGGTCGAGAAAGTCCGCGACGAGCCGTTCGAACCGAATGATCTCAAGCTCGGCGATGCACGCCGCATGCTGGTGATCACCGGCCCGAACATGGGCGGCAAATCGACGTATATGCGGCAGAACGCATTGATCGTGCTCCTCGCGCATATCGGCAGCTACGTACCCGCATCACGTGCCGTGATTGGCCCGATCGATCGTGTGTTCACCCGAATCGGCGCCGGCGACGACCTGTCGCGCGGCCAGTCCACCTTCATGGTGGAAATGAGCGAGACGGCGAACATCCTGCACAACGCCACCGAACACAGCCTGGTGCTGATGGACGAAGTGGGCCGTGGCACCAGCACCTACGACGGCTTGTCGCTGGCGCGTGCCGCCGCCGTGCATCTGGCGCGCAACAGCCGCGCTTACACATTGTTCGCGACACATTACTTCGAGCTGACCGAACTGGCCGGCGAATATCCCAGCATCGCGAACGTGCATCTCGATGCGGTGGAATACGGCGAGCAACTGGTATTCATGCACGCGGTGAAGGATGGTCCGGCGAACCGCAGCTTCGGTCTGCAGGTGGCGGCACTGGCGGGCCTGCCGAAGTCGGTGATCGCCGACGCGCGACGCACCCTGGCGGAACTGGAACGTGGCATGCACAGCCATGTGTCAACGAACAAGGCCGCGGCCGAAGCTTCACCGCAACTTGGTCTGTTCGCTCCCGCACAGCCATCAGCCGTCGAACGCGCACTGGAGGAAATCGATCCAGATGCATTGACGCCGCGCGAAGCACTGGACGCACTGTACCGGCTGAAATCACTGCCCTGAATGCACCCAAAGTTCCGGCGCAGAGATTGCGCATGTCGCGATGCTCTGCCGCTGGATGGAAGAGGGCTACGGTGATGCGGCAGGCGATCCGTCGATGGACGCAGCTTTCTGGTGCGCCTGGATGAATACCATTACGTCGTCCAGCGTGCGCGCGTGCCCGCGTAACGGCCGGGACATCGAAAACAGCAAGTCCGAGTGGCCAACACCCGGATAGAGCTTCAAGGTCACGTCCTCGTGCTGCGCCTGCATCGCGCGCGCCAGCGATTTGCTGTTCGATGGCTCGACTTCGTGGTCGGCAGTTCCGTGCAATAGCAGCATGGGTGGTTCGGCACCGTGCACGAACGAAACGGGTTGTGCGCGACGTTGCTCGGCAGGTGTCTTGCCGAACATGCCGATCATGTCCTTTTCCTTCGCCGCGATCGGCACGAAGTCGTAGACGCCGGCCAGGCCGATGAATCCGGCCAGATCACGTGGCTGCATGCCTTGCGCCTCCAGCCATGCAGGATCAGTGGCCAGCAGGGCGGCGATCTGGCCGCCTGCCGAGTGGCCCATCACGAAGATGTCCTGTGGATCGCCGCCGATCTGCCCGGCGTGATCACGTGTCCAAGCCACCGCGCGTGCGGCGTCCTGCATGAAGCCATCCATCTTTACGCCGGGGTATTTGCGGTAGTCCGGAATCACCACGATCACACCGCGCGCGGCCAGTGCGGCACCGGTGAACCGATACCACTGGCGCTTGCCACGCATCCAGTCACCACCATAGAAAAAGACCACGATGGGCGCATCTTTCGCATGGGTGGGGCGATAGACGTCCAGCGCCAGATCATGCTGCGCGTCGAACACGATATGGCGTTCGACGTCGATACCCTTGTGCTCGTCGGTCGTATTGAGTCCGGCAAACAGGAAAGCGTGGCAGCCGCTCAAGAGAAGTGCTGCGCCGAGTACCAACGACAGCAGGAGACCGTTTGTCCGGTGTGTGCTCAAACGTAATCCCTGGTTATCGGAGACCTTGACGACTGCCAGTTTGACAGCTCAACAATGAGCCTCCTCGTGCTGACAGAGGAGGCTCAGATCAGCATGCAGTACTACACGCTCACTGCATCAGCGGGTTAACCCGTCTTGCGCTGCCGACGGATACGGCGGCTATCCTGGTTCTCCGACTTATTGAGGTTTTTCTGCTCCTGCTTGGTCAGATGGCCGTTGTGCTTGGCCTCATCGGCACTTTCGCGCTGTGCGATGTTGGAGTCCTGCTTTTCGTCGCGTGCTTCCTGCTTGGCGTTGACCTGGCCATCTTTCACGCCGTTCTGGGTACGGTTCTGCTGATTGTCCAGGCGCTGGTTGACCTCGTTCACCCGCGGATGCCCTGGAACCGTGGCGTCCGGTGTCGCCTGCGCCATGGCCGCACCGGAAGCGAACACGGCAGACACCAGCAGGCCCATCAAGCTGAAGCGAAAAATCGTCTTTGTATTCATGAGTAACACCCTCGTTCATGTTAATTGGCAGGATTGGACATGTATCGAAGAGAACTGCACCGGCGCCCCAGTGGAAATACGGCATCCGTGTACCTTGCCCCACGCTCACACACTGAATCATCCGCGATCGAATACCGAGAACTCCTTCCCCCTCCGCGTAGATCCAGACAGTCGAGTCATCTGGCTGGCACAACAGGGGGAACGGCATAACCTTGAATCGCGTTGACCGCCACCTCGACCGTCCGGTTGTTTGTTCAGCCACCATTGATGCAGGCGGCAACACAGCGACAACTACTGACTATCGGAAGCATCCACACAATCGAATTCACTCGATACACCTTTGGGCATAGCCTGGAGGAGTCCCCACCGACCTGGAACGCGCCATGAGCCACGATCGCGAGACCGTGACAACCGCGCCGGCAACGACGACTACACACAGCCCGGTGACCTGTTCCGGCTGATGAGCGATAGTCAGAAACGACAGCTGTTCGACAATATCGCCGCCGCGATGCGGGGCGTACCGGAAGAGATCGTTCGTCGCCAGCTTGGCCACTTCGCCAAGGCTGATCTGGCCTACGCGGCGGGTGTGGCGAAGGCGTTGGGCATCAAGCCCTGATCCACGCGACGGCATGGAAACATGCCGACGATCCGGATGATGGATCGTCGACTAAACGCGCATCGCTCAGATTGCCAGACTTTGCAAACTGCCCGGCTTGACGTCGTGCATCATGGCGAGCGCAAGCATGCGCTCGAACGCGATATCGCGGGCCGCCAGACGACCCGAACGAATCAGCTGATCGATGCAAATGGCCACCTCGTTCCGCCCGAACGGCTTCTTGATGAAGTCGTCGGCACCGAAGCGCTGTACGTAGAACTGCTCGGTCGCCTGCGGGTTGCCGCTGATCATCACGATTGGAATATGCCGGGTCTGCGGGTCCTGGCGCAGTGTGCGCAGCACGGAGAAACCGTTGATGCCGGGCAGCACGATATCGAGGAAGATCAACGCCGGCGGATCGTTGCGTGCCAGCTCGATCGCGCTCTCGCCATCGAGAGCCTTGGTCACCGTGTAGCCATCCTGGCCCAGCATCTTGCCCAGCACGGCGCAGATGGTGGGCGAATCGTCGACCACCAGTATTCGGGCTCCTGATGCCATCTGCAGCCGCAAATTCACTCGCTGCTCGTTGCTTTTGCCGCCGAGCAGGCGTTTGAAGAAGCCGATGCCGTTTCTCAGTGCGAGTCCGTCCATGCCAGCCTCCCAGATCATTGAAGGTCGCGCAACCGGCGCGACCAGTGGATTTGCGCCAATGTTCCCGCAGATCCGACCGGTATTCTGGGATGTACTGCTCAGCGTGAGTCTTTCATCCGACGCAATTGACGGCGCGCATGCTTGTCCGGACGCTTGATCGGGCCGCTCGTGCCGATCAGCTGACGTTGCTCACGTGCGGCTTCGCGGGCCACGCGGCTCACCTCGGTCTCGCAATAAAGCGCCTGCGCTACGCTGGCCGGGCCACGCCGGTCGGACAACAGCAGCACTTCGACTTCCAGCCGCTCCTCGCCACGGCTGATCTTCAGGCGATCACCGGCATGCAGCATCTTCGCTGGCTTGCAGCCGGCATCGTTGACGTCGATCTTGCCGCCGTCGATTGCCTGCTTGGCGAGGCTGCGCGTCTTGAAGAAGCGCGCGGCCCACAGCCAGACATCGACACGCAGCTCCGAAACCGGATCAGCCTTCAACTTGCCCAGATCCGGATGGCTGGCCAGATCAGGAATTTCCGGGCGGCGGCATGATCAGGTCATGCGGATCCGGCATGGCGATGTCCGGGATCGCGGCGTGCTCGGCCTCGGTGTGTTCGGGCTCACTCGGCAGCGCCACTTCCAACGCACGCTCCTGCACCACCAGGCGACCGGTTTTCGTCAGGTGCTGGATGCGCGCAAACACCTCGCCACGACCGAACGGCTTCTTCATGAAGTCGTCGGCGCCGAAGCGCTGTACATAGAACTGTTCGGTCGCCTGCAGGTTGCCACTGATCATCACGATCGGAATGTGCCGGGTCAGCGGATCGCGGCGCAACGCGCGCAATACCGCAAAACCGTTCATGCCAGGCAGGACGATGTCCAGAAAGATCAGGTCGGGGCATTCCTTGCGCGCCAGTTCGATCGCGGTTTCGCCATCAGGCGCCTTGGACACCACGTGGCCGTCCTGGGTCAGCATCTTGCCGAGCACCGCGCGGATCGTGGCCGAATCATCCACTACCAGCACCCAGGCCCCCTTGGGCACACCCGGACGGGGCGCCACACGGCGGTCAGCGGGCCCGGTATTTCCGAAGAGCCGCCGGATCAGTTCAAAACCTGCCATGACAGGATCCCCTTACCCGTTCATGAGATGACGATTAGTCTCGGCGTACTGGCGATCCGGCGCAAGCTGGCATTGTTCCTATTGCCCAAGCCACAGGTTGCCCAGCGGTATGGTCAGCAGCGACAGCACGATGCCGGCGCCCAGCACGGTATTCGCCAGTGCCGGTTCCAGGTCGTACTCGTCGGCCAGGATCGCCGCGGAGACCATCGGCGCCATCGCCGCCTGCAACACCCCAACGGTAAGCACCAGACCGCCCACGCCAGTCGCCCTGCCCATCGCCCAGCACAGCAACGGCGCCAACAGCAGCTTCCAGCCGAGCCCCCAGCTGACCGCGCCCAGCTGGCGGTTGCCGGGATGGAACTTGAACTGCAAGCCGACCGAGAACAGCGCCAGCGGCGTCAGCGTGACACCGATCGGCGAAAACACTCCATCTAGCAGTGCCGGCCAGCCACCACAGGCACCGGCCAGGATGCCGACGATCAGTGCGACGAAGGCGGGAAACGTCACGATGCGCCGCAGGATCAGAGCTGGCTCCGGCTTGCGCCCTGCATAGATCGAAGCCACCACGATGCCAGCCGAGGCGAGGATCGGAAACGTACCCAGCTGGTCGGCCACCACCGCCAGCGCAAGTCCTTGCTGGCCATGCAGCGCCTGCATCAACGGGTAGCCCATGAACGAGGTGTTGCCCAGACCGCAGACCAAGATCAAGGCGCCCGTGCGTTGCCGCGACCAGCCCAGCCGAGGCCCGAGCAGGCCGAACAGCAGCCACGCGCCGCCGAACGTGAGCACCATCGCCGCCACCGGAAACCACAGCTGCGGGTCGAACTTCACCTTGGGGATCAGTGCGAGCACCAGCGCCGGCAGCGCCACGTTGATCACCCACCAGTTGATGCCCGCCACGATGCCCGCTGGCGGCTTCGCAAAGCGCGCCACCAGCACGCCCAGGATCAGGCAGACGAACAGCAACAGCATCGCGCTCATCGGATAGCGGCACACCATGGGGAAGGCTGCCCATTAAACGCGATGCCGTGCCCTTCCGAAAGCTAGTGTGCAGGACCTCCGCGTGGATGGATTTCGTAGGGGTTTATTGCAGGGACCTCAAACGACCTCTCAACTTCGTCATTCCGGCGCAGGCCGGAATCGCTCTACAGCAGCGAAACTGGTCATACATGCTGTTGTTGCGAGAGTTCCCGTGGATTCCGGCCTGCGCCGGAATGACGGCATTAGGAATTTTCAGGCATGCAAGACCCCTTCGGGGATAATCGACTCTTTGCCATCATCGAAAACGCAACTCACCCCTCATGAACGACCTCACCCACCTCGCGCACGGACTGGCCGGCGAAAACACACCACCGGACTGGCCCACGCTGACCGCTGCCGAGATCGACACGCTGCTGCGCAGCTATCCGCGGCTCGGTGCACCCATGCGCATCGACTGGCACAGCCCGCGCCCGCTGTCGGCGGCCTGTCTGGTTGAAACCACCGACGGAACCATCTTCATCAAGCGCCATCACCACAGCGTGCGTTCGGTCGCCACGCTCAGCGAGGAACACCATTTCATCGCGCATCTGCGCGCCAGCGGCATGCCGATACCGATGGTGCTGCGTGATGCGCAAGAGCAAACCGCGGTGGCGATCGGCGACTGGATCTACGAGGTGCACGAACATGCCGCCGGCATCGACCTGTACCGTGAAGCATTCTCATGGTCGCCGCTGCCGAACCGTGAGCATGCGTTCAGCGCCGGCCGCATGCTGGCTGCGCTGCATGACGCAGCGGCCGGCTACCCGGCAGCCCAGCGCGACACCCACCTGCTGGTCGCACGCAGCGAGCTGATCACCTCATCCGACCCGATCGCCACGCTGCAGACGCAACTGTCGCAACGACCTGGCCTGGCCGATTACCTTGGTGATCGCGACTGGAGAACGGATCTCACCCAACTGCTCACGCCCTGGCATGCCGCTGTACAACAACAACTGGCGCAACAGCCTCGACTGTGGACGCACGGCGACTGGCATGTCTCCAACCTGTGCTGGAGTGACGACCGCACAGACGCACGCATTACCGCCGTGCTCGACTTCGGTCTCGCCGCCGCCACCTGCGCACTGTTCGATCTCGCCACCGCGATCGAGCGCAACGCGATCGCGTGGCTGGCGCTGGACACCGGCGACGCAGCGGTGCACCTCGACATCGCCCGCGCGCTGATCGAAGGCTATCGGCGACAGCGGCGGATGGATGCAGCAGACATCCATCTCCTGGCTGACCTGCTGCCGCTGGTGCACGTGGATTTCGCGCTGTCCGAAGTCGAGTATTTCCACAGCATCACCGGCTCGCGCGCCAACGCCGACGTGGCTTACGACACCTTCCTGATCGGCCATGCAGCATGGTTTGGCACGCCGCCAGGACAGGCCCTGCTAAAAACCATCCGCGACAGCGCCTGACCCGGCCAACGGCCATTCGTGGTTCAATACGCGTTCTTGAAGCGGGGGTGCCCGGTGTTTGCCGGGCTGAGAGAGTCCCTTGGAACCTGATCCGGTTAGTACCGGCGTAGGGAGCTTGCTGATCCAGCACGTCCGTCCGGACGTCCGGATCGCCGTCGCTTCGTCCGCAGCACAGAAGACGATTGACGATGGTTTCACTCCGCATTTCCCACGTCCGCACTCCCCTGATCCTTGTCCTGCTGTCGGTGATGACGCTCGCCCATGCGCAGGACGATGCGGCATCCCAGCAGCAGGCCACTCCATTGGCACCGGTGCACGTGCAAGCGGACAGCAGCAAGGGCTATCACGCCGACAGCGCCGACCTCGGCGGCCTGGGCAACACGCCATTGCACGACACGCCGGCGGCAATCACCGTGATCACCCGCGACCAACTCGACGACCGCCAGCCGCGCACGCTGAGCGAACTGGCGCATGCCGATGCCGCCCTCGGCGACAACTACGCGCCGGTCGGCTACTACCAGGACATCGCGATCCGCGGCTTCGCGCTGGACCTGGCTAGCGGTTTCCGCTTCAACGACCTCAGCATGGCCGGCGAGCAGTACATGACGCTGGAAGACAAGCAGCAGGTGGAAATCCTCAAGGGTTTGGCCGGTCTCGAAGCAGGCGTCGTTGAGCCCGGCGGCCTGGTGAATTACGTCAGCAAGCGTCCGGCCGATGTGCACACCGTCACCGTCGGTACCGATTCGGAAGGCTCGCGTTATGAGGCGCTCGATGTTGGCACGTGGCTGACACCGGATTTCGGTGTGCGTGTGAACGCCGCCCATGAGGACATGAACTCCTACGTGCAGCATGCCGATGGCCGCCGCAACTTCATCTCGCTGGCCGCCGACTGGAAGATCAGCTCGAACGCCACGCTGCAGTTGGACACCGATTACCAGACCAGCGGGCAGCGCTCGGTCTCCGGCTACCAGCTGCTCGGCGGCACGGTGATTCCACCCGATCCCAGCCGCACCCGCATGCTCGGCTTCGAGCCATGGCAACAGCCGGTCGGCATCCACGCCAGCAACAGCACGCTGCGCTTCAACTATCAGTTCGATGACAACTGGCAGGCGCAGGTTTCGGCCGGCCACAGTCACGTGGTGATCGACGACAACGTCGCCTTCGCCTACGGCTGCGCGTACTCACCGGACTGCGCCAGCGGTGCCACCCCGGGCTGGTTCTTCGCCCCGAACGGCGACTACGACGTCTACGACTATCGCAGTCCTGACGACAACCGCGAGAACGACGAGCTGCATGCGGTGCTCAAGGGCACGTTCGACACCGGCGCATTCATCCATGAGCTCAGTGTCGGCGCCAGCACATTCCGCCGCACGCTCAACCAGCGCCCCTACGTCTACGACTACGTTGGCACCGCCAACATCGACGAGGTCAACCCGCCGTACTTCGCGCCATCGCCGAACCAGCCCGGTCCGTCGGCACGCCGGCTGGACAGCTGGCAGCGCTCGCTGTTCGCTCTCGATCGCATGCATCTCGGCGCGCAGTGGCAGGTACTCGCCGGTGGCCGTTACGTAGAACTGAATGAGAGCGCCTTCGACGACAGCGGCGTACTCCAACGCCACACCGTGGAGAACAAACTGCTGCCGCAGGCCGCGGTACTATGGCAGCCAACCGCCGCGCTGACGGCCTATGTCAGCTACAGCGAAAGCCTGTCACTGGGTGGCCAGGCGCCGTGGTGGGCATCCAACGGCAACGACGTGCTGGCGCCGCTGCTGGCGCGCCAGGCTGAAGCCGGC
>Ga0302314_10010229_pt1 | contig 16440 bp, 13 predicted proteins | sample III_Palsa_N2_3_FD_200533 | JGI IMG/M metagenome (GOLD analysis project Ga0302314, IMG submission 200533) | Peat permafrost microbial communities from Stordalen Mire near Abisko, Sweden - III_Palsa_N2_3 | ecosystem: Environmental > Terrestrial > Soil > Palsa > Peat permafrost | place: Sweden... | reverse complement strand
GCGCGGACGCGTCGGCTACGATGGACGATTGGGGCGATGACATGGAAGCTGGATGTGGCGCCGCGCTGAACCTGAGTCCAGCGCAACATAACTCAATCCCCAGTCACGTCATCAGGGCACGTCATCAAGCGATGGATCAGGTTCCTCTTGAGAACCGTCGATCAAGCCTTAAGCGGCGCGGCCGCCCAGTCGCGCGACGTTGCAGTGCGACCAGAGCGCATCAAGCGCCTTGACCAGATCGTCCATCATCCCGTCGGTGTGGAAGGGCGTGGGCGTGAACCGCAGCCGCTCGGTGCCGCGCGGCACGGTGGGATAGTTGATCGGCTGCACATAGACGCCGTGGTCCTCGAGCAGCATGTCGGAGACCATCTTGCAGTGGACCGGATCGCCGACCAGCACCGGGACGATGTGGCTGACGGACGGCATCACCGGCAGGCCGGCGTCCAGCATCCGCTTCTTCAGCGACGCGGCGCGCTCCTGGTGGGCAATGCGCACCTCGTTGTGCTCGCGCAGCCAGCGGACGCTGGCCAGGGCGCCGGCGGACAGGGCCGGCGGGATCGAGGTGGTGAAGATGAAGCCGGAGGCATAGGATCTGATCGCATCGACCATGTCCGCCTCGCCGGCGATGTAGCCGCCCATCACACCGAAAGCCTTGCCCAGGGTGCCTTCGATGATGTCGATGTCGTGCATGACGCCGTCGCGCTCGGCGACGCCGCCGCCGTGAACGCCGTAGAGGCCGACCGCGTGGACCTCATCGAGATAGGTCAGGCAGTTGTACTTTTTCGCCAGGGCGATGGTGCCGGCGATGTCGGAGATGTCGCCGTCCATGGAATAGACGCTCTCGAAGGCGATCAGCTTCGGCGCATCGTCTGGCGCCGCCAGCAGCAGGCTTTCCAGATGCTCCAGGTCGTTGTGCCGGAACACATGACGCTGGCCGCCGCCGTTGCGGATGCCGGCGATCATCGAGGCGTGGTTCAGTTCGTCGGAGAAGATGATCAGCCCCGGCAGGATCTTGGCCAGCGTCGACAAGGCCGCTTCATTGGCCACGTAGCCGGAGGTCAGCAGCAGCGCCGCTTCCTTGCCGTGCAGCGAGGCCAGCTCCTGTTCCAGCTCCACATGGTAATGAGTCGTGCCGGAGATGTTGCGCGTGCCGCCGGAGCCGGAGCCGGCTTCGTCGATGGCCTTATGCATGGCCTCGATGACGACAGGGTTCTGGCCCTGGCCCACGTAGTCGTTGGAGCACCAGACCACCACGTCGCTTTGCGAGCCGTCGCCGCGGGTCCAGGACGCGCGCGGGAAATCGCCGCGATAGCGTTTCAGATCGGCGAAAACGCGATAGCGGCCTTCGGTCTTGACCTGTTCAACGGCGCTACGAAGTTGGGCCTTGTAATCCATCGACTCCACATCCCCGCCGCCCCAAAAAACGGGCGTCCAATAAAATTGGGGGCGTTTTGCACCCGGCGCAATGCCTTGTCACTATCGGAAACGGACTTGCGGCGGATTAACCCAGCGTGTCCAAACGGCCGGAAAGCATGCGGATAACGGACGAAAAGTCCTTGTGCGCGTAGCCCAGCTTGTCGAACAGGGCGTAAAGCGCCTCAGCCTGGGCTCCCATCGGCGTGGACGTCCCGCTTTTGGCGGCGGCCTCCTGCGCCAGCTTTAGGTCTTTTAACATCATCGCCACCGCAAATCCGCCCTCGAAGCCGCGGTTGGCGGGCGAGGCCGGCACCGGTCCCGGCACAGGGCAGTAGCTGGTCATCGACCAGCACTGGCCCGAGGCCTTCGATGAGATGTCGAAGAAGCGCTGGGCGTCGAGACCAAGCGATTCGGCCAGGTTGAACGCCTCGGCGACGCCCAGCATGGAGACGCCGAGCAGCATGTTGTTGCAGATCTTGGCCGCCTGCCCCGCGCCGACGTCACCGGCCCGCACAATCGCCCGGGCCATGGGCTGAAGCGCGGCCTCGATGTCGGCGAAGTCCGCCTCGTCGCAGCCGACCATGAAGGTCAGCGTGCCTGCGTCCGCCGCCGCCGTGCCGCCGGAGACGGGGGCGTCCGCGAACCGGAACCCCGCCGCCCTCGCCTGCTCGCCGACAAGACGGGCGCTGTCGACGTCGATGGTCGAGCAGTCGATCAGCAGCGCCGACTTAGGCGCATGGGCCAATATCGCGTCGGCATAGAGGCTGCGGACATGCTGTCCGGCCGGCAGCATGGTGATGACGGCGTCGGCGCCGCGCACCGCCTCGGCGGCGGACGCCGCGTCGCCACAGCCGGCCGCCAGCGCCCGATCCAAGGCGACCCGAGACAGATCGAAGGCCTGGACCGAACGCTGGTTGGCGGCCTGCCGAGCGGCCATGCCGCCGCCCATATTTCCCAGGCCGATAAACGCGACTTTCATGACGACACTGACCTATTTGGGTTTGCGGAACCGCAAAACGAACTGGTCGGTATGCCCCCGGATCGACGGGTCGAACACCAGGGCCGTACGCGGGTCGGCGGGATTGCGCAGGATGTCTGTCTCGCCCTCGAGCACGAAGCCGGCGCTCTCGACCTCCTTCTTGACGATGTCCTCGTTGATCCGGTGCAGCTTGTCCGGCACGTCGAGACCGCTGCCGGCCACGGCGGAGTGGTCGATGACGATGAATTCGCCGCCGGGCTTCAAGACGCTGAAGATCAGCTTGTCGAACGCCGGCACGTCCACGTTCAGACGGGCCAGGTGGAAGTCGTGATAGTTCTGCGCGGTCCAGACCACGTCCACCGGCGCAACGGCCGGCAGCCCGCCGGGCATGACGACATCGGAGATGTTGGCGTAGGCGGGATTGCCGGCCAGCGGGTTGGCGGCGGGTTTGGCGTCAGCCGGCGCATTGGCCATCGGGCCTGGCGAGGCGGCATAGACGTGGCCGCCGGGCCCAACGATCTTGCTGAGGATTTTGGTGAAATAGTAGGCCCGGCCGGGCAGCAGCTCGATGACGGTCTCGCCCGGATGGATGCGGGCGAAGTCCATCATCTCGGCGGGTTTGCGCAGGGCGTCTCGCGCCTTGTCGGCGTCGGGCCGGCCCGGGTCGGCGATCGCTGTGGTGATATAGCCGGGGACGTCCGCGGCGCTGGCCGCCGCCAAGCCCGTCGCCAGAACGCCCGCGAGCGCCACGCCGCACAGCAAGGTCTTCAGGTCTACGCGCATCGGTCGTCCTCCCATTTGTTTCACTTCAGCGCCGCCGCGCTGATGAAATCAAGCCAGCGGAGTCCATTCCTGATCGGGCGGGAGGGGTAAGAAAATCTCGTCCAACATGGCTTCGCTGACGCCCTCGATCGTCTCGGGGGACCAGCGCGGCGCATTGTCCTTGTCGACGATCACCGCCCTCACCCCTTCGATGAAATCATGCCGGGCGACCACACGGGCGCCGATCCGATATTCCATCGCCATGTTCTCAGCAAAGCTGGCCATGCCGGCGCCCAGACGCAGCTGGCGGTGAGCCACCTTGAGGGTCTGCGGTGACTTGGTTTTGAGACTCTTCAGCTGTTCGCCGGCCCAGTCGCCGCCGTCGGACGCCAGGGCGCCGAAGATCGCTTCCACGGTCTCGCCTGCGAATAGCCGGTCGATGGTCTCTCGATGCGCCCGGATCGGCGCCTCGGCGACGTTGGCTGGATGGTCCGACAACAGCGCCTCGATCCGGTGCGGCTCGCCGACGATCGCGGCCTTCAGCGCGCCGGTGGCGGCGCTGTCGACGACGTGGGTCGCGATGCCCAGCTCAAGACAGTCCGTCGCCTTCAGCCGCGCCCCGGTCAGGGCCAGCCACAGGCCCGTCTTCCCCGGTAACCTTGGCAGATACCAGCCGCCGCCGACGTCCGGAAAAAGGCCGATGCCGGTCTCAGGCATGGCGAAGGTGATGCGCTCGGTAGCGACTCGATATTTCGCCGGCATGGACAGGCCGACTCCGCCGCCCATGGTGACACCATCCATGATCGCCACCACCGGCTTGGGGTAGCGATGCAGCAGGTCGTTCAGCCGGTATTCGGTGAAGAAGAACCGCCGGGCCTGGACGCCATCGCTGGCGCCGCTTTCCGCCAGCATCCGGATATCGCCGCCGGCGCAGAAGCCGCGTTCGCCAGAATGGTCGAGCAGGATCGCCGTGACCGCCGGGTCGCCCCGCCAGGCCAGCAGCGTCTCGGTCATGATCTCGCACATGCCGGTGTTGAGGGCATGTAGCGCGCCGGGGCGGTTGAGGGTCAGTCGGCCGACGCCGCCCTCGATGCGGGCGATGACTTCAGGGTCGGGCGTGCTCATGACCGGAACAGCTCGCGGGCGATGATCACGCGCATGATCTCATTGGTCCCTTCCAGGATCTGGTGGACGCGGAGGTCGCGGACGATCCGCTCGAGGGGATAGTCCTTCAGATAGCCGTAGCCGCCGTGCAGCTGCAGCGCCTGGTTGGCGACATCGAAACAGGCGTCGGTGGCGAAGCGTTTGGCCATGGCGCAGAGCTTGGTCGCGCCCGGATCCTTGGCGTCCATGGCCGCCGCGCCGCGCCAGACCATCAGTCGGGCGGCTTCCAAGTCCGTCGCCATGTCGGCGAGCCGGAACTGCAGCGCCTGGTTTTCCTTCAAGGGCCGGCCGAACTGATGACGGGTCTCAAGGTGCGACTTGGCGGTGTCAAAGGCCAGGCTCGCGCCGCCCAGGGCGCAGGCGGCGATGTTCAGGCGCCCGCCATCCAGGCCCGCCATGGCGAACTTGAAGCCCTCGCCCTCCTCGCCGATCCGATTGGCGACCGGCACGCGGCAACCGTCGAAATTGACCTGGGCCGTCGGCTGGCTGCGCCAGCCCATCTTCCGCTCGTTGGCGCCAAAGCTGAGGCCGGCCGTTCCCTTCTCGACGATCAGTGCCGAGACGCCTTTCGCACCCGCCGCGCCGGTGCGGACCATGACCACATAGAGGTCCGAAACCCCGGCGCCGGAGATGAAGGCCTTCGAGCCGTTCAGCACATAATCATCGCCGTCGCGCACAGCGGTGGTGCGCAGTCCGGCGGCGTCCGAACCCGATCCTGGCTCGGTCAAACAGTAGGAGGCGATCAGCTCCATGGTGGTCAGGCGCGGCAAATACTGCTCGCGCTGAGCCTGCGACCCGAACCGATCGATCATCCACGAGGCCATGTTGTGGATCGACAGATAGGCTGCGGTCGAGACGTCGCCGTAGGCCAGGGCCTCGAAAATGATGGCCGCATCCAGCCGACCGAGCCCGGAACCGCCAACCTCCGGATCGACATAAATCCCTGCAAATCCAAGGGCCGCCGCCGCACGCAGGGTGTCGACCGGGAAGATTTCATCCGCGTCCCAGCGGGCGGAATGGGGCGCCATCTCCGTGGTCGCAAAGCCCCGCGCGGCGTCTTCGATCGCGCGCTGGTCGTCGTTAAGCGAGAAGTCCATCGCGGGCCTTTGCTGTGGCGGAAAGCGCCCGCACAGATGAAGGTTGAGCATCGGGCGTCAAGAGCGCAATCTAAGGAATCTTCCGGCCGCGGTGCGGCGCCAGATGTAGAATGGACCATGGCCGCAGTGACAGACGTCGCCAGCTCCACGCCCCCAGACGATGTCGACCGTAACCTGGCGCTCCTGGCTTATGGGCTGTTGTTTTTCGCGGTGTTTTTCGCCGGCCTTCCAGCCCTGATCGCGGTGGCGATCGCCTACGCCAAAAGGCGCGAGGTCGCGCCCTTTATCGCCGGTCATCATCGGTTTCAGATCTTCATCTTCTGGGTCGGGTTCGCCCTGACCCTGCTGGCGGCCCTGTCCGCCTTCGCCGGCATCGCCTGGATGATGGCCCAGGTGGTCGCAACCGCTGTGCACAGCCGCTGGAATGGCTGGGACAACGTCGCCCTGCCCCAGATGCGCATCGACTATATGACCATGGCCATGTTCGGCGCCGCCGGGATTCTAGGGGTCTTGACCGGTCTGTGGTTGTTCGTCACCTCGGCCTACGGCTTTTCCCGCCTTGCGTCCCAGCGCTCGATCCGCCAGACCGCGCCCTAAGTTCTAAGGCTTTTCGGAGTTGGCCATGACCGGCGCCCCCCTCGCGCCCTACCCTGCCATGCGCCCGCGCCGGCTACGCCAGGCCGACTGGGTGCGGCGGCTGGTTCGCGAAAACACGCTGACCCCCAACGACCTGATCTGGTCGATGGTGGTTCATGACGGCGTCGAAGACCGGATCCCCGTCGCCGCCATGCCCGGCGTCGAACGGCTTTCCGTGCGCGAAGCGGCCAAGGCGGCTGTCCGCGCCCGGGCGCTGGGTATTCCCGCCATCGCCGTCTTCCCGCATATCGACGGCGCCAAGAAGGATGCGTCGGGGCGCGAGGCCGGCAATCCCGATGGCCTGATCGCCCAGGCGGTGAGGGCGATGAAGGACGCCGCGCCCGAGGTGGGCATCATGTGCGACGTGGCCCTGGACCCCTTCACCGACCATGGCCACGACGGCCTGATCGAGAACGGCCGCGTCCTCAACGACGCCACCATCGAGCGTCTGGTTGAACAAGGGCTGATGCAGGCCGCCGCCGGCGCCGACATCCTGGCCCCCTCCGACATGATGGATGGCCGCGTCGGCGCTCTGCGCACCGCCCTTGAGGCGGCCAGCCACCAGGATGTGATGATCATGTCCTATGCCGCCAAATACGCCTCGGCCTTCTACGGCCCCTATCGCGAGGCGATCGGCTCGGGAAAGCTCGGGGCAGGCTCGGTGGAAAATCCCGGCGACAAGCGCACCTATCAGATGGACCCGGGCAATTCCGAAGAGGCCCTGCGCGAAGTCGCCATGGACATCGCCGAGGGCGCGGACATGGTGATGGTCAAGCCGGGCATGCCCTATCTCGATATCGTCCGCCGCGTGGTCGAGACCTTCTCCATGCCGACCTTCGCCTTTCAGGTCTCGGGCGAGTACGCGATGCTGATGGCCGCCGCCCGCAATGGCTGGCTGGATGAAGAGCGCGCCATCCTGGAGAGCCTCACGGCCTTCAAACGGGCGGGGTGTGTCGGGGTGATCACCTATTTCGCCGAACGCGCGGCGGGCCTGCTCGGCGCATAGAGCCCGGCGGGGAATCGGGGTTCTATCCGGGCCTTCGCCACGCCCGGACTTCAGTTGTGATTCTTCGCCGGTCGAGATTCCTGCATCAGATTCCCGTTGGCGATGGGCGCGTCCTTCTGGTCCACGCGGTCAGCCAGCAACGGCGCGTGGTGGATACGCACCTTGCGACTATCATCAACTTCTTCGCCACGCCTCGGGTCCTGCCGGATGAGTTCGCCGACCTCGCCAAGCTGACGCCGGCGTCTCCAGAGGGCTTGGTCAATCTGCTGTCGGCCATGACCGATCAGGGCATTCTTACCCAGCAGACCGAAGGCGAGGAGCTCGCCGAAGCTACGGTCGCACTGTCACCAACCCATGGCCGCGACCCAGGCGCTCTACTGGACAGTTACCGCCGCGAGCGGCTTGTCGCCGGTGAGACCTATTGGGCCGCCAGTGCGGCGATCGGCGTGGACAATCTGGCGCAGCCAGCGCGCAAGATCACCGCCCTGGTGCTGGGCGACTGCGACCTGCAGATGGAGGCGGACTTCCTGCGCCAGGAGGCGGCGAAGCGCGGCATAGCCCTGGAGGTCGCCGCGACCTTCCCCGACGACGTCCGCCTGGCGGCCGAACGCCCGCACGACGTGATCTTGATCGGCGCCCTGCGCGCCCGGCACGCCATCGCAGAGCCCCTTTCGGCCGGATCGGACGCGCCGCCCTATGGCGGCTACATCGCCGAAGCCCAGAAGGTGATCGAGGGACTTCGCCTCCACAGCTCCGCGCCGATCCTGATCGACAACCTGCCGGAGCCCACGGTGCAGCCACTGGGCATGGCCGAGCGCGGGCTGAACGGTCACCGTAATCGCTTCCGCCTCGCCGCCGTGGCGTTGGCGGACCTTGTGGAACATTTTGCCGACGTCCACGTCGTCGATATCGCCGCCGCCCTGGGTGCTGACGGCTCAGCCCGCATGCTGGACGACGCCCAGGTCGGCTTCACCCATTTCGGCTCTCCGGGCTGGATGCTGCAACGCCCGGCGTCTGAGAAGGCGGCCGTCCACGATATCTTCCCGGACACCGCGCCCTTAAGCGATCTCGTCGACAGCGATGCCTACCTACGCGAACGGTCGATGGCCAAAACCCATATCGACGCCCTGGTCACCGTGCTTGGGATCGACGCCAAGAAATGCGTGATCGTCGATCTGGACGGAACACTCTGGCCCGGCGTGCTGGCCGAGACCGGCGCGCCCTTCGCCTTCGATCCGGCGATCAGCAGCCCCTTTTCTTACGTCGGCCTCTATTTCGGCCTGCATGAGGCCCTGCTGGCCTTGAAACGCCGGGGCGTGGTGCTGGCCTGCGTCAGCAAGAACGATGAAGCGACGGTGCGCGAGCTCTGGCGTTACGACGACCACTATCCGCGCGAGCGGCTGCTGACCCCCGACGACTTCGTCACCTGGCGGGTCAACTGGGACGACAAGGTCGAGAATATCCGCTCCATCGCCGACGAGCTGGGTTTCGCGCCCGAGAGCTTCATCTTCATCGACGACCATCCTGTCGAGCGCGACCGCGTGCGCCAGCGCCTGCCCGAGGTCGAGGTTTGGGGCGAGAACCCATTCGCCTTGCGGGCCAGGCTGTTGAACGATCCGCGCCTGCAGACCCCACGGGTGAGCGGCGAAGCGGCCGGGCGCACCGAGCTGGTGAAGGCGCAGCTGGGCCGCCAGCAGTTTCGCGGCGAGGCGACATCCGAGGCCGACTATCTCGCCTCTTTGAATCTTCAATGCCACATCGAGCCCTTGAGCGACGGCGACCTGGGCCGCGTCGAGGAGTTGTTCCGGCGCACCACCCAGTTCAACACCACCGGCCGCCCATTTCTGGCCGCCGAGCTGGCGAGGCTGCTCAACACCGATCGGGCGCGGGCCTTCTCGCTGAGGGTCAGCGACCGGTTTGGCGATCATGGCCTGGTCGGCGCGGCGGTCGTGGAAGCCGATGAGATTACCGGGTTCGCGATCAGCTGCCGTGTGCTCGGCATGGGGGTCGAACACCGCTTTCTGGGCGCCGTCGTGGAGGCCGTCGGCATTCAGCGCCTGGCAGCCCGGGTGATCGAGACGCCGCGCAACAGTCCGGTGCGCAATCTCTACCGCGACAATGGGTTCACCCAAGCTGAAGATGGCCTCTGGGTCTACGCTCACCCTCAGTCGCTCGCCGGATGAGCACCACGCCCAGAGGCGAAACACCTTTGCAAAAGAGCGAGGTTAAGGCGCATACCTAGCGAAAGAATCCAATGGGGGGATCCGATGCACACCAAGGCATGGACAGTGGCTGCGCTGTTTGCAGCCACGATCGGCTTCCTGGCGTCTGGCGCCGGCGCCCAAACACCCGCCAGCCCGACACCAACCTCCCCTACCCCGGCCGTCGCGCCCGCCATGGCCACCGCGCCTGGTGGTGAAGCCATCTTCACCCAGCACTGCAAGGCCTGCCACGAACCGCCGATCCAGCATGCGCCGAGCCGGGCGACCATCGCCGCCTATCCGCGCGCCAATGTGGTCGCCATCCTCACCGACGGGGAAATGGCGCCGATGGCCAAGGGGCTTAGCAAGGATGAGATCGCCGCGGTCGCCGCCTATCTGACCCCCAGCCAGGATGCGGCCGCCTCGCCTCGCCGGCGCCGCGCCATGGTCGGTCCCGTCGGCACGGACCTGATGTGCACGGCCAATCCGCCGATCCAGACCAGCGCCGAGGACTGGCGCCAGATCGGCCATGACGCCAACACCAGCCGCTATCAGCCCAACCCCGGCTTTACGGCCGCTGAGGTTCCGCGGCTGAAGGTCAAATGGGCCTACACCATGACCGGCGGCGGCCAACCCACCGTGGTTGGCGACTGGCTGTTCGTCACCAATCGCACCGGCAAATTCTATGCCCTCGACGCCAAGACCGGCTGCGCCCACTGGGTGGCTCCCAACCTGGCCTCGCGCAGCGCGCCGATGGTGATCAAGTCCTCCATCTCCCCGAGCGGCTGGGCTACCTTCATCGGCGTCGGCCATCAGGTTCACGCCCTGGACGCACAGACCGGCAAGGAGATCTGGAAGAGCGAGGCGCTGGAAACCCATCCCGCCAGCAGCGTCGGCGGGGCTCTGGCCGTGTCCGGCGACGAGGTCTTCGTCCCCTTCAGTTCTGGCGAGGAGCCGGTGGCGATGCAGCCCACCTATCCCTGCTGCTCGTTCAGAGGCTCGGTGGTCGCCCTGGATATCAAGACCGGCAAACAGCTCTGGAAGACCTTCACCATCAACGAGCCGGTGATCTCCCTGGGCAAGAACCCGGCGGGGATCGAGCGGCACGGTCCGGCGGGCGGCGCCATCTGGTCGGCGCCGACGGCGGATGCCAAGCGCGGCTTGGTCTATGTGGCCAGCGGCGACAGCTATACCGACGCCCCCACCAAGGGCGACGACGCCTTGATCGCCATCGAGATGAAAACCGGCAAGATCCGCTGGAGCACCCAGGTCACCGAGCACGACAACTACATCATGGGCTGCGAAGACCCGGCCCACCGGGGCCCCAACTGCAATAGCCCGCAGGGCCCCGACTATGACTTCGGCTCCTCGCCGGTGTTGTTCACCTCGGCCTCGGGCAAGCAGGTGCTGGTCGACGGGCAGAAGTCCGGCATCGCCTACGGCTTCGATCCGGATAGCGGCAAGTTGCTGTGGAAGACCCAGGTCGGCGCGGGGTCGGCCCTTGGTGGGATCGAATGGGGCGTCGCCGTGGACAGACATGCGCTATTCGTGCCCGTTTCCGATGTCGGCCTCCTGTTCAACGAAGGCCAACCCGAACGGGTGAAGGGCGGCGGAGATGCGGCGCCCAAGCCCGGCCTGACCGCGCTGAACCCCGTCACCGGAAAAGTGCTGTGGTTTGATCCCGCCCCCAAGGCGCCGTGCCACTACGCCGGCGACCGCTCCAGCGACTATGTGCCGGGCGTCTGCATGCGCGCCCAGTCGCAGGCGCCCGCGACCATGCCTGGGGTGGTCTTCTCCGGCACGATGGACGGCTGGTTTCGCGCCTACGACGCCAAAACCGGCAAGGTAATCTGGGCTTTCAGCACCACGGACCAGACCTATGACACCGTCAACGCGGTGAAGGCTCAGCCCGGCGGCAGTATCGACGGCTATGGCCCGGTGATCGCCGGCGGCATGGTCTACACCATGTCCGGCTTCAACGGCGCGGCCAACACCGGCGGCAATGGCAACAATGTACTGTTGGCCTTCTCGGTGGACGGGAAATAAGGACCTGCAAAACGCTTAAATAAACCTGACGGCAACAGCATATTAACGCTGTCCTTTCACCATGAAGCCCTAGCGTCGCAAGGGTTTTGAGGGCCGTACATGTCTGCCAGCGACAGACCTATCATGATCAAGAAGGTCAAGAAGGTGATGGCCGGCGGCCACCACGGCGGCGCCTGGAAGGTCGCCTACGCCGACTTCGTGACCGCGATGATGGCCTTCTTCCTGCTGATGTGGCTGATCAACACCACCAGTCCGGAGCAGAAACGCGGCATCGCCGACTATTTCGCCCCCGCCAGCGTCTCCCAATCCACCTCGGGCTCCGGCGGCATCCTCGCCGGCACGGCGCTTGGCCAAGATGGCGCCAAGGCGAACGGTTCGCAGGCGACCATCGAACAGATGGCGCCGCCCGCCCCGCCGTCCACCCGCGACAACGGCCAGAGCAGCAAGGGCGGCGGCGCCGCCAACCTCGACACCGCCAGCGACCAAGCCCTGCGCGAAGCGCTGGACAAGCGCGATGACGCCGCCTTCCAAAGCGCGGCCCAGTCCCTGCGCCAGGCGATGCAGGACATGCCGGAACTGGCGGAGCTGTCGAAGCAAATCCTGATCGACCAGACGCCGGAAGGCCTGCGCATCCAGCTGGTCGACCAGGAAGGCCGCTCGATGTTCGACGCCGGCTCGACCAAGCCGAACGATCGCGCCCGCATCCTGCTGCAGGCCGTGGGTAAGATCGTTCAGAAGCTGCCCAACCGCATCACCATCTCTGGCCATACCAGCGCCAACGCCAACGGCTCGAAATCGCCGAGCGACTGGCAGCTGTCCGCCGCCCGGGCGGACGCCTCGCGGCAGCTCATGGAAAGCGCAGGCGTCGACCCGGACCGAATCTATCAGGTCGCCGGCAAGGCCGCCTCGGACCCGCTGTTCCCGGATGACCCGACCCTGCCTGGAAATCGGCGGATCGCGATCGTTCTGCTGCGCGACAAGCCGGTTTTGCCGCCTGATCATCAACCCTAGGCCAGCGCGTCAACACGGCCCTTGCGGGATGGCGACGCTTTTGTCCTAATCGGTTCGTAGAGTTCATTTCGACGCGGTCCCGTGACCCACCACTTCGCGACACGACAGCTGCGGTTCTTCCTGACGGCCGCCTCGCCCTGCCCCTACCTGCCGGGGCGCGAGGAGCGGAAGGTGTTCGCACACCTGCCTTTGACCGATGGCGCGTCGGTGAACGACGCCCTGACCCAGATCGGCTTTCGCCGCTCCCAGAACATCGCCTATCGGCCAGCCTGCGAGATGTGCGACGCCTGTGTCTCCGCGCGCATCCCCACCACCCAATACCCCTATTCCAGGTCGGAGCGCCGGGTGCTGGACCGCAACGACGACCTGTCGCGCCATCTGGTCGAGGCCGAGGCGACCATGGAGCAGTTCGAGCTCTTACGGCGCTATCTGCTGGCCCGGCACGCCGAGGGCGGCATGGCCGACATGACCTGGCCCGACTATGTGGCCATGGTCGAGGACACCACCGCCCGCACCCACCTGGTGGAGTTCCGCGCGCCGTCCGACGACCGGGGACCGGGCGACCTGGTGGCCTGCGTGCTGGTGGACCTGCTCGGCGACGGCCTGTCGCTGGTCTATAGCTTCTATGACCCGGCCATGGCCAAGCGCAGCCTGGGATCCTTCATCATCCTGGACCACGTGGAGCAGGCGCAGCTGGCGGAACTGCCCTACGTCTACCTGGGCTATTGGGTCGCTGGCAGCCAGAAGATGGCCTACAAGGCCCGCTTCAACCCGGTCGAAGTCCTGCGCCCCGGCGGCTGGGTCCCGATGAGCAAGCGCGACCGTGAACGGGTCTGGACCCGCAAGGCTACGCCCTAAAGTCAGACTCTACAGACCCGCAACGGCTTTCCCCGCTTTGCGGCGTCCAGCTTGGCCAGTAAGCTGGGCCGAATATCCAAGGGGGATTCCATGCATTACGCCCGCATCACCGCGGCCATGACGGCCATCGCGCTTTGCCTGACGCCGGTCGCGCCGGCGTTTGCGGCGACCGCCTCGCTCAGCGTCGCCGAGAGCCCGGCCGCCGAAGGCTTCGACGCCGAACGGCTGAAGCGGCTGGACGACTATATGGCCAGCGTGGTGGCCGAGGGCCGCGTCGCCGGCATGACCACATTGCTCGCCCGCCACGGCAAGATCGTCGAGTTCAACACCTACGGCAAAGCCAGCCTCGCCACCGGCGCGCCTATGAACAAGGACGCGATCTTCCGCATCTATTCCATGTCGAAGCCGCTGACCGGCGTCGGCATGATGATCCTGTTCGAGGAAGGCAAATGGCGGCTGGACGATCCGGTCACCCGCTATGTCCCCGAGTTCAAGAACCTCAAGGTCATGACCGGCGTCGATAAGGACGGCAACATCACCGTCGAGGAGATGAAACGCCCGCCGACCATGCGCGAAATCATGAGCCACACCGCCGGCTTCGGCTATGGCCTGGGCGACACCCATCCGGTCGACAAGCTCTATCGCAGCAAGCAGGTGCTGGGCTCGCATGGCCTGCAGCAGATGATCGACCGCACCGCCACCATCCCGCTGATGTACCAGCCGGGAACCGACTGGTCCTATTCCAGCGCCGTCGATATCCAGGGCTACATCATCGAGAAACTGTCCGGCCAGACCCTGGGCCAGTTCCTCGACGAGCATGTCTTCAAGCCGCTGAAGATGAATGACACCGGCTTCTATACCCGCCCCGGCGCCGGAGGCCGCCTGGCGGCCGTCTATGTGGGTGACAAGACCGGCAAGATCGTGTCGGCGGACGCGCTGTTCGGCGCCAAGATGCCCGACTACACCCAGCCCCCGGCGATGGAATCCGGCGGCGGCGGACTGGTCTCGACCACCATCGACTATGCCCGCTTCTGCCAGATGATCCTGAACAAGGGCGAGCTGGACGGGGTGCGCATCCTGGCCCCCTCCTCCATCGAGCTGATGGACACCAATGTCGTTCCGCACAGCGTGCTGATCAACACCAATGGCACCGCCGGCGTCCGCTTCAACGAGGCGGTGGGCTTCGGCCTGGACTTCATGGTGGTCAAGGACCCGCGCGCGGCCGGCCTGACCGAAGGCAAGGACACCATGAGCTGGGGCGGCGCGGCCGGCACCTGGTTCTGGATCGACCCCACCAACGACATCCTGTTCGTCGGCATGATCCAGCGGATGGGTGGGACGGGTGGGGATGATTTGGGCAATCAGGCGCGAACGCTGACCTATCAGGCGTTGGTGCATCCGGAGAAGTAAGCCGGTTCCAAACCTTCCCCGCGTGTCGGGGAAGGTTGCCCACCGACGGCAAGGCTATCCGGTGAAACACGGGCGCCGGCAGGATTCGGTTCGCGTGACCGTTCCCCGTTGCGCCGCATGTCGCGATCGAAGCCATTTTGCCGGCCTTCTCATCGTCGCGGGCTTCATTGGCGGGGGCGGGTGGACTGCTGTTTCCAATGAACCAATGGACCTGGCTGGTCGGCGCCTTTGTCGGGATTCTGAGCGTGGCGTTCGACGATATTCTCTACGAGCAGCGGGCCAGCTAGCGCCTGGTTACATCCTATCCGCCACTGCGGCGCCCGCACGCCGACGGTTGGTCCGAGCCGAACTAGGCGACGGCGCGGCGGCGCTGAGCGGGATTAGGCCGCAAAGCTAGGCTATCTGGCCCGCGCACGAGTAACGGACACAGTCGATGAACTAGCGGTTGCGTGAAGTGGTCCGATCCACTCACATTAGTAGCAAGCATAGCATTGAGGCATGCCCGTTCGTCACTAGACCAGAGCTTGCCTACAAGAGGGGCCTACGATGCGGATCGCGCGATGGGAATTATGGCTGTGCCTCGCATTGTTATCAGGCTCCACCATGGCGCGCGCAGCTGAAGAAGTTGTCGCCCCGCCTCAAGCTCCAGATCCAGTAGAACGTATCGTTCAAAGCTACGGCCTCGATGCGAAGCAGGAAGCAGCCTATCGGGTCTATCTGGCGGCGGTCGCCAATCGACGACCGAAACAGCCAGCTCTGACGGAAGATCAGATTCGCGCGATGTCCCTGCCCGACCGCACGGAGCTGATTGCCAATCGCATGGCCGAATATGCAGAGGCGAATCGCGCCAACGCCGCAGACTTGAGGCGCCTTTACGGTGTGCTCACGGCGAGCCAGCGTCAAAGCTTCGACTCTGCAAGCCTTTCGCCACCAGGAAAGCTTGGGCTGGAGGCTGGCCCCAATGAGCCGCCTGTTCGATCGATAGCCGACGTCAGCCTGCCGGCGCACACAAATCCGGACTGGCTGATCAAACCGGGGCCAAATGACTTGCAACGCGTATACCCCTATCGCGCCTGGAAACTCGACATAACCGGCCAAGCGACGATGCAGTGCGACGTGGACGATGAAGGCTTTCTGTTCGATTGCACGATCATCAGCGAGAGCCCGAAGGAGATGGGGTTCGGAAACGCCGCCCTTGAAGTGTCTGCCTATATGCGAATGAAGCCTGCTACGAGTTACGGCGTGCCCGTATCGTCGAGCATAGTCGTTCCCGTGAGCTTCGCGCCTTCGAAGTAGCAGGCGCCTACTTCGGCCTGAACCGCTTGCTGGTCGGGAAGCCTCTGGGGGCGATCTTACCGGAGGCGGCGCGTTTGCCGAGCCAGTCTTTCCACTCGAGCCACACGCGGGTGCGGCCGGCGTTGTCGATCCAGGCGGCGTTGTCTTCGGCCTTAAAGGTCGTCGCGTCGCGAAGGCCGCCTTCGCGGTAGCTTTGGAGCTTGACGCCCTTGCCGCGCGGCATTTCGGGCAGCTCATCCAGCGGGAAGATCAGGATCTTGCCGTTGTCGCCGATCACCGCCAAGTGGTCGCCGGTTGCTTCCAGGCAGATCAGCGCCTCGCCGTTCAGCACCTGCTTGCCGGCGCGGCGGAAGGAGATGGCTTCTTCCTCCGGCATGACGAAGCCATAGCCGGCCTTTGAGGCCAGGATGCGTTTGCGTCCAGGCTTGTGCGCGAAGACGTCGATGATGCCGACCTTGTCGTCCAGATCGAGCATCAGCCGCAGCGGCTCGCCATGGCCCCGCGCGGATGGAAGCTTGTCACAGGCCAGGGTGAAGAACCTGCCATCGGACGCGAAGA
>Ga0302314_10010228_pt1 | contig 16441 bp, 16 predicted proteins | sample III_Palsa_N2_3_FD_200533 | JGI IMG/M metagenome (GOLD analysis project Ga0302314, IMG submission 200533) | Peat permafrost microbial communities from Stordalen Mire near Abisko, Sweden - III_Palsa_N2_3 | ecosystem: Environmental > Terrestrial > Soil > Palsa > Peat permafrost | place: Sweden... | reverse complement strand
CGCGGGCGGCGTCCAGGCGGGCGGACAGGGCCGCGCGCGCCTCGCGGGCCTGGCCGGCGGCGGCCTCGGCTGCGCGAGCGGCGCGTTCGGCGCTTGAGCGTTCGGCCTCGCCTGTGCTCAAGGCGTCCGACGCCTTGGCCTGACGCGCCTGGGCTGTGGTCAACTCATCCAACAGGCCGGAGCGGCGCTGCTCGATCTGGTCGGGGGCATCGCGCGCGGCGGTCAGTTCCGCCTCGATCCGCGTCCGGTCGGCTTCCAGCGTCGCGGAGCGTTCGGCGCCGGCCTGCGAACGCCTCGCCCAATCGCCGATGTCGCGGCGCAGCGAGTCGAGGCGGCCGGTGCGCAGGGCGACTTCGCGCTTTTCGATGTCCAGCGCCGCGCGGGCGGCGGCGGCGGCTTCGCGGACGGCGGCGGAGGCTTCGCGAGCCCCGGTCAGGACGCCATCGTCGACCGGGGCGGCGTCGAGCGCCTCAGCGGCCGCCTTGACGGCCGTCAGCGCCGCGTCAGCCTCGCGCCATTCGGCTTCGAACCGGGCGATGGTTTCGTCCAACGACTGGGCGCGGGCGTCGCGGCGGGCGATTTCGCGGGCGTGGCTCTCGACTTCGTCGCGCGCGGCGCCGAGGGTGCGTTCAGCGGCTTCCGGCGCGCGGCGGGCGGTGCGCAACGCCTCTTCGGCGGCGCGAAGAGCTTGACCTGCTGCGGTGTGGGTCTGGCCTGCCTGAGCGGCGGCGGGGCTGAGACGTTCGATCTCGGCCTCGATCTCGGCCAGGCGGCGGCGCTGCTCAAGGCGGATCGCCGCCGGCCGCTGGGCGTCGGCGCGGACGACGAAGCCGTCCCAACGCCACAGGTCCCCCCGTTTCGACACCAGCCGCGCCCCGGCAGGCAGGGTTGCGGCCAGACGCGCGCCGTCGGCGGCGTCGACCACCGCAGTGAAGGCCAGCCGCGCCGCCAGCTGCGGCGGCGCCTTGATCAGCGGGGCAAGCGGGGTCGCGCCCTTGGGCCATGTGGGCTGGGCGGCCGGATCGCGGCCGGCCCAGTGGGACGGCGCCTTGGCGTCCAGCGCCGCATTCAGGTCATCGCCCAGGGCGGCGGCCAAGGCGGCCTCATAGCCGGCCGCCGGCGAAACCTGGTCAAGGGCGGGCGCGAAGCCCGCCTTGGTGGTGGGCGCGGTCAGTTGCGCCAAGCCCCGCGCCTCGGTTTTCAGCCGGCCAAGCTGGTCTTCGGTTTCGCGCATGGTCTTGCGCGCCTCGGCCTCGGCGGTCGCGGCGGCGGCCTGATCAGCCTCGGCCCTGGTCAGGGTCTCGCGGGCCTCGCGCAAGGCCTTCAGCGCCGCGTCGAACCGGGCCTGCGCTTCGGCCACGCGGGGATCGACCGTGTCGCCCAGGGCGGCGCGGTCGACCTTGGCGGCGTCCAGCGCGCGGGCGTTGCGGCCAAGCCGGGTCTGGGCCTCGGTGACGCGGGCCTCGGCGGCGCGGCGTTCGGCGTCCTGGGCCGCCAGTTCGCCGGCCAAACGTTCGACCTCGGCCTCGGCGGCGGCGCGAGCCGTATCGGCGGCGCGGGACGCCTCGATCAGCGCCGGCAACCGCTCGGGGGCGTCCTTGGTCTGCTGTTCGACGTCCGCCAGATCGGTGTTCAGGCGCTCCAGCGCGGCCTTGGCGTCATCGACGATATGCAGTTCGCGTTCGCGGTCGGCGGTGACGCGCACGCGCTCGGCGGTGAGCCGCTCGACCTGTTCGGTTGCCTGGGCGGCCTCGCGCTCCAGCCGATCATTCTCGATGGCCAGGCGATGCAGCACGGCGCCGGCGACCTGGGCTTCTTCGCGCAGGGGGCCGATCGCCTCCTCGGCCTGGGCGGCGGCGACGGTGCGGGCGGCGACCTCGCGGGCGGTCTCCTCGACCAGGCGCGCGGCCTTGTCGGCTTCGGCCTCGACCGCCTCCAGGGTGTCGCGGGCATCGGCCCAGCGGGCGAACAGCAGGGCCGATTGCAGGCTGCGGATCTCGGCGGAGAGGCGTTTGTACTTCTCCGCCTGCCGCGCCTCGCGCTTCAGCCGGCCCAACGCCGAGTCGAGCTCGCCAGCCACGTCGTCCAGCCGGGCCATGTTGGTTTCAGCCGCGCGCAGCCGCAGCTCCGCCTCGTGGCGTCGGCCGTGCAGGCCGGAGACGCCGCCGGCCTCCTCCAGGATCATCCGCCGGTTCTGCGGCTTGGCGCCGATCAGCTCATTGATCTGGCCCTGCCGCACCAGGGCCGGGGAATTGGCGCCGGTGGAGGCGTCGGCGAACAGCAGCTGGACGTCGCGGGCGCGCACCTCGCGGCCGTTGATGCGATAGGTCGACCCCTCCCCCCGATCGATGCGGCGCACCACCTCCAGCACCGGATCGTTGGCCCAGGCCGCCGGAGCGGTGCGGCTGGCGTTGTCGATGGTCAGCGCCACCTCGGCATGGTTGCGCGAGGGACGGGCGCCCGAGCCGGCGAAGATCACGTCGTCCATGCCGCCAGCCCGCATGGCCTTGGCGGAGTTGGCGCCCATGACCCAGCGCAATGCTTCCAGCAGATTGGATTTGCCGCAGCCGTTCGGCCCGACCACGCCGGTCAGGCCAGGCTCGATGCGGAATTCCTGGCCCTCGACAAAGGACTTGAAGCCCGAAAGGCGAAGCCGCTGGAAGTGCACCGTTCGGTCTGACTTTCGTCTTTAGAGGGCGGGCCTAGTGGGCGGAGGCGATCGCAGCGTCCAGATCGCTCAGCGGGTGATAGCCGGGGGTGAGCGCTGTGCCGTTGACCACGAAGGTGGGCGTGGAGTCGATGTGATCGTTGACCGCATGGTCCTGCGCCCGCTGGTTCAGGGCGGTCAGGGCCGCGTCATTGTTGATGCAGGCGTTGAACTGGTCCTCGCTCAGGCCCACCGACTTGGCGACATTGAGCAGGCCGGTATGGGCGTCGACCTTGCCGCCATAGATGTCCGGCTGGACGTGGAAGATGGCGTCGGTGACGGCGAAATACTTGTCCTTGCCGGCGCAGCGCGCGAGCAGGAAGCCGGAGGCGCCGAGGTTCACCTCCTCCGAGCCGCCCACCAGCATCTCGCGGAAGACGTAGTGGATCTTGTTGGTGTCGATGTATTTGGCCTTGAAGGCCGGGAAGACGTCAGTGTCCCAACGGCCGCAGACCGGGCAGCCGACCGAGGCGTATTCAATCACCGTAATCTTAGAGTCGGGGTTGCCCAGGCTCATGTCGTCGGTGGTCAGCGGGCCGCCGGCCTTGTGGCAGGCGGCGAGACTCAGGGTCAGCAAAGCCGCGACGATCAGGCGGCTGGCAATGGATCGCATCGGTCTTCCTGGCTCCTGGTCAGATGGTCCGCCCGCTAAGCGGGAGAGTTAAGCGCGATTCTCGGGTCCGAGTCCGGTTGGGCGCGCGTCGAGCGTCGTGTCGGATGAGCAGGGCAAACCCGCTCCCCGTCTTCTTGTCAACGATCGGAGGCGGAACCGTGGCGCCGGATCACCTCGCGGCCCAGGCGCAACAGGGCCGATTTCAGCTTGTCGTTCTCGGCTCGGGCCACACCGGCCTGCAATTCGGCCTCGGCGGCGGCGTCCAGCGGTTGGGCGCGGCGGCGGCGGGCCAGGGCGGCCTGAGCCGCGCCCTTGGCCGCGGCGGGGCGGCGGATGACGCCCTGGACCACGCGCAGCTTGGCCACCGCGCCCTGCCCCAGCACCAGGTTCACCCGCGCCAGGATTTCCGGCGCCTGGGTCTGGATCAGCACGGCCGCGGGGCCATCGACCTTCAGCTCCAGCACCCCGCCTGCGCCGTTTCGGGGTTTGGAGAGTTTGGAAGGTTCGGTGTGCGCCGCGAGGGGCTCGCCGACGATCTCGCGCCAGCGGGCGAGCAGAGGTCCGGTTCCGGCGCCGTATTTCTCGTCCAGCGCCTTGATCAGCCCCTGCAGAGACCGGCCCGCCACCGGCGGAGGACGCGGCGTACGGCGCGTTCGCTTGACCGCCAGAATGCGGAGCGCGTCTTCAGCCGAGGGAAGCTGGCGGGGCATGGGGGGAGGATAGCGCCAAAGTTCACCACCGATAAGCAGTTCCGCATCATAGAGTGGGGCCTCGGAGCGGACATCCATGCCATCAACAAAACCCGTCATCGTCACCGGCGCCGCCGGCTTCATCGGGCGGGCGACCGCCGAGCGGTTGCTGGATCGCGGCGAGACGGTGATCGGGGTCGATAATTTCAACGCCTATTACGAGCCGGCGCTGAAGACCGACCGCGCCGCGACCCTGGAGGGCCGCGACGGCTTCCGGATGGTGCGGATGGACGTGGCGGACAAGGACGCCTTCGCCGCCCTGGTGCGGGACAGCGGCGCGGTGCGGATCGTGCATCTGGCCGCCCAGGCCGGCGTCCGCTACTCGATCGAACAGCCCTTCGCCTATGAGCACGCCAACCTGCTCGGCCATCTGTCGGTGCTCGAGGCCTGCCGCCACGCCGAGGGTTTCGAGCATCTGGTCTATGCGTCGTCGAGTTCGGTCTATGGCGAGCGGCCGTTGGCGGGGGCGTTCAAGGAGACCGAGGCGGCGGAGACACCGTCATCCCTGTACGCGGCGACCAAGCGCGCCAACGAGCTGATGAGCGCCTCCTATTCGCACCTCTACAAAATGTCCCAGTCAGGCCTGCGGTTCTTTACCGTCTATGGGCCGTGGGGGCGGCCGGACATGGCCTATTTCTCCTTCACCCAGAAGATATTGGCCGGTCAGCCGATCGAGGTGTTCGGGATGGGCAAGATGGCGCGGGACTTCACCTTCATCGACGACATCGTCACCGGCGTGGTCGCTGCGCTGGATCATCCGTCCACGGATGGCGGCCATCGCGTCTTCAATATCGGCGCGGGCCGGCCCGTGGGCCTGATGGACATGATCGCGGTGCTGGAGGGCGCGCTGGGCGCCGAGGCGGTCAAGCAGATGCGGCCGATGCAGCCGGGCGACGTCACCGCCACCCATGCCGATATTTCGAAGCTGGCGGCGCTCACCGGCTATGCGCCGAAGACCATGATCGAAGAGGGTCTGCCTCGGTTCGTCGAGTGGTACCGGGCGCGTTACGCCTGACCGCTATTGATTGGCCGCGCTTGACGAGGCCGCCGCGCCGCTGGCCGGAGGGCTGACCGCGTCGGCGGCGTCCTGAGCCTTTTGCTGCAGTTCCGCGCCCGACATCTCGCTGGATGGGGCCGTGGTTTCGACCTGAGCGGCCGCGACGCCATTGTCGGCGGTCGCCTTGCGTTCGGGATGGCAGGCGCTCGCGCCCAGGGCGACAGCGGCCAACAGGCCCAAGCCGATCAAAGGGGTCTTCATCGCATTCGCCTCGGTCTGATAGACACGCTTTCCAAAAGCGCGAGGCTGGCGAGAGTTCCCTACGGGCCGGTATGCGCCGCGGGTCGGCCGCGAAACATAAGCTGTCGCTTAAATAAAGCTTCGCAGGAGTTCGCGGGCGCCCTCGGCCAGTTCGGGGCGGTTCAAGGCGAAGGCGATGTTGGCGCGCAGCAGCCCCAGCTTATCGCCGCAGTCGTAGGTGGTTCCGTCGTATTCCAGGGCATGAAACGCCTGGGACGCCATTAGCTTGACCATGGCGTCGGTCAGCTGGATCTCGCCGCCCGCGCCCTTTTCGTGCGCTGCTAATGCCGCGAAGATTTCCGGCTGAAGAATGTAGCGGCCGCTGATGAACAGGTTGGACGGCTCGGTCCCCGGCGGCGGCTTTTCGACCATGCCGGTCATCTTGCCAACGCGGCCGTCGCGCTCGGACAGGGCGACGATGCCGTACTTGTGCGCCTCGCCTTCCGGCGCCGGTTCGACGACGATGACATTGCCGCCCACCTGCTCATAGGCCTGCACCGCCTGCACCAAGGCCGGCGGGGTCGCATCCATCAGCATGTCGGGCAGCATGACCGCGAAGGGTTCGTCACCGATCAGGTCGCGGGCGCACCATACTGCATGGCCCAGACCTAAAGGCTGCATTTGCCGCACGAAGCTCATCTCGCCCGGCTTGCCGAGTTCGCCGGCCATCTCGGCCATCAGCTCGGTCTTGCCCTTGGCCGCCAGCTGGGTTTCCAGCTCGACGTTGTGGTCGAAATAATCCTCGATCGCCCCCTGGCCGCGGCCGACGATGAAGATCAGATGCTCGATGCCGGCGGCGCGGGCTTCGGCCACCACATAGGACAGGATCGGCCGATCGACCACGTTGAGCATATTCTTCGGCGTGGTCTTGGCGGCGGGCAGCACGCGGGTGCCCAGACCGGCCACGGGCAGGACGGCTTTGCGGATAGGCTTCATGAAGTCCTCAACATGGGTTCTAACCCACTAGCCGAGGACGCCGCCCCGCGCCAGCACGGCGTTAATGGCGCCGGCCCAATAGGGGCCTATGCCGCGGCGGAAGCCGACGCGGCTTCGCCAGCGCCGGTTTCTTCGAGCGCCGCGCTCATGGCCGCGAGCAGCTTTTCCGGCTTGATGGGCTTTTCCACCACGCTGTGCATGCCGGTGGCCAGATAGGTCTTGGCGTCTTCCGGATCAGCGTTGGCGGTCAGGGCGATAATCGGCACCTGGCCGGCGCGGCCCGGCAGGGCGCGAATGGCCCGCGCGGCCTCTACGCCGTCCATACGCGGCATCCGGATATCCATCAGGATCAGATCGAAGCGGCCGGTGCGGGCGGCATCCACCGCCTCAAGGCCGTCTTCAACGGACTCCGAGGAACAGTCGAACATTTCGCACAGGGCCTCGGCCACCATGCGGTTGGTGGCGTTGTCATCGACCACGAGCACATGGGCGGCGCGGCCGACATTGCCGCCGGCGCCCGCTTCAGCAGCCTTCTCGACCACCTCCGGAACCGTCAGTTCGAACACCACGGAGGCCCCGGCGCCCACGTTCCGCTCGGCGCGGATGCGGCCCTGCATCTGATCAACGACCCGGCGGCAGATGGCCAGGCCCAGGCCGGCGTTGGCGGGATCGATCCGCTGGGTGCTGAGATCGCCCTCGAAGGCGCTGACCAGCCGTCCGCTCGCCAGACCGCCGCCGGTGTCCCGGACGCGGGCGGTCAGGCGCAGATTGTCTCCATCGCGCACCGCCTGCAGGCTCGCCTCCACGGCGCCCCTGCGGTTCAAGGTGAGGGCCGCCTCGATCAGGCGATCGAAGACCTGCTGTACGCGGGCGGGATCGAAATTCGCGCAAAGATTGGGCTCGCCGTCGTAGGCCACCAGCACGGTCACGCCGCCCTTGGGCGCGACGCCTTGCCATTGCGACTGCACCGCGTCCATCAGGTCGCGAAGCACAACCGGCTTAGCCGCCATGTCGAGCGGCTTGAAGTCGCCCTGCGACAGTTCCAGCGCGTCATTCAACGCCCGCAGCGTCGCCTGGGCGGACTCGGTGATGGTCCGCACATAGGCTTGGGAATCCACCGACAGCGGCTGGCGCTGCAGCAGTTCGGACACCGCCAGAACGCCGTTGAGCGGCGTGCGCATCTCGCGGCTGATCAATTCGAGGAACTTGAGCTGCTGGACGTCGGCCGAGCCGGCGACCCGGTTGACCATCAGCGTCCGCGCCGACACCACGCCGTGATAGACGCCGTTCTCGGCCGCCACCACGCCTGGCAGAGGATCGCGATGCCCAAGGACCATCGCCTTGGCCGCCTCCACGGTCATGTCGACGTCGACCACGAAGGCCGGGCTCATGATGTCGCGCGCCGGGCGCGACAGGTCTTCAATACGGATGGAGCCGCGCGCGATCACGCCGAGCGTCTTGCCCGCGTCGACAACGGCGAGAAGATCGCAGCCAGGCGCGTTCAAGAAACGGTCCTGCACCCCCGAGCACGGGCTCGTGGGCGGGATCGGGTCGACGCCATCAAGCAAACTGTGGAGGGTGATCATACGGCTACTACGTTAGTGAAGCCTCATATTGCACTTCTAAAATTTCAAACTCGTTAAGGCGCAAGCCATTGCGGTATTGTGGGAAATGACGACTTTAAGAACCACGTTATTTATCGTTTAATCATGTTTAGACTTGGCCGTTAGAGCATTCGACGCCTCCCCTGCCCGGCTGAGTTCCGGCGCGGCGGGCGACCGCTCTTTCCGCTGGCGCCCGTGTTCGTGTACTGACGAGCGCCTGTCCCATTTCCGTCCAATCCTGTTTGGTTACCTGCCCGCCACCATGGCCAATCGCCTCGCCAAATCCCTCGCCTGCTCCCGCCGCTCGAGCTCACGGTCGTGAGCTATGCCGTCAAGGAGATATTCCTGACCCTCCAGGGCGAGGGCGGCCAGGCCGGGCGGGCGGCTGTGTTCTGCCGCTTTGCCGGATGTAACCTGTGGAGCGGCCGCGAGCAGGATCGCGCCGACGCGGTCTGCAGCTTCTGCGACACCGACTTCGTTGGCATGGATGGGGTGAACGGCGGCCGGTTCGATACCGCGCGGGCCTTGGTCGAAGCCGTGCTGGCGCAATGGACCGGCCCCGCAACCGACCGCCTGGTGGTTTGCACCGGCGGCGAGCCGCTGCTGCAGCTCGATGCGCCTCTGATCGACGCCTTCCACGCCGCCGGCTTCTCGATCGCCGTGGAAACCAATGGCACCATCGCCGCGCCGGAAGGGATCGACTGGATCTGCGTCAGCCCCAAGGCGGATGCGCCGCTGGCCCAGAAGACGGGGCAGGAGCTGAAGCTGGTTTACCCTCAGGCCGGGGTCGATCCGGCGCGGTTCGAGGCCTTGGGCTTCGAGCGCTTTTTCCTGCAGCCGATGGACAGTCCCACGCGGACGGAAAACACCCAGGCGGCCATCGCCTATTGCCTTGCCCACCCCCGCTGGCGTTTAAGCACGCAAACCCACAAATATCTGGGCATTCCCTGATCGGGGCCGCCCGCGCCTTCCCTTCGCCGACTCTGTTCAAACATGACCGACGCCACATTCGAGATCACCAAGGCCGCGACCTTCGACGCGGCCCACTACCTGGAGGCCGGCTCGGCCGATAACCCCTATCGACGCCTGCACGGCCATTCGTTCCGGGTCGAGGCCAGCGTGCGCGGACCCGCGGGCGTGGTCGGATGGGTGGCCGATCTGGCGGAGCTGGACGCCGCCCTGCGCGCGGTGGCGGATGACCTCGATCACGGCCTGCTCAATGAAAAGCCCGGTCTTGAAACGCCGACGCTGGAAAGCCTGTGCCTGTATTTCGCCGAGCGGCTGAAGCCGCGCTTCGCGGGCCTGTCCCGGGTGGTCGTCTCGCGCCCGACGTTGCATGAGAGCTGCGCGCTGAGTTTGTGAGGGCGCCGGCCCTAGGTCGGCGGCGCGTCGGTCGTGCGGCGGTAGGGGCCGGCGTAGTTGGCGTCGGCCTTGCGGCGGCGGTCGGGGCCAAAATAGGTGTTGGTGCGCACGAAGGGGCGCGGACTGTCGACCACGCGGCCGATCCGTTCCAGCACGCCCTTGGCCGTCACCGGCTTGGACAGGAACTCCGTAACGCCGACATCGCGCGCTTCGTTGACCCGCTTATGGGTCGAGTGGCCGGTAATCATGATCACCGGGGCCATCGGGTTGGGGCTGTCCGCCGAATTGCGCAGCAGACGGACGAAGTCGATGCCGTCCAAGGGCTGCATCGCCAGGTCGGTCATGATGATGTCGATCTGATTGGTGCGCATGAGCTGCAGACCCTCGGCGCCGTCGTTGGCCTCGAACACCTGCCGCACGCCGATGGCGCGCAGAATCTCCGACAGGAGCACGCGCATGTGGTGGTTATCATCCACCAACAGGATTTTCAGCAGTTCGAAACGCAAATCCTGCCCGCCGTTGAGTTGGTCAGCCCTACCAAGACTCGGGATCGTTCATCGAACACAATTCGCCCAAAGCCAGGGCCGCATTACGAAGCTGTAACACTCCGGTCAAGTCGAAAGGCGACCCAGTCAGTCGATCGTATTCGTCGATTATGCCACTGAATCTTGAACACTTCCGAAATGCACGCCTGCTCGGTTGGTTTCGCCGACTTGGCCGCGATGGCGCAGAAAGGCGTCGGCGAGCACGCAGGCCATCATCGCCTCGACCACCGGGGCGCCGCGAATGCCGACGCAGGGATCGTGGCGGCCCTTGGTGCGCAGCTCGATCTCGGCGCCAGCCTCGTTGATCGACCGGCGCGGCGTGAGGATCGACGAGGTGGGCTTGAACGCCACGCGCGCCACAATGGGCTGGCCGGTGGAGATGCCGCCGAGGACGCCGCCGGCGTGGTTGGACAGGAACATCGGGCCGTCGTTGCCCAGCCGCATCTCGTCGGCGTTTTCCTCGCCGGTGAGCGAGGCCGCGCCGAAACCCTCGCCGATCTCGACCCCCTTGGCGGCGTTGATCGACATGAGCGCGGCGGCGATCTCGGCGTCCAGCTTGGCATAGATGGGCGCGCCCCAGCCGGCGGGCGCGCCGGTCGCCTCGACCTCGACGATGGCGCCGGTGGACGAGCCGGCCTTGCGCACCGCCTCCAGGTGGGCCTCCCAGGGCTCGACCATGGCCGCGTCGGGCGACCAGAAGGGATTGCGCTCGACCTCGTCCCAGTCCCAGCGGGAACGGTCGATGGCGTGCGGGCCGATCTGGACCAGGGCGGCGCGGATCTGGACGCCAGGGCCCAGCACCTTGCGGGCGACAGCGCCGGCGGCGACCCGCGCGGCGGTCTCCCGCGCCGAGGCCCGCCCGCCGCCGCGATAGTCGCGCACGCCATATTTGGCGAAATAGGCGTAGTCGGCGTGGCCTGGCCGGAAGGCCTGGGCGATCTCGCCATAGTCTTTCGAGCGCTGGTCGACGTTTTCGATCATCAGCGAGATCGGCGTGCCGGTGGTGACCGGGCCGCCCGTGCGTTCATCCTCGAATACGCCGGACAGGATGCGCACGGCGTCCGGCTCCTGCCGCTGGGTCACGAACTTGCCGGCGCCGGGGCGGCGTCGATCCAGCCAGACCTGGATGTCCTCCGGCGTCAGCGTCAGCCCCGGCGGGCAGCCGTCGACCACGCAGCCGAGCGCCGGCCCATGGCTCTCGCCCCAGGTGGTCACGCGAAACAGATGGCCGAACGTGTTGTGCGACATGGGCGGTCTTCTAGCGGAACAGGACGGCTTGGGACAGGCTCAGGCGGCCCACATGGCGCTGAAACGGCGCAGTTTCGCCTCGGCCCGCCGTTCCGCCTCGGGCGTCAGCATGGGCGTCAGGCGCACATAGAGGTCGCCCTGGGGATAGCGGCCCCGTGGGGGCAGGCCGAGCCCACGCGCACGCGCAAGGCCCGTGGCGCCCTCCTCCGCCGACACCCAGATTCCCTGCGGCCCGTTGGGCGTCTCCACGACGAGTCGCCCGCCCAGGGTCCGCAGCGACTCCGGCGCCTCGGCGGTGACGCAGAGGTGATCGCCCAGAACGGCCAGGCCGCCTTCCCCGACAATGTTCACGACCATGGGCTGGCCTTCCACGGACAGGGCCTCGCCCTCACGAAGGCCGGCGGGCAGGTGGACGGAGACCCGGCGGCCCTCGGCCAGATCGACCGACCGCCAGCCGCCCAGCATCGCCTCGGCCGGGGTGATCGACAGGCGGCGAGGCGCGACCCGAGCCGGCGGCGCCGTCTTGGGCCGAAGCGTGCGGTAGGCTTCGATGATCAGGCGCAGCCGCTCGCCGTCGCCGCCGTGATGGTCGGGATGAGCGCGCTTGGCCGCGTCGCGAAACGCCGTGCGCACCGCCTCGGCGCTCGCTTCGTCAGAGACGCCCAGCACGCGCAGGGCGTCCGCCGTCGTCATGGAGGTCCATCCCAGGCTCATGCGGCCAAGGTTGGGCGACCTGGAGTCAATGGGCGGTTAAAGACCTACCTCCCCCGCGCAGCGGCGGGAGGGGGACCGCTCGCCGAGCCCGAAGGGCGTAGAGCGAGGGGTGGAGGGGGCGAGCCAAGTCAGCGGACCTCTCGGCGCGGTGACGGATTGCTGAGGTCGAGGTTTGTGGATTGGGCTCGCCCCCTCCACCATCCGCTCTTCGCTGCGCTCGGCGGATGGTCCCCCTCCCGCCGCTGCGCGGGGGAGGTAGGCGCGGGGGCCGCGCCTTACGAAAACCCGATCCAGCGGCCGGACAGGGCGACGGTGAACCAGAGCGCCATGACAACGCCGGCGGCGGTGCGGGCGCGCACGCCGGTGTCGCCTTTGCGCACGATCGGATTGAATACAAAATAGGTGAACAGCAGCGCCAGGACCAGCGAGACCATCTTGATCAGGAAGGCCTCCCGGTCGATCAGCTTGACCGGCTCGGAGGCGCCCAGGAGCAGTCCGGTGATCAGGATGGCGACCACCGCCGTCGTCATATAGGGCCGGGTGCTGACCTCGATCTCCTTAGGCGTGGGCGTCTTGAGGCCGACGCCGAAGACGCCCAGGGCGGTCATCAGCACCGCGCCGCCCAGAACCGCCAAGCACAGCAGATGGATGACCTCGATGGCCGGAAACAGCCAGGTGGACTCGCGGATCGTCTGCCCAACCGGGCTGCCCTCGATCCCTTGGGCGATGTGAAAGAGGCTCATGATCTCAGGTATCCGCGGGGACGGCTTTGCAGTCTTCGATCTGCTGGATGAAGGGCGACTGGTTCTGGTCGCAGTCGGTCCAGTTGTAGGCGATCAGACGGCCGAAAACGATGACGAAGGTCCAGACGAACAGGGAGACGCCCGCCGAAATCCGGGCGTTGCGGGGCGTGGGGCCCAGGTCCCATTTCGCCTTGTCGCGTTCCACCTTGAAGGTGAACCAGGTGATGTTGATCATGCCGACGACCAGCAGCACGCATTTGATACGGAACCAGATCGAGTGCCAGGTGCGGATCGGGATGGCGTAGAACAGCATGACGCCGGTGATGCAGAGGACGATGAAGCCGCCCACGGTCCAGGGCAGGATCCTGTTGGTCATCTCCGACACCGGCGTCTTGCGGTAGGAGACGCCGAGCAGCCGCAGATCCACCATCATGATGGTGCCGACGAACAGCATGATCGCCATCACGTGCGCCGACTCGGTGATCGAGTACATGTAGAGGGACTCGTGGAGCGCGATGCTCCACTGCGTTCCCGCCAACCAGTTGACGAAGCCGTTCAAATTTTCCCTCCCCTATGCCCCGCGCGCATCAAGGCTCGCTCGGCGCCGATCCGCTTTTCGCGCGGCGAAGTTCTCAAGACCCCCGCCCATCGGCCCCGGTGTTCTGAAACGAACCGAACCGGGACGCAAGCGCGCCGCCCTGGCGTCAATCCCGCCGTTGCATTTGCGCCCGATGGACGCGGCACCATCCTCCGGCTAGATTTCAGCAAGATTTCTGCGGTGGCGTATGTTTGGGAAACGTCGCCCCGTTTGGAAGCGGCCCAGGACTGAACCTGTGCTCACGATGATTGGCTGGCCGCGGCCTTCCGCTACGTCCCGTCACTGAAATCTTAGTGCAAAATCTTTCGGTTACGGGATTCCAAAATACTGCTGAATTGAGTTCGAGACTCGATATTGACGATAGGGCGGCGGGGATGCCGGGACGCCTGCATAAAAAAGGGAAACGCATGACGAAACAACGCATTATCGCCGCAACAGGCGTCGCGCTGCTGGCGCTGGGACTGGCCGCGCCGCAAGCCCTGGCCCACCACGCCTTCCAGGCGGAATTCGACGGCAACGCGCCGGTCATGCTGCAAGGCACCGTGACCAAGGTCGAGTGGATCAACCCGCACGCCTGGGTGCACATGACCGTCACGACCGACGGCAAGCCGCAGGAATGGATGGTGGAGGGCGGCACGCCCAACACCCTGCTGCGCTCCGGCGTCACGCGCGATTCGCTCAAAGTCGGCACCCAGATCATCGTGCGCGGCTATCGCGCCAAGGACGCCCGCTGCCTGCCGGTCTGCCGCGCCAACGGCCGCGACGTGACCTTCCTGGACGGCCGCAAGGTGTTCATGGGCTCGTCGGGCACCGGCGCGCCGGCCGACGGCGCCGAGCCGGTCCGCCAGTAGACCGCAAGGTTCAAGATCGGCCGATTGAAACGGCGGGCGCCAGCGCCCGCCGTTTTTCGTGGCCTATTGTGCTTCGGCCAGGGTCTTCATGCTGTGCAGAGCGCCCATGAACATGGCCGCGCGACCGGCGCGATCCTTGTCCTTGGCGGCCTGATCGGGCAGCGGCGCAAGATCATAAAACAGGGTGTAGACGATCCTGGATGTCGTGGCCGAGGTCGGCTTCACCTCGACGCTGCCGTGATATTCGATCGGCGAAAGCGGCTGGGTGTAGGTGTAGGAAAGGTCGGTCCTGGAGACCATCACCTCGTTGATGCGGCCGGCCAGCAGCCGGTTGGCGCCCACGCCGCGTTCGCCAGTGGTGTAAACGCAGGACAGCTTCCCGCCGCCCAGCCAGTCGTGGATGGCGCAGAAGTCGCCAACCTTTTTCCAGACCACATCGGCCGGTTTGGCCACGTCGATCGACTGAACAATGGTGGTGTATTCGGCTGCGCTTGCGGCCTGGGCGCCCAAGAGCGCCCCCGCCAAAGCGAGGGCCGGCCAAAGCCGGCGGATTGAGATTTCCATGACGCTTCCCCCTTGGTTTGATTCCGCGAGCTTAGTGCCGCGCGCGTTATCAGGTTCTCATGCCGGCGCCCCGCGCCATGCGCAATGGCCCATAGAAGACCATCAAGGCGCGGCGACAAACCGATCCGGCGGATACGGTACATACCACCGCGAAGGTCACGTCTAAATTCGATACGGAAATATTGCGCTCACATGGACAGGGCAGTTTGGCGCTATTACACCTTTCGAAAAATATGAGACGAAAGCCCTTGGGCGCCCTTGGGGGGGAAGACAAAGTGAAACAGACCATAGCGATTGTGGCTATCTCCGGCCTTTTGGGCCTGGGGCTGGCGGGTTCGGTTTCGGCCGCCCATCCCAGACATCACGCCGCCGCGACATCCGACGCCACCGTGAGCGCCATGCCCCGCGTGGGCGGCCATCCGGACCTCAGCGGGGTCTGGTCGGTGATGAACACCGCCAATTGGGACATCGAACCCCACGCGGCCAGCGCCGCCCTGCAGCTGCGTCCCGGCCCGGTTGTGCCGGTCCCAGCCAAGGAGGTCGTCGCCCTGGGCGCGGTGGCCTCGGTGCCGGCCGGCCTCGGCGTCGTCGAAGGCGGGACCATTCCCTACACGCCCGACGCCCTCAAACAGCGGGACGACAACAGGGCGCACTATCTGGACCGCGATCCTGAGGTGAAATGCGATCTGCCGGGCGTGCCGCGCGCCAACTATATGGCGCTGCCGTTCCAGATCCTGCAGTCCGACAAGTCGATGATGATCGCCTACGAATATGCCGGAGCGGCGCGCAACATCCTGTTCGACGACCCGGGCCCCGCCCCCACCGACAGCTGGATGGGCCAGTCGGTGGCCAAGTGGGACGGCGACACCCTGGTGGTCACCGTCACCGGCCAGTTGGACTCGACCTGGTTCGACCGCGCCGGCGACTTCCATTCCGGCGACATGGTGGTGGTGGAGCGTTGGACCCCGGTCAACGCCAACCTGATCCACTATTCGGCGACCATCACCGATCCGGCGACCTTCACCCGTCCCTGGACGATGAACATGAACCTCTACCGCCGGCTCGGCCCCGACGCTCAGCTGCAGCAGTTCAAGTGCGTCGAGTTCGTCGAAGAGCTGATGTACGGCAGCCTGCGCAAGCACCCCCTGCCATGAGATTGAACCAGACCCTCGCCTGCCTCGCGGCCGGCGTCGCCGCCGCCGCGCTGATCCCGGCCCTGGCCCTCGCGGCGTCCAAGGACGCCGGCGCCTATACCGCGCCGACGAACGCCTTCGGCCAGCCTGACCTGGAAGGCACCTGGACCAACGCGACCCTGACCGAGCTGATGCGGCCGGCGCAGTATGGCGACCGGCTGATCATGACGCCGCAGGAGGTGGCCAAGGTCGAGGGCGAAGACGCCACGGCGGTCGCCGCCGGCAACGCGCCCACCGACCCGAAGGTGAAGACCACCGACCTGCCTTACAACTGCGGCCGGGGCTTTTCCGGCGCGGGCTGCGGCTACAACTCGGCCTGGATCGACCCCGGCTCGACCGTGATGCGCGTGCATGGCCAGCCGGTGTCCGGCTTCATCACCAGCACCGCCAACGGCCGCCTGCCGCCGTATCAGACCGGCTACAAGCCGCCGAACTTCTTTTCGCCGGCGATGCTGAAGAAGCGGGCGGACAACCCGGAGACCATGACGCTGGGCGAACAATGCCTGATGTCGTTCGGCTTCAGCGGCGGCCCGGTGATGCTGCCGCTGCTCTACAACAACAACTACAAGATCGTTCAGACCCGCGACACAGTGGGCATCTGGGTCGAGATGGTTCACGACATCCGGCTGATCCGCCTGGGCGCGAAGCACCGCACCGACGGGGTGCGGCCCTGGATGGGCGATGCGATCGGCTGGTACGAGGGTAAGACCCTGGTGG
>Ga0302314_10010227_pt1 | contig 16443 bp, 14 predicted proteins | sample III_Palsa_N2_3_FD_200533 | JGI IMG/M metagenome (GOLD analysis project Ga0302314, IMG submission 200533) | Peat permafrost microbial communities from Stordalen Mire near Abisko, Sweden - III_Palsa_N2_3 | ecosystem: Environmental > Terrestrial > Soil > Palsa > Peat permafrost | place: Sweden... | reverse complement strand
CTTGTCCTCGGGCATCTCCATTTCCTTGGCCAGTTCTTCCGGCGTGGCCTCGCGGCCGAACTGCTGGAGCATCTGGCGGGAAATGCGGTTGAGCTTGTTGATCGTCTCGATCATGTGCACCGGGATGCGGATGGTGCGCGCCTGGTCGGCGATCGAGCGGGTGATTGCCTGGCGGATCCACCAGGTGGCGTAGGTCGAGAACTTGTAGCCGCGGCGGTATTCGAACTTATCGACCGCCTTCATCAGGCCGATGTTGCCTTCCTGGATCAGGTCGAGGAACTGCAGGCCGCGGTTGGTGTATTTCTTGGCGATCGAGATCACCAGGCGCAGGTTGGCCTCGACCATTTCCTTCTTGGCGCGACGGGCTTTCGCCTCACCGCTGGCCATGGCGCGGTTGATGTCCTTGATGTCGATCAGCGGCAGGAACAGCTTGCGCTCGATGCTGGCGAGCTTCTCCTGCTCGGCGTCGATCGCCTCGCGGTGGGTCTTGATGTTCGGCGACCACTTCTGACGCTTGCGACCCAGTTCGGCCGCCCACTCGAGGTTGCCCTCGTTGCTGGGGAAGGTCTTGATGAACTCGGCCTTGGGCATCTTCACCTGCTTGACGAAGATGTCCATCAGCACGCGCTCGTGATGACGGATGTCGTTGACCACTTCACGCAGCTTGCGCACGAAGCCGTCGATCAGTGCGGACGGCAGCTTGAGCTTGAGGAATTCCTCGGCCATCTGGTCGCGCAGCTTGACGATCTTCTTGTCGGTGATGCTGGCCGCCTTCGGCGCGGCCTTCTGGAACTTGCCGTAGTAGTCGCGCAGCAGCTCCATGCGGCGCTTGACTTCTTCCGGGTCGGGACCGGTCGGGCCGGCTTCTTCCTCTTCCTCGGTCGCGGTCTCGTCGTCGTCGGCATCGGCTTCGTCGCTGGGATCCGGCTCCGGCAGCAACAGGGCGGCGGCTTCCTTCTCCTTGCGGGCGAGGTCGGCGGCTTCTTCCAGGTCGAGGAAGCCGGCCAGGATTTCGCTGAGGCGGCGCTTGCCGTCCAGGTGCTGGTCATATTCCTCGAGCAGCAGTTCGATCGTCAGCGGGAAGCTGGCCAGTGCGGTCTGCACCTGGCCGAGGCCTTCCTCGATGCGCTTGGCGATGGCGATTTCGCCTTCGCGGGTCAGCAGTTCGACCGTGCCCATCTCGCGCATGTACATGCGCACTGGATCGGTGGTGCGGCCGACTTCGGCATCCACGGCGGACAGCAGGGCCACGGCTTCTTCGGCGGCGGCATCGTCGTCACCGGAGGTGTTGCCGGGGGCCGCGCCGTCGGCGATGGTGTCGGTGTCAGGTGCGGCGTCGTGCACTTCGATGCCGACGCCCTTGAGCACCGCCATGATGTCTTCGATCTGCTCCGGGTCGACGATGTCGTCGGGAAGGTGATCGTTGATCTCGGCGTAAGTCAGGTAGCCCTGCTCCAGACCTTTGGAGATGAGCGCCTTGATTTCCGACTGTTGCTCATGGGGAGCTTTGCTGTTCATTAATTAACCGACCGCCGCGGGGTTCAAGAACCGGACATTATAGCGATGTGCTGCTTTTTTAACCAGTTTCAAGTGAGAAAAATTTTCAGCAAGGTACGCAAAAATCGCGCCAAATTGTGGCCTTGCGATGCTTTTGCAGGCTGCGGGCCACTTGTGGCCTGTCTGTATCCGTTCAGCCGGTGTCGAGCCAGAAAGTCACCGGGCCGTCGTTCACCAGCTGGATCTTCATATGGGCACCGAAGCGCCCGGTTTCCACCCCTGGATGCGACGCGCGTGCAAGTTCCAGCAGCCGCTCGAACCAGCGCCGGCCGTGCTCCGGTGGTGCGGCGCTGGTAAAACTGGGGCGCATGCCCGAACGGGTATCGGCAGCGAGGGTGAACTGGCTGACCAGCAGCAGGCCGCCGCCGGTGTCGGTCAGCGAGCGGTTCATCTTGCCGTGATCATCGGCGAACACCCGATAGCCGAGCAGCCGCTCCAGCATGCGTTTCGCCTGCGCCTCGCCGTCGTCGGGTTGCACTGCCACCAGCGCCAACAGGCCAGGGCCGATCGCACCGACGGTTTCCTCGTCGACATCGACACGGGCGGAAAGGACGCGCTGAATCAGGGCAATCATGGCGACACGGCAAGGGCGAGGTGGCTAGCTTACGGTGCTGCCGGGGACGGTGAAAGATGGCCGATCGGAGCAGTGATCCCGGCATGACGGTCTGCTCCCGTAAACTGCGCGGATGCGCCCTGACATCTATCTCCTCTATCTGCTGCTGCGCCTGCTTGCGCTACTGCCCCTGCGTGTGTTGCACGGTATCGGCAGCGGCGTGGGCCGGTTGCTGCTGTGGCGGCATGGCCGCATGGTGCAGAACACCGCGGTAAACCTGCGTATCGCGCAGCCCTTGCTGGATGACGCGGCGCAGACGGCGTTGCTGCGCGAGGTGATGATCGAGAGCGGCAAGTCGGTCAGCGAGATCGTCAAGGTCTGGGGCGCGGGCGCCGAGCGCGCGCTGGCGCTGGTGCGCGAGGTGCGTGGCGAGGCGTTGCTGGATGCCGCGCTGGCCGCCGGCAAGGGCGTGATCATCGCGGCGCCGCACCTGGGCTGCTGGGAATTGCTGAACTACTGGCTGTGCCGCAAGACGCCGATGGCGATCCTGTATCGGCCACCGCGGATCGCCGCGGTCGAGGATCTGCTGCGCAAGGTGCGCGGCGCGCTTGCACCGGAGCAGGTGCGTGCCGATGGCGCTGGCGTGCGCACCTTGTACAAGCGGCTGGCGGCCGGTGGCACGGTCGGCATCCTGCCGGACCAGAAGCCGCGCGCTGGCGAGGGCGAGTTCGCCCGCTTCTTCGGCCGCGAGGCGCTGACCATGGTGTTGCTGCCGCGGCTGGCCGCTCGCACCGGTGCGACCGTGTTATTCGCGTTTGCCGAGCGTTTGCCGCGTGGAGCGGGTTATCGCATCCAGATACTGCCGGCGCCGGCGCGGCTGGCCGATGCCGATCCAGGCATCGCCTGCACTGCGCTGAACCAGGGCGTGCAGGACTGCGTCGAGTTGGCCTTTGCGCAATACCAATGGCAGTACAAGCGCTATTCGGCCGATGGCCTGATCAGCCCGTACGACAGGGAGCAAGGGTAGGTACGCCTACGGGTGTTCTTTTTCCAGCCTGCGCAGGAACACGGTCATTTCCTTTTCCGCCTGCTTGTCGCCGCGTTGCGCTGCCGCGGCGATACCGCTGCGCCACGCCTCGGCGGCAGCCTGCGTCTGACCGGCCTCCAGGCAGGTCTTGCCGAGCAGCTTCCATGCCGCCGAATAGGTGGGGTCGAATGTCACGGCGCGCTGAAACTCATCGATGGCAGCGGCGACCGCGCCCTCACCCAGCAGCGCATTGCCCAGCGAAAAGCGCAGCAGCGCACCGTCGCGCGGGCCGTCGCACTGCTTGCGCAGGCTGCTGATCAGTGCCGCATTCATGGCTGCGCGTGATAACCCCTGTCATCGACGGGGTAGACCTGCGTCGGCTGGGCCGGCTCCGGCGGGGTAAGGCCGGCGCGCAGGTCGGCCAGCGAAGCCGCAGGCCAGACCACCAGCCACGACGAACGGAACGGCTGCACCAGCAGGGCATAGCGCAGATCATTGGCGTCGAGCTTGCCGGGGTGTGCCACGATCAGGCCATCCGGATGGGCATGGGCAAAATCCTGTACCGCCTGATCCCCGAACAGTTCGGCGATCGGCTGGGTCAGCCGCCCTTCGAAATGGAACTCGCCTTCGTAATTGCCCAGGTAGCCGATCGGACGCTGCGCCTGTTCGGCGGCGCTAAGCAAATGGGCGGTCGGGTTCAAGTCCCAGCGCGGCCACAAGGTCAGGGTGAACAAGGCATTGAGGGCGAGCGTGCCGACCAGGCCGGCCACGGCCAGCCGGCGCAATTCGCCACGGCCGCGCAGCAACAGCAAGGTACCGAGCACCAGGAACACCACGGCGAAGTAACGACTGTACGGTGCAGCGGCATCCGGCCATTCGCCATGCAGATAATTGCCAGCGACCAGCATGGGCAGCGCGAACAGCAGCAACGCAAACACGATGCCGCCCACACCCAACGGCCAGGTGCCAAACCAGCCATTGTCCGCGATTGCCGGGCGCCGCTCGCGCAGCACCGCAATCGCTCCGGCCATCAGCAGCACGGCGCCGCCGAATTCCGGCAGCGGGTAATACAGCTGCTTGCCGGTGATCAGCGAGAACACGATGAAACTGGGCAGCAGCCAGCACAATGCAAAGCGCAGGCCCGGCTCCAACGGCCTGCGCAGGCCGGCCAGGGCTAGCCATACCCGCGGCCAGCCGCTGAACGGAAACAGCAGCAACGGCAGCCACAGCAGGTAGAACCAGAAGGGTTCTGCATGGTTCTGCAGGTTCTTTGCCTGCGCCAGACCGTTGACCACGCGGCCGGCGGTCTGGGTGAAAAACAGTTTCTGTCGGTAAGCCTCGCCACCGGAGAAGCCGGCCGGCAGCGCCCACGCCAGCAGCATCACGCCGCCGAGCAGGAGCGCCAGCGCGCCGCGGCCGTACCAGCGTGCGCGATGCTGGCGTGCCCAGTCGTTCCAGAGCGGCCCGAGCAGCCATGGGAACAGGACGTGCAGCAGCATCACCGGACCCTTGGTCAGCAGGCCCAGGCCGATGCACAGGCCGAACAGCCACCAGCGCGGTTCGGCACGCCGCATCTTCGGGGTCAGGCACAGCAAGGCGGCCAGCGTCCACACCGCCAGCAGCACGTCGTACATGATCTGCAGGCCAAACAGGAACGCATAACCCAGCGCCAGCAGCATCCAGGGTGCTGCCTTGGCCATCCACGGCCGGCTCGGGAACAGTCGCCGCGCCAGCATCGAGATCAGCACAAGCTGCATGCCGCCGATCAGCACTTCGAGCACCCGCGGCCAGACGTCATTGACGCCGAACACGAACCAGCCGGCATGGATCAGCCAGAACAGCAGCGGCGCCTTCTCGCTATACGGTTCGCCGTTGATATGCGGCACCAGCCAATGGCCGTGCGTCCACATCTCCCACGCCACCGCCAGCGTGCGGGTGGAATACAGCGGCATCGGCCCGTGCGAAAAGATCGCCAGCAAGGCGACCAGCGCCCACAACGGCAGCCATGGCCACGCGGCCCGCAGGTGTTCGGAACGGCTATAGGCGCTGACTGACACGTGGCTCGCTCTTGGCGGATTTGAGAGGATTCTAGCCTGCGCCGCGTACCGGCACGGCGATGGAGTCAGCGCCTGGCGTGCTCAGGCCGGTCCCCAGTAACCGATGCGGCGGCGGAGCTTCAGCTTGCGCCACAGATTCAGCGGCTTGCGCCGGCGGTTGCGGGCGCCGGTTGCGATGAAGGCGTCGATCGCGTCCAGCACGCGTTCGCTGGATCGGCCATCGCGATAGGGGTGGATCGCGTCGGCATGGTCGCGGATGGCCTTGAGCAGCTCCGGCGGCCGCGCCAGTGCCCGCTCGATCGCCGGCTCGAACTGCGCCGGGTCGTCGATGTCGATCAGCTGCGGGCCGGGCCGGCGGTTCTTGAACGTCACCACCGGTTTGCCGGTGAGCAGGAATTCGCTGAGCGCGGACGAGGTGTCCGAGCACATCAGGTCGACCTGCGGGAACAGTTCGAGGATGTTGTCGTTCTCGGCGAAGCTCAGGTACTCGTTCTGCAGCGCCTTGAACTTCGCCGTGGTCTCCGGGTTCATCTTCGGGTGGAAGGTGACGATCCAGCGCCAGCGGCCATCGCGCGACAACCGTTTTACCTCTTCGTACAGTGTCTCGGCCGCACTCCACGAAGGTGAGAACGTCGAGTGATAGAGGATCACCGGCGGCTTGCGCACCTCCGGTAGCGGCCCGCTGATCTCCTGTATGAAGGGATCGAGCTTGGGAAAGCCAGTCTCGGTCACCGTGAAGTGGCCGACGCGGTCCGCGATTTCCTTGAACTTGGCGGTGTCGCGCGGCCCGGTCGTACAGTACAGGTCGAAGAAGCCGCGAACGTAGATATGCCGCGGCTTGCCGGCGTCGAAGCCGTGGAACGTCTCGACTTTCACGCCGGGGAAGAAATGCGGCACCGCATTGCTGGAGGTGATCACCGCGATCGGTTTCCAGCGGCGCACTTCGTCCACCGTGAGCAGGCGTTCGCCCGCGACCAGATCCTCCGCGCCGGGACCATCGAAGAACCACGCGGCCTCATCGCCGCGGGCGCGAATCGCTTCCTGCAGCGGGCGCAGGATCGCCAGTGCGTAGCGTTCCGAGCCGTACAGCAGGTAATGCTTGTTCGAAGCCGGTTTTGGCATGGTCAGCGGTCGATTCTGTGCCGGGTAAGGGCGGCTGCAGCAAGTGGCAGCGATTCCGGATTTTGGCGTATCTCGTAGTAACGCATGCGCTTGTAAACGGCATACACGGCGGCGGTGTGAGCGATCAGGTAACCACGCCAGCCATCCAGAAAACCGAGCCGGAAAAAGTATTCTTTGATGAACGTCAGCAGGAACAGGAACGGGGTCTGCCACATCCGCATCGGCTTGTTCTTGTCGTTCCAGTCGCGGCACTTCAGCTCGGAATAGCGCAGCACCTTTAGTTGTTTGTGCACCAGGGTCGGGTTGTTCACATGGTTGAACGGTGCGCGCAACGTCGGCGCGGGACCGTCGAAACGTAACGATTCATGCACACGTGCATCCATCCAGCGGGCGCGGTCACGGTGGTACAGCCGCGCCATTTTTTCGCCTACGCCGGGGCGATACCAGCGCATCGGGGCACCCATGAAGACAGTACTGCGGCGCAGATACGCTGCGGGTATCTTGCTGGCCATCAGCTCCGGCAGGCGTTGCTGCAACTCGGCGGCGAGTTCTGGCGTGAGGTATTCGTCGGCATCCAGCACCAGAATCCAGTCGTGCACGCATTGCGTGGTGGCGAAATTGCGTTGCGGGCCGAAGCCGAGCCAGTCCTGATGAACCACCCGGGCGCCGTGCGCTTGCGCGACCACCACCGTGTCGTCGTCGCTGCCGCTGTCGACCACCAGTTTTTCGGCCGCGAACGGCACGCTGTCCAGACAGCGCGCGATGTTCTCGGCCTCGTTGTGGGTGATGACAGCGAGGGTCAGCGGGAAAGTGGGCATGCGGCGGATTCTAGCCGATCCCTTTGCAGGCCCGGTGACGGTGGTTACCATCGGGCAGCAAGCTGAATGGTTGTCTGCGGCGGCGGCTACGGGTGATTTCGATATGATGGAGAAAGGGCATGGGCTGCCAGCAACTAGTGCTGGGGACACGCGGTCACATGCAAGTGGTAGTCATCTCGGGGAGTGGCGCGAATGAGCGACAACGTGAGCGAAGACCTCGTGGGAGAATCGCCCTTTTCGAAAGCGGGCGCGGTCGGTCACGCAACGACGTTCGCGGTAGTCATCACCAGCTACAACTATCGCGATTTTGTGCTGGAAGCCGTGGAAAGTGCGCTGGCGCAGACCCGCAAGGCATCGCAGGTTATTGTGGTCGACGACGGCTCCACCGATGGATCGGATGCTTTGCTGCGCGGACATTACGGTGCCGACGAACGGGTCACCCTGATCAACGGCGTCAATAGTGGTCAGCTCAGCGCGTTCCAGCGTGGTGTGAACGCGGCGCAGGCTGAGGTCGTCTGCTTCCTTGATTCGGATGATCGCTGGGAGCCGGAGTATCTGGCCCATCTCGGCGCCTTGTACGACACGCGGGCGGATATCGACTTTGTGTTTTCCGATCTGCAGTTGTTCGACCAGCAGGATCGGGTGATGAAATTTCACGACCACGCGGTCGACCTCGGCTACACAGCGATCAGCACCTATGTGCTGACGCAATGGTATGGCGCCCCTACCTCTGCGTTGTCGATGCGCGCGCGGTGGGCGCGGCAGGCACTGGATCTTCCAGACTCGTTCCAGCGGACCTGGCGGCTGTCGGCCGACAATTGCCTGGTGTTCGGCTGCAGCGTACTCGGCGCACACAAATACTACCTGCCGACTGGTTGCGTCCTGTACCGTATCCACGGCGCGAACGGCTGGTGGTCGAACCAGTCGCCACAGCTCGAATACATCAACAAGATGACCTCCAGTGCCCTGATCCAGTATTACGCCGCAAGGATCGGCATGGGCCCGGAGTGCATTGAGTTCAGCAAGCTGGAATTCATGACCAAGCCGCAGCCGCCGTGGAAGGAGACCAAGCGCTACGCCAGGCTGGTGATGATGCGACGGGTATCACCATGGCGGAAGTGGGAGCGCGCGGTGAATATTCTCCGTCGCGGCTGGAGGTTGCGTGGCTGATACCACGGCCACGCGTGAGGCAAGTACGGGCCCGGCGATGCGTATCAGTGTCGCGGTGATTACCTACAACTGGCCTGCGGCGCTGGAGCTGGTGCTGCGGGCTTTGGCTGCGCAGACCGAGTTGCCGTACGAGGTGATCGTCACTGACGATGGCTCGCAGCCGGCCACGCGCGAACTGCTTGAGCGCATCGCGCATGACTATCCGGTGCGCCTGGTACATTTGTGGCAGCCAGACGATGGCGCGCGCATGAGTCGCGCGCGTAATCGCGCGATTGCCGCCGCGCAGGGCGATTACATCATCCTGCTCGACGGCGACATGGTAGCCGAGCGGCACTTTATCGCCGACCACCGCGTGCTCTCGCGTCGTGGCTGTTTTGCGCAGGGCTCGCGCGTGCTGACCAATGATGGGTTGGCCCGGCGCATGCTGGAGCATGGCGTGTTGATGCCGGGCTTTTTCAGCCGTGGTATCGATCGGCGGCGTCACACGCTGCACGTGCCGGCACTGGCTTACTGGTATGCCAAGCCCAGCACCAAGCGGCGCGGCATCAAGAGCTGCAACATGGGGTTCTGGCGCGATGACCTGCTGCGCATCAACGGATTCAACGAGGCGATGACCGGTTGGGGCCGCGAGGATACCGAGTTGGCTGTGCGTGCCTTCCACGCAGGCCTGCTCCGGCGCGACCTCCGTTTCAGCGCGCTGGCGACGCATCTCTACCATCACACCCGCAAGCATGTCGTTGGCAATCCGAACGACTTGATCGTTGACGACACGCGTGCACGTCAGTTGATCCGTTGCGAACACGGCCTCGACCAGCATCTGGCCGAATTCACCACTGCTCCGGCCGACCTTCGTTCAGTTCAACGCACCCTAGCCTGAGCCGAACCCGGGCGATCGGTAAGGCTGCGTGGTTGGCGACTAGGCATGTGCGTACTTGTACTCGACAGAGGTGGCGTCAGAGCGTGGGTCGAAGGGGCATGTATAGCCTGTGGCTGTGAACTGGGTCGCGTGGTGAGCGCCGATGACACTGCTGAAGATCCCCACGCGACCCACTTGATGAAATGCTTGCGCTGGAGCAACAGGGCGTAGACCAGTGCGATAGGCAATGCAGCCAGCATGATCTTGATGAGGTAGCCCCAGCCCGCGCCATTGCCCAGGTATTTGCAGATGGCCAAGTGGCGGGAGCGTACGTAATGAAAGGACCTTATGAAGCTGACTCGCAAGCTCGGTGCGGACGATGCTCCCCCGGCATGCCATGCGTTGGCCGCCGGTTCCAACAGACATTCAAAGCCTGCCTTTTGCATGCGCAGACACAAATCGTCGTCTTCGTAAAACAGAAAGAAGCTCTCGTCGAACCCACCGATATGGCGGAACGCTTCCGTTCGCAACAGCAGGCAGCAGCCATTCAGCCACTGGGCACAGCAGATGGCGTTAGCTACCCGGTATGGTTTTTTCGGTGGAGGTTCGTAGAAGGCGGGACGAAAGCATTTTTGAGGCTTCTGATTATCCCGCCAGCTTTGTGGCGCCACGATTCCTGCCGAAGGATAGCGGTGCAGCGCATCCATCAGGGTCAGCAGTCCATCGGGCTTTATGTTGCAATCTGGGTTGAGCAATAGGGCAAAGGGGGTCTGAACCTGTGCCATCGCTTCATTATTGGCCTTGCCGAACCCACCGTTATCCGCTCGTTCGATGATCTTGGCTTGTGGCATCAGCTTGCGTACGGTCGATGTCGTGCCGTCATTGCTGCCGTTGTCAATCACCAGCACATGGGGAAAAGGCCGCAAAGTGACCGCCAAGGACTCGATAAGCGCCTGACTCTGGTAGGTGACGCAAATGATCGTCACTTGCTCAAAGGGGTTGCGATGCATTATCGGGGCCTCATTTGGATCTCTCCTGATTCCCCATGAGTCTCATCCTGACTTGGGTGACTTCCGTATTGGTGCTGGTTTACGACTTTAGCTGTGCAGCTTCCGAGCATCTGCGTGAAGATGCAATGATTACGCAGCCATTTATCCGCAATGTATAAGGTGGCCCATGAATGGAACATGTCGGCCATCAGGAAACCTCTTGAAGTGATACCTGCTTCCCGGCCAGCGGAATGCAACCCAGCAAGAGAATAAACAAGTGACGGTGTGAAAAGTCGGCCCAGAGACCGTTTGCGAGCCCAGCCGTCACATAAATCAGCAGGATGCAGGCATAGATGTCTCGCTCCGGCCGGTTCAGGCGCGATATGTAGCGTGCCAGTGCCACCAGCAACAACAGATACACCAGCAAACCCGCAAATCCCTGTTCGGCCAGGATCAGCAGCATTTCCTGATGTGGATGTCCCATCAGGAAGGCATTGAAATCCGGAAGTCCCTCGATCGATTGCCGATACAGGGGCGCCCATTGGCTCAGGCCGTGACCGAACACCGGGGCCGCGGCAATGATCGGGAGGGTGCGTCGCCACAATTCAAGACGAATGCCGGTGGACGTCGGTGTCCGCTGGCTGACATAGAGCTCGGCTTCATGCGCGACCGATACGACAAGCCGCTCTCGAACCGCTGGCGTGAACCATACGATGGCCAGGGCGGCGACAGCCAGGGCGCAAGCGGCCAGTACGGAGCGCCAGCTCGCGCGATCCTGGAGGAGGATACGCCAGACCCAGTACGCCAGCAGCGGGACAAGCGTCAGATAGGCCGTGCGGCTTTCAAGCACGAATGCGATGTTGATCAGTACCAGCAAGGCCACCGCTGAGAAAAAGATCTTTCGGGGCCTGGATCGCGCGATCATGGCCGCCGCCAGAGCCATGGATCCCAAAACAAGCAGGGCCAGGCCTTGCTGGGTGTATTCCTTGAATACGGTATTGCGCATGGCCGGCTCGGAGTGAGCCAGCGCGCGCTGGGGAATCAAGCCCAGGTCCATGCCGTAGGAGATCAGCAATACCAGTCCCACGGCCAGGGCAAAGGCAGCGAGTGCACGCCAGCGCCACTGCGATGTCTGCAGCAGCGAGCCCAGAACCAGGGGGTACCAGCATGCCCATACAAATGAGCCGGCCAGCGGCAGGACGGAGGTGGTGTACCAAGTGTGCACGGCGCTCAGCACCAGCACGCCCCACCACAGCAGGGCGCCCTGCGCGACAGGGTTGCGCGCGGCGATCAGCCAGCGTTGGCGTACGTCATTGCCAAGCAACGAAAAGACCACGGTCAGTACAAGAGCGATATTGGTTGCAGGTTTGTTGAGAGGAACAACAAAAAGGCTGGCGACGGCACACCATTGCCCTGCGATACGCGTGGCATTGCGAATGCTTGTTAGGGGACGGGCCTGGGTGCTCATTAAGGACGAGATGTCATCACCTGCATACGGCGTGCGGTGACTGACATGCTGGCCGACGCTGGGCTCAACGTGGGCGCCACGAAGTCAGCGAGTTTATAGACGAGGGATACGCCTTGCAAAGGCTCAACTCTCAGTAATCAGTGTCGTCATTGGCACTTCCGGCGATGTGCAAGGTACAGCCGGCAACCACCGCATCGGCCTTGAATATCCACCAATCGCGCCGATTGGCGTGGCCAACATAGGTGGCGTGGTGACGATCCACACAGGGACCCATCGCCTCGTCCAGGCTGAAGATCCAGCGATGTGCCGGATCCTGCCGTAGCCACGTGATCGCCTCGGCATATTGCTCCGGCCACGGCTCCAAGAAGCCGAATTCGGCGACCGGACCCTGCGCCATCAGCAGGTTCTGTTCCTTCCATGCCAGCAGCCCGATCGTCGCATCGGGCCCGGCGATGGTGCGCGCTTGCAGCATCACGTCACGCGCCGAGCGGTCGCCGTTGAGCATGGGATAACCCCATAGCCCGTATAGCCCCCACAGGATGAAGGCGAACAGCAGCCAGCCCAGTGGCGCACGGCGCACCCGCGTGAGCGCGGTGATGAACAGGCCGGCCAGTCCCATGCTCAGGAACAACCACCATATCTGTGGATCCAGGCTTTGCTCCAGCTGGATCGCCCATTTCGGATGCGTGTGCAGGGCCACTGCAGCAGCGACGGTCAACGTCGTGGCCAGCAGCAGGGTCAGCGCAAACACCGCAACACGCACGCCATGCTTGCGCAACAGGCCAGGCAGCAGCGGCGCCAGCGCCAGCGCGGTCATCGGCAGCGCCGGCAGGATGTAGACGTCGCGCTTGCCCGGACTGAACGAGAAGAACAGCAGCACCAGCACGATCCAGCCCAGCGGCAGCAGGAAGCGTGCGTCGCGTCGCTTCAGCCGACGCCACCATGCCGGCAGCGCCCACGGTAACAGCAGCGACAACGGCAACCAGTCGACCACGATGATGCCGAGAAAATAGAACGGCGAATGGAGATGCCCCGGCGGCGTAGCGTAGCGGTGCACGGTCTGCCCGAACAGGATGTTCTGCACATATCGGGCATGCTGCGGATCGCCGTCGGCGTGCGCGACCAGCAGCATCGGCAGCAGCCACGCCAGGATCGGTAGCAGGAACAGCACCAGTCCACCGGCCCAGCGCCAGCCGCCGTGCGGTAGCGCCAGTTGCTGCCAGTGGCCACGACACGCGACCACGTAGGGGATTAGCAGCAGCAATGCCAGTACACCAACGCCCTTGGTTACCACGCCGACGCCGGCGAAAAAGCAACCCGCGGCGAACCAGCGCCATGAGGGGCCCAGTAACAGGTGGCGCAGCAGGCCGTAGTTGGCCAAGGTGATCCAGCCCAGCAGCAGCGGATCGATCTGCGCGTTGCGCATCTGGTAGCTGAAGTGGATGGTCACCAGCAGCGAGGCGGCGGCGAGCAGGGCGCTGCGGTGGTTCCATAGCCGGCGGGCTAGGTCGTAGATCAATGCCAACGCGCCCAGTGCGGCGATTAGCGACGGCAGCAAAAACGCAACACGCCAGGATCCCGTGAGCAGGTAAGCCAGTGCTTCGAGCCACATGAATACCGGCGGCTTGTCCGGGTACAACTCGTGACCGCGGTGCGGGAACAGCCACTGGCCGTGTTCGACCATCCAGTGCGCGACCAGCGCGAAGCGCGGTTCGTCGGATGGCCACGGATCGCGCAGGCCGATGCCCAGGCCGAGCAGCAGCAACGCAAACACACCGAACAGCAGCAGTTCCCGGCGGGCACTACTCAGCCATAACGGGCGTGCATGGGACAGGGGTGCGCAGGATTTCACGGGTCGAGTGGTTTTGTCAGCAGGTGGTCAATGTCGCAAAGCGTAGCGCTATGGTTGCGAGTCATTCGCGCCAGAGCGCGGCAGTGTTGGGCGGGATGCTGCGATCGCCTAAAGGTTAGCTTGAGAGCGCTTCTGCAGTACGGCGTAATACATGCCGTCGAGGTCGCCGTCACCGGGCAGGATCTGCCACCCTACCGCGGCGGCGTGGCCCTCTGGCAGCGTGAATGCGATGGCCTGCGCGTCAGGTTGGGCGGCCAGCAGTTCGCCGACGATGGCCTCGTTTTCCGCGCGCAGTACCGAGCAGGTGATGTAGACCAGCCGGCCACCGGGTGCGAGCAGCGGCCACAGTGCCGACAGGATCCGGCGCTGCTGCGCGCGCATGGTGGGGATATCGCTTTCGCGTCGATGCAGCCGCACATCCGGCCGCCGCCGCAACACGCCGGTGGCCGAACAGGGCGCATCGATCAGGATGCGGTCGAACACCTGGCCCTTCCACCAGCCGGCCGTTGCGCCGGCGTCGCCGATCACCACCTTGGCATTCAGCCGCAGCCGCATCAGGTTCTGGCGGATCCGTTCGGCGCGCTTGGCATCGAGCTCCAGCGCGGTCAGGTCGATATCGGCGCGCTCGAGCAGGTGGCAGGCCTTGCCGCCGGGAGCAGCGCAGGCATCGAGGACACGCAGGCCGTCCTTGAGGTCGGCGAGGTCGGCAGCCACTTGCGCGGCGCCGTCCTGCACGGCAAACAGGCCATCCTCAAAACCGGGCAGGCGGGTGACGTCGGTGCTGTGTGGCAGCAACAGGGCGTCGCTCAGCCAGGGATGGGCCGTGACCACCTGGCCGGCACCTTGCAGCAGATCGATCAGGGCTTGTCGCTCGCTGCGCTGGCGATTGACGCGCAGCATCAGCGGCGGTTCGCGGTTGTCGGCGGCCATCACCGCCTCGGCCAGTTCGGGCCAGTCGCGGTGCAGGGCCGCTGCCAGCCACGCCGGATGCGCGTGTCGGGTCTGCGGCTTGGCATCGAGTTGGGCGATCAGGGTTTCGCGTTCGCGTTGCCAGCGACGCAGCACGGCATTGACCAGTCCGGCCAGTTGCGGCCGCTGCAATGCGCGCACCGCCTCGACCGTGGCGGCCACCGCCGCATAATCCTGCAGTTCGAGGATTTCCAGCTGGACCAGGCCCAGCACCAGCAAGGCGTGGATTGCCGGATCCTTGTGGCGCAGGGACTTTTCTAGCAGCCCGTCGATCGCGGCGTCGAAGCGCAGCCACCAGCGGGCGCCTTCGCTCAACAACGCCATCAACAGTGCGCGGTCACGCGGATCAGCCAGGCGTGGCACATTGCGCTCCATCACGTCGCGCAGCGAGGCGCCACGCAGGGCGACTTCGGCCAGCCCCTTGGCCGCCAGTGCGCGGGTATCGGTTTTCATCGGGCGTGCTTCATCGTGGCTGGCGCAGTTCGGGGCGGGCATTGAGGTAGTCGACCGCGCCGATGCGCTTGCCGCCGGCGCGCTGCAACGCGGTGACACGCAGCGCACCGTGGCCGCAGGCGAGGTCAATGCCATCGCGCCCAGCAGCGAGTACGTCACCGGGCGCAGCGTGATGATCGAATTCGATCGCCTGCGCGGCCCAGATCCGCAAGGGCTCGCCGGCGATCTTGCTTTCGGCGACGGGCCACGGATCGAAGGCGCGCACTTGGCGTTCCAGCTCGACCGCAGGCTTGTTGAAATCGAGTTTCGCTTCGGCCTTGTCCAGCTTGTGCGCGTACAACACGCCTTCTTCCGGTTGCGGCGTGGCGGCCAGCGTCTCGTCGGCCAGCGTCCGGCGCAGGCCCTCGGCGAGCACTTCGGCGCCCAGCGCGGACAGACGATCGTGCAGCGAGCCGCCGGTGTCCGGACGGGCAATCGGGGTGCGCCGCCTCAACAGTACTGGGCCGGTATCGAGGCCGGCTTCCATCTGCATCAGGTCGACGCCGCTTTCGCTGTCGCCAGCAAGGATCGCGCGCTGGATCGGCGCGGCGCCACGCCAGCGTGGTAGCAGGCTGGCATGCACGTTCCAGCAGCCCAGACGCGGGATGGCCAGCACCTTGCGCGGCAGGATCAGGCCGTAGGCGACCACCACCAGCAGGTCGGGCCGGTACGCCGAGAGCACCTGTTGCGCCTCGGTGGATTTCAGCGATTCGGGTTGTTCGACCACGATGCCGGCGGCCAGCGCCGCCTGCTTGACCGGACTCGGGGTGAGCTTGCGGCCGCGGCCCGCGGGGCGATCGGGCTGGGTATAAACGGCCACTACCTGGGCGCCACTGGCACGGCAGGCTTCGAGGCAGGGGACGGAAAATTCCGGGGTGCCGGCGAAGACCAGCCGCAAACCTGAACTATTCAAGCACTCGCCGCCTGCTTGCGCTGCTTGTCCAGCCGTTTCAGCAGCAGCGCGCGTTTGAGCGACGACAGGTAGTCGACGAACACCTTGCCGTCCAGATGATCCAGCTCATGCTGGATGCACACCGCCAACGGACCCTCGGCCTCGACGATGATCTCGTTGCCAGCAACGTCCTGCGCATTCACCTTCACCTTCAGCGCGCGGGTGACGTCGGCGTACAGGCCGGGGAACGACAGGCAGCCCTCCTGATAGACCTGCGAGCCATCCTTTTCAAGGATTTGCGCATTGATTAGTGCCAGCGGTTGCTTGCGGTCATCGCTCATGTCGGCCACCAGTACACGCTGGTGCACATCAACCTGGGTTGCCGCCAGCCCAACGCCATTGGCGGCATACATGGTTTCGAACAGGTCGGCGACGAACTGCTTCAGCCGGGCGTCGAACACACGCACCGGCTCGGCACGGGTACGCAGGCGCGGATCGGGGAATTCGAGAATGGAAAGTATCGACATGGATTTTGCCTCGGCGCCAAAAGTGCGGGCGGTTTGGTAAAAGCCACCCCCGGCGCGATCTAGAATGTGCCTTATTGTACGTCGGCAAACATCC
>Ga0302314_10010223_pt1 | contig 16447 bp, 9 predicted proteins | sample III_Palsa_N2_3_FD_200533 | JGI IMG/M metagenome (GOLD analysis project Ga0302314, IMG submission 200533) | Peat permafrost microbial communities from Stordalen Mire near Abisko, Sweden - III_Palsa_N2_3 | ecosystem: Environmental > Terrestrial > Soil > Palsa > Peat permafrost | place: Sweden... | reverse complement strand
CGTAATGAAGGAACAGAGCAGGGCAACCGCGAACTGAAAGGCGGGGCGGACCGTGGGGGACGCAGTGAGCCATTGCATGTCGTGGCCGATGCCGATGACCCATTGGTTGAGGAAGACGCTGTACCAGGCGGCTTCAAAGAGGAAGGACGCAAGCATCGCGGTGACGATGGCGGGCCAGTGGATGCGATAGGGGCGCATGGATACCTCCGAGGGAAATCTTTCAGGAGTTTTATCACGCAGGAAGAGGCAAGGGGAAAGGAATTACGCGGTGCAAGAGCGGCTAGCGGTGGTAAAATGGGATGTTGCGGCTGGTGCGCGGAGAGATCGCGCAGGGCTGCGTGGAAAGAGAGGACTTCAAGCATGGCAAAACGCCGTGGTAATCCGAATTGGGGCAAGCCGGAGCCGATTGGGCCGGTGGTGCCGACCATCACATCTTTTGAACAGGTGGTCAAAGAGTACAAGCTGACGCCGGACCAGTACATCCGGTCAACGCGGTTGCGCGAATGGGCGCGGCGGAACAAGAACTCGAAGTATATTCCCGAGGCGCTGCTGGAGGCGTGGGGATTTGAGATTGAGTCGACGCTGTAAGTGCAGTGAGTCGTGGCTAGTGATTAGTGGTTAGTGAAAGGCCGCTCGGTTGGGCGGTCTTTTTCTTGGGTGAGGAGTTGTCGCGGTACGGGCGAAGAAGCAGGTCTCTCCACTGCGCATCGCGATAAAGCCACGATGCTCCGGTCGAGATGACAATTCAGGTGGGTGGCGGAGTATCGTTAAGGTATGGCAGCGTTGGGTGATGGGTTTGTCGATGTAGCGGAGGCTGTGGCGGAGCTGAAGGCCGGGCGGATGATCGTCGTGGTGGACGATGAGGACCGCGAGAATGAAGGCGACCTGACGCTGGCGGCGGAGTTTTGTACGCCGGAGTCGATCAACTTTATGGCCAAGTTCGGGCGAGGGTTGGTGTGTCTGACGCTGACCGAAGAGCGCGCCGATGCGCTAAGGCTCGGGCCGATGACGCAGGACAATACTTCACGGTTTGGGACGGCGTTTACGGAGTCGATCGAGGCGCGCGAGGGGGTGACGACGGGGATCTCGGCGGCGGATAGGGCGCATACGATCCAGGTGGCGATAAGTCCGGGGACAGTGGCGAGCGACCTGGCGCGGCCGGGGCATGTGTTTCCGCTGCGGGCGCGTAAGGGTGGGGTGCTGGTGAGGGCCGGGCAGACGGAGGCTTCCGTCGATTTGGCGCGGATGGCGGGACTGATTCCGGCAGGGGTGATCTGCGAGATCATGAACGAGGACGGGACGATGGCGCGGGTGCCCGACCTGATCGAGTTTTGCAAGCTGCATGGGCTGAAGATGGTGACCGTGGCGGAGGTGATCCGTTATCGGCTGCAGCATGAGCGGTATGTGAAGCGCGTGGCCGAGGCGCAGTTGCCGACCGAGTTTGGCGAGTTCCGGATGATCTCGTATGAGAGCGAGGTCGAGGGTGGGGAAAGCCATGTGGCGCTGGTTTTTGGGGATGTCGATGCGGGTGCGAGCGTGGAGCCGGTGTTGGTGAGGGTGCATACGCACTGCCTGGCGGGGAATGTATTCGGCGGGACGCTGTGCGATTGCCAGGCTGCTGTTGCGGGGTCGCTGCGGGCGATTGCGGAGGCGGGACGCGGTGCGCTGATCTATCTGCACCATACGCAGCGGGGGTTTGGCATAGACCGTAAGGTGACGCCGGGTAGGTTGGCATTTCATCGCGAGGGTCGCAGTGCCGAGGGAGCGGGCGAGCGGGAGCATCGGATTCTGCGGCAGGTGGGGCTGGGTGGGCAGATATTGTCCGATTTGGGGATTCGGAAGATTGTGCTGCTGAGTAACCATCGGACGCATGTGCCGGCGTTGCAGGGGTTTGGGATTGAGATTGTGGGGCAGGTGGGAATTGCGGTGGCGAAGGTGAAGCAGTAGGGTCGCCAGAAAGCCTGATGCTGCTGTGGGCTATGAGCAGCAAGCAGGTCCTTCGACTGCGTTGGCGCAACTGCGCGCCAACTTCGCTCAGGATGACAAGGTTTAGGTCGACTTACTGCACGATGAGGATCAGGGTGACGGTGGAGGAGATTGGGGCGCCGCTGGTGGAGGTTGCGGTGACCTGGTACTGGTAGGTGCCGGCCGGGGTGTAACGGAGATTGGAGGGGGAGTTGCCTCCGCAGCCTGAGATCGCGGTGCAGGCTAGAGCGGCGAGAAGCAGGGCGAAGAAGCGGCGTTTTTGCCTGGGGTCGCGCTGGAAGAGCAGGCAGCCGAGCAGGATGCCGGGGGTTGCGAGGAAGGTGAGGAGTGCGAGGCCGATTGAGCCGGCTGAGGTGATGGTGTTGAGGGTGGCGGTGGAGTTCTGCGGGGTGCTGGCGAGGGTGAGGGTGGAAGCAAGCAGCGAGCAGGTAGCGTAGATGCCGGCAGTGATGGGCGTGCAGGTGAGGGCGACTGTGCCGGTGAAACCTGCGAGAGGCGTGAGGGTGAGGGCGTAGGTTGCGGGGCTGCCGCTGGGGACGGTTGCGGTTTCGGTGAGGCCGCCGCCGGCGGTGAGGAGGAAGCTGCCGCCTTGAACGCCTGAGCCGGTAAGGGGGATAAGGGTGGGGGAGGTGTGGTCGGAGCTGGCAATTGCGAGGGTTGCTGATCGTGCGCCGGAGGCTGACGGGGTGAAGGTGACCTGCGCGGTGCAGCCCTGGTTGGGGGCGAGGGTCGTCGTGGAACAGGGAGCGGTGACGGCGAAGTCCGCGGCGTTGGGACCGTTGATGGTGGTGGCGATGCCGGTGACGGGAACTGAGCCGGTGTTGAGGATTGTGAGGGTGAGGATGGCTGGGATGCTGACATCGATGCTGCCGAAGGCGAGGGCGCCGGGGGTGATCTGGAGTTGCGCGAGCACGGCGAGGCCGGTGAGGGAGACGGTGAGCGGGAGGGTCGTGGCGTTGGTGGAGAGGCTGAGGGTTCCGGTACGGGTGCCTGCGACGGTCGGGGTGAAGGTGACTTGCAGCGTGCAGGAGGCCGCGGCGGCGAGAGTGAAGCCGGTTGCCGGGCAAGTGCCGGGGGCGGCGGTATAGTCTCCGCTGGCGGCGAGGCCGGTGAATGTTACGGGGGCGGGGGTGGTGTTGGTGATGAGGACGCTGAGCTGGTCGCTGGAGCCGACGTCAACGGTGCCGAAGTTGAGGGATGTGGGGGTGAGGGTGAGCGGGGATGCGGAGGAGATTCCGTAGAGGGTGAGGAAGTTGAGCGAGATGGAAGCGTTGGAAAGGATCTCGAGGGTCCCGGCGCGGGCTATCGAGGTGGAGGCAGTGGTGGGGGTGAACTGGACAGTGAGGTTGCAGGTGGCTCCGGGGAGGAACGAGGCGCAGGTAGTGGTTGAGGTGAAGTCTGGAGAAGCTTGAATTGAGGAGATTTGTAGCGTGGTGGTACCGGTGTTGGTGAGCATTACCGTTTGCGCGGTGGCGGCGTTGCCGATGGCGGTGTTGGCGAAGGTGAGGGAGCCCTGGGAGAGCTGGTAGGCGGCCAGAATGGCGGAGCTGATGGGAGAGCTAGAGAGTAGAGGGACGGCGGTTCCGGTGAGGGCCATGAGCTGGGGGCTGGCGGCGGCGTCGGATTCAATGAGGAGTGTGCCGGTATCGGTGCGGGGGGTGAGGTTGGTGGAGCCGGTGAGGAGCTGGTAGATGGGCGCGTAGGTGAGCGTGACGGTGCAAGTGGCGAGGGGCGCGAGGGTTGCGCCGCAGGTGGAGGTTGCAAGGAAGGGTGGGTCGCTGGTGATGCGGTGAACGGTGAGGGGCGTCGTACCGGAGTTGGTGAGGGTGAGGGTCTGCTGGGTCGTTTGGCCGGAGTTTAGCTGGCCGAAGCTGAGGGGGTTGTTGGGGATTTCGTTGCCGGTGATCGTGAGCGTGGCGGGGCCGTCTGCGTAGCCGAGCATGTAGGCGAGGGCCTGGACGGGCGCGGAGCCGTCGGTGGGTGTGCCCTGGGCGAAGACGGTGCCGGTGAGGGCTCCGGCGATGGCGGGAAGGAAGCTGATGGAGAAGGTGCAACTGGCGTTGGCGGCGAGGGTGGCGCAGGCGTTGGTCGTCGCCAGGGGGAACTGCTGGGGCATAGAGAGCGTGATGGCGAGCGGCTTGGCGGTGAGGTTGTTGAGGGTGAACTGGCGGGTATAGCCGAGGATCCCGGTGGCGGCGGAGCCGAAGTTGACCTGGTTGGGCAGGATTTCGAGGCCAGCGTCCTGGGAGGTGTAGGCGCCGGTGAGGGGGACGGAGTAGATTGTGGCGTCGGATTGGCCGCTTTGGGTGGAGGTGACGGGGATGGCGAGCGTAGCTGCGATGGTCGCGGTGGTGGCGGCGAATTGGACGGTGACGGTGCAGGTTGCAGCAGGGACGAGTGTTGCGCAGTTGGAGGTCGCAGAGAAGCTGGGGCTGGTGGTGGTGGGCGTACCGAGGGTGAGCGTAGCGGTGCCGGAGTTGGAGACAGCGATGGTTTGGGTGGTCGCGGTGGGGCCGGGGACGTTTTGGAAGATGAGAGCGTTGGGGTTGAGATTGAGGCCGGTGTTGGGGTTTCCGAAACCGGTGAGGGATGAGGTGGCGGTGCCGCCGGAGGTGACGATGGTGAGAGCTCCAGCGCGCTGGCCTGTGGTTGTGGGGGTGAAGGCGATTTGGAGGAAGCACGCGGCGGTGGGTGCAAGGGTTGCGGCGCAGGCTGGACCGCCAGTGGTGTTAGGGGAGAGGACGAAGTCTCCAGTAACGGCGATGGAGGTGATTGTGACGCCAGAGGATGCGGGAAGGAGGTTGGCCAGAGTGAAGGTCTGCGTCGGCGAAGAGCTGCCGAGGGGGACGGGGCCGAAGTCCTGAGAGATGGGGGTGAGGAGCAGGCCCTGAACCGGGAGGGCCGTGCTGGTGAGGGCGAGGAGGTAGGGGTTTCCACCGGAGATAGTGGAGAGGGTGAGGGTTGCGGTTTGGGTGCCGGCGGTCTGCGAGAGGAATTGGATGCCGAGGTAGCAGTTGGTGCAGGGGCCAGTGGTGGTCTGCGTGAAGCTCACAGGCGGGAGGGTGGTGGGGACAGTTCCGGTGTTGGGGACGAGGACTGCATTGAAGAGCGCGCTGCTGCTGGCGGCGGTGAGCGACGGGAGAGATTGCTGTATGAGGAACCAGGCGGTAGTGGGTTCGCCGGCATAGGTTTGGCCGAGGTTGAGGTTGCCGTTGTTGGCGGGGAGGATGGCCGAGCCGGTTCCGGTGAGCGCGACGTAGGCGGGGGCGAAGTTGCTGCCGGCGGTGATGCTGAGGAGGCCGTCGCGCTGGCCGGGTTGGGAGGGGGCGAAGGCGAGCTGGAGCTGGCAGGTGGCTTTCGCGGCGAGGGTCGCGGGGCAGGCGTTGGTGAGTTGGAAGTCTCCGGTAAGGGTGATGGTGAGGGCGAAGGCGGAGGTGCCGGTGTTGGTGAGCGAGACGGGCAGGGAGTTGCCGGAGATTCCGGTGACGATGACTGGATTGGCGAAGGTCAGGACGGTGGTGGAGACGGTGAGGTTGGGGTCGGGTGTGCTGCCAGTGACGCCTACGGGTGGGAGGGTTTGGCCGGTGAGGAGGACGGTGAGGTTGTCGTCGAGGGTGAGTTGGTAGGAGTCGTCTGAGGGTGCGGTGGGGGAGAGGTATTTGAGGGTGAGGCTGCAGAAGGTGAGAGGTTCGAGGGTGGTGGGGCAGTTGTCGGTGACGGTGAAGGGGGAGGTTGCGGGGAGGGTTGCGAGGGTGTGCGGGATGGCGAGCGTGGAGTTGTTGGAGATGTAGAGATAGCGCGGAAGATCGAGGGTTGGGGTGATGGAGAACTGGGTGCCGAAGTCGATCTCGGAGGCGGAGAGATTGAGAGAGGCGGCTTGTTGGAAGCCGGTGAGCTTGATGAAACGGGTGCCGAGGAGCCAGAGGGCGTCGATGGCGGAGTCGTTGGCGCTGAGGCTGGAGGCTGTGAGCGAGAGGGTGATGGTGCAGGAGGTGTCGGCGGCGAGGGTGAAGGTGTTGGCGGGGCCTGCTGCGGCGCAGGTGGTTGCGCTTTGGGCGAAGGTGTAGGTGGTGGTGCCTTTGGGTAGAGCGTTGAAGACTGAGGTGAAGGTTTGTGCAGTGGTGGAGAGATTGGAGACGGTGAAGGTCTGCGTGGCGGCAGGGCTGGTGGAGGTGACGATGCCGAAGTCGAGCTCGTTGGTGGAGAGGAAGATGGCGTCGGGGGTGATGGTGGTGGCGGGTAAAGCGAGGGTGTAGGTTGTGGCGTTGGCGGCGGAGGCGGTGATGCTTCCGGGGCCGGTTCCGGTGAGGGCGATGCTGCAGGAGGTGGAAGGTGCGAGGGACGTGCCACAGTTGGAGGTGATGGTGTAGCCGTTGATGGTGAGAGCGAGGCCGGTGGCTGTCGCGGAGCCGAGGTTGCGCAGGGTGAAGTTGGGGAGGTCGTCGATGGAAAAGCTGAGGCTGGGGGCTGAGCTTGCGGTGTGGATGAGGCTCAGCAGAGCGGCTGTGCCGGTGCATTGGCTGCTGTTGGTGCAGGTTGCGGGGGCAGGGAGGACTCCAGTGAGAGTGTTGGGCAGGACGGTGTTGGGGGTCTGGAGGAGCGGGAGGTCGAAGGTCTGGGTGGCGAGGAGCGAGGAGCTGGTGATGGCGGAGAGAGTGCCGGGGAGGGCGATGGTCCCGGTGGTGGAGATCGCCGGGGCGGCTACGTTGGTGGTGAGCGCAGCGTAAGCGGGGTTGTTGGTGGGAAGGCCGCCGATGCGGAGGGTCTGGTCGAATATATTGGCGGCGGTGATGTGGAGGAGGAAGCTGTCGCCGGTGGGGTAGTCGGGTTGGGTGGCGCCGGGGAAGAGGGGGGTGGTGATGGAACCGGTGACCCAGGCCGTTCCGCCGGGGCCGACGGTGACGAAGGATTGAGAGCTGGGGAGGAGCAGGATGGAGGAGGTGATGGATTGGCCGTTGAGGGGCAGGCGGAGAAGGGATTGGTAGGTGGTTTCGGCGAGCGGCGCGGCGACGGTGGCGATGGGGAACTGGCCGAGGGCGACGTTGCCGGAGAGCAGGAGGGTTTGGGCTGCGGCGTCGAAGGCGATGGAGTTGAGGCCGGTGCCGGGGATGAATGTCGCGTAGAGGATTGCGCTGCCGGCGGGGTTGAGCGCGGTGAGGAAACCGGAGTTGGCGCCCAGGATGTTGGGGACCAGGGCGGAGACCGTGGGGTAGCCGGTGGCGGTGGTGGAGCCGGTGATGTAGGCGTTGTCGTTGGTGTCGGCTGCGATGGAGGTGGGGGCGGTGTTGCCGTTGGCTCCGGTGAGGTAGGTGGCGTAGACGACTGCTGTGCCGGTGGCGTTGAAGCGGGCGACGAAGCCGTTTTCGCTGGAGTTGGGGGCGGGGGATTGCTGGATGGCTGCGGCGGTGACGGGGAAGGTTGAGTTGAAGGTGATGCCGGTGACGAAGGCGGCGTCGGCGGTAGCGGCGATGCCGGATGCGGCGGTTTGGCCGGCGCCGAGGAAGGTGAGCCAGAGGAGATTGAGGTTGGTGTCGTACTTGGCGAGGAAGGTGTTGGTGGAGGTGTTGGCGGGCGAGGGGTAGGGGACGCCGGCGGTCCCGGAGAGAGCGCCGCTGGCGGAGGTCCCGGTGACGTAGATGTTGCCGGAGGGGTCGAGGGCGAGCGCGAGGGCAATGTCGCCGGCGGCACCTTGTTGGGTTTGGGCGATGAGGGTGGTGGAGGTGGCGTTGGTCTTGAGGAGGCGGATGCCGTCCTGCTGGTTGAGCAGGAGGATGAGGGTGCCGTCAGGTGCGTAGGCGGCGGCTGGGAAGCTGCCGTGATTGGCGACCGAGAGAATGCCCTGGAGGGTGACTTGCTGCGCGGCGTTGACCGTTTGGGCCATGGCTGGGCAGAGAGCTGGAAGACAGGCGAGGAGAGCGGCGAGGGGTCGGGTGAACTTCATCATGGTAGATGGCTGCGGGGGAGCGCGGAGTGCAGCCTGTCCTCTATACCAATGGAAAGTGCGGCGTTACGGGTGTCCCAAATTGAGATGCGGAATTGTGGGGTGGTAAGTTGTGCCGTTTTGGGAATCGGAGGGGAGCTTATTGAGGTTGGGGCTAAAGCTGCGGGTCTCTCCACTGCGCAGGACGGTGAAACAATCCTGCTTCGGTCGAGATAACAAGGGTTGCGAGGACGGTGAAACAATCCTGCTTCGGTCGAGATAACAAGGTAGTGGTAGTGAAAGGGAAGCGCAGCAAGCGATGCTGCGCTAGAGGAGGTGGGCGTAGCCGCAGGCTGTCATGCGGTCGACGAACTCTTCGTGGCAGGTGTATTGGATGGCGTTCATGCCGGCGGCTTTGGCGGCGGCGACGTTTTCGGGGCGGTCGTCGATGAAGAGGATGCAGTTGTGGGGGACGGCTAGGCCGGCGGCGGCGTGGTGGTAGATGGAGGGGTGGGGCTTGGCGACGCCGAGGCGGTGGGAGAAGGTGTGGTGGGCGAAGTCCTGGAGCCAGTGGAAGCGGCGCAGGATGCCGGCCTCCATAGCGTCGCCGAGGTTGGAGAGGATACCGGTTTTGACGCCGGTGTGGCGGAGCTTGGCGGCCCAGTCGATCATGGGTTGGTTGGGCTGGGTCCAGAGGGTGTTGTCGGCGGCGAGGAGATCTTCGAGCTGTGTGGGATTGAGGGTCTGATGGAGGTCGTTGGCGACGGCGTGCCAGTAGGTGTCGCCGTTGAGGATGCCGTGATCGTAGGCGTCGCGGTGGTTCCAATAGGCGGCGTGGAAGGGGTCTTCGTCGGCGGCGAAGATTTGTTTCATGCGCTGCCAGGCTGCGGGGTCGGGTGGGCCGCTGAGGACCTTGCCGTAGTCGAAGAGGACGGCGTGGATGGGTTGCGTCGCGGGTTTGTCAGGAGTGGACATGCTGCGTTGATTGTACTGCGGGCCGTATGCTGGAGGCGGATGAGATTCTCAGAGCGAACCGGTTGGGATTTGGAGGAGAACGATTTTTCCGTTGCTGTGCGCGAGGCGCGGGCGGCGGGGAAAGAGCTGTTCGATCTGACGGTGTCGAACCCGACGGCTTGCGGGTTTGCGTATGATGCGGAGGCTTTGCTGGGGCCGCTGGGCGACGCGGCGGCGTTGGTGTATGAGCCTGAGGCGATGGGGATGGTGCGTGCGCGGAAGGCGGTTGCGGGGTACTATCGCGATGCCGGGGCAAATGTTGCGGCAGAGCGGGTTTGCCTGACGACAAGTACGAGTGAGGCTTATAGCTTTTTGTTTCGGCTACTGTGTGATCCCGGCGATGAGGTGTTGATCGCTCGGCCGAGCTATCCGCTGTTTGAGTTTATTGCGCGACTGGACGATGTGAGCCTGGTGGAGTATCCGCTGGTGTATGACGGGCGGTGGTCGATCGATCTACATGCGCTGGAGTCGGCAGTGACGGAACGGACGCGGGCGGTGGTGGTGGTGCATCCGAATAATCCGACGGGGAACTTTGCGTCGGAGATAGAGCGGGTTGCACTGCAGGAGTTGTGTGCGCGGCGAGGGTTGGCGTTAATTGTGGATGAGGTGTTTTTGGATTATGCGGTAGAGGGTGTGGAGGCGAGGAGTTTTCCGGCGGAGGAGGGACCGAGCCGGGACGAGCAAAAAGCGGTCGGACTTCGTCCGATACCCCACCCTGCCTCGCATGAAGCCGCGAGTCGAGGATGGGGCACCCGGTTTCAGGCACTGACGTTTGTATTGAGTGGGTTGAGTAAGGTGTGTGGGCTGCCGCAGATGAAGGTGTCGTGGATTGTGGTAGCGGGGCCGGAGGAGATGGTAAGCAAGGCGATGGGAAGGCTGGAGGTGATTGCGGATACGTTTCTGTCGATGAATGCGCCGATGCAGTTTGCGCTGCCGCATTGGCTGGGTATGCGGCGTGGATTGCAGGAGCAGATTCGAGAGCGGATGAGGGTGAATCTTGCGGTGTTGGATGCGCGGTTGATGGGTACGCAGGCTAGCCGGTTGGCGATGGAGGGTGGATGGACGGCGGTGTTGCGGGTGCCTCGGCATGTTGCGGGGAAGGCGTTTGCGGAGGCTGCGCTGGAGCGAAGCGTGGTGGTGCAGCCGGGTGAGTTTTATGGGTTGTCTGAGGGGTATGTGGTGGTGAGTCTGCTGACGCTGCCGGCGGTTTGGACGCGTGGGTTGGGGTTGTTGCCGGTAGGTTGATGGGATTGGTCTGTAGAGGTTTAGGGGGAGAAGGTTTGAGGGATGAGGTTGGGGTTTGGAACGAGCTCAGAGCAATGAGCGTGAGAGCTTAGAGCGACTGCGACGTGCGAGCTTAGAGCGACTGCGACGTGCGAGACTGATGGGTATGCGATATGGCGGGAAGGTGGAGTATGCGCAGGCGCGGAAGATCCGCGAGAGGAATAAGGTGTCGTACAGAGTGGCGCATTGGCCGCTTTGGATTGCGGTATTTTTTCTGGCGCCGGGGCCGCTGATCTTTACACTGTTTGCGCATGGATTTGGGTGGGGGCATACGGTTTGGCTGGCGGGTGTCTTAGTGGGAACGGGTTTCGCGGGGTTGCGCGGGAGTCTGCCGGGGGTAGAGCCTCGGCCTTATATTCTGCGCTTCGATGAGGACAAGCCGAATCCGCTGTACCGGCGGGTCTGCTATACGTTTGCGTGGAATGCCGCGGTGAGTTTTGCGCTGTTGAATTTGAGTGGATTGGCGATCGCGAGTGTGACGGGTGTTTGGTACATGCAGCAGATCTATCGCTATGCGTATGCGCCGGTGTGTGGTGTGATTTTATTGCTGGGTGCGGCTGGAGCGTTGCCGAGGGTGGGGCGGTCGACGAAGGGCGAAGGGACTGAGCGGCGATATTTCTATGGGACGGTGTGGGCGGTGACCGTCGCGCAGATTGTGATGCTGCCGCTGTGGCTGCTGCTGCCTAAGGCGCAGTGGGCGAGTGAGGTGAAGCTGGGGGTGTTTGTGGGGGTATTGGGGTTGATGGGGATTGCTGCGAGGAATGGGAGGTTGCCGAGGACTCGGCCGATTCTGCCGGGGGAAGAGATGGTGGCGGATTAGATGAGGAAGGGGTTGGTGGCGCGCTCGTGGGCGATGGTGGTGGTGGGGCCGTGGCCGGGGATGACGACGGTTTCGCCGGGTAGGGGGAGCAGGCGGGCTGTGATGGAATCGAGGATTTGAGGGGTGCTGCCAAGGGGGAGGTCGGTGCGGCCGACGGAGCCGGCGAAGAGGGTGTCTCCGGCGATGAGGAGATTGGCTGCGGGGACGTGAAGGCAGAGACTGCCGGGAGTGTGGCCGGGGGTGAAGAGGATGGTACTGTCGATGCCGTTGACAGTGAGGGTTTCGTTGTCGGCTGGGGAGTGGTCGGGTGGAGGTACATCGCCGACGGGGATGTATAGGCCGATCCAGGCGGGTTGCTGGGCCATGATGGCGACCAGCGGGAGGTCTGCCTGGTTGTAGACGATGGGGGCGCCGGTGATTTGTTTGAGGGTTTGCGCGCTGGAGATGTGGTCGAAGTGAGCGTGGGTGATGACGATCTGCTTAGCGGTGAGCTGGTGTTTGGCGAGTGCGGCGAGGATGCGCGGGATGTCATAGCCGGGGTCGATGACGATGGCTTCGCGAGAGGTCTCGTCGCCGAGGATGGTGCAGTTGCACTGGAGGAGGCCGACAGGGAAGGTTTCGCGGATCATGGGAGTCTTGTCCTACAACAAAAAGCGCAGGCTGGTGAGCCTGCGCCTGTTGGAACGTAAGCTGTTTACTTCTTGGCCGGAGTGGTTTGGCCGGTGGGCGTTCCGGAGAGTACGGAGTGATTGCCGCTGGCGCGGGACATCATGACGGTAAGCGAGATGGACGTGAGCATGAAGATGATGGCCGACCAGGTGGTGAGGCGAGTGAGGAGGTTGGCGGCGCCGCGCGGACCGAAGGCGGTCTGCGAACCCTGGCCGCCGAAGGCTCCAGCGAGGTCGGCGGACTTGCCCTGCTGGAGCAGGACCACACCGATGAGGAAGAAGCAGACGATAACGTGCAGGATTACGAGAAGAATGAGCATGGTCTGACTGGATACGCCTTCAAATGTATGCCGCGTAGGCGGCGAGATGTGCGGGCCGGCACGGAGGATGAACCCCTATGCCTTGCGGCGAGAAGCGCCTCAACCCATTTATAAGTGTATCACCGCTATGATGATCCGATGTGGTTTGACCCCTCACAGGGCGGAGGCCGGGAATCGATGTCGCGCAGGACTGGAGTCTTGATTCTTACGGCGGTGTTTGCGACGGTGTTGATGTGGCATCTTCAGCAACGCGGGACGGTGGCGGCGCAGGGGGCAGCAAGCGCATCGGCCGCAGATGGTCAGGATTGGCCGGTCTATGGAGGCCAGAAGGCGGGCGACCACTATTCTTCGCTGCGCCAGATCGACCGGGAGAATGTGAATCGGTTGAAGGTCGCATGGACCTTCGACATGCATGAAGCAGGCGGTCTGCAGACCAATCCGCTGGTGATTGGCGGGACGATGTTTGTGTGCTCGCCGTCACAGAAGGTGATTGCGCTGGATGCGGCGACGGGGAAGCAGTTGTGGACGTTTTCGGCGGAGAAGCCCGGGCTGCAACCGGACCGTGGCCTAAGTTACTGGACCGACGGCAAGACGAGCATTCTGTTTGCCGGGGCGTTGGACGAGTTGTTTGCGCTCGATCCGGCGACGGGCAAGCGCATTCCGAGTTTCGGGGAAGATGGGGCGATCGATCTGCGCAAGGGACTGACAGACGGCGACTATAAGGTGGGGTTCGTTGCACCTACGACGCCGGGGATTGTTTATAAGGACATGATCATCGTAGGGTTCCGCGAATCGGAGACGGAGCCTGCGCTGCGCGGGGATATACGGGCCTTCGATGTACATACCGGCAAGGTGCGATGGACGTTTCATACCATTCCGCAGCCGGGCGAGTATGGCTATGAGACGTGGCCGAAGGACGGCTGGCAGAGCAGCGGAGCGGCCAACGATTGGACGGGGATGGCGCTCGATGAGAGTCGCGGTATTGTGTACGCACCGACGGGATCTGCGGTATCCGATTTCTATGGCGACGACCGGATAGGCGACGATCTGTTCGCCGATACATTGCTGGCTCTGGACGCGAACACGGGCAAGCGGTTGTGGCATTTTCAGGGGATCCATCACGATATATGGGACCGTGACTTTCCCTCGCCGCCGTCGTTGGTCACGGTACAGTCCAGAGGCAAAGCGGTAGACGCCGTGGCCCAGACGACGAAGGAGGGATTCGTATTTCTGTTCGACCGCGTGACGGGGAAGCCTCTCTTTCCGATTGAAGAACGCAGCTTTCCAGCGTCTGAGGTTCCGGGAGAGGTGGCATCGCCGACGCAGCCCGTACCGCTGTCGCCAGCGCCCTATGCGCGCCAGTTGCTGACGGAAGATATGTTGACCACGCGCACGCCGGAAGCCCATGCGTGGGCGTTGGCGAAGTTCAAGACGTTCAAGGGCGGAGGGTTATATGTGCCGCTCGGCGTGGATACGCAGACGATCGTCTTTCCGGGATTCGACGGCGGCGCGGAGTGGGGCGGTTCGGCGGTGGATACGGGTACTGGGGTGATCTATATCAATGCGAATGACCTGGCCTGGACGGGCGGTTTGACGGCGACGAAGACGGGAGGCAGCCTGGGTTCGCAGATCTATGGCAGCCAATGCGCGGTGTGCCATGGCACGGACCGGAGCGGATCGCCGCCGGCGTTTCCTTCGCTGGTGAATGTGAGCGCACGCCTGCCGGACGACACCATTACGACGGTGATTCAAAACGGCAAGGGTCGGATGCCCTCGTTTCCGGGAGTCGATGGAGCGAACCTGAAGGCGGTGCTGGATTATCTGAAGACCGATCCGGATGTGGTGAAGGCTGAGAAGGGAGTTGCTGCCTCTGGGAACGCGGTGGGTGGGAGCAGGAATGAGATTGCGGGCGCGGCGATCTACGACAACAACTGTGTTCTATGCCATAACGAGGATCTGATGGGGACGCCATCGAACGATCCGGGGTTAGTTGGTGTGAGGCAACGGATGTCCGATGCGCAGATACTCGCGATTGTGCATGAAGGGAAGGGGAGGATGCCCGCGTTTCCTAAACTTTCGGCGGAGGATGAAGGGCATCTGCTGCGGTTTCTTGGCGAGCCTGCTGTGAGTGCGGTTGCCGATGAACCTTCTTCGAAGCGCGAGATGGAATCGCCGGCTTCCGTCATTGGACGCAAGGCGAAGTACCGTTTCACGGGGTATCATAGGTTCCTCGATCCCGATGGGTATCCGGCTGTGGCGCCGCCGTGGGGGACGTTGAATGCCATCGACTTGAATACGGGGAAGTATCTGTGGAAGGTGCCGCTGGGGGAGTATCCGGAGTTGGCGGCGCAGGGGATGAAGCATACCGGGAGCGAGAACTATGGTGGGCCGATCGTGACCGCCGGCGGGATTGTGGTGATTTCGGCGACGAACTTCGATCACAGGATTCGGGCGTTCGACAGCTCGAACGGGAGGCTGCTGTGGGAGGCAGAGCTACCTTATTCAGGCAATGCAACGCCGGCGACGTACATGGTCCAGGGGAAACAGTACATTGTGATTGGAACGAGCGGGGGACGCGATCCGAAGGGCCCGCAAGGGTCTGCTTATGTTGCGTTCGCGCTGCCGTAGTTCGATAGGATGATTGGCATGGAGAAGCGATGATCAATGTAACTGGAAGCATGAGATTGAACTTATTGAGACTGCTGATGCTGGTCATGATGGGGCCAGCGGCTATGGCACAGCAGGCCAGGATGGAACAGGTGGTTGGCGGCTTCAGAGTGGTGCAGGGAACCAGCGTTATCGAGGTGTCCGCTGTGGAGTCCGGCGTTCTGCGGGTCGATGTGAAGCCGAATGGGGTAAGGGATTTGCGGACGCCAGTAATGGACCCGGCGTTTCATGCAGAGGCTGTCACTGGGGTGCAGTTGCGACGGACGGGGACCGCGGCGGTGGTGCAGACTTCCAAGTACATCACGACGCTGAAGGCGGGGCCACAGCTTTCGCTTACCGTGACGGATGGCGGTGGGGCTGTATTGCTCAGGGAAGAGAATCTGTTGCAGGATGCATCGGCGCAGGGGGTGGAGTTTGTGCGGGGCGACGACGATCCGGTTTATGGGATCGACGGCATCGACATGAATGTGAAGAATGCTTCGCTGACGCGGAGTGGCGAGGCGACGGCGAAGGCCGGTATCCAGGGCAATGGCGGGGCGCCGCTGTTTCTCACGCAGAGATATGCGGTCCTGATCGATTCAGTGGGCGGCGGCTTTTCGATGGAGGGGAACAAGATTGGGTTTCACGGTGGTTCGCGTAAGGAGTTGGAGTTCTTTATTGTCGTTGGCGATCCCTTGGAGACGCGCAAGGGTCTGGCGGATTTGAGTGGGCACTCGCCCATGCCGCCGCGATGGACGCTGGGCTTTATGAATAGCCAGTGGGGTTTGAGCGAGAGCGAGATGCGCGAGATCGTGCTGCGCTATCGCACGGAGCATATACCGCTGGATGGCTTCATCATGGACTTCGACTGGAAGGCCTGGGGCGAGGACAGCTACGGGGAGTGGCGGTGGAACAGCACGTCGGGCGAGGGAAGCCGAGCGCCGGATTTGTTTCCAGATGGGGCCAGCGGAAAGCTTGCTGCCGACATGCGGGCTGCGGGAGTTCACCTTGTGGGAATCATGAAGCCGCGGATCCTGATGTATAAGCCGGGATCGACGACCGAGCTGGATGAGGCGGCGTCGTATGCGCAGCAGCATGGATTCTGGTATCCCGAAGAGCCGGAGACATTGGATTACTTTACGCATCGGCCTTCACGGGATTTGAACTTCAACCTGGCGGAGACACGGGCGTGGTTCTGGGAGCACTTGCAGCCTGCTTTCGATGCCGGAGTGGAGGGCTTCTGGAACGATGAAGCGGACCGCACGGATATAGCGAAGAACCAGGAGTTCCGCTTCAACGATCTGCAACACTTCAACATGGCACGCGCGGAGCATGACGGCCAGCGGGCACACTCGGACAAGCGAGTATGGACGATCAACCGGAACTACTATCTTGGGTCGCAACGCTACGGCTATGCGGAGTGGTCTGGCGACATAAAGACCGGCACCGAAAGCATGGCGCAGCAACCGGTGCGGATGTTGGCGTCGCTAAACATCGGCGAGGAACATTGGAGCATGGATACGGGCGGTTTCCATGGACATCCTACATCCGAGAACTATGCACGGTGGATGGAGTTTGCGGCGTTCGTGCCGGTGTTTCGAGTGCATGGGGACCTGCATGAGAAGCGCCAGCCTTGGGTGTATGGGCCGGTGGCGCAGGCCGCGGCCGATCATGCCATAGAAATGCGCTACTCGTTGATGCCGTATCTGTATGCGGCGGAGGCTGCGGGCGTGGAGAGCGGAGTTGGGCTGGTGCGGCCGCTGAGCTGGATATTTCCTGAGGATGCGAC
>Ga0302314_10010221_pt1 | contig 16451 bp, 15 predicted proteins | sample III_Palsa_N2_3_FD_200533 | JGI IMG/M metagenome (GOLD analysis project Ga0302314, IMG submission 200533) | Peat permafrost microbial communities from Stordalen Mire near Abisko, Sweden - III_Palsa_N2_3 | ecosystem: Environmental > Terrestrial > Soil > Palsa > Peat permafrost | place: Sweden... | reverse complement strand
GGGGGTAACCACAGTTTGAAGGCCATCATCCGCCCCGCCGAACGGGCGGTCATTGGGAGGTCTCCCCAATCAGGCCCCGCGTCATCTGTGTCCATCACCCAAGAGACAAACCCAGAAACCAAAAAAGATCAACCCAGTCGCAGTGAACGCACGCGTGGCTCCGCGCCACCGGCCGCCGGTCATGCGACTGGTGCCCAAGCGTAGCGTGAGGCAGCCGTAAAGCCTGATGATCTTGGCCGGGCTCGGGATCCGGGGAGATCACCGAGAGCGGACCCGATCGAAGGCACGCCCGTACCGCCAAAGCAGCGCCGGCGGCCGCTCCGACTGTCATGAGCGCGAAGACCGCGCGGATCGACAAGAACTCAGCCAGCAGACCGCTCGCCAAGGCTCCGAGCGGCTGACCGCTGTAGCCGATCAGCCTGGCCGAGGCGTTGACCCGGCCCTGCATATGATCCGGCGCCATAATCTGCCGTAGTGTAATGCCCACCGCTAGTATCGTCGAGTAAGTGAGTTGGTAGCAAAGAAATAGAGGCAGTGCCCAATTATATCCCGGCGCCAGCGCCAGCAGGAGAAGGCTGGTGGCGTTGACGATCATGAATGCTGTTACCGTTCGCCCGGCCGAGGGGCGTTTGGCAATTTTCGGTACAACGAGGACGGCGATAAAACTACCTAGTTCACCGGCGCTGTAGAGCAGCCCAAGTCTGGCGTCGAAGCGGCCGAGATGGAGCGCCCGGCTAGCATAAACGACGACAAGCCCGAAAGTGCCGCCCCAGCTTATGCATACCCCGAAAACTGAAAGTGTCATGGTTCTGACAACCGGCTGGTGCCACAGAAAGCGGAGCCCGCTGATAGCCTCGGAGATAATATTCGAGCTGCTACCGGCCGGGCGCGATTGCCGCTGAAACGGCCGCCGGATGTGCGCGAGGAGCAGAGCGGAAGCCACATAGGTGGCGGCATCGAAACCGAGAACGTCCGACGGGGCGATAATGGTGGTCAGGGTGGCCCCGAGGGTCGGCCCCACCAGCCAGGCGACTGATGCGTAGGACCAGAGCCTGCCTGATGCCGCAGGCAGCTGCGAACGGCTTACGAGGCTGGCAATAGCGCCAAAGTTGGCTGCGTCGAACCACACGAAGGCGGTCGCCACGCCGAGCGCGACAACGTCCAGCTGCACGACGGTAACGCGGTTGAAGGCCGCGGCGAGCGGGACGCTCCCCAGCAACAGCGCGGAGGCCATGTTCGAAATGACCATGACCTTGCGTCTATCAACGCGGTCAGCCAGCACGCCGGCGAACAAGCCGAAGGTCAAATAGGGCAGCGCCTGGATCGCGGTCAGCGAGGCGGTTGCTCCCGGCGACCTCGTTATCTTGTAGATGAGAAGTGGAAGAACGACCGTTGTCATGGCGGTGCCGGCGGCGGAAACGACGCGAGCCGTGCAGAACCAGACAAATGCGTGATTCTGCGACAGTTTCTCCGGCGGTCGGGTTTCCTCGCGGATGTCCTGGCTCAATTCACGATCCCCTGGGGGCGGAATTAGCCGGGTCGCCCTGGCGAAGTGTGTCGGCCTCGTGTCGCAGCGCACTCCATCTCGTCGTGTTCGCTGTTGTCCAGCGGACCTGCTTAGGGGCCGGATTCGCGTCAAGGAAGCTCCGCATCTCGCGCAGCATAGCCAGGGCGTCATCGGCCATCTGGTCAATACGAGAAGAGTCGAGCCAGGACCGAAGTGCGGCGATCTGGGCTGGGTTCGCACCCTTGTGTTGGCTGGTCTCGAGCAAATCGGGCCAGTTCCGCCGGGCGTAGAAGGTGATCTTGGCTGTTTGCGTGATGAGCTCGCACGTTGGCTCGGAGATCAGCCTCTCGCGTCGCGCGGCTCGCAGTGTTTGCCTAATGTTGACCATAGCCTCGGATCGGGGGCGGTATCCGTCAGCGCGGTTTCCGCATTGCACGGCCACCTCGTCGTCTTGGTCCAGGGTGCCATCCCTGAACGCCTGAAATACCCAGCCGATGCCGCGCATCCCGAACGTCTCGAGCTCTGCTGCCCGGAGCGCCCCCGCGCCGGCGCTGCCGAACACATGGACGCCCCGCTCCATGACCCACATGATTTCCTTATGCCAGACGGCAGGACCGTGCTCGAAATAGCCGTCGATGATGCCGATGACGCGCGGCCGCAGTCGCCACAGCTGGTAGACGTCTCCCATGGCCGCCGGTGGGAGGTAGATGGCGTCGAGCTCCGCGCTTGCGTCGTCGACCGAGAGCGTGGGGCCGACAAACACGTAGACGTCGTTCACCGACTGCTGGCCACGTGCATGGCACGTCGTCCGAGGCGGTATGACACTTCCTGGTCCACCAAGCCCTCCAGCCCAGGCACGATGACCCGGACGACGGGGATATTGAACTCCTCGCGGGTTAGGTCGACTACGACGGCCTGAGTGATACCCGCGGAGCGGAGAGCCTCCAGTTCCCAGGTCACGTCCGCCTGGAAACTGTCGCCCTCGAAGGATGGCGTGGCCCGGAAGTCCCGGTCTGCGTCGCCGGCCAGGACGGCGGCCTGTCTCCGCATTAGTTCCGGCTCCCTCGCCAGGGCGTATTCCTGTTGAGTGGCATTGTCGCGGGCGCCGGAGATCAGTGTCAGTCGCGCCTGGGCAGCTTCGGTGATGGCTCGTAGCAGCGCGATGCCCCGGTTGGGATGACAACCCATTCCCTCGGCCCCGTACATCAACCGCGGCGCGTCGCGGCTTCGCTCGGCGATTACGCATCTGAACGCCGGGATCGCGACGTCCGTCGTGATGTCCCAGATCCCGGTGGACATATCGGCCCGGTCAAGACGATCGAGCGCCTCCATGCACCAGGGGTCGTCCACCGTCCGGACGTCGATCCTGCGGGACGCCATCGCCTCCGTTCCACGCAGCTGGTGCAGGGTGGCGGCGTCTCGCTCAACCGTCTCGCACAGGCCGTGGCTGAGTGCCTCCAGGAAGTGGTTTCCTGAAGCGAGTCCATTAGTTGTGCCCATGAAGCATTCAACGCCGGCCGGCGACGGCAGCGTTTTAGCCGTGTGGACCATTTCGTACGGGACCCAGATCGACGTGCCGCTGAGAAGCTCGTAACCCTCGATCCACAAGAGCGGAAGGTCCGGGTGGTATCGAGAAGCGATGGTCCGGGGCAGAGCGTCAACGTCGGCAAGTTGGTGACTGAACCGCAAATCATTGAAGCTGGCAAGCTTCAGCGGCTGATCTATTCGCTCTGCCATGAATGCCTCGATGGACTCCATCACCGCAGAGGCTCTGGAGGCGGCCAGCGTGAGGCCTTTTCCTTGCGCCACGACTATTGATCGCGAGTTCGGCCGGTAAGCGAGGACGACCGGGATGCCGATTGTATCCAGCCCGGTAATATCGGCGACACGGGTAATTCCCATCACAGGAAAGAAGCGCCGGACCTGCTCAAGCGTTTCCTCCGGAGCCCGAACTCGATGAGTGCCCGCCCGGTAAAGCTTCGGGACCGGGGGCCCAGCCGAAACCGTCGTAATCGAGGGTCGCGCTACAGGGACACCCACTGTAGGTCAACGCCAGCGTCAGCAGGGGCCGATTTCTGCGAATTTTGGCAGGTGCGCCAGCTGCGCACGGAGGGAGCTGATGAGTTCCGGTGCCGCCATCACCGGCGAGGTCGCCGGCTCATGCGCGACATTAGCTGGATCGGGGTAGGCCAACCTGCCATCCCGCGGGAGACGGTACACGATGCCGTCCGGACCGGTCATCAACTTCCGCGCGCCTGAATACCTTGACTCGCCCATGCCGCCTCCTCCTTTAGACCTATCATATTAAAAATGCCATGAGCATAGTTTGTCAAGGCTTAAACCCTCTGGCGAAATACGACAGTTGTAGCTCGTGACCGCAGAGTTGTTGCCGCAGGTCAGGCAGGTGACCTCGTATCGGATCTAGGGCTTGGCGCTCGGTGCCGAATCGCGACATTGATGGGTGGCTACCTAGCGACCATTAGGATCTAGGCAGCCATGCAGAACGGACCGTCGCTTCGCGCCACTCCATCAGTGAGTCTGCGGCGGATGCCAGACCTCGACGGTGAGCGTGGACCGATACCTGGCCGTCTGCCCCGGGTCCGGAAACTGCCCGACCACCAGCCCCTCGACCGGAAGCGGGTTCGCGGTGAGCTGGACCACCGCGAGCCGTAGCCCGGCCAGGGCAGCGACCGCCTGGCTGGGCCGGTAGAAGAGGCCGCGTACATCGGGCACGATCAGTCGGCGGCGCGGCGGGGCCGACGGGCGCGGGCCGAGCAGCGCGTCGTAGCGCCTGCGCTGCTCGGAGTCGCCCAGTACCAGCCAGGCCTGCTCGACCGCCGCCGCAGCACGGGAGGCGGCGCTGACCACGGGCGATGGCGCGTCCGGGCGCCGTGTCGGCGTGCTCTCCGCAGACGGAGGGGAATACGCATCGCCTGCCGGCGGCGGGAAATACGAGCGGAGCTGCAGCAACCGCTCGTCACGGGCGCGGCGCAACGTGACGGCCGACGCGCCGCGGCTCACGCCGAGCACGTCGTACCAGCTGACCGGTTCCGACATCGCAGTCTCTCCAGCTTCTAGACGATAAGAGGTTTCTTGAATACGAGGTGTCCCGGTGCCCAGCCGCCGCCCCATGACGCGCATGTTCCGGCTGGGCACCGGGAGTTTCACTTCGGCCGTTACGGCAGGATCAGGAACGGCGTGCTCTCGACGAAGGTCGCGTCGTAGTTGGGCGCGCCGGTGCCGATGAGCAGGTATCCGTGCACCTGGCACAGGTGCCCCTTGTGCCCGCTGAGCTCGACCGACGTGATCGTGTAGCGGAAGGTCGCCGCCGGGGTGTTCCAGGGCGCGGCGGACAGGCTGCCGTTCAGCACGGTGGTCGGCGCGAGGACGTACGGGATCACGCCGCCGTCCAGGTCCTTGACCGTGATGCCGAGGTGCCACTGCGCACCCAGGCCGTAGACCGTGCTCCCGGCCTCGACCTCGACGACCACCTCGGCGTCGACGCCGGGGTCGAGCGTGTTGTCCGCGACCGGACTGCCAGCCGCCCGCACGGATACGCGGATGATGTCGGCTTCATTCGGACCCATAAGGATCACTTTCCTTCTCTCGTTCTCGGATGGAGGATTTGCGAATACATCCCGACGGTGTGTTCCGCTGGCCCGCCAGATACGTCAAAATTCGATGTATCTGGCGGCCGTATGCCCCCTCCGAACCAGTAAGGGCAAGTGAGTTGCCGCCACCACGCCACAGGAGCCCTCCGTGCGTGATGATCCATATGTCGTGGCCCTCGTCGCCCGCGCTGCCGACGGCGACGAGGGCGCGTGGGACGAAATAGTCGATAGATACGCCCCACTTGTCTGGTCCATCTGCGCCCGTTACCGGCTATCGGCGGTCGACATCGAAGACGTCGGCCAGACGATCTGGGCGGGCCTGGTCACGCAGCTGGGAAAGCTTCGCGAGCCCGCCGCCCTGCCCGGCTGGCTGGCCACCACGACCCGGCGCGAATGCCTGCGGGTGCTGCGGGAGTCGCAGCGCTACGAGCCGTTCGGCGGCGAGCCGGATGACGACGTGCTGGCGGCGGAAGCCGACCCGGGGCTGGTCGAGGAGGAGATACTCAGGGCCGAACGGCACGCGCGGCTGCGCGCGGCCCTGGCCGAGCTGCCCGAGGACAGCCAGCGGCTGCTCACCCTGCTCGTCAGCGACCCGCCGCTGTCCTACGCGGAGATAAGCGACCGGCTCGGCATCCGGCCGGGGAGCATCGGCCCGATGCGAGGCCGCTGCCTGGACCGGCTCCGCCGGTCGACCCTGCTGGCCGGGCTCTCCGACACGCATAACACGGTTCCTTCGGGGGAAACGGGGCAGTCAGGTGCCCACGTCGCCAGCAGGAGGCGAGCCAGGTGAATGTGAATCAGAGCAACGCCGATGAGGAACTCCTTGCGGAGCTGCGTGAGGCCCTCGCGGCCCACGCAGCCGTTCCCCCGGAGTTCGTCGCCGTCGCGAAGAGCGCCTACGCCTGGCACCATATCGACGTTGAGCTCGCGCAGCTCATCTACGACTCCCGGCATGACACCGAGCTGACCGCGAGCCTACGGTCCGAGGCCGCGTCTATCCGCGCCCTCACCTTCGCATCGCGGCGGTTCTCGATCGAGGTCGAGGTCACCGAGGACGCCCTGCTCGGGCAGCTCATCCCGCCGCAGCCGGGCACGGTCGACCTACAGATGTCGGCGGGCGAGACCACCGACGCCGAGATCGACGAGGTTGGCTGCTTCAGCATCGAGCCGAAACCAGACGGCCGGTTCCGCCTCCGCTTCCGCGCCGACGGCCAACCCGACGTGCTCACCGGCTGGCTGACCCTCTTAATCACGAGCTGATGCGGATGGCTTGATCACGAGCCGAGGCAGACGAACGACCAGCCGGTCGCGGCCGCGACCGGGTCGGACTCTAGCCCTACCCGGGCGTCGCGCAGCGCCTGGGCCAGCGACGCGCCGCCGCGCAGCCCGTGGTGGAGCGCGATCATCAAAGGCACGACCGCGCGGTCGTTGACCGGCACCACGCTGGCCACGATCCCGGTGGTGCCGAGCGGGATGAGCGAGCTGGCCAGCCCGAGCACCTCGTCGGCGCCGGCCGGGGCGGCCACGCCGGAGTCGCAGCTCGACAGCACCAGACGGCGAGGCCCGCGGCTCAGCCGCTCCAGGTCGTAGACCGTGAGCTGGCCATCGTCGAGACGGAGCGAGGAGAACAGCGGGCTGTCCGCGCGGAACTCGCCGTGCGCCGCGATGTGCGCAAGCTCCGCGCCGTCGATCGCCTGCAGGACAGCCGCCACCGTCGCGGTGCCGTCCCCCAGCACCACCGGTTCGCTGGCGCCGAGCTCCCCGATCGGGTCGTACTCGGCCGCGAGCCGGGGCACTTCGGCTCCGCGGGAGGCCATGCCGGGTCCCCGGACGAGCACCACCCGGCCGCCTGACGACGCCGGGCGCGCGGGACCGGCGGCGGACTGCCGCGCCCGCAGCCAGGAAGCCGCCGAGGGGGCGACGCTGACTACCCGGGACCGGAGCCGGGGCAGCAGCCCCCAGGGCACGGCGTGCAGCCGTCCCGGTGGCACCACGACCAGGTTCCCGTCCCCCAACAGGTCGGCGGCCTCGCCGAGCAGCGCCCGCTCGAGCTGGGTGCCCATGGCCGTGAGCCAGTCGTGGACCACAGCGTCCGACGGCGACACCGGCGGTCCGTGCGCCACGCGCCGCAGCGCCAGCCGGGCGAACTGCACGGCCCGGGTGGCCTGCCCGGTCGGGCCGACGGCGATCCGCCGAACCCGCCCCCCGCCGCACACCAGGGCGTCCAGCGCGCCCCCGACATCGACAAGCTCGACCAGTGTGCCGTCGCCGAGCGCGTCGAGCAGCCCCTGCGCGCTGAACGCGCGATCGGCGTCGGACCCGGCGATACGGGGGCGGGGGACGGCAGCGGTGCGGGTCCCGTCTCGGCCATCGGCGCGCAGGTCAGCGGCGGCGTGCAGCGCCCGGGCGCGCACCGCCCGTTCCAGCCGTTGCCGTTCCTGTTCAAGCGACGCGGTCGGCAGCCCCAGGTCGCGGGTTCCCGCCAGCCTGCTCGTCACGTCGCGCAGGGCGGCCAGGTCCGCTTGGAGCAGCTCGTCGGCGGGCGGGCGGACGGCCGGGACCGCGAGCGCGACCGCGCGCCAGCGCTCGCTCCACTCGAGCATCAGCCGGGGTCGGCCAAGCCCGGCCGCGTGCCCCTGGCCGAGCGCGGCCAGCTCGGCGCCGTGCGCGGTCGACTGCGCGCGCAGCTCGGTCGACCCGAACACGCTGCGGTAATCGTCGATGACGGTCAGGCCACGACGGCACGCGTGCATGAGGGTGCGCGAGTCGCCCGCCGCCTGCGCCCGGTGCGCCTGGGCCAGCCACGCCACCGCCCGCGAGAGCGCGGGACCGCGGCCGCGCCCGGCTGCTGCGACGGCCAGATGAGCGTCCGCCTCTGCCAGCAACGGGCCCGCACGGGATGACGTGCGGCCCGGCCCGTCCGAACGCGACTTGGCCCCGGCGGCCGCCGCGAGCGCGAGGGCGATCCGGCCGGCCGCCAGCCGAGCCAGTGGCAGGTCGGGCGAGCCGATCTCGGTCAGTTCGCGTACGCACTGGCGAGCGTCTCGCAGCAGGGCGGCGCTGGTCGGCGCGTGCCCGAGGACTCCGGCCAGAGCCTCGGCCCTGATCCAGGCCAGCTGGGCATGCGCGCGCCACCATCGCCTGCGCTGCCGCCCGAACAACCGCGTCGCTTCGGCGGCCCGATCAGCGGCCGCCCCCGCTTCCCGCGCCGCCAGCGCGCAATCGGCCGCGACCAGCAGCAGCTCGGCGCGCTTGGTGGGCTGGCCGCCGATCGTCGCCAGGTGCCCGACTGCCGCGTCGGCCTCGCGTCTGGCGTCCGCCGCCAGGCCGGCTGCGGACAGCGCCGCGCACCGGTAGACGGCCAGGTCAGGCTCGGTTACCCGGAGCGCGGCGTACCGGTCGGCCGCCTCGTCGAAGCATGCCAGCGCGGCTGGCAGGTCACCGAGGCGGAACGAGACCACGCCGCGGAACAGGACGGCGTCGGCCGACTCCAGCTCCTGGCCGTTGCCCGCGTACAGTCCCTCGGCCCGCCGGAGGTCGGCGGCGGCAGGCCGCACCAGGCCCGCCGCCAGGAAACACTGCGAGCGCTGGGTCAGCGCGCGGGCCTCCCAGATCTGGTCGTCGGCCGCCCGCAGCACGCCGATAGCTTCGTTCAGGTCGTCCAGGGCGGGGCTATGCAGGCCAAGGAAGAGCAAGCCGGCGCCACGGCGCAGGAGGGTGCGGCCGCGCAGCAGGCCAGCTGACCCGCCGACGGCGGCGTTGAGCGCGTTGCGGCCGGCTCGCGCGCGCCCGGCGTAGACGAGCGTCACTCCCAGCGTGGCGAGCACGTCCGTCACGCGGTCCGGCACCCCGCTGCGGCGCGCCAGCCTAAGCGCCGTCCGCATTTCCCGCACGGCCGCGTCGATGTCGCCGAATTCCCGGAGCACCAGGCCGGTGGCCTGGTGCGCGACCGAGGCGGTCAGCGGCCCCGGTCGGGCGGCAAGTAGGGTCCGGGCTCGATCGGCGGCCTCGTTCGGGCGGGACAGCGCCAGCGCCAGCAGTCCGCTCGCCTCGTCCGGGGCCGGGGCGGATGATGCCCCCATGCTCCTGATCCTTGCCGACCACACCGATACGAGCAACCCAATTTTGACTGATTCGGCGGTAATGCCGTTGTCGGTGTATTTAGCGGCATTCCGCCCCCTCCGTGTTAGCGGATCGTCTCATCGGACGGCTTGGCGCGACGTGGGAGGACTTATATGAGCGAGCTGCACGAGTCGCAGTTCCGGGCCATGCAGGCCGCGTTTGCCCGCCAGGGCACCGGCATCGAGGTCGCCTATACCCCCAACGGGCGACCGGACTACATCTACCAGGTCGGTCGGCTGCTGGTCGACACCAGAGTTCCCGGTCTCGTCGGTGAGATTGAAGGCGTGCTGCCGGGGGTGGCGCCGGTCGACAAGGGCGAGCAGCCGCAGAGCGACTTCCTCCGCGTGTACTCCATCGAGGATCTGAACAATGGCCTCTTCGTGACCGTGCCCGAGGCGCTCGACCTGATCGATGCCCGTCTCCGGGAGCATCCCATTCTCCACGCGTATCCCGGTGAGCGCGGCGAAGAGCTGGCCCGGTCAGGGGAGTACTCGCCCGTCACCCCGGTCCACGTGCTGCACATCACCCAGGACACCGGCGACGGCGCGGGCCGGGTCTGCCAGGCCGCCGAACCCGAAGTCCCCTGCAGCTGCCCGCCGAACGTTAACTGCCCGCAGTGCTCGCCCTATCCGCCGGAGCCGCCGGCGGTCAGCAGCGCGGGAGCCGGCGTGCTGATCGGCGTCTGCGACACCGGGCTGCTCACGTGGAACGGGCCGGTGGCGCCATGGCCGTGGCTGCAGAACGTGACTGGCGACCCCGACCCGCTCGGCCCGGTGCTCGTCAGCGTCCCCCCGATCCCGCCCGGTCTGAACGCCATCCCGGTGTACACGGGTCACGGCACGTTCGTGGCCGGCGTCGCCCGTGGTCAGGCGCCAGGGGCCGGCGTCCAGGTATCGGGCGACCTCGTGATCGGAGGCGGCGTCCTCGAGACCACCATCGTCGCCAACCTCATGAATCTCCTCGCCAACTTCCCGGCGGTGAACGTGGTCAACCTGTCGGCCGGCGGCTACACCCGCCATGACTTCGTCCCGCTGTCGTTCACCGTGCTCGACCTGGACAAGGTCTACGGCGACGTCCCGCTGGTGGCGGCGGCCGGCAACGACGCCACCCACCGGAAGTTCTGGCCGGCCGCCTTCCACTGGGTGGTCGGGGTGGGCGCGCTCGGCGCCGACCAGCGTGACCGCGCCTGGTTCAGCAACTACGGCCGCTGGGTGAACGTCTACGCGCTGGGCGAGGGGCTGGTGAACGCCTACGCCACCGGCGTCTACACCTACCAGGAGCCCCCGAAGCGCCCGCATCAGCAGATCTTCAACGGGATGGCCCGGTGGAGCGGCACCTCGTTCGCCGCGCCGCTGGTCGCAGGCCAGATCGCCGCCATGATGACGACCGCCCCCGGGGGTCCCGTGTCCGCCGTCCAGGCCCAAACCGAGGTGCTGCAACTGGCTGCGCAGCAGGCCATCCCCGGCGTCGGCCCGGCGCTCTACCCCTGACACCCGTAGCAGCGGGCGTTCTCGGATAACAGCAAGATACTGATAACAGAAAGATCCCAATAACAGCTCGTGGCGGTGCCGTTACAAGCCTCTGACCAGGGATTATGGTGCGCCGGTGGTGTGTCAATGGTTGTTGCGCTTCGCAACTAGCACTGGCTATCGTCGGGGAATGCTTAATTTCCGGACCTCAGCCCGGCGGTTCGCCGTCGTGGCCGGCATAGCCTGCCTCGGCCTGACCGCCGCGGCCTGCAGCAGCTCGTCTTCGTCGTCTTCGTCGACCGCCGCCGCTACCTCCCCGTCTGCCTCGGCGACCGTGTCGGCATCCCCGTCCGCGAGCTCGTCGGCCAGCGTCTCCGGCACCGCGAACGTGGCCTACGCCTCGTCTCTCGAGTTCCTCAACGAGAATGTCGTCAAGCCCGCCTTCACCGCCGCCACCGGCTTGGGGTACTCCGGCACCGGAAACGCCTCGGGCACGCTCGAGTCCGACATCGCGGCCGGCGAGATCAGCCCGAACGTCTTCGAGTCGGTCGGCGGCGACAACATCACGCCGCTCGAGCCGAAGTTCACCCAGTGGTACATCCCGTACGCCGGCACCTCGATGGTCATCGCGTACAACCCGAAGTCCAAGTACGCCAGCGAGTTCAAGGCCTACGCCGACGGCTCGAAGCCGCTCAGCACGCTGTTCTCGTCGCTGCTGCAGACGCCCGGCCTCAAGCTGGGCCGCACCGACCCGAACACCGACCCGCAGGGTCGCGACTTCATCTACATGCTCGAGCTCGCGCAGAAGTACTACCACCTGCCCTCGGACACGGTGGCGAAGATCCTCGGCACCGGCGACTTCGGCACCTCCAACAGCTCGGAGATCTACGCCGAGTCCTCGCTCGACTCCACCCTCGAGTCCGGCCAGCTGGACGCCTCCAGTGCCTTCGTCACCCAGGCGATCGAGCTGCACCTGGACTACATCCCGCTGCCGACGGCGATCAACCTGGGCAGCGCCGCGCTCGCCACGACCTACGGGACGGCGACGGTCAAGCTCACCAGCGGCACCACCAAGAGCGGATCGCCGCAGGTCATCGACATCACGGCCATCGGCACGCCGACTCCGGCCGCGATCGCGTTCATCAAGTACACGCTGTCGCCGGCCGGCCTGGCGCAGTACAAGGCGGGAGGGTTCAAGCTGATCACGCCCACGGTCGTCGGCGACAAGAGCGCCGTCCCGGCCGATATCCTCAGTGAGCTGGGCTCCTAGCCCGCAGGCGGCTTCTTCCGGGGTGGTCAGGGACGGGGACAGCTCCCGTTCCTGGCCGCCCCGTTTCCGCTGGAACGGAACCGGAGGAGGCGGAGCACGCGTGCGTTCCATATCCTCTGGCTTTTCCCTCCTGGGCGCGGCGGTCATCTGGGTCGCCCTGCTCGGCCCCGTCATCACCCTGATCGGCCGGATGTCGCCCGGCGACCTCTGGGCCGCGCTGACCGGGCCGGGGAACCTGGACCCGCTGCTCACGTCGGTGGAGTCGGGCGGCGTGACCCTCGGGGTGCTGATCTGCGTCTGCACCCCGCTCGCGTGGATGCTGGCGCGCGGCCGGCTGCCGTTCCCTCGAGTCTGGGAGGCGGGCATCCTGTGCGCGCTGCTGCTGCCGCCGCTGGTGATCGGGCTGCTGCTGGTGTTCATGGTCGGCCCGTACACCTGGATCGGGTCGATTCTCAGCTGGCTGCACCAGTCGGCCACCAACACGTTCCTCGCCCTGGTGATCGCCGAGGTGTACGAGTCGGCGCCGTACTACGTGCTCGGCGCGCAGGCCGCCTTCGCCAGCGTGGACACCAGCCTCGAGCAGCAGGCGGGGCTGCTCGGTGACCGCCCGTCGCGGGTATTCCGGCGGATCACGCTGCCGCTGGCCGCGCCGGGGCTGGCGATGTCGCTCGCGGTCGCCTGGGCGCGGGCGATCGGCGCGTTCGGGGCGGTGGTGATCATCGCCTACCATCCGTTCGGCATACCGATGCAGATCTTCACCACGCTGCAGGAAACCGGGCTCTACACCGCGCTCCCGTACGCCCTCGTCCTGCTGGTGGTGGCGCTGCCGCTGCCGCTGGCCGCCTACGTCTGGAGCGCGCGTGCTGAACGTCGACGCCGAGGCTGACCGCCGCGACTTCACCGTCCGGGCGGCGCTCGACGTGGCCGACGGCGAGCGGGTCGCGCTGTTCGGCCCCTCCGGCGCGGGCAAGACGACCGTGCTCGAGGTGATCGCCGGCCTCGTCGCGCCCGGCCGCGGACGGGTCGAGCTGGGCGGCCGGGTGCTGACGTCCACCGGCACTGCGGCTGGCACCGCCGCGCCGACGGTCGCGGTGCCGCCGTGGCTGCGGCGGGTCGGGCTGCTGCGGCAGGACCCGGGGCTGTTCCCGCACCTGTCGGTGCGCGCCAACCTGACGTACGCGCGGTCAAGCTCAGCCGGCGGAAGGGCGGGCGGGACTGAGCTGGCCGAGATCGCCTCGTCGCTCGGGATTGACGGGCTGCTGGCGGCGATGCCGGCGCGGCTGTCGGGCGGGCAGCGGCACCGGGTGGCGCTCGGCCGCCTGCTGCTCGCGCACTGCGACGCGCTGCTGTTCGACGAGCCGTTCGCGTCGCTCGACGCCGCGCTCCGCCGGTCCCTGACCGCGCTGGTGAAGGACCTTTCGTCGCAGCGGTCGGTGCCGTCCGTCCTCGTCACCCACCAGCTCTCCGACGCGCAGGCGTTCGCCGACCGGCTGCTGGTGATGGACCGCGGCGCGATCCTGCAGGCGGGAGCGCCCGACGAAGTCGTGCTGCGGCCGGCCTCGAGGCGGGTCGCGGAACTGGTCGGCTACCTCGGCTTCGTGCCGGTTACCTGGTCCGATGGTGGCGGGTCTGGTGTTGGCGGGTCTGGCTTGACCGCGGTCGGCGAGGCGGGTGTGGTCGCGGGCGTGCATCCGGACCGGGTGGTGCCGGGCGCGGACCCGGTGCGCGGGCTCGTGGTGACCGGGACGGTCACTGCGGCCCGGCCGAGCGGCGCGGGCTGGGAGGCGGACGTCAGTGTCGGAGACGCCGCGTTCACCTGCCGCCTGCCGTCCCGCCCGCTCGGCGCGGAGCTATCAGTGACCGTGCTCGATCCCCCGTATTTCGGGCGGGCCGGCACGCTGCTCGCGCCGGACATCAATGCGCGATACGAGTAATTCAGGTGTCCATTCACGGGGGTCGTGAACTGGCGTCAGCTGATGGCGGGGAGTGGCGGTAGCCAGGGTTTTCCGGCGAGGGCGCTGCCGATGGCGTTGAGTGCGGTTATGCCGTGGGCGGCGGCCGAGTCCAGGTAGCTGCGCAGGCGGCACCAGCGGGCGAGGGTGGCGAGGCTGTGCCAGTAGCCCGAGACGGCCTGATGGCGCTTCGCGGCCTTAGCGCCGCGTTCGCTGACGTTGTTCGTCCAGCTCACGGCGAATTCGCGGGTGAACAGGAAGACCTGTTCCTTATAGTCCCGCAGCCAGGTCCCGAGGCTGTACCCCGGGTGATTTCCGGTGTCCCAGTCGCGCAGCCGGTTGTGGGTGATGCCCGAGGCGACGGCGGTGTCGTAGCGTTCGCGCAGGTTGTTGAGTATGCGCTGGTCCAGGGCGGTGTCCCCGCGGGCGCGGGCGTCCTCGACGGCGTGGTGAGCATCGCGGAGGATGGCGATGACGTCGCCGGCCCAGTTCTGGAGTCCGCCGGGGCCGATTTTCGTGACCGCCCTGCACCGCCTGATCACGTGTGCCGCGCACTGCTGGATGCCGCCCAGCCGGGCGAGAAGGTGCTGGTAGCCGGCGTAGCCGTCGGTGATCAGGTAGCCGGCGAAGGAATCCGGCAGCGCGGCGGCGATGGCGGCCTTGCGGCGCGATGCGATGGCCTGCAGGAGCGTCAGCCGACCGTCCGGGGTCCGGGTGATCAGCACGTGGGGCGCGCCGGCCGAGGCCTTCCCGTCCCTCTCCTCCGGGTCCGCCTCGTCCTCGCCCGCCGCCGGGGCCGGGGCGGTCCTGTCCAGGACGTTCACCGGGGTCTCATCGGCGGCCAGCACGTCCTCGCCGGCCAGCGCGGCGAGCATCGCCGCGTCGAACCCGGCCCTTCCGAGCTGCGCGCCGACTCGGGCGGCGGCCTTATCGACCCACCCGGCCGAGACCGGGATGCCGAGCAGCATGCCGATGACCTGCGCGGCCCGCTCCGATGGCACGTTCCCGTAGCACGACAGCAGCACCGCGGCCGCGTTCAGCGCCGGCCCGTAGGACACCGAGCCCTGGTGCGCGCCCGGCGGCGCGGCCGCGAACGTGACCGTCCCGCAGCACGGGCACGCACGACCCGGCAGCGCCCACTCGGTCGCCTTCCGGGTGAACTCCACATCAATGACCTGCGCCCACCGCGAGCCCGCGAGGTCCGCCCCGTCCAGGGACGCCCGGCACGAACGGCACTCGGCGGGCGGCTCCGCCGTCTCCGTGCCGTCCGGGTCCGGATCCCGGCTAAGGCCTCTCCCCCGGTGACCGGGCTGCCCGCCCCGCTTGCGGTCCTTGCTGCGCTCCCGCTCGGACTGCTGCCGCGCACGCCTGGCCTGCTTCGCCCCGATCGGCTCCTTCGAACTCGGAGTTCCCGAGTCGGAGCTGTCCATCCCGAGCCGGCGTTCCAGCTCCGCCATCCGCAACTCCAGCCGGCGCTCCCGCTCCAGCGCCGCCTCCAGGCCGGCGCGCAGCGCCGAAACCTCCGCATCGCGCTCCGCCAGCAGTCCCCGCAGCCGCGCGTTCGCGGCGCGCAGCCCCGCATCACCGGGCACGGGTTCACCGGGCACGCGCGCAGGCTCCCACATCCGGCACCGCGCATCAAATAGACGCACGCCGAACCTGCGCGCACAGGCGAGCGCCGCATCAGGGTGGATTCGCCCTCGGCAAGCGCGGAAGGCCGAAGTGCCCGATCACGCGCTCGGCGACCTCGCCGGGCGCCAGGAGCGTGTTGTCGATACGCAGGTAGTCCGGGCGCCCGTCGAATTTCCCGCCCGAGTTGAGCTGGTCCCGTGCGTCGTGTTCGAGCAGGCGGCGCCGGGACGCCTCCAGGTCACGCTTCGAAGGCTTCTCGGCCAGGCGCGACACGCACTCATTGCGCCTCAGCCGTTCAGCCTGGCCCGCTTCAAGCTCGACGAACAGCACGCGCGCGCCCCGCGCGCGGAACGGCATCGCGTACCCGTCGATGATCGCCTGATCCTCGGGGTCGTTGAAAGCCCAGACAAAGGTGAGGACCAGGCCGGGCAGGTCGCCGGCAGCGACCTCCCCTACGACCAGTCGGCGGATCTCGCCGTTGACGCGGTGGAACGCCGGGGTTCCGTAGTCGAAGAAGCGCAGCGCGAGCTCGATGGAGATGTGGTTGTGGAACAGCCGCAGGCCGGTGCGCTCCGTGATCGCCTGCCCGACCGACATCTTGCCCACAGCCGGCGGCCCGACAACGAACAGAAGCAGAGGCGGAGCGGCATCATCCATGGCTGGACAGTAGGCCATCCAGATCGCTGAGCGTCAACGCATTTTGCTGCACGCGGACCAGCCTCGTTCACTGCAACGCCGATCGAGCCAACGTAGCTTGTTGCGGCATCAGCTAGTCAAGCAACCCGTGAATGGACACGAAGTGGCCCTGCCGCACCCGCAGGCGGACCTAATTGATGGGAAGTGGCCCGGTCGGCCGTCAGGCGCACCCCGGGTCGGCTCGCAATACGA